>Ga0181588_10000050_pt1 | contig 85758 bp, 48 predicted proteins | sample 071ome_26_FD_148607 | JGI IMG/M metagenome (GOLD analysis project Ga0181588, IMG submission 148607) | Coastal salt marsh microbial communities from the Groves Creek Marsh, Skidaway Island, Georgia - 071409BT metaG (spades assembly) | ecosystem: Environmental > Aquatic > Marine > Intertidal zone...
CGAGAGCGGCGGTGGGGACTTGGACGGAGAGACTCATGTTTGTGTACGCGACGACGAGTCAGAGAAAGTGGTACCGGGCGATGGTTTCGGAAGATTTCGATGGAGGCCGAGGCGAGACGCTGCCGCCGAAATTTGTCGCGACGAATTTTTACAGCGGCGAACGGCGTGAAATGTCCGATTTGGAAGGGGCAATGCTGACGCTCATGCACGCCGCGGATGTGTACTCCGTGTTGAAGCGCGATGCCGTGGATGAGATGAGCGTGGCGGTTGGGTTCGTTTTGCGTTTGATCGTCGCAGCTTCGGAAGGTGTTCAGAGAGCCGCGAGACAAACGGCAAACGTGGACGTCCAAAACGCGCTGACGAAGCTGCATCGCCATCTGGACGAGACGGTCGTGCGCGATATCGTGTCGTCTTCGGTGCGTGGGGCGTCGAGCTCTGACCTATTGTCGATTCGAGACTCTGGGATTGAAGCCGCGACAAAGACTCTTCGGCGCGCGCGAACCGACGCGGGACTTGTTTTGCGAGCCACCGGCGTCGTCTGACCCCGCTCAAGGTGCGACGGTGAATTTCATTCAGGCATCTTGTCGCGTGTACACTTCATGTAGGCTATAGCTTTCACGGATCCGAGCCGGTCCGTCATTTGTAAAGGTTGCGTTGTTATGTTTTCGTACATCCGACGATACGAATAGACACGATACGATGCCTCGGGCACATCACCACTGCGCGCCTCGATGAGCGCGAGTGGGTTACTCGACTCATGCGTGAACGAGCTTCGCGCGCTCATATTGGAACTCGACGCGAACGTGCGCGACGAGGCGCGAAGCAGTACGTGGCCGAGCGTTCGGACCTTCTTCGTCGCTGGAAGCGAGACGATTGGAGTTGGAGGAAGCGCAGCGCGAGCGGCGGATTGTCTTCGCGACTTGGAAGCGGGATTTCTAATCACGGCGCAAACAGACGAATGGCTCGAAAATGGCCGCACTGAATGGTTGGATATTGTGCGATCGTTGAGCCGAGTGGAGAGCGCCTTGGCGTCGTTTAGCTGCGTTCGCTTGTTTGGCAATTTGCTCAAGGAACTGGGTGGAAGCTTGCTGCACGAAGCCTTCGTGTCAACGTTCGTCGCTCGGGATCGAGAACGCGTCATCTCAGCTAAAACGAGCTGGTACCTTCGCATCGACGCGCTCACGTCGCCTCTGCCCGAGCTTTCGTCCTTGAGACGCGTCGACACTTTTAACCATGGTACCGACTCCATCGTGAGAGCGTATCGACACCAACGCTGCAGTCGTCGGAATCGAGCAGATTTGGGCTTGGTGCGTGTGGACAGAGACTCGGCCCGGTCTTCAGATAATTTAGAAAACGACAGCGATGATCCGTATCACGACGAGATTGAAGCACTTCGCAACGAGGTTGAGTCGCTGCGCCTGAAGGCTGAACACGCCGAACTCGCCGTTCACGACACGCTGTGCTCGATTTGTTACACGGCGAAGCGCGATACGATCGTGGCGCCGTGTTTACACATGCTGTATTGTTCAAAGTGTATCACACGCGTGCGCGATTGTCAGGGCGACAACGCGACGTGTCCGCATTGCCGCGTAAAAATTAGCGGCATGATGAGAGTCTTCGTATGAATTTCGATCGATGTTATGTTACACGCACGCCTACTGTACTAAACTTAGAAGATCTACTTAATCTGCCAATACCTTGCTGGACCAGCTGAGCGCGAATTTACGCGCCAAGTCAGGCCCGTTTGATACTGCGTTATTGAGCACGCGGTCAAATTTGACCTCCTTTTGCAGCACTGATACTAATCTTGCCACCTCGTCCACTTGAAGTCTATTGTCCTCCGTGAGCGCCAAGATGAGCTGGTTGCGCAGTTTCGCGTCAGTGATGAGCAATCCCGCCCCGTCGGTTGCCGTTTCAGTCAAATCGAGATCTCCACCGCTTTCTCTCGCCAAATCAATCAAATTTTCAAGACGACGCCACTGGAACTTATCTTGTTTGAATAGCACTTGAATAAGACGCTCTCGAAGCGACACGTCGCGATCGGTGAGTAGGCGCTTCGCCACATACGGATACGCAACCTCCAAGAACTTGAATTCAGGGTTTAACGTCATGCAGATGCCCTCTTGCGTAAGAAGAGAGCGAATGACGAGGGAGAAGCGTTCTGGGATGCGAATCGGGTACTGGTACACGAGCTTGTTGAAGCTCGAAGTGACGGTGCGAAAGTTGAAGTTGGCGAGCGAGGCTGTTCTCGCATCTTGCCATATATCCTGCAAAGCAGGTACGATGGGTGTCACGTCCGTACCCGGCGACAAGAAACCGAGGCGAATGAAGTCGCCCGCCATGGCGTCGTAATCCTCGTTCACCGCGTGCACCACCGCGTCGATGAGCACCTCCTTGTTCGTTTGCGTCAACTGCGCGACGTTGCCGAAATCGACGTACGCAATGCGACCGTCACGCATGGCGAAAATGTTACCCGGGTGAGGGTCACCGTGGAACAACCCGAACTCGAGCAACTGTCTCAACCCGCTCACGACGCCAACCTTGATGAACTCCTCCACGTTGATTCCCTCCCTGATGATCCCTTGTGGGTCCGTGCACCGAATCCCGTCGATCCACTCCATCGTAAGCACTTTGGACCCAGAGTACGCCTGATAAAACTTGGGAATCTTCACGATAGGATCGCCCTCAAAGTTGTCGTAAAAGTCACGAAGGTTACGACCCTCCTGCACGTAGTCAAGCTCCTCCAATAGCTTCTCCCCAAACTCATCGACGATTAGCTGCGCGTTGCACCCGAGCTGGCGTATCGAGTATCCATTGATAAACCACGCCAAGGTTCTGAAGAGCAGCAAATCCCTGTAGATGATTGGCTCGATACCTGGACGTTGCACCTTGACGGCGACTTCGTCTCCATTCTCCTTGAGCGTCGCTCGATACACTTGTCCCAGCGACGCCGCCGCGATCGGCTCCTTGGATATCGTCGAAAACACCTCATCAATCGGTCTTCCCAATTCCTTTTCGATTATCTCAAACGCCGTCGCGTTATCGAACGCCGGGACGTCATCCTGAAGCTTACACAACTCCTCCATGTAGTCGCTCCGAACGATATCCGGTCTATTCGCCAGCACCTGCCCGGCCTTTACAAAACTCGGTCCGAGTTGCGCCAGCTGCACCCTCAACTGTTCCGAACGGCTCACAACCTTCTCCGTCTCATTCATCTTATCCATCACCAACCCACTCGCGAACGACGCGGCGTTCCACACGATCTCTCCGCACCGAAGCGCCGTCGCCAACGTTTCCCCGGGTCCCGCCAACGCGCGCTCCCACACCACCTCGGGCGAGTACTTGGGCGCGATGACGCACGCGCCGTTTTGTAGCGCGAGCTCCTGAATATCCTTTGCGTCTGGTTGCGCCTGCCGCGTCGCGCGAACCACCGTCGTCGTCGTCGTCGTCGTCGAGCCACGGCGGTTTACACTCAAAGCCGCCGGCGCCACGCGACGCAGCGCACCCGCACCCGCGCCGCAGCGTCTCGTCGTCGTCGTCGTCGTCGTCGTCGTCGTCGTCGTCGCGTGCACCCGCATCGCGCGGAACCGTATCAAGTATTTATTTCCCTTTCGTTCACTCGCGGTTCGCGTCGCTCGCGGTTCGCGCGCGTCGACGCGTGACGATCGGTGCGTCCAGCAGGAGTGACGTCGTCAGTGCGCGACTGGACGAAATGCGACATCGACACCGACACTGGCGCGCATTCACCCTCCGCGTCGTCGTTTTGGTGGTTTTGACGCACGCGCTCGACGATAGAAAATTCGCCCGAGCGTCGAGCGCGTCGATCCCGGCGGACGACGCGACGCTGGACACGCTGCCGGCGGTGGAGGATGCGTCGACGAAGCGACGGTTGCGTTGCAACGCGTGCGTCGCGGCGGTGGATGCACTTCGGGAGGCGATGATGACGGCGAACGCGAAGCGTGGGAGCGTTGGGATGGGGAGAGTGGAGGCGAATGCGGTGATGGATCGCGCGTGCGACGAGGTGAGCGCGGAATTCGGGCTGCAGATGCGGGAGAATAGGGTGACGGAGACGTTTTCGACGGACGCGCGCGTGAGTAGAGCGAGAGGACGTTGGATCACGCTGTACGCACAGGAGGCGTGTGGGAGGTTGGTGGACGATGAGAATGATGAGAAAATGTATACGCTGATGCGAGAGGGTAAGGACTCGACTGAGTGGAGAAGGGTGATGTGCCAGGTCGCCGATGGACCGTGCGACAGCGCGAGGAGCTCAGAACCAGGAAACGCGGCGCCGACGGTGAATCTCGGCGCTCGTGGCGAGGAGCTGTGAGTAGGTAAGTTGTAGCGGAAATTCTAGACAACTTTAGACGTCTCCTATTTTGTGTTTCGTTTTACATAATAGTGTGCAAGGAGACAGGTTTGGAATTCGCGCCGCGTTTATGAAATCGTATTCTGCGTCGACGGGTGTTCGCGACGCTGACTCGGTAGCGCCGGTTGATCGTCCCAAATGGACGAGCGGTTCGATTCATGTAGCATGCCGTCGCTTCTGTGTGTCTCTTGCACGTTTTCGTCGCTCAATATAGAATCGGGCAGTGAATCACTCGTCAGCTGTGTGCGAGGATCGTCAATGACTTCTTCGTTCTCAAACAGCGGACGCGGTCGCTCGAGCTGGAGCGAAAGGCGGCGCTGCGGCGAACGAGGTGCTGAGCCGATCGACGCTGAACCAATCTCTATATCTCCGGCATCGATGGCGACACCCTCTAACGTGCCGCTCGGCTCTGGGCGAAGCGTCTTTGAGCTGAGTTGAGCACGTCTGGAGAGACTCTGGAGAAATTCCTTCTTTTTCTCCGATTTGGCGGAGCGTCGTCGAGTGCTGCTGTGGAGTGTCGTCGTCATGAGTTTCTCAACCTTTGTTGGGATGACGTACAAAAGCATATCCGTCGCACACTCGTACGAACAAGTCGTGTTATCTTCTTCGAAATGTGCCTTCTTCACCGGCGTTTTATCCGACTCTTCCGCCGCCGCCAACGCGACGAGATTCTGAGAAGAGCCGCGAACGAGACCATTCTTGCCGAATTTGATGGAAGCCAGTTTGGACTCAAGTTTACGCTCCAGTTGACGTTCGGGCGTCGACGACGACACGGAAGCCATGGATGTGCGCTTAAAGTCCACGACACGTGGTCCAGACAGCGTCCCACACGTTTCGTTGTACAGCGATCCCGTCAATACGACGACCACGTCCCGTTCATCGTATTCGAGTTTGAACCCCTTGGATAACTTGACGAGTTTGCCAGCGAGAGAAAGCTTGCCGACGGGTGCTTCCGGGAACGCGACCGAGATCGCGGGTTGCAAGACAGTTTCCGCAAGCACGGCGAAAATGTTGCGCCACAAGTGTTCAATGGTCGAGTGTTCACGCTCATCGTTTTTGATTTCGTTGAGCAGGCTATAAGGAATGACAAAGCCGAACATTGCCGTCTGCGCGATGGCGCGCACGCCGCTACGTAAAAGTTCGTCTTCAGCTTGTTCATCAGAGTTTGCGAGCGCCTCATACACCGCCAGAGCCCAGGCATGTGGATGAGATTTGCAACCGGCGGTGATACATTTCTCTGTATCATTCGCATCTTCGATTTGAACCACCCCATTCCCGACGAGCAGCAAGCCGGTGCTTGGCTTCGTGTCTGGATCAACGATGATATCCCCAGTCTTATATTCTACCACTTCAGCCTCGCGAAGGAACTGTTTACGGATATCCCGATTCTTGATGCCGCAATTTCGAGTGGGATCAAACAATGGGATCGCCGCGAGAATGCGACCAGGCGAAGTGCGAGACGGTGGCAACGGTCGAGCTATCAGTCGTTGCAGATACATGTCGTGCTCCGCGGCGAGCATCGACCCCTCTGACTCGTCTAGCAGGCCAGTGTGAGTCAGAAGCTTGGTCTCCGCCATCGTCACTTCAAGAATCTCGCGTGCGAGTGCTTCGGATCGAAGAGATCGAGAAATCGCGTTGTGAGCTTGCTGCATCTCTTTGAGCTGCTCGACTGCTCGCTCAACTTCTTGTTCAGACTCCCAAATCACGTCTCGTACGTGATTCGTCTTCATCGACGTCTCGTTTGCCAAGTTCTCCCCGATACCACCCACTTTTTTTATCGTAAACGATTTTGCAAACTCATCGATTTCCGACGCTTCGGCTGGCGCTTCTTCGTCATCTTTACCGAGCAAAGTTTTAAACTGATTAGACGTTATTCGATGTACGCTAATCAAAGCTTGTAAACCTTGCATTTGCCTTCGCGTGGGCATCCAAGGTTCTTCTGCTAGCCTAATGTACCGCATGATGTGCAAAAGCCGTTGCCCAAGTTTTCGCTTCTGTAACCAAGCCAAGACACGACTCTTCACTCGGCTTTGTCGCATAAATCGATTGAACTCTTCGAAATCGCACAATTCTTGATGTGCTTTATCCGTTGCTCTTTCACACGCGAGAAGAAGACCATGGGCAACTTTGGCGTCAATCAAATCATCCTCCAACATTGACCACACTTCTTTGCATAAACCAGCCAAGAATCTCGTGCGCATCTCCCCCTTTAACTGTGCATCCATTTTCGCAATCTCCATAGTGAACTCTACTTCAGTTTCTTGCTGCGTTCGCAAAAATGGAACCAACTGTTTGATTGCGGTGAAATCTGGGGCACCAAGGTATTGCGCACCCGTCTCTTCCAGCCTCTCTTCGTAGTGTGAGAGCGCGCGCTCGTGAATGGCTTTACGCGCCGCCATGATGGTGCGCTCGTGACTGAGACCGGGCGTCAAGAGACCAACGATTCGCAGCATGGCCGCTGCCGTCGACGCGTTGATGAGGAGCGTCCCGATGACGGCGGATGAAACCATCGCCAACGTGGCGCCACGTTCTCTCGATGTGAAGGATTCCTCTTCGAGTACGACGAGCACAAGCGCTAGACCGACAGCTCCTCGCAAGCCACTCCAAACACAAATGAAAGACTCCCGAAGCGTCAACTCGTGGCCCTTGTACACGTTCATCCAAGGGTACAAAATTGTGACGACGACGAGACGGATGAGATTGAGCAAGACATAGAGAAGGATACCCCAGCCGAGATCTTCCGGTTTAATGTCTAATTCACCGAGCAAGATGTCAGCGACGATGAGGAAGCCAGCCAACACGAAGATGATTGTGTTGGCGGCGTACGTCAAGACCTCCCAGAAGTGGTGCATGGAATGCTGAATGTGACCCTTGAAGAAGGTTCTCCCGTTGGCGCTCATGTAACAGCCCAAGACGACGACAGCCAACACGCCGCTGCAATGAACGACATTCTCAGCCAACATGAAGGAAATGTAACCGGCAAAGAGCGTGATCGTGATATCCACTAAGTGATCGTTATGCGAGTGAGTGAGCCAGATTAAGCAAACCTGACCGACGACGACGCCGATGAGCACAGATTCGAGCGGCTGCAAAATCAAATCTGCAATAACCGATCCGAACGTCTTTTCCTCACCCTTGGCGATGGCCAAAAAGACGTTGAACACGACAATGGCCGTACCATCGTTCACCAAAGATTCACCTTCGATGAGATGACCCAAAATTTTGCTCGCACCAACCTCCTTCAGAATGGCCACCACGGCGACTGGATCCGTCGCCGCCAAAATCGATCCCACCATCATGCAAAAACCCCAGCTCCAATTCAACGGAAACACGCGCAAGACGCACCCGGTGAGCCCCATTGAGATCAACACCCCGGGACCGGCGAGAATGAGCACTTTCGGCAACACCTTCCTCAGCGTGTGCCACTCCATCGAAAACGAAGACTCAAAAATCAACGCCGGAAGGAAAACCGCCAACAACAAGTGCGGATTAATCCCACTCCACGCATCTAGCGACGCCTCGAGCATGCCCAAATCCGCGTAGTAATACACCAACGCCACGAGCATCCCGATGACAAACAGCACGACGGTGTACGGCACCGAGGATCCGTGCAACGCCGTTCTCGCGAACGAACCCAACGCCAGCGATATAAAGATGAACCACAACGGCGCCGTTTGATCCGTGTGTCCACCCGCGTGCGCATCCTCCGTCGTTTGCAACAACGCCCGCGTCATCGCTTCGCCGTCACGCATCTTCATTGTCTTTTTCGCGACGCTCTCGTCGCCGTCAACCGTGAATCACGCGCGCGCTTTCTCTTCACGCGTTTTCTTCAGTCGACGTTCGTTACCGCCCTCGACGACGACACCGGCGTCGTGAACGACGCGCCGTCCGTTCGTTCGAATCAAAGACGTGCGCGATTGTTTACTCGCGCGCGCGACCGCGAGGGGTCTCACGGCGTGAGACGCGCGCGAGTGACGCCGAAGCGGTTGGGCAGCTCGGCACCAGCGCCGCCGCACGCGGGTGTCTATATTTTTTCTTCCTGTTGCCAACTAGCCCCAAGGGATTTCGTGGTTCCTGAACCGTGAAATGAGTCAGATTTAGTAGCGCCCGAACGGCGGCGACGCGGGGTTTGATTCAATGGAGCGCGACGCGGGATGAATATAAGAGAATGAACAAAAGAAAGAATGGTGTTGTCATGGATTTAATAATGATTCTAGCCGGCAAAGGTGACTCCGGCGATGCCGGCGTAGTCGTTGAGAGCCTTTTGAGCGTCGGGCGGAAGGGTCTGGACGAAACCGGCGATGGGTCTAGAGGCGGAGAATTGCGCGAGGCATCGGGCGAGGTGGGCGCGGTAGTCGGTGACTTCCGGAACCGGATCGACCTCCTTAATGGCGCCTTGGGTAAGGCGGGAGTAAGAGGCGGCGTACCCGGCGTTGGCTTCCATCTCTTCGAGCAAAGCGTCGTCGTCCTCGGCGGCGGCGTCCGCTTCGTCGGGCTTCATGCACAAGGCAATGACGCCGGCTCCGAGCTTGTTCCAGGCGGAAGGACGATCGATGATGGATTGAACTTCCGTGAGAAACTTGATACCGGCGACGCACGCGAGCTTACGCTCAGTTTTGCCGATGACGCCCGGGATTTCCGCGGCGACTACGTTTTCTAAAATCATGTCAAAGATGCCCGGTTGCACCTTGTTCATGCTATCGATGACGCTCGATGGGCCGTGCTTGACGCACAGAGCGCACGTAAAGACAACCAACGATCTACTGAATTTGGGAGTCTTGCTGGTTTGCTGACGTTGAAACAAGATGCTCCAAATGGTCGGTAAGAATTGAGCCCAAGCGTCTAAGGCCAGCGACTCGATGAAAGAATTCAAAATGTAGAACCCTTGGTGATCTTGCGCCTTGCTAGAGACGAGTTTCTGGAAAACCCCGAGCACACCTTGCAAGTGTCCTCCGGAGATGACCTCTTGCGGTGCCTTGGTCAAGTAAGCCTTCAACAAACGAACCAGCGGCGTGACGTTGGCACGGCGATCCCACATGAGCGGAGTCAGCAACGCCGGGAAGATGGACATGTACGACGGCGGAAGCTGTGCTCCAGTCTGGTAGCCCTCAATCATTTGCGCCAAGAGTTGGAAAACGTACGGCGTGAACTCGACGACGTCAGCCGTGAGCACGTGTTGATAAGCGGGGAACAGGAGCTGTTCAAACGAAGCCATGAGAGCTGCGTCGCCTCCGGCATTCTTCACCAACGAAGCGACAGATTCGAACAAGTAGTGCGCGAACGTCGGATTCCTAGGGTTCTTGCACAGTTCGAGCAACATACCGCTCAGATGCTGCAAGCAAATCGTCGCTACTGGTTTGACGTCAGCGCCACTAAAGGCGATAACACGCATGACACACTTCATGACGTACTCATTCTCCGCGCTATCGGGCATTGTGAACGCCTGGAACATGTTCGTGTAGAGTTGCTGACTCAACGGCGCGATATCAGCCGATGTATAGCGCATCACTCCAGGTCCGTCACGCACCGTCAGCAATCGTTCAAAGCAGTTGGCGGCGTACGAGTGCACTACGTTCTCCTCTGCGGCGAGCAACTGAATCAAAGCTGGAAGAAGCGGAGCGACGACAGCCTTCGGAATCTGCGAACGGAACATCGTCAAAAACTTCAGGGCATCCGCGCGAACAACCGGACTCGCGGTGCTCTTGGCGGCCGCGATCTCCGGCGCAATATGTTGGTTGAAAAAGTCGACGATGTTGACGAGATCATTCGTTTCAGTCGCACCCTTAACCAAGGACTTCGACTTGACAGTCAAAGCCATGACTAAATAAATTGCGGCATCTTTCGCCTTCCAAAAGTTCCGTGGATCTGACGAGTACTGTCCCAGAAGCGATTGCACGTAGCCGGTGACGGCACCGGTGACGTGCTGAGGAAACTTAGCCGTGAGAGCCTTGACGAGTTCGCACGCGCCTCGTCGACGAGTATCCGCATCGCTTCCTTCCAAATCTCTTCGGATGTACTCAACAAAGTTGTCGTTGAACAATTCTTCGTCGTCATCTCTAAACTGCAAGTTCGGAATGATGATGTTTTCGCACACCTGCTTCAGCGTATCCGGAGACTCGAAGAGCTTGTGATGCACGCTGCTCGCAACCGTTGTAAGGAATTTAACACCACTCGTCACGAGGTGATCTCGATTCGTCGCCAAATCGGTCGACATGAGTAGCGTCCAGACGGCTTGTACGAAAGTCTGGAGGTATGTCGCAAACTCTTCTTCGCTCTTTTCCATGTACAAGTTGATGTTGTCACACACCGCCGCCTTGACTTGGTCCACCTCGCTCGCCTTTTCGGAATCAGAGCTCGACGCCAGCTCAGCCGGTGCTTGGAAGCCCAAAAGCTTGTGGAAAATTTCCATCCATTGCGGCATGCGGTCTTCGAAAACCTCGGGCAACTCTTGGCTATTCAAACTAAAGAAGACTCTACAAACCAGCCGCATGCACTGAAGCAACTCCCGAGCGAGCTCCGCGTTTCCAGAGCTTGTTTCCAACAGCCCCATCACCTCGAGCGCGAGCTCCGTGAGCGGTTTGGTGAAAGAATCCAAAACGTACTTCATCTCGGCGTATAATTCCTGCGTCTTGGTGGCGCCGCGATATCGCTTAAAAATCGCGTTCGCCGTCGTCAGCACGCCTCTCACGTCCACCCAGTTCCGACTCCCCGGCCTTCCCAACCTCTGCACCAACTCTGGCAACAACCCCTCCCATTTCGCCGGAAAGTCCGCCGTACACATGATGCTCATCGCTTCGCTCAACTGCGCGCTCACCAACTTCGGCGCTCGAAGCATCAATCCCACGATCGCTCCTCGGCATCTCCCCTTTTCGCCCTCGGGCGTCTGAAACGGTGCCGGCGCCCCGACTTCATCCGGTTCCGCCGGGTCCCAGTTCTTCTTCACCAAGTTTTTAAACGTCACCGCCGCGCTCTGTCGCGTCATTGCATCCGCGCTCTCGTTCGCCGCGAGTTCGAGCACAGAGAGCGAAAAGTTTTCCATCTGCGACCGGGACGCCAAGTACTCTTCAGCCGCGCGTCTCGCCGCCGCGTCCGCGCTCAACGTCGCCTGCAGCGCCGCGATCAATCGCTGCGTTTCGTCCGACATTCTCCTCTGTATCGCCTCGTCGCGTCGCGCGATGACGCGCGCGTGTCTGAGTGGCGATCTATCGCGAAGTCTGTGGTGTCAGTGTCTTCTTTTGCCTTCTGAAAAGGGGAATTTGAGGTGTCGCCGCGCTCAACGCCGAAAGTATTATGATGATGATCATAACGGAATGAATTGACAAATGATACTACGTACGGAACAAACAATGCACAAAGTTTCGAAAATTAGGTGAGCTTCTTTTTATACCGCGTCATCGTCGACATCGATGCGATTGGCTCTAACTCGGCCCCATTGAAATCGGAACGCCGTTACCGCCTCGAGGACCAAATTTATCCTTGAGATCGTTGGCGGTGGAGCCCGGGAGGTCTTTGTAGTTGCCGAGAAAACGAGATCGAAGCTCGCGGAACATGGCGTCCGCCTTGTTGGAGCTCGTGGCGATGCCGTCCTTGGTGCGGGAGACTCCGGAGAGGAGGTCTTCGATGCTGACGAGTTCTCTACCGTCGCGAACGCTGAGGAGTGCCGCTTCGTTACAGACGTTGGCGAGCTCAGCGCCGGTGAAACCAGGGGTCGCGCGAGCAACGACGTCGCAGATGACGTCGATGTCTTCGTCCAAGTCAATGTCTCGGAGATGGACACCGAGAATTTGAGCTCTGCCTTGCTGAGACGGCGGGCCAACGAAGACGCGTCTTGTGAGTCGTCCCGGGCGCAAGAGCGCCGGGTCGAGAGCGTCTGGTCGGTTCGTCGCCGCGAGGATGAGGATGCCACTGTCCTTGGCGAACCCATCCATCTCGACCAAGAGTTGGTTGAGGGTTTGATCGCGTTCTTCGTTGAGCCCGGCGCCTCGTCTCGATCCGACGGCGTCGAGTTCGTCAATGAAGATGATGGCCGGTCTCGCCTTTCGCGCCTCGGCGAAGAGCTCTCGCACGCGCGCAGCGCCGCGGCCGACGAATAATTCCACGAATTCCGAGGCAGCTACGGGGAAGAAGGCGACGCCGGACTCTCCGGCGACGGCTCGAGCGAGAAGCGTCTTACCCGTACCTGGAGGACCCACAAGCAAACATCCAGTGGGAAGTCGGCCGCGCACGTTCTTGTACTGGTCGGCGTTCTTCATAATTTGCACAAGCTCAAAGAGCTCAGCCTTAGCTTCTTCGACGCCCGCAACATCTTTGAATGAAACTCTATTTGCTTCGTCCACTGGCGCCGCCTTCTTGCGCTTCTTCCCACCCCCACTTTGCCTATTGATGGCGTTTCTCATAAAGATCATGAGCGGGATGATCGGAAGCCACATGGCGAGCATTGTGAAGACGCCTCGAGAGGCGAGTCTAGACACAGCCGCCGGCACTGCGCCGAATTCGACACCCGCGTTCTCGAGCTTCTTCATCAACTCCATGTCGCCGACCAAACGCTTCGTCTGATACGTCTTCACGTCCGCCGCCGCCGCCGCCGCCGCACCGTCTGCAGCCTTCGCCTTCGCCTTGACGTTAAGTTTGACATCATACAACAACCGCGTCGATCCCTCCTCGAATCGCACGCTCGTGATTTTGCCCTGCTTCAAGTCCTTCAAAAACGCACTGTACATCGCCGTCGGCGGCGGAGGCATCTTAGCCTTTCGCATCGTCGTAATCTTATACCCAATCCCCGACGCCACCGTAAGAAGCGTGAAGAACAAAATCCTCCCAACCCCGTGTCGCATCGTCGCCCCGAGCGTGCGCAACACACCGCCAAAGATAAACCACAAAAACATCGACGTCGCCCTACGCGCCACCAGCGCCACCAAAAGCGTCCGCGTCACCACCCATCGCCACAACGAAAACGGTTTACGCTCCACGGGACCGAGATCATCCTCGCCTTCCCCACTGGTTTCGTTCCCACCCTGCGCGTCCTCGCCTTCGAACGCGTCCTCGCCTACGACGTCGTCCTTTTTCTTTTCGCGCACGTTCGAGTCCGCGTGCTCCACCCTTCGCTTTCCACCCGACGTCGCCGTCGATGTTTCATCCGCATCGACGATCGCCCGGACCACCGCTCCACCCCGCGCGACGTCACCGACCACCCTTCCGCGCGCCGTCGTCGTCTTCATCGTCGCCCGACACCGTCCACGCAACTGCATCTTAACCGCACCCGTGACGCGCACGGAAGCGACCGTCGGCGTCTTCATCGTCGACAGCATCGCGATTCACGCGCCGTCCGCCGTCCGTCGGTCCGTCCGTGCGCTCTCCCACGCTTCGTCGTCGTCGTCGTCGTCGCCGCCGCCGCCGTCGCCGTCGTCGCGCACTGAGGATGGGCCAGCGCTCGCAGTCGCAGCGGTGACGTCGCCGGCGTTTTCGTGCGCTTTTTCGACTCGGCTTCAGACACCGAAGCGACTCGACGGACGACGACGAGGAGGAGGAGGCGCGAGAAGGCGCGCGCGTTCCGCTGCGCTTTGAACGGTCGCATCGAATCAACCGCGGGTGAGTGATCGGGATTCCGAGCGACGACGATGGAGCGTCGACGCGACGAAGACGTTGCCGATGACGCGGCGGCGGCGCGTCAAGGCGTCCGCCCTGACGCGGAAACGATGCTGGAACGCGTGCGAAGAGACGTTGTCGGTCACGGAACGCGGATAACGACGGCGTATGGGCGTAAGGTGATGGTGTACGCGGATTGGACGGCGTCTGGACGGGCGTTGAGGTCGATCGAGGGGATGATTCGAGAAGAGGTGTTGCCGACGTATGCGAACACGCACACGACGACGTCGACGACTGGGGCGCAGTCGACGTGTTTTAGACAAGAAGCGAGACAGGTGGTGGCGCAGTGTGTGAATGCGAGGGTTGGGTACGCGGATAAACACGCGGATGTGGTCATGTTTGCGGGGAGTGGAAGCACGAGCGCGATTGATCGGTTGGCTCGAGCGTTGGGAGTGCACGTGCCGTTGCCGGCGAACGCGCCAAAAGAGGCGAGACCAGTCGTCTTCGTCGGTCCTCACGAGCATCACAGTAATATATTGCCTTGGAGAGAGAGCTGTGCGATCGTGGTTGAGATTCCAGAGGATCCAGAGAGTGGAAACGTCGACGCGACGGCGCTTCAAGCGGCGTTGGAGCGGTATTCGTCGCATGCGACGCTCATCGGGAGTTTTAGCGCGGCGAGCAACGTGACAGGAGTGAGAGCGGACGTGGATCTCATCACGGAGATATTACATCGCGCCGGGGCGTTGGCGTTTTGGGATTACGCCGCCGCGGCGCCGTATCTCAACGTGGATATGAATCCAGTCGTCTTTGATAAATTAACAAACGAGCTGAACCCATACGTTTACAAGGATGCGGTGTTCATCTCGCCGCACAAACTTCCCGGCGGTCCCGGGGCGCCGGGGATTCTCGTGGCAAAGCGCGCGCTGTTCACGAACGAGGTTCCGAGCGAACCTGGCGGAGGAACTGTGTTTTACGTCACCGGCGACGATCACCGGTATCTGAGTAATCGTGTGGAACGCGAGGAAGGCGGTACGCAAGACATCGTCGGTAGTATTCGAGCCGGATTGGCGTTTCAAGTCAAAGCTGCCATCGGCACGACGACGATCGAAGCTGCTGAAGATCGGTTACAAGAACGCCTGTTCTCGGCGTTGTCCACCAACGAGAACATTTGCCTGCTCGGACCAGCGGTCAGGGAGAAGACGAAACGGCTTCCCATTGTTTCGTTTCTCATTCGTGCTCCGGCGGTGAGCGCACCCGATGGAGGCGCGGTCAAGTCTAGGTTTCTGCATTATTCGTTCACGTGCGCTTTGTTGAACGACGTGTTCGGCATCCAAGCTCGGGGAGGATGCGCGTGCGCCGGACCTTACGCACATCGATTATTAGGCATTTCGGCTGAAGACGCCGCGGCGATCGAGGCGCATTTGCTCGACAAGGCGGAAGTGCTTCGTCCAGGATTCGCGCGCGTGAGCTTACCTTACTTTGCGTCAGATGCCGAGATTGAGTATACCGTTGCGGCGCTTCATGCCATCGCAACGCATGGATGGCGCATGCTGCCAATGTACCGAATGGATGCGAAAACGGGAGAGTGGCGACACGTCTCTCGCGCGCGAAGCTTCCCGGAGCGCAAGTGGCTCGCGCACATGAAATTTCCTTTTGAAGATAAGGCTCAGTGCGAGTCGAGTGCGATGGATGAAGAAGAAATCAGAGTTGCGCTCACTGAACAACTTGAAGCGGGAATGCGCATTTTGGAGACGTGCGGTCAGCAACGCGGCGAAGGCGATCAGACAATCAGGGTGAAGAAGGGGCAACTAAAGTTATCTAACACTGGCGGTCTCGCCACGGATGAACGCATGATGCTCGCTGGTGTCCGCGATGATGACGACGCCAGACTATCGTACGTGGCGGAGGAGGAACACGATGTGCAGCGCGATTCGGCAACAAACGTCGAACGCGGAGACGCCTTGCGATGGTTCATGTTCCCATCGGAGGCGTCAGCGCTACTCACTAGCGCACTTCCAGAGTACTCAGTGAACGGCATTCTTCCGCTCGATTTCAAGCCACAAGTTGGGGAAATCACCGGTGCGCTACGTCCGCCAAACATGTGCGGCGCGCGCAAACTCTCGCCGAACGCGCACGGACAAAATTATCGAACGGAAAGTCGCAAACATCCGTTACGCGTGACGGAGAAGATGGGTAACATTCGTTCAGGGTATGTCCACCAGCGCGCAGCCCCGCTGTGCACCGGAGACGCACCGATGGAGATCAAGGATGAGTCGCCGACGAAAATGAGTGATTCCGCAAAGGAAATGGAAAACGACACGCGTATCATCGAGCTCAAGCAGCCCGTCGAGCCGGAACCTGCTGAAAACGCGCCTAAATCAACAAATGTTGGTCAAAACGTCGGGAAAGAGGTTGCCGGCGACCAAGTTGAAGCGAAAAAGTCGAAGAAGCAGAAAGGGATCAAACCGCCTCCAAAGCTCATGCGTTCCATATGCCAAGCCATGGCGGACTTCGACATGATTCAGCCCGGCGATCGCATTCTCTTAGGTCTTTCCGGTGGCAAAGATTCGTTGGCAATGTTACACATTCTTAGGACGGTTCAGGCGCGCCATCCTCCAGGAACGTTCACCATTGCCTGCGCGACGGTCGATCCGGGCACGGAGGCTTTCAACCCTCGTCCACTCATTCCGTACGTCGAATCCCTCGGCATGACTTACCATTACCTAGAGGAGGAAATCATGGCGATGGCTGACGCACACATGAGTGGGGACAGCATTTGCGCATTTTGCGCTCGAATGAAGCGTGGGGCGTTGTACACGTGCTGCCGCAAGTATGGATATAACAAACTTGTTTTGGCGCAACATCTCGACGATTGCGTTGAAAGCTTCTTGATGAGTACGATGTACAACGGCATGATGCGTACGATGAAGGCTTCGTACGTGATCGATGAGGGTGATATCACCGTCATTCGGCCCGCCATTTACGTACGAGAAAAAGCGCTTCGAGACTTTTCGTACGAGGCAGGTTTGCCCGTCATCAACGAAAACTGCCCCGCGTGCTTTGAAGCGCCAAAGGAGAGAAATCACATCAAAAAGCTTCTCGCGCGCGAGGAGAGCGTGTTTCCCACTCTCTACTCAAGCATGCGTAGTGCTCTAACTCCATTGTTTGATCCAGCTGCCATGGACATGTTGTCGATGATTCGCGAACAGATTGAGTCGAGGAACAAGTATCGTGAACGCGCAAAAATTCAGCGAGCCGAGGCTCTCGCCGCGGGCAAGTGCGAACCGAAACGCGGCGAGGTTGTCGGTGATGCATCGACGCAAAATGAACATGAAGCCACTTACGACGCCACTAGCGTCGATTTGTCGACCGCGACCGAGTTACAACTCTTGGCAGAGCTGAGTAATCGTCGCCGAGAGCGTTTGCGGCGCATTGGACACGCAAGAGTGGATACAGAGTTGGACTCTGACCTGACCGAAAAACAAGTATTCTGCACCGCAGACGGGTGCAAACGAGAGTGATGATTATTAGTGTAACCTAGAAAGTTGTATTTCAATACGTGATAGCAGAATTTAAATCGTTGTTTCGGTCTACACGAGCAGGTCTGGCTCTTCGTCCATTGCCGTAATGTCAATCTCCTCGTAACCTTGAGAAAGCTGCACCGGATCACTCGACTTGTCCTTCTTCGCTGGTGCTTCTTCAGCCACAAGCCCTTCAGCGGAAGCCTTTTCAGCGCGCTGCTTACGGATTTCTTCCGACTTTGCGCAAGATTCCGCGTAGGGAACGTAATCCTTGCACGCGTCGGCGCCCGGTAGACTTTCAATCATCAGTCGCAAGTTTGGTAAACTGTAACCAAAGAATTCCGGTCCAGAGATGGCAGTCTTCTTCGCAACTTCACCCCTGGCTTCCCGAGCAGCCTTGGCACGCTTAAGCACGTCTGCCCACGCCGCTGTCGCACTTTTCGCCTCAATCTTCTCGCACCCCTCCTCGGGAGTGAGGACGAACATCGGCTCCCCCTTTGGACCTTCGACGATTTCCTGCGTCCACCGAGTCCTCTCATCGAGGTTGTCTAAGCGAGGGTACATTCGCGACGTTCTGAAACCGACCGGTAGAATATACTGCGCCGTGACAAAGTCCTTGTTGTTCTTGATCACGCCGAGAGATTCAATCGTCACGCCACCTATTGGACCGACTGGCAACACAATGTTTCCGTTTTCATCGCGCTTCAATTCCTTCATGAACTCTTGCGCTTTTTCGAGCTTCTCCATAGTCGAACCGGAACCACTTCTTGGCGTACCCTTTGGTTTCTTCTCCTTCGGTACTTTCGGTGGCTTTGGTTTCTTTTCCTTGACGGGACGCTCAATTTTTGGCGGCGGCGCGTATGACTTACCGCCGAGGACGTTGAAAATACGCTTCACGCGGTCTGCCAAGCGCCGGTGCTGAATCCACTCAAGTGGCTTGTCGGTATCTCCGTCCTCGACCTTGGGTTCAGATCCCTTTTTTACCGGCTCGGGCGGGTTGACACCGGCAAAATTTGCCGCGAATGGAAGTTCCTCGTCATCGCGGATTTCGGCATATTTGCCATATCCGTGTTTCAGAGTCCCGACGACGAGCGCTCTATCGTGATCATCCGTCCACCACTCAGCTGGAGCTTCTAGATACAGCGGAGGTATCTGCATGCCTTCCTCGGTCAGCGCGTTTTCCATTCCGCCGGCCTTCTCCACAGCAACGACGCCGCCTTGTAACATTTCTAATCGAATCAAGTCATCACCCGCTCGCCCCCGTAAAAAGTTGCTAAAACCTTGTTCCGCCATCATATACTTCAGATAGTCTCTTCCTTCGTCCACAGGGAGAGCTTTCTCATCGTCGTCCTCACCCTTGGTCAACATTTCAATCAAGTTGGGATACAACTCGGCGTGAAGTGTCTTCAGCGCCTCTTCAATGTACACTCTGCAGAATATCTTAATGTGTGCGATCGTCTTGTTTTCCTTGAGCGACGATCGCTCCAACATCCTCTGCCAGTTGCCCCAACCTAAAAGGGCGAACGAGGCGACGAGGCGCTTGCCTTCACCCCACGACCATTGAAAAGCGTCAATAGCATTTCTCTTCGCAGTGGCGATGCGCTCCGCCTCTTGAAGTTTTGCCATCAATTGTTCTGCTTCAGCCTTTCGTTCCTCTTCAGCGGCAGCCGCTTCCGGCATTAGTTTTTGCCAAAAGTCTGGGTCGTCGAGCGAAACGCCGTCTGTCGCACCATCACCTTCGACGAACGTCGCCGTCGCGAACGTACTAGGTCTGTCAGGGGATGCGTTTTCGTTCTCAGAACCGCTGATTAGCTTTCTTTCAGATTTGGCGAGGATATCAACGATACTCTCGTTGTTCCACTCTTGTGCGCGACCGTCGTCTTCCTTGAACAAGCCGTACGCACCGTGTTTCAACAAATCTTCAATTTCTTTGCGAGAAGCCGCGGCAGATTTCTCCTCCTTATCTGTCGAACCAAAGATGGCTTGTTCCAAACCAAGTTTCATCGACGCTCTCGTAAACATTTCTTTTTCATACGTGGCGCGCATCACTAGACGATAGACTTGAACTTGCCGAGTTTGTCCGATGCGATGAGCTCGCGCCAGCGCTTGTGCGTCGTTCTGCGGGTTCCAATCGCTATCGAACATGATCACTGTGTCGGCTTGCACGAGGTTGATGCCTTGGCCGCCGGCGCGCGTGGAAAGAAGAAACAAAAAAGTGTCCGAGTCATCGTTGCAGTATTTATCGATCGCCTCTTGTCGCGCCTTTCCAGTGATGCTTCCATCGAGACGCACGTACGTGTGACCTCTCGCTCGGCAGTAATCCTCGAGAACGTCGAGAACTCGCGTCATTTGGCTAAAGATGAGCGCGCGATGATCGCCCTCTTTGAGATGCGGCAAAAGTTTGTCCAACAGTTGCAACTTTCCAGCGCTCGAAACGAGAAAATTCGGATCGGCACCCTCTGGGGCGACGGCAGCTTCTACGCCGTCGAGCAAAAATGGGTGCTGACAGCATTTTCTAACTTCCATCATGATGTTTGCAAAGTTTGCAAAGTTTTCGCGAGAATCGCACCCTTGTCGCAGAAAGCTAAAGTTGCGCTCAAAGAGGGCGCGGTAGCATTTCTTTTGCAGAGGCGCGAGCTCGCACTCGACGAGGGTTTCGCTTCGCGGTGGCAACTTTTGTTCCACGTCGCACTTCAATCGCCTGAGCAAGTAAGGTCCGAGCACGTTTTGCAGACGTTCAACCTGCGCAGCCTTGGCCATGCCGCCGAACGCCGCTTCGAAGTCGTCGGCGTTTGAAAAATGCTTTGCGTCGATAAAGTTGAGAAGAGACCACAACTCAGCCGTGTTGTTTTGTAAAGGTGTCCCCGTGAGAAGACACGTGCGCTCGACGGAAAGAGAGTTCAAATCGTTTCCGAGTTTCCCACCCACTCGCTTGAGTCGGTGCGCCTCGTCAATCACCATCGAGCTCCACTTCACCTTGGCAAAGTGCGCTCTATCCGCGGTGACGGTTTCATACGTCGTGAGCACAATGTTCGCCTTGATACCTCTCGGTGCGTCTTCATCCGCCGGGTCCTTTTCGTGATACCACTCGTGCTCGCGTGCGAAATCGCGACCGGCTTGTTTGCCGACGTATGTCACCAAGTGCGCGTCCGGAACCCATCGTTTCGCCTCGCGTTCCCAGTTGACGATTGTTGAAAGAGGAACGACGATTAAAGCCGGCGCTCCAGGGCGAACTTGGAGGGTATAGTCGATGAGCGCGAGCGCTTGCGCCGTCTTTCCGAGTCCCATTTCGTCCGCCAAGATACAACCGCGACCAGCTTGAAAGTTGAACGCCATCCACTTGACGCCCTCCTCTTGGTACGAACGCAATCGATAGGAATGTCCGTAACGCTCGCGCACCGCGTCGGCAGTCGCAGACTTCCACGCCTCCTTGACTTGGTCCGTAGTCTCCGCCTCGATGACGCGTTGTCGCGCCCTGGCCGCCGCCGCTCCGGATCTTATCGTTTCAAAGCGTTCCAAAGCCACCGCACCGCCTTCCAGAGAATTACGAACGTAGCTCTCCTCTTCCCAAGTCGTCTCGTCGTACCCCAATGACGCCCACTTCACGCACACCAGCGTTCGCTCTTGCTCTTCAAATTTTGAAAACACCCTATCCACGACGACGTAATCCGGTTTCACACTCACGAACGGCCCGGCTTCCATCGGGTGCTTATCGAAAAACCTCCCCACTCGCGCCTTACCGTGCGGTCCGGACGCGATATCCGTCTCGATCGCCTCGACGCTCACCCACGAGCAGTGCACGTGCGACGCCCCGCGCCACTTCACCAACATCTCCACCCCACTCGTCGTCTGACTCATTTGACTCGGATTCGCGTTCGTCGTCGTCTCGGCATTTTCTTCGTTTCCTTCTTCACTGCGCTCCTCCCGCACGGTGGTCTCCACGCGTCGCCAACCGACCAACGCCTCGCACTCGCTCAGCCGAACGCTCTCCTTTGGTTCTCTCGCCCACATCGCGTCGTCCCACTCGTACGTCGCCCAACCAATCACTCCCGGACTCATCGTTCGCCCGTCGTTTCTCCCATCGCTCGACGCATCCTCCGACGATCCATCCACCATCATCGCCTCGCCATCGTCGTCACGGTCGCCATCCTTTGCGTCTCCTCGTTCTAAAACGCTTCCCCAATACGCGGCGTCGCCGCCCGAACCCTCCGTCCTCGCCCTCTTCCCGTCCGAACCACCGACGAACTTACACCCCCCGGGCGTTTTCACCGTCCCCGGGCTCGTCGCTTTCATCTCCAACAAGTCCGCCGCCGCCAGGTCCGCGTTTCCGTTTCTCCGTTCCAACACGGATGCGATCACGTTCGAATCCAGTTCGCTAAACGCCGTCTCGAGACTTCGCTGTTCGGCGCGAAACGCCCCCGTCGCGACGCCCGTGAACGCGCGGGGCGGCGCGCGGCGTCGGCGCGACGACGCTCTGTGCGCGGACGGCGGCGTCGACATCGCGGCTCGGTCGCGCGCCCGTGTGTGCGGTGAGGGGTCTCGAATCGGTCGGGGAGTCTCGGTCGCGCTCGACAGCCACATTTGAAATTTTTTTCCTCAAACAGAGCGCCAAGCGAACCGATCCGACGCGTGGGAAACGAACGGAATGCCGTCGTGCTGTATTAAAAAATCGATGCGCGCCGCCGGGCGCTTTGAAAAGAATCTACGGCGTCGGGGATTGTTTGGCGGCGGTGATGACTTGGTTGACGACGGCGAGTTGGTCGGGCGGGGTTAAGGATTTGGCTTTGCGAAACGCGACTTCGGCGGCGTCGGGTTTGCCGGCGCCGGTGCGATAAAAGACACCCTGTGCGAGGTATCCGCGGAAATCAGAGGGGTTCTCGGTGACGATGCGGTCGTAAGCGGCTTCGGCGTCTTTGCCGTGACCTTTCCAAGAGGAGTAGACGCGGGCTTGGAGGAGTTGAGCGTCGATTTCGTCGACCCATCCTTTTTTGGAAAACGTATTGGCGTACTCGAGCGCCAAGCCGTTTCTTCCATCCTTGCCGAGAGCGTCGAGGTAGCCGCGGAGAATGTTGGAAGAAGGGATGGTGGTTTGACCATCCTTGTCGAGAACGCCGGCGTCGATGAGGGAGCGGTAGACGTCGACTGCGCGTCGGGGTTGGCCGTCCGCGATCCAAGTTTCGGCGAGCGCGCTCACGTTTTCCTCCGATCCATCCACGGCTACGAGACGTTCGAGAAACGGCAAGGCCTTGGGGTAATCATCGAGGGCGAGGTAAGATTGCGCGGCTTGCTTGAGCTTGTCAATGTCATCAGGCGTCGACGCCAGGGCTTCTTCCACCGCCTCGGCTTGCTTTTGCACCTCCTCCTTGACGCTATCGCTGAGCTTGTTTCCGCTCGAAGGCAACGGAGCGTTGAACGTCAAATCCGTAGGAATGAAGACGACGACGAGCGCGCACGCGGCCAGAAAGGCGACGACTCGAATCGCGAGTCCATTTCCTTCGTCTTCGTCGCTCGAGCTCGCCTTGGAGGTTTCATCCGCCATCGTTCTCGCCATCGGACCCGAAGGTTGCGAAGCCGCCGGAGCGCCGAAATCGACCTTGGCGTTCATATCGAAACCGCCACCACTCTCACCACCCGTCGATCCCGTCGCTCCGCTCGCCTTGGCCGCCGCACCTTCCGCGCGAACTGCTTTAAGCTTTTCTTCGAAACTCACCCCGGCTCCGCTCGTCGACGCCCGCGCGTCTCGCGCGTCGTTCGCCCCGCCCGGCGCCGAGTTGTTCGCGTCCAACCCAACCGACCCAGCCCTCGCGTTCGCCCGCGACACCGCCTCGGCAAACTCGCGCTGTTTCCGATCACCATCATCCTCGGCAAACTCCTGCCTGCGGTTCCTCCCCGCGCGCTCCTTCGCCGCCCGTCCCGGTCCGTTGGTTTTCTTTCTGTTGTTCCCACCGCCTCGTCTCGCTCGCGTCAGCGCTCTCGACCCCCGCGGTGTGGTTTCCACGCCTCGCGCCGCCATCCACGTCGCGCGCGGGGCGCATCGCATCGCGCGAGTCGCCATCGTCTCGACCGTCCTCGTCCCTCTCCGTCTCGCGCGTCGACGACGACGACGGGCGCGAGTGACGCCCGCGGCGTGCGCGACCCGCGTCGCGGCCCTAGTCTAATCGCGCACGCGGTCGACCCGTCTCATCCAAATCGATCGAGTGTTCCAACGATACACGCTCGACGTGAAAGCCTGAAAATCACCGATTAGCGAATGCGTCATCGATTAAAAAATTAAACGCGAAAATCGTTTTCTGGTGCGTCTCGGCACCCGTTTGAACGGCACACCCGAGCGTTCGCTTCCGACGTCCGCGCTCTCAACGCGGCCCGGCCCGATCCCGCGCGCGCAGTCGACCGAACCGAATTCTTTCTACCCGGTTTCCCGTCCCCGTTCCGTCGTCCATCCATGAGCGCGACAAAGTTTGCGTTTAAACAAGAGCATCCGTTCGGTGCGTGCGTGGCATCTCAACCGTCGTCCCCGTCCGCGGTACCGCGTCGCAATCGCGTCGGTGCGAACGCGACGCGAGCGCGAGCGCCGACGCGATTCGGTGGAGAGAATTTCGCTTGATTTTTTCGGGTTTCGTTTCGTTTCGTTCGTCGGGCGTGGTCGACCCGGTGGGGAAACGAACGACGATCGCTCGTGAAGAGTCAGTCGTCGACCGAGAACCGTTGACGAGAAGCATCGTCTCGTCATCGTCAGCATCGTATCGGATTCGTTTGGTTTGCGCGAGACGAGTGATCGCGCGTCGGAATTACTGACGATGCATTTTTTAAAATCGCAGACAAACGCGCGGCTGAGTCGGCGCGCATTCGCGGCAAGTACGGCGACCGAGTCCCGGTCATCGTCGAGCGCGCGGAAAAGTCTGACATTCCGACGCTGGATAAGAAGAAGTACCTCGTCCCCGCCGATCTCACCGTCGGGCAGTTCGTGTACGTCATTCGAAAGCGCATTAAATTGAGCGCTGAAAAGGCGATTTTCATCTTTGTCAACAACACGCTTCCGCCGACGGCGGCTTTGATGTCGGCCATTTACGAGGAGCACAAGGATGAAGATGGATTTCTGTACGTCACCTTTAGCGGGGAGAATACGTTTGGTTCTGAGGAAGAGATGTCGGCGGCGTGAGTCCGACGACGAATGAAACGTACACGTCTTTAGGCTGCTGAATCGGTTACGAGTTACTACGATTCACTTTGGCGTCGGTAATCCACGACGCACACACGGAGAGACGAGAGAAAACGACGAGCGCATCGTCGTTGTCACCGACACGCATTCGCGCACAAATCATCATCAACACTTAGCGTGTACAGTAATATGTTGTTGTAGCATCATCAGGCATTTCGATTGATTTCGGATCACGCGAGTCCACGCAGTCCCCGTCTCGATCTCGATCGATCGATCTCTTTCCTCGGCTTTGTGTCGGCGCCGCGCGCTAGAGAAAGAGACTCTGCTCGACATCTGAATTTGTGGCGGCGTCAGACGGCGGCGGCGGTATCTCGTTCAACGCGACGGTGGCAAAACAGCTATAAAACATGAGCGGGGACATGATGGATGAACTCGCGAGGTTCCAGGCGGAGATGGCGGCGCTGGAGGCGGACGCCGACAAATCGAAGAAGGAGACGGCGACCGAGGAACCCACACACACGACGAATGATTCGGCGCCGACAGCGGCGGTCGGACCCGCGCCTCGAATCGGACCGGCATCCGCGCCCGTGCCCGCGGTGGGACCGTCCGCGAGGCCGATGCCCGGGCGGGTCGTCGCCGGTCCGACGTCTCGAGCGACGATTGCGCGCGAAGCGGAGCGCGTTCCGGTGGGACCGAGCGCGCGGCCCAACGTCGCCCCGACGACAATGGTGACGACGTACGACGCGCAAGGGCAGCCGGTGGGCATGGTTGCGGCGGTGGCGCACGGCGGTGGATCGCTCAAGAGGAACTTTAAGCCGATCGGTAAGGCGCTCGCGCGGTCGGCGGGTGGAGATAAGTGGGACGACGCAACGTTGGCCGAGTGGCCAGAGAACGACCACAGAATTTTCGTGGGTAATCTCGGGAACGAGTGCTCGGATGACATGCTCGGACGCGCGTTCGCAAAGTATCCGAGCTTCGCCAAGGCGAAAGTGGTCAAGGATAAGATGAACCCGGGTAAGAATAAGGGGTACGGGTTCGTGTCGTTTCTCGAGCTCGCCGATTTCGCAAGCGCCATGAAGGAAATGGAGGGTAAATTCATTGGAAATCGACCCGTCAAGCTTCGCAAATCGACGTGGAACGAGAGAACAGACGATGCACGCAAAGTGAAGGGGCTCGGGGCGAAGAAGTTTCAACCCATGCACAAACGGAAGCACATCGCCGTTGAGCCGTCTGTGCTCGGCGTGCACAAAAAGTAGGAAATTTGTTAGAACAACCACAATTTGTATGTACAGTCCATTCGAAGGCGTCTGATTAAACTTTAAAACCGAGGCGAACGCGTGATTCTTTTCTTCTTGCTAGGATATTATTACTCTGAAATTGCTACTTTCTGAAGCGTCATCGCTCTTCGTGCCGCACGCCACTCTGGCGTTTAAATCTGTTGCGAGGTGCGTGAAAAGACGCTTCGTCGTCAGTCTCCCTGGTACACGAATCAAATCTACTCTTGGCGCGTCGCGAAAGCGGAATGTCGTCGTCGAGCATCAGTAAACTTGTTCCTCTACACGGAGTTTCAGTTGGAACTTGTGCATTTTTAGAAAACAAGAAGATTGACATCTTTTGCTCAACGACGACGACGACGACGACGAGGAAGATTTTTTCATCATCGCGCGTCGCGAAAGCTCTTCAACGCGTCAAACACGCACCATTCCCTGTTGCGCCGCGAGCTGACGCAAGTATTCCACCTGCTGCCGCTGATCCGGCGGTAAAATGGCAATCTGATCGGGCGTCATCGCGAGCACTTGTCGAAGCAGCGCCTGCTGCTGGTCTGCTGCCGGCGCCGGCGCTGCAGCCACCGGAGCAGGCGGGGGCGGCGCAGCTTGACGGACCGGCGGAGGCGGAGGAGGCACACTACCTCGTCCTCTCACAGGTTGCTGGTGCATCATGTGCGGCGCCACCGGCGCAGCCTGGTGCGCTGGCGGCGGAGGCACCGCCGCGGGCGCGCGCGCCGGTGCAGGCGCCGCGGGCGCCGCCGAGCTCGGCGGCTTCACCATCCCCAACACGAGCTGCGCTTGAAACAATGCCAACGCCAACTGCGGATTCTGAGTCAAAAGCGTCCGCGCCTGCGTCGGGTCGCTCTGCTGCATCTGTTTCATCTGAGACATGATCTCATACATCTGCGTCGGCGTGAGATCGGCGACGCGTTTTGTCAACAAATCCATCGCCGCACCCGTCGGCGTCATCGACCCACCCTCAAACGCGTGCGCCATCCCCGTCGTCTGCGCGTACTTGGCGTGTTCCGTTCCGATCGGCGCATCCGCTCGCATCGTTCCTCTCGCCGGCGCCGCCACCGTTTCCGCCCCGCCGCCCGCCTGCGTCGATTGTTTCCCTCCTCCCATCGCCATCGTCTCCGCGTGATCCACCCTAAGCGCTCGTCCGTTGTACTCTCGCCCGTTCAAATTTCTCACCGCGCTCATGGCTGTCGCGTAATCGTCGTACTCGACGAACCCGTACCCGCGCAGCTTACCGCTGTCTCTGTCCGCCACCAGCCGCAGTTCGCGCACTGGACCAGCCTCGGCGAAGAGTTCACCCAGCGTCGCCTCCGTCGCGTCGTACGGAATGTTCCCCACGAACACCGATCCCGCCGGCATCGCGAAGTCTTCGTCGTTCGGTGCGGGGTTCTCGCCTCCCTCGCGTTCGCGTTCGCGTTCGCGCGCGGGTGAGTGTGACGACGAGCGGTTCGTTTTGGATCGAAAATGAAAATGAAAATTCATCCTCAGAGGGCGACGCGCGACCGCGACCGCGATCGTCGATGGGTGTCTCTTCGCGTAAACGCGATCGGGAAGATGACGTCGGTGATGCCGCGGATGACGACGCGACGGATGCGAAGATTGCGCAGTGGAAGAGAGACGCGACGACGACGACATCGCCGTCAACCTCATCTAAAGATGCCGAGACGTTCGATGCGGTCGACGCGGACGAGGACGCGTTGATCGAAGCGAGACGGAAGAGACGGGCGGAAATCATGGCGAAACACGGGGCGAGTAAACCGGTGAAACCGGTGACGGAAGGGGTGAGGATGGTGGATGCGAGGACGGGAAGGGTGGTGGCGGCTTCGACTCGGACGAGCGCGGTCGCCGTGGGCGCGAGCGGGGCGAATGGGACGCGTGGTGGTACAGAAACGGCGAGCGGGGCGGTGGTAAAGTCTGGGTCGATGGGAGACATGTTTGGGGAAGATTCGGACGAGGAGGCGCTGTATATGAATGGAGAGACGAAGGACGGCGCGGGTGGTGCGACGAAGAAGACGGCGGGCGCCGTGGACATGTCGCGCGGTTTGGCTGATAATTGGGACGATGCGGAGGGGTATTACTGCGCGCGTATCGGAGAAATATTGGATAAGAGGTACACGATCACGGCGCATCTCGGTAAAGGGGTTTTCTCGAACGTGCTGAGAGCGGTGGACTCGACCAAGGAGGAGGGGGAAAACAAAGTCGCCATTAAAGTGATTCGTTGCAACGAAACCATGTACAAGGCGGCGCAGTTGGAGATTGATATATTGCAGAAGTTGAGCGGTAGCGATCCGGAAAATAAGCGACACTGCGTCAAGTTTCTCCGACACTTTGAATACCGCAATCATATCTTCATGGTGTTTGAGTCTCTGTCGATGAACTTGCGCGAGGTGATTAAAAAGTTTGGCCGGAACATCGGCATTAACATCAAGGCGGTACAATCGTACGCGCGACAGATGCTCATATCTCTGCGTCACTTGAAGAATAATGGGGTTGTGCACGCGGATATTAAGCCGGATAACATTCTAGTGAACGAGAAGCACAACGTATTGAAATTATGTGACTTTGGTAGCGCCATGTTTGACGGCGACAACGAGTTGACGCCGTACCTAGTCTCGCGATTCTATCGCGCGCCAGAGGTGATTTTAGGCTTGCCGTACTCGCATCCGATGGATCTCTGGTCCGTTGGTTGCTGTCTGTACGAGATTTTCACTGGTAACGTCGCCTTTCCCGGTCGATCAAACAACCACATGCTCAAGCTCATGCTCGAGCTCAAGGGACCAGTGCCGAAAAAGTTGCTTCGAAGAGCGTTATTTAAGGATAATCACTACGACGTCACGGATACTTTTTCCGTGCTTGAGGAAGATCCGGTGACGAAGAAGAGCATCAGACGGCTCATCCGCGACGCTAAACCGTCGAGAGACTTGGCGAAAATATTCACTCGCGACTCGGACATGAGCGACGCCGAGAAGAAAAAGGCGCTGCAGCTCGCAGATCTTCTCGACAAGATGTTCAACATGGACCCGGAGAAGCGCATCACCGCCGCCGAGGCGCTGCAGCACCCATTCATCGTGGATCGCGTCGATTAGTTTTGCCGAAATACGAAGGTTAGTATAAACGTGTGTATTGGGACAAAAGCAAAGGATCTCAATTGTTGTAAGTAGATGAAATTCAGAATGTAGTACCTAACGGCCCGGCAAACCAGACCAAGCTCCAGCCTTTTTCTTCGGCTCCTCCTTCGGCTTCGCAGCTTCCTTTGGCTTCTCCGGCTCCGGAGCCTTGATGCCTTCGGCCATGGCTTCGTCAAAGTTGAGCATGGCGCTTCCCTTGAAGATTTTGTTGTACGCAAGCGTGACCTTGAATCCACCATCCATGGTGTCCGTGACATCCTTTCTCAAGCGGTGGCTGAGGCACGGGCCGATGATGCGGCCGATGTCCTCCGCCGTGACTTCGGTGCGTCCTTCAAAGGCGACGAGTGCCTTGGCTGCGCGAGTGACGACGATGTCGCCGCGCAAGCCGTCAACGTTGACCAACGCGCAGACGCCAGAAATCTTCAAGGCGAGATCGCGGTCCATCGTCACCTTGGGCAAGAGTTCGCGAGCCTTGACAATCTTGGCGCGCAACTCGTCAGTCTCCGCCTTGCATTCTTCCGTGTAACCCTTCGGATCGGCTTCGTACGCGAGCTTGTTCATCACCAACTCGGTGCGCTGATCTTGGTCGTAAATGGTTCTGATGTTCACAGCCATACCGAAGCGATCCAAAAGCTGCGGACGCAACTCACCCTCCTCCGGGTTACCGCTACCAATCATGATGAACTTGGCCGGGTGCGTCAAAGAGATACCTTCACGCTCAACCGTGTTCCAGCCACCCGCAGCGGAATCGAGGACGACGTCGACGAGCGAGTCATCCAACAGATTCACCTCATCAATGTACAGCAAGCCCCGGTTCGCCTTGGCGAGAAGACCCGGATCGTACGCCTTGGTACCTTCCGCCAACGCCTTTTCAATGTCAATCGTACCACAAATGCGATCCTCCGTCGTACCGAGCGGAACCTCAACCATGGGCACGCGCATGGTCGTCGTCTCGAGCGCCTCTCCCTTCTGAAACTTTTCCCGCACATCCGGTCCCATGAGCTCCGGGTTCGTCGGCGAAGAGTTGAACGGATCGTTCTTCACCACATCGATATCCGGAAGCAACTGCACGAGCGACCGCACGCTCACGCTCTTCGCCGTACCCCGGTCACCCATGATCAACACCCCGCCGATGGCGGCATCCACCACGTTGAGCGTGAGCGCCAACTTTAACTCTTCTTGCGCGACAATCTTGACAAACGGAAACGTCGTCGCCTCGGCGTTCGCTCGCGCGACGACACCGTCCCGTCTCACGCCGCATCGCGTCGTCGTCGTCGTCCGCGTCACCGCTCGCGCGACCGCCGCTCTACCCGTCGGGACCGCGCGTCTCTTATCCACAACCAGCGTTGGCGTTGGCGTCGCTCGCATCGCTCGCATCGCGCTCGTCGTCGTCGTCGCGAAGACGTGAGAGAGTGACGGTGACGAAGATCCTTCGCGTCGTCGATCGGACGGGCGAACGGACGGAGCGGGCCGTCGTCGTGTGTCGTCGTCGTCGCGTCGTCGTCGTCATCGTCGCGACCGAGTTCGCCGGGTTCCACAACCCTGATGTCCATATTGACGGTTCACGACCCAGAAATTACCACATGGGTACCGAAAATCCGAAAGGGGGTCAATCGCGTTTCCATGAGTCATGACTCGTCGAAACTGAATCGATATGGAAAGAGCCCAGGGTCTCGACGTCACGCGCGGGCGAGGTCGGTCGTCGCTCCACACAGCGCGACGCGTCCACACATGCCGACGACGTGCGGACGATCCTTGACGGCGACGTCGTCCCGAGGTGTCCGTCCCTCGAGCGGCGACCGACGCGAGCGACGAGGACGAGCGACGACGCGGATGCGACCGACGCGTGCCGCCGCTGCGGCTGGAGCCTCCGCGACGACGACGAGTTTTGACATGAAGACGTACGTCGAACGCGATCTCACCGATGAAGAGCGGGTGGAGGTGATGCGAAGACCGCGGGTGGACTTTACGTCCATCTTGGACACGGTGAAACCGATCGTGAGCGCGGTGGAGACGAGAGGGGACGACGCGGTGCGCGAGTACACGAAGAAGTTTGACGGGGTGGATTTGGACGCGACGACGGTTGTGGTGGCGGATTTACCCGAGCCGGAGCTGGATGCGGACGTGAAGAAGGCGTTTGATGTGGCGTACGAAAACATCAAGGCGTTTCACGCGGCGCAGGCGGGTAAGGGTGACGTGGACGTGACCACGATGCCGGGGGTTCGGTGCCGAAGGGTGTCGCGACCCATCGGAGCGGTGGGTTTGTACGTTCCAGGGGGTACCGCGGTGTTGCCGTCGACGGCGTTGATGCTCGCGGTGCCGGCGGCGATCGCTGGGTGTGAACGCGTCGTTTTGGCGACGCCGCCGCGCAAGGATGGGACGATTGTTCCTGAGGTTTTGTACGTCGCGAAGAAGGCTGGGGTGACGCACATTCTCAAGGCGGGCGGGGCGCAAGCCATCGCAGCCATGGGTTTCGGCACCGAAACCTGCCCAAAGGTGGATAAGCTCTTCGGTCCGGGTAACCAGTTTGTCACGGCGGCGAAGATGTCGCTTCAAAACTCTGACGCGATGGTTTCCATTGACATGCCGGCGGGGCCGAGCGAAGTGCTCGTCATCGCCGACAAGGATGCGCCGCCGGCGCACGTCGCGGCTGACCTCTTGTCCCAAGCCGAACACGGGCCAGATAGCCAAGTCGTTTTGGTCACCTTCCCGGATGTCGATCTCAAGGCGATCACGGACGCCGTGGCGGATCAAGCGAGCAAATTGCCGCGCGCAGAGATCACCTCCAAAGCGCTCGGCCACTCTTACGCCGTCGTCGTCGACGACATGGCGGCTGCGTGTGACTTTAGCAACAGATACGCCCCGGAGCATTTGATTGTGAACGTGGAGAACGCGGAATCGTACCTCCCGATGCTCGACAATGCGGGCTCCATTTTCCTCGGTCGCTGGACTCCAGAATCCGTCGGCGACTACGCCAGCGGCACCAACCACGTTTTGCCAACCTACGGCTACTCGCGCATGTACTCTGGCGTTTCCCTCGATTCGTTCTGCAAGTATATGACGGTGCAAGAGCTCACCAAGGAAGGTTTGGATAACCTCGGCCCACACGTCGCTCGCATGGCTGCCGTGGAGGGACTCGACGCTCACCGCAGCGCCGTGACGCTTCGCTTGGGCATCGACTAGGAACATGAAAAAAACGCGCGTCCCGCGTTGTTTCGCCCCATCCGTCGCGAGGGACGAACGACGCTCTCGGCATTGTTATACACAGTTTATAAAATCACCATCTTCATCCTTCGTGACGAATCCTCCGTTTGCGGTCGAGTCGCGCGCGCGCGCGTTTCTCGTCGTCCACTCGACCGCTCGCGCGCAGTCGCACAGCGGCACGCTCGCGCGAAGTGAGTAAAGTGAGTGACACACATTCACGCACACATTCAGTACATTGACCACAACCTCAACGCTAGTTCCCCACGCGGCGTGCGACGCGCGAACACCGCTCGTCGTCGACGCGATGAACGGAGACGAAGCCCTGCGATGCTGCGACATCGCGCGAAACGCGCTCAACTCGGCGACGAAAACGGAAGATCTCGACAAGGCTGAGAGGTTCGCATCCAAGGCGCTCAAACTCGATCCATCGTGTGGCGCAGCGACGGCGCTTCGCGAACTGATTGACGCCAAGCGTAAGGCTGGATTTAGCGGTGGTGGTGGTGGTGGTGGTACGAACGGGACGGCGTCGAGCGGAGGTCGATCGAACGGCGGTTCGGGGGGCGGTTCGCGCGGAGGATCTGGCGAAGCCGCGGCGAACGACGCTTCGAGCGCGCCACCGCCAAAGAAGAAAGGGACGCCAGAGCAAGAGAAGCTGATTGCAAAGATTAAAAAGGCTGGGTCGGACTATTACGAGGTCTTGGGACTGAGCCGCGGCGCGAACGACGCGGAGGTGAAAAAGGCGTACAGGAAACTCGCGCTCAAGCTGCACCCGGACAAGTGCCAAGCGGCGGGCGCGGAGGAGTGCTTCAAGACGGTGAGCCGAGCGTTCGCGTGTCTGAGCGACCCGAACAAGAGAGCGGCGTTCGATCGATACGGAAGCGAAGAGCCGTCGGCGGCGGGATTCGGGCCCGGGATGCGTAGAAGAAACGGCGGGGCGGGTATGAATGGTTTTGGTTTTGAAGACGACATCGACCCGGCGGACATTTTCAACATGTTCTTCAACGGTGGCATGCCCGGAGGCATGGGTGGTTTTGGTGGTCCGGGATTTAGAGTGCACACCTTTGGTGGTAACCCGTTCACGCATCAGCATCGAGCGAGGGCGCACGCTCGGCACGATCCGCGAGTGGACGACAGCGCGACGGTGATTCGAAACATTCTTCACCTCCTTCCGCTGCTCATCCCACTCTTGATGTACTTCCTTAGCCCGGGCGAAGAAGTGTACTCTATGATTCGGACAAAGGAGCATCCGAATCTTCTCAAGACTCAGAGGATGGAACTACCCTTTTATGCGAACGAGAAGACGTTTCGCGAACGATACTCAAGCGGTAGAGAGCTCGAAGCCATGGAACGACGCATCGAGAATGAGTTTGTCATGTATCGACGTCGACAGTGCGATTACGAACGTTCTCGATGGATGGGAAAGCGACCCAACTGCGAATACCTTCAGGAACTTCAGAAGAAATACCCACAACTCAACGTTTACTCGCCCTGGTAGCTCTCCATCGACAAAGTCGACGTCGTTTGGATTTCTCTGTACAGTATCATAGTTCGACTTTACGAATAGAGGAGTTGTAGTGTCTTAAATTAGTTCTTGTCTACTTTAAATGATTGCGGTGCTTGGACGCGTGGTCCTGACTCACGTCGGAAGCCTTCCGAATGCAACAAACGAGAGAATTCTGAGAACGACCCACAGTGTGACAGAGCTCATCGCAAACACCACGGCCAATATCCAGTATTGGATATGCATTCTGTGTCCCGCAAACGTGCCTTTGAAAACCAAATCGTAAGCTCCGCTGGCGAAACCTCGAAGGGCAGCCGACGTCGCTGTGCCTGTGGTGGCGAGGAAGAGACGTCGATTCTCACGGCTTTGGGTCGCCACCGCGAAGAGTTCCTTCCAACTACCGATCATCACGGGCGAGTGTATTTCCGAGTCGGAATGTCCAACATCGTTCTCTTGGGGTTCCCCGCCGTTTGCTCTCTCTGGCGTGCGTAACGATGCTCGATCAAAGTGGCTCACCAACGGACTCGTGGGAGAGTCATCCTTGTCCATGCTCACGCGTTCGCTCGCCGAGATTCGAGGGCTTCTGAGGACTGAGCCCGGATCCATCGTGATTTCGGTGCCGGCGACGACGTAGGTTCGCACGCTAGTCTCCACCATGGCTTTCATCACGTCGAGGAACAGGCGTTTATTCTCCTCGCTCTTGATAGCTTTGAACAAATCCGCGTAGGTGTTGTCTTCACCCATCGAACGGACGTAACTTTCCGTCGCCGCGTCAGCGATTTCTCGACCGATTTCAATCACAGCGCGTCTGTTTCTTGGCTCTTCCAAAAACGTCAGGGCACGATCCGCCATGCTCGGATTGGCGCTCGTGTCTCGTTCGCCAGCGTCATATCCCGTGAGAGTCTTCAACACCTCGGCGTTATCCTTTGCGACGCACACAAAGGACTGCATCAAGCTTTTACTCGTCGAACCGACGAAATCACTCACCGCTCGCAATCTTCTGGGTTCAAGCAACACGTCCACGAGCGACTCCAACAAGTTCTCCGGAGCGGCACCCGTCTCACCGCTCGTCGTCGCCTCGCCGCTTTCCTCCGCCCTCCTCGCGTTCGCCCCCCGAGCGGCGCCGTGCGCCAGCGCGCTCGCAACTTTCGCCACGGCCGACGTCACTTGTTCGCTCTCCATCAGCGCGCACGCTCTCGCGAGCGACTCTGGAGGTCGCGCGTCTGGAACGCCCTCCGTCACGTACTCCTTCACGTCCGCGCTCACCGTCTGTAAAATCTCCCCGAACGCCACCACCGCGGCGTAATACGACACGGACGCTCGCACCATCTTTTTATACGTATCCGTCGTCTGCGCTTGTTCGTACGCTGTTCGTTCGTTCGCGCGCTCATTACACGAGTCGTCAGTCTCGCAATCAAACTTTTCGCATTGAGAATTGAATGCATGCAGTCCGTCAAACGATGCGTCGGGGGCGTGCATCGTCGCCACGTCTCGCGCTCGCGCGGTTCGGTCCCAGCATCGCGTTAGCTCAACCGTCGTCGATCATCACGCACCGTAATACCCCAGGGCGAGCGCCGTCGCGCCGACGGCGACGCGTTTGCCAAACGTGGTCATGGTGTTTGCGCCACAGACTGGCGTTGAGACGAATGAGCGGCGCGTCGTCTCGACTCGACCTTCTCGCGCGAAGGTCGCTCGAGCGCGCGCGGAAACTCGAGTGGGCAAAGAGCGCGACGCCGTTCGCGCTTCGGCGCGAAGGACTCGGGATCGACGGAGACGACGACGGGAGTGACGGCGGCAGTGAACACCGAAGAACTGTTCGAACGCTCTACCGCGATGGACTTCGCGCGGGGCGGCGGTTACCGGACCCGTGCGCGCGACACTTTGTGCACAATAGACTCGGGGAGCAGTTTCGGCGGTTTCGCAATCTGACGAGCGAGAAGGAGACGGATCAGAGGTTGAGAGAGGCGAGGCGTTGGACGCGTCGGTTGCGTAGGTGTTCGTACGACGACGGGGATTACATCGCAGTGTTGGAGAGGGCGTATGGATTGCGAGGGCGGATGAAGCATTTGATTCGTGCGTGCGATGTGGAGTGCGCCGAGGGGGCGCCGCAGAAGACGAAGAGACCGGCACGTTTTATTTTGCCGGCGGTGAGCGAGAGGACGGGTGAAACGTTTACGTTGAGGTACCTCTTTCAAACGTTCGAGAAGAGCGTCGAAGAGACGAAGATTGACGAGAAGGAGAAGGCGGCGCTGAATGCGAGCCTAGAACAGCAGATGCGCATGTTGCGCTTGAGGGTTCCGAGATATTTTCACCCGAACGGAGTCGTTGCGCGTGTTTTGGAAGCTGACTCGACAGAGGACGAACGTAAATCTGGAGAAGTTGGCGATGAAAACGGCGACGGCGACGGCGACGATAGGGGCGATGTCGATGATCTGTTGAAATACGTGCGCGCCTGGCCTTGGGAGGTAACCACAGAGGACGACGCAAATCCTGGCCCGTCGTACGGAGCGGGAGCGCTTCCGAGCAGAGCAAAATGGGAAACTCTCCACTTGGCACTTTTGAAGACGACGTTCGTGCCAGCCATGATGGATCAAGTGTCTCAGATGCCGCGCCGTCTTCGTCGTGTGTATGAGCGCACATTTAAACTGGAAAAGGAGTACGCTCGTATTCGAGGCAGCATGGCGGAAGCGAATGCCATGGACGTTGTTGACGGCGAGATTGTTGCACGCACGTCTTCGAATTAGACTCAAACAACGTATAGGAACAAAGTAGCTAGCTTAGGTGTTTCGTCTTTTTAGGTAGAACGAACGTGCGGTAGACGCAATAGTCATTTTGTGATTCACTCAGGCACTTACATAAGTTAGAAAGCAATACGTCTTCACATTCCCATTTGCTCGAACGCCTCCGCGGACCATTCGACTCCCTGCTTGGCAATTTCCGGCACAGTACCACCTAAACGGAGGATTTCATCGCTCAAGGCTTCGATCGTTTTCGTTTTCGCCTTGTCAGATTCGGCCAGCATCTCTATGACGTGCCGCGCCTTGTTGACGCCGCCGACCATGTCTTCCTTCTCCTTGAGCGAATCCATCCACTGTTGCGCCAGCGCCCCGACGAAAGGATCAGAAGGAGCGGTCCCGGCTGTGAGAAACGCCGTCCACTGTCCAAACATTTCTTCTCGCACCCGCTCGACGAATCTGGCATCCTCTTCGACCCGTTTGCTCGCTCTCACGTGCGCGCTCCACTCCTGCAGACGCTGCGTCTCGGTGACGTCGGATTCCATCGGAGGCGCTGTCGCCGCCACCGCCACCGGCTCTCTCACTACCCTGGCGTTCGGAGACGACGCCGGCACCCGCTGTGCAGGCCCAATCGGCGACATTGACCGACGAATACCGCTCGGGCTAACTATCCTCGGACTCGTTCGCTCCCCGCCAAACGCCGCCGGCGAGCTCATCTTGAGCGGGGTCGGTCGCGTCGTCCCTCCCCCAGCGGGCGTCCCCGTCTCTCCGGACGTCCCGACAGTGGACGACAACTCTCTCAACGCCTCCGCCGCGCGCGCGAAGCTCTCCACGGTGACCCGTCCATCCGGCCCGCGTCGGATCATTTCCAAAACTTCCCGCACCGCCGGCACGGTTTCGCTCAACGTCTCGAGCTGCGCCAGCGCCGCGTCCACGTCCGCGTGATCATCACCACCGCCGGCACTGCGTCCAGTCGGCGACTGCGGCGACGCGCTCGTTCCATCGACGCGTCGTCGCGCGCCGCTCGCGGGGGAAGAGGAAGATTCGAGAGGAACCGTTACTCGTTCATCAAATTTGAAAACATTCGTCGCGTTTCTCGGCAGCGGCGGCGGCGCTTTCGGCGATCGCGCACGGAGAGACTCGATACGGCGACGCAAGTCATCAATCTTCGCGTCGTCGGACGGCATGTTGCGATGACAGGTGCGCGCGAGTCGTCGTGTGCGGCGCGGTTGTGTGTGTGTGTGTACAGTACGTATTGTGTATTAGATAGTCAAAAAGCCAAGGGCGAGAGCGTCACTTGCGCTTCTTCCCATCCGCGGCAACCGGCGCAGACTTATTGAGGTTGAGACTCAAAATGACGTTCCAAACGATCGAGCACGCGGACATGTACAAAACCTGGTGCTTGGTTGGAATGAACATAAAGTTGACGCTCGACGCAGGAACCCAAAAGCTCCAACCGGCCCGAAGCGTCGGAAGCGCGTCGCGCTTCACCTTGCCCGGATAATTCGCGACGTCGTTGGACCACACGGCGCCCCATAAGAAGAACGTGGTGACGACCAACGGACCGAGCACGGCTTGATTAAGGAAAACCTTGGCGCCGAAAGGGGCGAGCGACTCGGCGGTGAACGCGAACGCCTTGGCCGGGAACCGCTTGGCGAGCTCAATGTACCAGTAGTGCTGCACCGGACCGTAAAAGAAAAAGTTATACAACGCTTGCTTGAGCGTGCGTTCATAACTGTGCCCGACATCCGCCGGAGCCGCGGCGGCTTTTTTCTTATTCGCCGCGGCGCGTCCATCCGCCGCGCGTTTCGACGCCTCGCGTCTCTGCGCCACGGTATCGCCCACGCACCCGAGCGCCGCGCACACGAGCGCGGATTTTAGCAACGGTTTCCCCTCGATCGTCTTCGCCAACGATCCGAGACCCGATCCCCCGCCGTTCGCGCGCGTCCGCGAGCCCCGCGTCGCGCGTCGTCCGTCGACGCGTCGGCGTCCGAATCGTTCGTTACCCTGAGCGTTCCCACGGCCGAACGGGAACCGTCCATCGCCGATCGCGCCACCGAATCCAACCATCGCGAGCGATTCGCGCAGTCACCGAGTCTCGTCGTCGACCGCTCGGCGTCCTTCGTCGGTCGCGGAGGCGCGCACCGGGCGAGGGAAAGCGGCTGATTGTGACGAATTGGGAAAACGGTTACGCCAACAGGCGAGAAGGTGTACTTTTTCACTCGGGTTAAAATTACAATCGACGTTTCCGAACGCCGAGGACGACGCCGCGGTGACCGCTCGGGTGAACTATCCACCGCTGATTGGTGGAACGATGGCGAGCTCGTCGCCGGTTTTGACGACGGTCGAAGCCTCGGCGTCGACGGCGACGTAGGATTGGTTCAGGGCGAAGATTGCGGTGGTGAGCACAGAGGCGAGCGCTGGGACGTCGAGGACGAGTTTGGAGCGAACATCGGCGACGGTGGAGCCGTCGGGGAGGGTGAGGGTGGATGCGGACGTCCCGGCGAGCTCGCGGGCGCGGGCGAAGAAGAGAACTTTGACGCTCGCCATTGCGAACGCCTCGAGGTGTGAAGGGTTGCTACAAAGCGACTACACGTTTTATATTACACCAATCGCGAATCGAGGACACGCTGCGCGATATCCATCCGACGCGATGAAATGATGAAGCTATGATGAATTTTCTAGATGTCGTCTAGTGTTTGGTGCGGGTGAATCCCGGTGTCTCACTTTGTTGGAGCGTTGTCCAATTTGGCGTCGCCGCCGGCGCCGTATGAAGAACCTTCCTCCGCGTTTAGCAAGGACGAGCCGACGCTCGGTTTACCCGGGGAACTGGCGTCTTCGTCTTCAACGTCCCCAGATTCAAGCTCGGGGAATATACAGAAATAAATCTCAATGAGTATCAGTACGAAGCAGAGAGAAAAACAGAACATGGCTGCCATTTGGAGCGTCGACGTCAAGTCGAAACCAAAGATTTGAAACTTGAACGGCGTAATCAAACCCTGTCCATTGGGGAGGATGAGCACATCGTCGGGTTCGAGATAGACGTCGTCGCCTCTCTGGATGCTCCATTTCTTCGTTGCACCAGAGGTGCAAGCCTTGCCGTCCGTGAGAGGGAAGTTTTGCTCCGTGTACAAGCCGCACGTGCCGTAACCGCCCTCGCCAATCTCCATGGAGAGCTTTGCGTAACCATCTTCACCCCAATCGGTATCGTACGAGTTCTTCATGATCCAGTACCCTTGGTCGGTTTCTTCGTCGTAGCCCCAGCCGATGAGCACCGCGGCGTGATTGATCGCGAGCAATGGATCCGTGCTCGCCGGCGGGCAATCCGCTATGCGAACGATGCCGCCACCGTACAGCTGCAACGGCTTGATGTTCACTCCAACTGCGACGGATTGTTGTTTGAGCGCGCGCATGATGTTCATGACCGTCGCCGAGCCTTCGAGCGGGGTGATTTCGCAGTAACCTTCAATCTTCACGCCCACCGTCGACGGGTTGTTGACGACGGAACAGCTGCTGCCTTCCGGAAAGTCGCTCGCTCGCAGCACACCCTTTGGCTGGATGTTGATCCAAGCGTACGCGGTCGCCATGTTACCCGTGTTACACGCGGAATCCAGTTCATCACACGCCAACAGGTGATACGGACTGACGTTGGTTCGAGCCCCAGACGAGATGGCTCGACTATCGGCGACGACTTGAGCAGTCGAAAAGGCCCAACACCCTGAACACGTTCCTTGGCTATACACTGGACCAATATCAATCTTCTTCCGCCAATCGAAAGAGCGGTCGAAGCCGGCAGACTCGTACTGGAAGACTCCGAGTCCAGTCGTCCTCGCCTCAGTGACGACTTGATGAGTCGCTCCATGGTGTTTGCTGTGCGCTCGGCGGGGTACCTGCCTTCTAGTGTGCAACGCGGCAATGTCCGCTTGCGAGAGGTCGCCCAACGTCGGGAGCTTTGTCACCGACGCCGCCGTGGAGTGATCGTGCGCCGCGGGATTTTGCACGACTTGAGGGATCTGCGTCAAGTTCGAGTACGTCGCGTGACGTGCAGCAAACTCACTTGCATCCAAGTCTGCGAAGCGCGTCACGCGCTTCTTCATTCCACCTGAAGCCACGTTTGCATTCGCCGCTTCGATCTCCGCGAGGTTTCGCAAGAAAATATTTTGACGTTCAAAGGCTTGAGGACACGGGAACGTGTCCGGGCAGTACTGATTCGTCTTGCCGTATCTGCGCGCAAACTGGATAAATCTTGGATCCAACTCATCTTCGGTTTCTGTCTTCTGCTCGTTCTTCGTTTGCGCCTTGCGCCCATCCTTTCCGACAACCATCGCTCTCTTTGCGTCTTCACCCAATAATTTATGCTCTTTGATGGGGTGCGGGTCGTCTGTCTCGACTTTCTCCTCGCCGTCGCGCGTCGCGTCGCGTCGATGTGCCTTACTCTTTGGCGACTTTGACGGAGTCTCCTCGCTCAAAGTCTCTTCGCTGTGCTTGGCCTCTTCTTGTTTCCTGGTGGTGCCCAGGCTCGCCACCGCATCGGCGCCGCTCTCCGGAGAAGATCCATCGGACGGTTTTGCCGTACTCTGTTTCTCGAACGCCGTGTGTCGACTCGCAAACTCCGCCTCGGTGAGATCGGCAAACTTGCCGACACGCATGCGCATGCCACCCTTGCGCTGCCGCCTGTTGTGCTCGTCCACCTTGGCTACGTTTTCGTTAAAAATCTCCTCCCTCCGACGGCTCTCAGCGCACGGCGGCGCTTCTTCTCCACAATACCGCTTCAACTTGCCCGGGTACTTGCTCAACCAGTTCTTGAAACGCTCGCCGTGCGGCGGCGACACGCGCACGTTGCGCAACACCCTTTGCCGCAGCTCCTCGAAACCGCCAGCCCCCAACGACCCTTCTTTCGCCGCGGCCGCTTTTTCCGTGTCCTGCTCCACCCGCGACGATGACGACGATGCAGCCGGCGACGTTTTCGTCGTCGCCGCGTCGCCATCAGCCCTCACCGCTCGCGACAACTCCCGATCGATCATCATCTCGTCGATCACCCCGGGTTGAAAACTAAACGCATTCTCCTCCGCCGCCGCGTCGAGATCGGCTTCGACCCGCGCCGCTTTTTTCGAACCGAGAGACGCTTCGAGCATCCCGTCATCACCGTCACCGGTTCTGTCGACGTCACCGTCGTCGTTCGCGCGCGTGGGGACGGCTTCGCCTCGACCAAAGTCAAAGGCGTCTTCGGACACGTCGAAGAACCGCGACGTCGTCGCGACCGACGCCGACGCCGACGCCTCGGACGCGAACGCCGACGTAGACGCGACAGTCACCGCGGCGACGACCGCCATCGCGGTCATCGCGCGGGAACGTCGACGCGTCGGGTTCATCGCGTGGTAAAAAGTGGGGTTGAAGCTGTAAGAGGGTGTTGGAAGCCACGCTCGCCTTCGCGCGCGCAGCGCGACTTTGATTCGGATTATGATTGTACAATTACACGTGTCTACGCCCGCGTGACGGGGGCTAATGTGGCTTTGACGCGATCCGAAACGCCTTCGATGCGGCGACGCAAGAGTTCGTTGGAATCGGTGCCGCCTATGAGACGGATGAAGGCGGACGCGAGGTACGGAGCAGCGATAACGACAAAGGCATCTTTGGACGCGAGAAAGGCGTCGAGCTTGCGCTCGTCGCGACGGAGAATGGAATCCGTCGCTTGGTAAAAGGCGAGGATGACACCGGCAGCTCGAGTGATAGATGACTCGAGCGCGGAGGTGAGCCTGTCGCGGATTTCGAGGGTGACGGTGAGATGGCGGAGCTCGTTAAAGGCGAGGAGGGTGCCGTTGACAAATGCCGCCACTGGGGCGTGGTCAATCAGACTTCGAGGCGGACCATCGGTGTCGTCCGTCTCTGGGTGCTGGGAAGACGTCGAAGGTGTGGACCAGGTGGAGCTTTCGAGCGCGCGTTCGAGCTCGTCGACCGCGGTGGAGACGGCGTTTTCGAAAATGGTGGCGGCGGCGTCGGCAAAGAGCGGCCGAAAGAGCGGTCGGGTGTCGAGACCGACGCGCGCGAGACTCGTGCCGCAGTACTCGCAGTGTTCGTAAATTGAGGCGAGCGCACCGCCTTCGTAAATGTGTGGCAGAGTCGCTCGCATCAGTTCCAAATACTTTGATATTCTGTGCGTGGCCCAGCTGTACAACAATGATCCTTTCCCGTCATCCGCTTCGGTTTGCGTCACGTCGGCGTCATCCGAAAATATAGCTCTAAACTGCATGACGACGTCGAAAAGAGAGACGCGATGGGTATCCGTCAACTTTTTTAGATAGTCATACGGATTGGAGTCGTCTAAATCGCTCACCATGTTGGCGATGTACTCTTCTCTGCACGCTAAAAATGTCTGTCTAAGCGCCACCTCGTCGTACGCGCTGAGACGACGAAGAAACCCAACCACGCGGAGGCATTCCGGAAGCTGAATCCCAACCTTCAAACGCCCCAAAAGCGTGTGCAACATCTCCGAGCTCGACGTCCGCGCGTCGTCAGCAAGCTTTTTAATTAATCCAATGTGTCCGTGCGTCATCTCCATTTTGGCTATGAAATTTTCCAAATCCAACGCCTCGTCGTAGTACCCGTTTCGAACACACGCATCCAACAACTTTGGAATCTCAAGCAAATCACTCATCGTCCCAGAGTTATTCATCAACGTCTTGTTCATCTTTCGAGCCTTGGCAATCTCTTCCGCACCTTTTACAAAGGCTTCGCACCCGCGTTTCAAGTCGGGCAACTGCGCGCTCAGCGTCTCTAAAAGAATCTCGATATCCTTCACCTCTGTCCTCACCGCGGCGTAGCACTCTGCCGCGCCGATGTACGCCTCGTAGTTTCGCACCGAGACATCTTCTAACCGCAGCTTTGCGCGTTTTGCTTCTTCCTCGAGACGCGTCGGTTCCTGCGCGCGGCGTCAACAAGATTATTATTTGGATCGATCCGTCAGTCAGTCGTTGCTCCACGTCGTCGCCACCGCGTCGCGTCGTCCGACGCGAGTGACATCGCAAATTCGCAAACTCGCGCACCTCTTCGAGACGTTCGACGCCCTGGGATAACAGGCTCGAGACGTAGGCGGCGTCCGAGACGGAGGACGACGACGCCATGGCGCGTGTCGTTTTGAAGCGAGAGTCGGGAGCAGCGCAGTTTTGGTTTTCTTTTTCAAGCGAATGTGCGAATGGCTTTGATGATTACATGAAAGTGTATTAAACGCGCGAAAATGAAGTGGTAAAGTTTACAGTAACTTTGCCCAAGACGTGGTGGCTTGAGACTTCGAGCTGGTTGAGCTCGGTTGTTGTTGTTCATGTTGATGGTCGAACGGCGACGCGGATGAACCAGACGACGTCGCTAGGCTGGGAAAGGTATCCTCGCACTCGACAGTCGGTGCTCTAGGCTTGCCTTTCCGGCTGCGTACGCGCCTCGTCTTTGTGGTAACCCGTTGTGCGGTATCTGTGGCGTTGGCGGAGTCGTCAGAGGGACAGTGCTCGGGCGGCAGGCTCGATTCTTCTCCAACGATTGGCGCGTTTTCCTCGGTGATTGAAGGCGTCTTCGGTCGTTCATCAACGACTGGTTTACACGCGTTCGCCTTGAGAACGTCGATCGGAGCCGATCCCTTGGGACCCCAAGACGGGGTCTTCGCGACTGGCGCCGATACTGGTGGTGGCGTCACCTCGGGCACGGGCTCTAGCTGCGTCGTTGCCGGTTCGATAGAGAGCTCCTCAATGTCGCGTTTCAACACAGCGGCCATCGTGACGACGGGTGGCGATTGTTCCGCCGCCTTCTCCTTTGGTTCCGACATAAAGTTTGCGGGAATCTTTGCGACGCCGCTCCAAGCTTGAGGAAACGTCGGCGACGGCCGCGGAGACCGCGGTCGCTGTGGTGCCTCGCAATGGGGAGCGACGTGCGGAAAGTGCGCTTGCATATCGACAAACACAGATTCGTGACCATTGTTGTCGCTCGCGTATCCTCGCTTAGCCGTACCCGGAGGCGGAGCTCCCGGCGGTGGTTGCGGCTGGAAGCCTTGCTGCTGAGAGAAATTCTTGTTCCCCTTACCGCCTTGACGAGAAGCATTCTTCGAGCGATTGTATAGCGCCCTGTTGCCCTTGCGATTGTTGTTGGCGCCACCGCCGCGCTTGCGCTCTTCGACATTATGACGCGCTGCTTCGCGTCGTTCGTGAGCGCGACGATGGTGGTACACGCCGAACATCAAGTGTTCCCGAATGGTATCGAGGCAACCGGTGAAGATGTCGTTTATCCCCGGCTCGATGGCGTCGTCTGGCACGGGTGGCGACACTTTATCTGCCGAATCAGCCAATTCAGTCGCATCGTCAGAAGAGACGCTCTGTGGCGGCGAAGATGACATCTTGGCGCTGTCGTCATCGAGTGACTTTCGGCGTTGGTGCTCTTCACCCTCTGGGGTTGTGTTATTCGCCTGTTCATCGACAAGAAGATCCCAGCGACCCCAGTGAATACCTCGCTGCTCTTCGTTGACAGATTTTGACGATTCAGAGCGACGCAACGTTCGGGTCGGCGAACCCACGTCGTCCTGCTCGACGTCTTCTTCGTCGAGTTTCAACGGTATTGGCCGTAATTCATCCACAACCGATCGGGTGTGCGGGTGCTCCGCCGCCGTCGCGGGCGTTGACCCTTCCAGAAGGACGCTTCGAGAGCGCGAAGCGATCGCACTCGTCGGCATGCCGAGAGGGGTCAGGGAGACTTCATCAGCATGCGAGCAACCACCCGGTGTATCGGGCGCGTGTGGCAGCGGGTAGATCATTCTTCTATGCCTCAGAATGTTGCCAAAGACGCTCACAAAACCTCTCAGGACACCCATGTCGTCGCAGGCTGCGGACGACGCCATCAACTTGTCCAAACGCTGCGCCCCGAGTCTGAGCGCCGCTCGGATGCGCATGTAGTTACCACAGGACACAGAGCGGCCCAAGTTGTTACTACTCACCAACGGGTCGATAATGTTCATATACTTGATAGGAACGGTCGTCGCCCCGGCGGTTGAGCGCATGAATTCGCAACTATAGGTGGACAACATTGTTTGTGTAAACTCTTGCGTGAGCAAGCCATCTTCCATAAACATCGGCGGTGTCTCGATGTCTTCGATCGCCACCGGCCCGTGTATGGTGAGGGCATACTTTTCCCACTCAAACTCAGCAAACACGTCCAAAAGCTTATGCAGTACAGACAACGGACAGGTCAATTCAGCGTGATACTTGTTAATGATGTACAAAACCAGCGTCTCCAGAGCATAGGTGGAAATCAACGCGTGGTGGGCACCAAGTATACGTCCCTCGTAAAATCCCCACGCTTTGACTAAAATGATGGATCGAACGAACAAATCGTCTCTCCCGATGAACGTGTTCGTCTCCTCTAAAAATCCAAGCGACGCCAACCCCCCAAACTGGTTGGCGCTCACGTCAACCATCATACCGTCCACGATGCACTTCATCAGCTTCACCTCGGCGTTAATCACGCTCACTTCGCTCACCGCGAACTCGTGCGGCGGGTCCGCCTCCGCCTCTGCCTTTTCGATGTACTTTCTGAATTTCGTCGTCCACGTCGCCTTATCAATCACTCTGTGATCTCCTAACAGGCACACGTCGATATCCCCGTCTGGGAGGTACGCCCTCAGCGGCACGCTCCCGTACGCGCTCACCAACGTGTGCGCCGTCCCGAAACATTCCTGCGCCAGCTGCTTGATGTGCTCAAACACCGCTCGACGACGTGCTTCGCTCATCTCCGTCGGTCTCAGCGACGCCACGAGCTCATTCGTCAGCGTCTCGAGCGCCGACGCCGTCCGAGGCTCAGCCGAGCTCTCCGCCTCTCCGCCGCGGCTTTGCCCGCTCGCCTCGGTCGTCCCCACCGTCGCCCGCATCGCCGCCATGGACGCGTACGGGCAGCCTGGCATGACGCCGCCCGCGAGTCGTCTTCGCCACCGCGCCTTTTAACCCTCGACGGACCGCGCGTTCGAGACGACCGAGCGCGCCCTCGCACAAGATGCGAATGGAAGGAGTTTCCCACGCCCTCTTCCGGCGGACGCCCGGTTCGCTCGATGCGTTCGACTCGCGCGCGTCTCGGGCGATGAAGAAATTATCGCACGTTCGATTCCTTTCGATTCGCTCCGCCCGCGTCTCGGTGGTCCCGCGCGTCGAGGTCTTAAGGACGACGACGACGACGACGACGACGACCGAGTTGGATAGGGCTCAGGGGGCTAAATGATGTGCCGTACTTAAGAGATTATAGTACCATCGTTATTTTCTTATTCTTAACATCTATTTTCATTTTTATGGACTTGTAAGGGATTTATGTATTGTGTATCCAGATGTCCGAAAACTTTGACGAGACGACTGGCCGCGGACGCCGACGCCGGCGCCGACGCGAGTGGACGACGCGAGCGAGACGAAGATGCGAGGGAGAGGCGCCGGCGCGATCGCCTCGACGTCTTTTTCGACGTTTTACGACGATGGCGTCGCGGCGAGTGCCACCGAGGGGAAGGAAGGTGCGAGAGACGCACCCGACGGTTTGAATGTGAGAAACGTCTGGGGCGCATCGACGCGGACGCGAGGATGCGCGGGAAGTCGAGGACGCCAGTGTAGACGGTCCATGTGGTTAGCATTGGCGTGCGCTGCTTCTCTGGCGCCGAACGCGGCGCAGGCACAGTTTGAAAAGGCGACGGATTACCCATACAGAGTGTGCTCGGAGCAGCCCGGCGCGTATGCCGGGCCCAACGGGACGACGGATCGGGCGTCGTGCGTGTCTTTAGACGCCGGTGAGCTCGGTTTCTGCAGCGGCATCGCTTGGGACGCGTGTGTTCGTACGGATCCGCCGGCTTTACAGGATAAGCGGGTGTTGGGGCAGTACGAGGAGATGACGAAGAAACAGTTGGTCATGGCGCCAGAGCTCGCAAACGACCCAGATTGTTTGGTCGTCATGGCGGAATACATGTGCGCGCTGGCGTTTCCGAGGTGTGACCCGAATCCCAACGACGCTTTGACGTACTACGAGCTTCCAGCGTGTTGGGACTACTGCATGAACTCGGTGTTCGGTTGCACAGGGGACATGGCCATCGCGCAAAATGTGTGCAATGCGTCGCTGGCGTCGGGTGTCGTCGTCGAGTCTGGACGTTCGGACGTTCGTTGTACGAGCGCGGCCTTGCGGTACGGTGCCGGTTTTGTTTTATTCGCCCTATCGATCGCACTCGCCGCCGTCTAGCGTCTACGGACTAGGTTTTAAATCCAATCTCTACTAGGCTAGTACAATCAGAACGATGACGACGCTGAGCGTCGCCGCACGCGCATACAACACGCCGGCCGCACCCGTGCACCGACCGGGAAGCTCCTCGAACACCAAGGTACCGTTCTCCCCATTCGGTTTCTGACCCTTGATATATGCCCCTTTCGTCGCGAGGGTGTTGACATACGTGCCGTTGGCGTCAAACGATCCGCCCTCAAAGTAGGACAGTGGCGTCGATCCTCCAAAATCCTGTTCTTCCCACTCTAAATCGCACTCTATAAAGGCTGAATTCGCCTCACCGCACGACTTTTTCACCGCTTGACACACGCTCGTGCACGTCGGCATGTATCGCGTCTCCTCGACGTTACATCTATTGAAATATTCGTAACAAAACCATCGTCTCAACGTCGCTCGACACCCCGCGCTCGGTTCGAACGTCAACTGTCGAATCAAATTCAAATACTGCCTCCTCGCCGACGCTTCCATGAGATCCACGCTCACTTGATCCTCCACCCCATCCGCGATGGTTTCCGCGCTTCCGCGCTTACAAAACGTGTACTGCACCCGCTCGTTACAAAACGACAGCTCCACGTTTTCGTGCGACAGACATCCGTGTCTACACAGCAACGCATCCGCCTCCGTCGACGCGCCTCCGTCCCCGGTCCCGGCGAAAAAGTTCGAGTTGACATCCATGGATATATCCCACACCGGAATGTCGAGAAACGCGTGCGTCCTCGGCGGCGGCGGGCTCGGTGGCGCCGGCGGTGGCGGTGGGGCCGCGGCAGCTGTGGGCGGTGGCGTCTGCGCGCGCGCGACGAGCGTCGACGCGCCGTCGTCGCGCGTCGCGAGGACGACGACGCAGGCGAGCGCGACGACGACGCGCCGTCTCGCGCGGGGCGGCGGGCGCGTCATCGCGGGCGACGCGAGGTGGTGTGGCGGCCGTTCATCAAGATGTGCGTCGCGTCGTAACGGCTTTGGTTGAGAGTTCGCCTGAACGCGCCTCTCGCTCTAAACGTGGATTCAATGTTTAGGAGCTGGAAGCGCGAGCGACGGTGTCGTCGAGTATTGATGACTACGGTACAACTTGAAAGGCTATCAATGGCTATCAGAAGAGTTAACGACGGGAATCCTTTAAACCGCCCTGTTTGGCGGTCATCTTGTCCTTGATGGCGCGAACGTCGCGGTTTTTGCCGCTCCATAAATCATCCGTCTCATCCTTGCGAACGCTCGTGTCTTCGTTGGCGAGGTGCGTCCACTTGGATTGGCCGGCCCGGCCAAACGTGCCCTTACGCACTTGCATGGCGGATGGAAGGAGAGATTTGTCGTACTTTTCTTCCGCCGTTGGCGCGTTGAAGTCTCGCTTGTAAATTTCATCCGGACCCGCCGTACCGAACGCATCGTCCGCCGCCTCTTGGAAGAAAGCACCCTTGTGGTAGTACTTTTGCATGAAGGCCATCTTTGGCTTATCTTTGTCGGCGTGCTCTTTCTCAGCGAGACGTTTGGCGTGGTAGAGGTTGCGCTCATCTTCCGTCATGTTGCGGATGCGCTCTTGCTCTTCGCGTTCGCGGAACATTTGTTCACGTTGGATCCTATCCGTCTTCAAGCGGTCGAGCTCGCGACCTTTCCAGGCTTCAAACTCCAGGGCGTCATCCAGCTCATCGTCTGTATCCACATCGCTCGGTTCCATCTCGTCGAGCGCCGCCGCGAGCGCCTCTTCTCTTCGAACCTCCAATTCGACGAGCTTTTTGCTCTCCTCGCGTTTCGCCGCCTTGGCCACCTCTGTCATCGCAGCCTCGGCGTCGATCTCAGCCTGCATCTTTTCTCGCTCTTCAATCGTATCCCGTTCGCTCTTGCGCACGAAGACTGGCTTGAAGAGCTTCCTCGGCCCGCTACCTCCCGAACTCTCATCGCTATCCGTGTCGTACTCGCTATCCGTCTCGTACGACGATGATCCCGATTCCTCACCGCCGGCATTGGCCCCAACCGTCCCAGCGCCACGCACCGCGACTTGACCACTACGGCCGGCGTCTTCATCCTCGTCTTCATCCGCCGCGTCCTCCCTCGCCTCCTCCACCTCCCGAGCCGTCGCTCTCGCTCGCATAGCCGCGCGTCTCGCGTCCCTCGCCTCCTCGTCCTCGCTCTCGCTCTCGCTCTCATCGCTCCCGTCGCTCTCCGGCGTCCCCGCGCGTCTCATCGCCGATCGCCTCACACGTTCTGCGGGTATGCCGTCCTCCTCCTCCTCCTCCTCCTCCTTGTCGTCATTCGCACCGCTCGACCCGTGTCCGCGTCTGGCAGCCATCACGAACCCGAGCGCGTCCTCCTCCTCCTCCTCTTCTTCCATCACCGCCGCCCCGGTCGCCACCCCGGCCCGGTGTCGTCGAACCATCGTCGTCGCTCGCGCTCCAGCGGACGCCCGCGCACCGCTCCGCGCCGCCTCCTCCCGCGCGCGGTCCACAAAGGACGGGTTGTTTGCCCGGCGTAAAACGTCTCGTTCGTCGTCCATCGTCGCCCGCGCCGCGTGTTCCCGCCCCATGATGACGCGCGAGCGGTGCGAGACGAGCGCCGATTCGAATCAAAGAAAACCTCTCGCGGTGTTCGCGATCGAGCAAACGCGTCGACGATCGTCGCGTCGACGTGTGACGCGGCCGCGTTGCGTTTCTCTTTGGTAAAAACGCACGCACTCCTCGTGAGACCGCGACGCGCGCGCGTTCGACGACGGGCAAAGGCATCCATCGCCGCACCTCGTGCGGGTCAGAACGCGTCGTGCGTGTTTCGCGTCATCCACCGCGACGCGTTTCGACGCGATTGAACGATCGGAACGCACGCGGACGGGTCGAGAGTCAAAAGTCACAGTCATGGCCCCTTTACACGATGACGACGATGGACGACCGACGACGACGAATACCGGCGACGAGGAGATGGAGACGTGCGAGGCGATGAGAGATCTCGTGCGTGGGTATAAGACGTTTCGTGCGGCGCACTTTTCGGACGATGGTGGACGCGGGAACGGGGCGACATCGAGCGTGAAGGATACGCTGCGCGAGTTGTCGGAACGAGGCCAAGCGCCGAGCGCGCTCGTCATCGCGTGCTGCGATTCCAGGGCTGATCCCGCGATTGTGTTCGCTACATCGCCGGGAGAGGTGTTCGTGGTGCGAAACGTGGCGAATTTGGTGCCGCCATACACCGGGGTGGATGGGGCGCATCACGGGACGTGCGCCGCTATCGAGTATTCGGTGCAGCACTTGCGCGTGCCATTGATTCTCGTCATGGGACACACCCAGTGTGGGGGCGCGGCAGCGGCGCTGAAAAAGTATGGGAATGGACCGAATGCAGACGCAGGGTTCTTGGCGGCGAACGAGGAAACGGGCGAGGGGTTCATAGGATCGTGGATAAATTTGGCGGAACGCGTCGTGTGCGAGGTGTGCGAAGAGCACGATCCCGATATTCGGGCGAGAATGCTCGAGTTTGAGCTCGTCAAGAATAGCGTGAAAAACCTGCACACGTTTCCATTCATAGCGGAGCGCGTCAAGGCGGGAGAATTGGAAATCAGAGGCGCGGTTTTCAACGTTTTCAACGGGACGCTGAAAATTTTACAGCCCAACGGCCGTTTTGCGACTCCGAAGGACGAGGACGCGTCGGATAAGAGTGCGTCCACAGCCGTCGCGCCACCGGATGCCAAAAGAGCGAGAGAGGAGTGAACGAGTTTTTTTGCCCGTTACGTTTTTTTCGCGTGTAAGAACAACATTTCATATTCATTAAACGCGCTTCGTACAGACGACATCAGCGTCATTCCGCGACGCGCCGACACCGACGTCGATCAGTTCGATCGCGAAACGCACGACGTGCAGGCGCGTTGCGATGTCATTCACAACGAGCTTCGTCGCACCTGCGACCTTAACGCACCCACGCGGCGTCACACGCGCGTCGACGCACCGCAACAAAAAGCGAAAAGCGCCTCGAGCCGCCGCCGGTAAAACCGACGCAGCCCCTTGGGTCGACGGCGTGCAAGAGGATCTCCCGGCGCTGTCAAACGTGCGGTTCGTCATGTGTAACCCTCAGGGGCCGGCAAACGTGGGCGCGGCGGCGCGAGTGATGCAAAACTTTGGCGTGTACGACTTGAAGCTCGTGGACGTGGGACCCTTTGTGCTCTCGGCGTCGAACCGCGCCGAGCGAGGCACGCTGGATGAGGCGAGCGAGGGCGAAGGTCGGCCGCCCGAGCGAGCGTCGACGGTGCTGGGAGAGGAAGCGGCGCGGACGACGCCGTTGAGCGATGAGGCGATGCGGTACGCGTGCGCGGCGGATTGGTTGTTGGCGGACGCCGAGCGATGCCAAACGAGTGAAGAGGCGTTGAAGGATTGTTCATTCGTGTTGGCGACGACGGCCAGGCCTAGAAGCGGAACGCCGTTGATGACGGCAAGGGAGGCTGCGGAACGTATCGCGGAGGAGGCGAAGCGAGGGAAGGTGGCGGTGATGTTTGGGAATGAAAGGACGGGATTGACGAATGAGGAATTGTCGTGGGCGCACGCGGCGGTGGCCATTCCGACGGCGGGGACCGGTAAGCTGTGTCGTCGGAGCTTAAAGTACACGGGTGGTACCGGACCGACAAGTTTGAATCTATCGCACGCGGTAGGGATCCTGGCGTACGAAATTTTCATGGCGATTAGCGGCGACGACGCCAGGGGTGAAATTCTTCCAGAGAAACAAAAGCTCTTGACGGTGGACGAAAAGGTGACGCTCAAGAATGAAATCATGTCCGCCCGTCGCGCGCTCGACGTCTTAACTTCCGACGTTGAGTCTGGCGCCTCGTCTTTGGTGGAGAAGGACGCCGGTGACGCGCAAGATGACGACGGCGAGTTGTCACAACGCGAAGAAAAGGCGTTCGAGAGGATATTAGCCGCCGCGCCGATGCACCGTTCGGACGCCGCCGCGCTGTTCCAGCTCTCTCGCCGCGTCTCCGCGATGGCCAAAGGTCGGGTCGTCGCCCCGTGCGACGGCGAAAACCTCCTCGACGCCACTGTGGTGGAATCGCTCAGACGGTTTACCATCGACGGCGACGGCAAAATCGTAACCGTCAGAGCCGCTCGCAACCATCTTCGCGCCGAGCTCGGCGTTTCCCTGACGAACCGAGAGATTGAACGCGCCATCGCACGTGCGAGTGCGACCGAGACGTGAGAAGTAGAATTGCAATTGACCAATCAGACGTACTAGTAGACATTGAGCCAAACTTCCCGACGCCTCATAAGTTGACCCCCCCTGCCACGCCAACCATGCCGACCGTCATCTTAGATTTGGACGGGACGCTCATCAACACGGAACAACTCGTCGATGAGGTCGTCGGCGACGTCATCGCCGAGCTCACGCGCGCGCGCGGTCGGGTTTTAGACGCTTCTGTCGTACACGATGCACTCGAACGCGTTCGTGGGATGAGGCCGCTCGAAGCGTCGCGCGCGCTTATCGACGAACTCAAACTCGAAGACTTGGATGCCGAGTCGCTCCTAGCGCGCACGGCACCGTTGCTCAACGCGCGGTGGTCCGAGGTGGAGCTCATGCCGGGGGCGTTGAGGTTGTTGGAACACTTGCGCGAGCGAAACGTAAAGTTTGGATTGGCGACGTCAACGCCGAGGGAATACCTCAAGTTGAAAATGGCGGCGCACGAGAATATTCTAAATATGATGTCGTGCGTCGTCACTGGATGTATGGTGAGCAAAGGTAAGCCGGATCCAGAGATATTTCAGTTGGCAGCGCGACATCTCGGCGCGGATGCGAGCGACTGCGTCGTCATCGAAGACACGCCGGTGGGATGCGAAGCAGCGAGAAGGGCGGGGATGCGAACGATAGCGGTACCGTCGATTCGAGACCGCAAAGCGTTTGATGAGTGGAGCGATGAGACGATTCACAGTCTGTATGACTTGAATTTGTCCAAATGGGAGTTGCCGGCGTTCAGCGATTGGATACCAGTCGCTTCCGACGTCAGCGAGCAAGTGTTGCCGGTACCCCCAGTCGTGATGCGTGGTCCCGTAGTAAAAGGGTTCGGTCGCGGCAGTAAAATGTTGGGTATTCCCACGGCGAATCTAGACATTGTACCGCTCAAGTTTCAAGTGGATTCGCTCGCGCCGGGTATTTACATGGGTTTTGCCGCCATGCGGGGCAAGATCCACGAAATGGTTATGTCCATCGGTTGGAATCCCTATTTCGATAACGCCAAGAAAACTATAGAGCCTTGGCTGCTGCACGACTTTGGAGAGAATGACTTTTACGGCGAAGAGCTGGGATTGGTCGTGTCGGCGTACATTCGCCCCGAAGCGAATTTTACTACGCTGGAGGATCTCATTCGGCGCATTCATCGCGACGCGGATGTTTCAAGAGAGATGCTCAAGCTCGATCCTTTCAAATCGACACGGCAGCTGCTGATCGCATAGATGCTAGCTAGGTACTATTACAACAATGTGTATTCAACGTTCTTTAGTTTACTTTGATGAAACTCTCGCGCGAGCAATGTTGGACCGTACGAAATGCAGCGCATTTGCGGCGTAATCGTACGCTCGTTCGTGCGGGTGCATTCCACCCCCCTGGTCTAGCGGTTTCGGCGCCGTAGCGGCACGGCGCGTAGCGAGCTCTTGCGCCGCAATCTCAGCTGCGAGCGCGTCCGAAAGGCTCTTTGCTCTCTTCATCTCCAAATCGACGCTCGCCTCCAATGGGGCGCGTAAAGATGCCAATACACTACTCACCTCGTAATCCTTGGCGCCGCCCTCGAGAAAGACACGATGAATTTCACCATCGAAGCTCTTCACTTCCAATGCCAGCAGTGGCATGCCGTACTCTCCAGCCCATTTGCGCGCACCCATGCTGACGATGCCGCGCTTTCTCGTGCCGCGAAGCTCAAACGCGACGTGCGCCCACTTCGAGTCGACACTCACCGGAAGCGTCACCGCACCGAAAAATCTTGACCGCGTGCGCTTGAACAAGGCTAATCCACCGCCCGATGTCACGGCCACGCGGGATTCACCCGCGACGACGGGGGCACCGAGTATTTCCCGCACGCCCGCGTGCGTCTCCAACCGACGCATCGCCAACGCGCACGCGTGATCGATGTCGAGCCGATACCTCTGCCTGAGCGCGAACGCCCCCGCCATGGCGAACAGAAGAGACCCACCCAACATGGACGGATCACCAAACGCGACGTCAAACGATCCCGACTCGCTCGGCACGCCCAAGACGCTCGTCTTGAAGCCTCTGCACGCGCGCCACAGTGCTAAACCGCCAGCCAACGTTCCAATCGCTTCAATCTTCTTCCAGTGCCGATCGAGCGCCGAAACCACCGTCTGTTCTGCCGCCCGCTTTACTACAACCGGATTCAGCTCGCTCATCGTCCACAAAAACTCCGAAGCCTGTCTTCCGAGCACCCTATCCGTCGTCGCGCGCGCGCCTCGTTTCGCCTTCTCCCCTCGTCGCTCCAAATCCTCCCAAATCCTCCTTGGCGCCCCCAGCGCGTCATCTGTCGCTCGTTTCGCCTCTCGCACCACCCGTCGCGCGCGTTCGTACGCGCTCGTCGGGTCCGCGCCCGCGTGCGCGCCTCGCGCGGGCGCGAACGCACCCACACGCCGTTGGTTTTCAAACGCAGCCTTTGGTAATCTCTTCGCCCACGACGCCCCGAACGCGCTCGCGCGTCGCCGAAACGTCATCCTGAATGCGACGCGGTTCAAACCCAAGCCGCCGCCGCCGCCGCCGGCGTCGCGCTGTCAACCGTCGGCGTCGACGCGCGCGGGCGTCGTTTTGACGCTCGCTGATTGATTATCTCTGTTGGAATGTGATCAGACTGACGAGTCATGACTCTATTTTTGTGACTGGGGTTGCTTTTTCTAGAAAAGTCAACACACCGCCGCCGACGCCGACGAGCGCCGACGACACACGCCGACGCGCGCCGACGTGCATCCGCGGCGACGACGCACGGGACAGACACCCCGAGACACGTAAACGAACGCTCGGCATGTCGTCGTCGGACCCGCACGCGCTTCCGAAACGCGAACGCGCGCTCTTCAGCGACCTCGTCGAGTGCTACGAAACTAAAAAGTATGAACGCGGCGTCGGACTAGCGGACGAGATCATCGCCAAGCACCCGAACCACGGGGAAACGCTGGCGATGAAGGGTTTAATCGTGCGGTCGATGGATGACTCGGAAGGCGTGAACGAGGAGGCGCACGCGCTGATTAAACGGGGTATAGAGTGTCATCCGCGGTCGCACGTGTGCTGGCACGTGTTGGGGTTGGTGCACAGACAAGAGAGGAATCACGCGGAGAGCGCCAAGTGCTACGCGAACGCGTTGAAGATTGATCCAGATAATGCGTTGATTTTGAAGGATTTGTCCATGGTGTACCTGCAGCTTCGAAACGTGCGGGCTTTCGTTGACTTGAGGTGGAAGATTTTGAGAACCAAACCAGAACAGAGGACGTCGTACGTGGCGTTGGCGGTCGGGTTACACTTGCTCGGAGACCACGAGAACGCGTACGGTGTGATTGATAGCTATGAGGCAATTCGCGCGAGCGGTCAGTTTGATCACCACGCAGCTTGGCGGGAAGAGGATCCGCTCATGAAGCGATTCGATAAGAGCGAGCTGACCTTGTTCAAGGCGACGTTGAAAAAGGCAGCCGGTTTGGAAAAGGAAGCTCTCGAGCTTTTGGAGAAGGACGAGGCGAAAGTAGTCGACAAGGTTGCTTATTTACAAATTCTTGGTAGTCTGCAAGTCTCGCTCGGGATGAAGTCCGAGGCAGAGGAGACATATTGGAAGTTGTTGGATCGACTTCCGGATAGCTACGATTACCACAAGGCTTTGAGAGCGGTGAGATCTCTGCCAGAAGACGTCCACGACGGCGCGGGTGACATTTCCGACGCTGACATTGAAAAGCTTGGCGAGCTTTACGGCGAGATCCGTCTCAAGTGCCCATACAGCGCCGCGGGTCGACGATTACCGCTCAGTTTCACCAAGGCTGGTCCCGCTTTTACCGAGCTCGTGAACAAATACATCGAGAAGCCGATTCGTAAAGGCGTGCCGAGCCTGTTTGAAGACTTGAAGGACCTGTACGAGAACCCGGCCAAGGCGGCTGCCCTTGAAACGATCTTCATCAACACTGTCGACACGCTCAAGTCTGACAGCAAGTTCCCTTCCGGAGGTGCGGTATCTGAGGCAGAGAAGAAGGACTGCGTCATGTACGCCACCAACCTATTGGCCATGCACTACGACGAAATGGCTCAGCGGAGCGCCGATGGCGGTTCGAAGGAATTCACCCGTGCCCTGGATCTCATCGAAGAAGCCATCGCGATGGATCCAAAGTGCGTCGAGCTGTACTTAAACAAGGCTCGCTTCCTGGAGCACGCCGGCGATTTGCAGCGAGCCGCTGACGTCGCGGAGGAATGCCGAAAGCTCGACCTCGCTGATAGATATTTGAACTCGTTCTGCGTGCGCCAAATGATGTTAGCGGGCAAGTACGCTTACGGAGAACAACTCGCGGCAATGTTTGCCAGAGATGGGGACCAAGCGACGAACCTATACGATATGGAGGCAACCTGGTTCGAGCTCGCGGCGGCAAAGTGTCACATTCGTGGGAAGAAGTTTGGACGCGCCCTCAAGTACTACCACGCCGTCTTGTCTCACTTTCAGCAATTTGTTGAGGATCAGTTTGATTTCCACGGCTATTGCTTGCGCAGGTCCGCGGTGAATTCGTACCTCGAGTTGTTAAAGGTGGAAGACAAAATGTACGCGAGAGAGGAGTATCGCGAAGCCGCAAAGGGTGCGATTACGCTCTACGTCGATTTATTTGACGAGCCGCCGGCAAAAAAAGCGGCGGCGCTCGAAGCGAAGATCAACGCGATGCCTAAGGATGAAGCCGATAAGTTTAGACAACATTTACGCGAGGTTGAGGAGAGAGAAGCAAAGGCGGAAGAGGACCGTCTCGCCGCCTTGGAGGAACAGATGAAAATTGCTGCAGCGCAAGAAAGCAAGAACAAATCAAAGGATCCGCCGCCGAAGAAGGTTGACCCCGATCCAGTTGGCGCTGCTCTTGAAAACTCTAGCGATCCTCTCGCACAAGCCATGAAGTTTGTCGAACCTTTGCTCTTGCACGCGGCGAGCTACGAAGAAACGCAACTTCTTGCGTTCGAGGTTTTTCTTCGTCAGGAGAAACCCATCCTAGCGCTCAAGACGATCAACGAAACTTTCAAGATTGATCCAAATAGTATCAGGGGTAAGCGAAACGTCGCTCGCCTCGCGCACGTCGTAGAATCGATGGACGATTCCAACGCCATGAAAAAAGTGTTGTCGATGCAAGTCAGCAAATTGACTGAAAATCGCTCGTCATCGGAGTATGCGGCCGCGTTGGATGCCGGAGAGCACCCGCTCGACATCGCCACAGTCGCTTTCGCTCGATACGACGTCATGGGTGATTCGAAGAGCGACGCACCGCTGGTGGAAGGCGCAAAGAGCACAAAGGTTGACGCGTCGCGTTTCAAGCTCACTGACTACGTCGCAGCGTACGAAATGTACGCGAATGCGAGCGAAACTGCGGCGGATACCTTTGCTGAAGGCGTCCGTGGCGCGTTTCCGCGTTCAACAATTCTTTCCGGCGCGTTTCTTTAGACTTTTTCTTCTTCGTATAATACTACAACGCTCGTTGGTTGACACTGCTCACGTACCACGCAAGCTTTCGAGACGATTCTCGAGGTCTTCCTTTTCCTTCACCTGTGGGGCGCTCGTCGCCACCGCGGGTAAATCTGTTGACAATTCCAACCCGTGCTCGTCTGCGATTTGCTGCATCAGACCCGCCACTTCCTCTGGTGGCGTTGACAGTGCTGTCGTGTTTCCCATAGCCTGTTCCACAAACTCTGTCCTCACGTCCAAGTTTTCAAACTGCTTCTCAAACATATCCATCGTTTCCGACACCTTTTCCAAATTGTTCGCATTCAAGCTCTTCTCGAGAGACTTTACTATGCCCGCCATGTCTTTATTCACCAAGTTCATCTTGGCTTGCGTTTCCAACCGCGACACTACTCCGTCCAGGCGACTCGCCAGTCTCAACATGTTCAGCGCCTCGTTCTTCTTACGAATCGCATCTTGCGCGTGGATCTTTGCCCCATCAATGTTACCCTTTTCTATCGCGCGTTTTACCTGCGGTGACGTTTACCGTCGGGCGTCGATTGTCAGTCGTCATGAAACTGAATTGGAATCTTTTGCGCCAGCTGGTGCCTTGCGCGCGCGCGTGGTCATCCCGCGTGAACGCGCACTCCTCGCTCGATATTGCGCGGTAACGAGTGGACCGGTCGCGCGTTATCGCGCGTATCCCATTCGTTCCGCGTACCTTGGTCTTGTTCGCCTTTTCCTCCGCCTCGCACTTCTTCGCCGTGCGCGCGAGCGTCTTTGCTGTGAACTTTAAATTGAAGATGGAATCTTGCAGTTTCGCGTCGCTCGAGCCGCGACCGAAGAGGTTATCGAAGAGTCCCATAACGGACGGGTCTTTGTCGACACGTCTGATCCCTCTGGAGAACGTTTAACCGCGAGTGGGCGCAAAGGAAAATCGCGGTGAGGCGTGAAATGAAGACGAGTTGACTGGTGAGGCGCGTTGGACACCGCTCAAAGACAGTTATGCAACGGTGAAATGGTTAAAGAGGATTGCGAAGAGTGGTACGTTGAAGCGATGGGATTGATTGATGAAATAAAAAATTAAATGTTCCAATCGGCGCCGGTGAGCCTGACGCTGTCCTTCCAGAGTCGAGCCCACGCCTCCTCGTTGTAGGAAAAATCGTTGCTTCGCATCTCTTCGTGAACGCCGGGCTTACCCGCGTTAGATTGCTCGGCTACGTACACGCCGGAGACGCCCTCGTACTTTTCACCCATAGCGAGCTCGATTTGACCTCGAGCGCCTTGAATCGGGGTGATTAGGCTACCCATGCGTTTGAGTTGCGGGTAAAAATCGAGCGTCAAGGATCTGTTCAATTCGGTGTCCACGACGCCGGGATGCACGGCGTTAACAGTAATGTCCGAGTTTCCGCTCGCCTTGAGTCGTCTTGCGAGCTCGTACGTAAATAACACGTTTGCCATCTTCGTGCGACCGTAGGTGGCCCATCCGAGGAAAGGATAACCGAACAAACCTTCGCTATTAATGTTGTGGAAATCGAGCGTGCCAAAGTTGTGCGCGATTGAACTCACGTTGACGATGCGCTTAAACTTGCTCGACGGCGTCTTCTTCATGACGTCGAGCAAGAGCGACGTCAACAAAAAGTGCCCGAGATGATTCACTTGCATCTGCGTTTCGTTTCCATCCTTCGTCGTCTCGCGACTCGGCAACGCCATGACGCCCGAGTTATTCACCAGCGCGTCTAATCGTTCGTACTTTGTCTTAAACTCGCTCGCAAACTTTCGAACGCTCGAGAAATCCGCCAAATCCAAAAGCATAACCTCCACTTCCGCCGTCGGCACCGCCGCGAGCACTCGCGTCTTTGCCCGCTCCCCTCTCGCCGCGTCTCGAACCGCCATAACTAATCGGCCGCCGCCTCTCTTCGCGAACGCCAACGCCGTCTCGTACCCCAATCCCGTGTTCGCACCAGTGACAATCATCACCTCGGACGTCGCCGACGCCGACGCCGACGCGTCCTCCGCCGCGTCCGCGCGCGGAGCGCGTCCGTTCGCTCTTCGACGCGAAGACGACCCACGCGACGTCATCATCATCTTATGCACCGAAAAGCTGCGCCCACTCCCCTCTCGCCTCGTCCTCGGCGCCGCGCACGCCGCGGGACCGTTTGTAAACATTGCGCCTGATTTCATTTGTTTAAAGCCCCGCGCGAGCTTGGATGCGCGTCGGTCACTGACGGTGTGTGTGTGCGACGAACGAGTGCGAAACGACTTTTTCGGTCGTTGTCCTCAGTCGCAGCCGCGCGCTGGAAGAAACATGCCGGCGCTCCCGTTGGACTGCGTGGCGACGCTGACGGGCGCGCACGGCGACGGGGCGATTCTCGCGGCGCGTTTCGCGCACACCGGTGAGTACGTCGTGACGTGCGGACGCGACCGGTCGTTCGCGCTGTGGAATGCGCGACGAGGGACGTGCGTGAAAAAGTACACCGGTGGACACTCGAGAGAGGTTCGCGACGCGTCGTGCGCGAGAGACGGGTCGAAAATCGCGACGTGCGGGGGCGATAGGGGTGTGTTTCTGTGGGATGTCACCACCGGGGCGAGCGTGCGACGTTGGAGCGGACACGAGGGAGAGGGTGGGGTGAACGCGGTGGCGCTGTGCGGAGCGGGAGACTCGGCGTGCGCGAGCGCGGGGTACGACGCGAGCGTGAAAATGTGGGATACGCGGTCGAACAGCGCCATGCCGATGCAGACAATACATGCGAGGACGGGAGTGGCGTTCGGGGACAGCGTGACGAGTTTGAGTGTGGATGCGGAGGGATACAGAATCGCGTGCGGTTGCGTGGACGGCGTCTCGCGCGTCGTCGATTTGAGAAATGGCAAGTGTCACATGGACGTGATAGGCGTACCGGTGACGAGCGTGCGGTACAGCAACGACCGACGGTATCTTCTCGCCGGGTGTCTAACGAGCCGCGTCGCGGCGCTCGACGCCAAATCGGGAGACTCTCTCGCGACGTATCGAGGACATCAATCTGAGCGTTCCAAAACCGAGTGCGCGTGGACCCCGGACGACGCCCACGTCGTCTCCGGCTCCGAAGACGGCCGCGTGCTCTTCTGGGACGTTGTCACCGCTGAAATCGCAGCGGAGTTACCCGCGCACGACCCGAAATCCGTCGTCACGGCGATTGATTTCGCCCCCGCGCGTTCGGCGGCTTCGGCTGAATCGCTCATGGTCACCTCTGGAACCGACGGCGTCGCTCACGTCTGGTCTTCCGCCGCTCCACCGGCGTGACCACTCGTCGTCGTCGACGCCGTCGACCGTCGACGACGACGCCGTTGTCATCGCCCCATCGACGTGTAGATTGATTTATGTAACGTGTTGTTGTAACTGCCTAGCCTCTTTGTCCATCGAGTGCGTGTCCTTTGGCCTCGAAAAATTTTGGACGCTTCGGAACTTCCCACTGTTTGCGCATATATAAAATCCGAAAGGACGACACGGCGGGCGTGTCGACGACCTCGGCACCCACATCCTCGGACGCGCGACGACGGTCGGAACGACGACCGAACGACGCGCGAGAAAAGCCGAGAAGGACGCGAGAAAAGTCGTCAAGGCGCGCGCGCGCGCAGACACGGAAAGGGAGGAAGAGAGAGAGACGCGGACGCGGATAAAGACGGGATGATTCGCGCGTATAAATCAACACTCTTTGCTCTGCACGGATACCGACACTACCTGGCAAAGGAAGACGCGAAAAATGAGGAAACTGGGCCAGAGACGAGCGGAAGACGGCGACGAAGTCTTCGTGGGGAGCACTACGTCGTCACTGGGGCGAACCAAGGGATTGGGTACGCGGTGGCGAAGGGGCTGTACGAAGCGGGGGCCTCTGTGCACTCCGTCGTGAGAGATTCGGCGCGAGGGCACGAGGCTGCGGAGAGGCTCAGGACGCAAGGAAAAGGCGATGGGGGGAGCATCGAGGTGCATGTCTGCGATTTGAGTTCGTTGGCGCAGACGAGGGCGTTCGTGGAGAGGTGGATAGTGAGCGGGAAGCCTCTGCACGGGTTGGTGTGCAACGCGGGCGTGATGGAGAGGAAGAAACGACTGACTCCAGAGGGGTTTGAATACAATTTCGCGGTGAACACGCTGTGCACGTATGTCTTGGTGAATGGTTTGAGACCAGTGTTGGGTCGGACCGCGGCTGCTTCGACGGTTCCGTCGGGAGAGGCTTCTTTTAGTTCGTCGGGTGGGGGCTCGTCAACGTTGACGCCCGCGGTGACGCCGCGAGTGGTGCTCGTGTCAAGTGGCGGCATGCTCACCGAAAGTCTCGTCACGACGGATATGGAGATGCGTAAAATGCGTCATTTCGATCCTGTAAGACAGTACGCGCGAGGCAAGAGACACCAGGTCGCTCTCGTCGAGCGTTGGGCCAAGTTGGAGGAGGAAGCCAGAGCGCGTGGACACGCCTACGTCGGTTACTACTCGATGCATCCAGGATGGGTCGAGACGAACGGCGTGAAGAATGCGTTGCCAAAGTTTTACGATTCATTGAAGGGAAAGCTGCGCTCGCCGGAAGAGGGCGCCGATACGATAATGTATTTGCTTTCGGCGGATGCTCAGGAACTGACGCCGGGCGCTTTTTACTTCGATCGAAAACCCGTCGCTAAGCACATCACGGGAGGATTTACAAAGTACAAAGCCGAAGCTGTTAATGAACTAGCGAACAGGTTAGACTCTCTGGCCACGGAGTCGAGTGTGAGAAGCGAGAAAAACTTGCTGCGCGCGCTTTCAGCCTCTGCATCTTCTGCAGAGAAGCACAAGGATCAACCAAACGTGGGCGCAAATTGTTGATGACGGTGATACTTCTTTCCTAGTAGTCATGTCTATTGCAATAATTCAAACCTATACCTAGTAGTTTACATTTTATCTCCCCACTGGCACTGGGCCTAGTGATTTTTGACCACCCGTATCCATGCCAAACGCAGCGCTTTGCGTCTGAATGGCCATTTGGATGTAAGCTCCGATGAAATCGTTGATGATGAAAACAGCCATTGCAGCGCCGACGCCAACGAACAGTAGACAGCATCCTACGATGAGGATTTTACGCAAGAGTTCTGGACCCAAGATGAGAGACAGCGATCCAAGAGGATCCATGAAGCTCAACCGCGCGCGGACTGGTTCTCGCAGTTGCGGGTCGCGGTTCGGTGCTTCACGCCCGGCACCCACCGGTCTCATCTCCGCCTTGCGCACCGGCAACAGGCTCAGCATCACTTCAACTTCGCCTTGAACCTCATTGGGTTTACTCGGATGGTAGAGCTTGAGCCATTTGCCTTCAGAGGCACCGTCGAATATATTGAAGCTCATCAGACTATCCTGAAAGGATGATTTGAGCTCTATGGTTGCCTCGTTTGCCATCTCGCCATCGGGTGAGTTGTCCACCGCTCGCATGAGTTGCCTGCACATATTCGTCAATGGAATTGTGACTTCACCGATGGCGTCGTTCGCGCTGAACATGTCCCTGTCGAACGCCGAAATACGCAAAGCTGCGCGGGTGACTGGCAACTCGAATCGGAAAATGTTCCTAAAGTTGAAGCTGCCTCGGCCATCCGTGGCAAACCAGTGCGTATCCGTTTCTTGCGCTTCTGAGAAGCGAGTCTGAGTTCTATCGAGACCGACGAGCGTGATCTTGAAAAAGAGATCGTTTTTTCCTCCGACATCCTTGTTCACCATTTTTCGCGCACCAAACGTGACGCAGCGCAGTTCGACATCTGTCACGGGCGGCGGCGCCAGCGGGAACGCTGGCGGTGGAATGTCGTGACCCTCGTGAATCTCGACGAATAGTTCGAGGAATCCTTGCGGAGAGTCACTTCCTGGAAGAAGAATTGGTCTCACCTCGAGTGGTGGGGTTCTAGACAAGTCTTGTGCCCAGAGAGGGGAGAAGAATCTATCTTCAATGTCAATGGTGCACGTTCCTAGCAAAATATCCTTGGAGCGCTTTTCCCAATCGTGCACGTGGATATCGACGAGCGACGTGCCGGGCAAGTCTGTTTGGAACTGGAAAACTTTGTAAAACCAAGGCGACAGCGTTCGATCCACTTTATCTTCTCGCTTACCAAGGACTTTGCGCACGCCGCGCTGATTGACGAGGAGATACGGGTCACATAAACCAGTGGGATCAGACGTTCGCAAATCTCTCCCTCTGATGACGTAAATTCTCACCGTCACTTCAGAGGGCGGCTGCGAGTATTCACCACCACCTGCAATGCGCTGCGCTTCTTTGAACTCTTTGAGAGGCATCGTGGCAAACTCCTCTTCGACGTCCCACCGAGACATTTCTTCCTGGTGCGTCGCTTTGATTCGCCTTTGCTTAGCCTTTTTGTTGAACATTTCTCGCGTCGCCCTCTTTCTCGACAGCTTGGACTCGAACAAGTTTTCAGCGATGAAAGAAGTGTCCTCCTTCATGGGTAAACTTCGAATCGCACACTTGACGTAACCGGCGAGCTCTTTCTCAGATGTGTTATCCGCAAAACCCTTTGCGTGATACACGGGAATGCTCATGAACTGCAACGGTGCCAGTTCGTCTTCGAGGAGACCACCCGCAATCATCATTCGGCCCTCCATCCACGGTGGGATTTTACCAGTTCCATCGTCGAACACCACGGTATCATCTTCATCATCGGATTCAGACTCGGATTCCGATTCGAGTTCCTCTTCCTCTTTCGCGTTCGAGTCAGATTCGTTCTTGGCGTCCTCTTCTTCGCTGTCGCTGCCTTCGCTCTCCGTCACCGATCCGGTAATTGACGTACGGTCAGTATCGTACTCGCTGTCGCTTTCGGCGATCGGAGCCAGTTTGAGCTTGACGCGTTCTTCCTGGGACAAATCAGAGAGCGGGATGTACTTGCGCTTTCCATCCATATCGCGCACCATATGATACTGCTCTGCGTCGGATCGACTTTCCAAAGGCGCAAATCTCCCCGTTCTGCTTCGTTGCATCTTTTTCTCCTTCTTTGATTTCTTCGACGGAGTATTTGACTCCTTCATCGACTTTCGAGTGCTTAGAGTAGACATTGTCTTTGCACTCACACTTTTCGACTTGCTGTCGAAGCGCGCGCTCAACAGGGTCGAAGAAGTCTCTGACCATTGCTCCGTGTCAAACGTGGCGGTATCAGAATCGTCAATGTATAGCGTCGTCTCAGATCCAAAGCCAAACTCGGATTCAGACTCAGTTTGTGACATTTCTGCGACGAGTCTAGCTCTGATTTCTTCCGCCGTTGGCTCGCGCGCCTTGATCTTTTTCAACTTACTCACGACTTCGGAAGTTTCGACCTGCTCAGAGTCTCTGATACGAAGCGGATGCTCCGTCGTCGCGATGATGTGTTGAAAGCTCTGTCGCCCGTCGAGCACTCGAATCGATAAACTGAGTCTAACTTTATCCATCTTCGTCATCATGCCACACAATCGGAGCATCTCACCCTTGAAATTTGCGTTCGGTGCGTTCGGGTACATGGATTGTTTCGTGCGCGCTTTGCTCGCCTCAGAACCGTAATACAGCGGCGTCACGCCATTGAGCTCAAACTCCACGCTCGGCCGGTGCACCGCAGAACCGCGATACGGCGTGAGCCCTCGGACCCCGAGGACACAAATCTCCACCGCAATTGCGGTTTGCCCAAAGTGATCTTGCAAAGGACGGATGGCTGATTTGTTCAATCTCATCGTCGCGTACGATACAACAGATGTGCCTTGGCCCACATACGCCGCCAAACCTTCCTTCGGCATTGGCAAGAGCTCGTAGAACATGAGCACGTATCCACCCGAGTCTAAAGGCGATACGCTCAGACCTTTCACAGGGTTGAGATGGCGCATCGGGTACCACTCAGGTTCATCACTCAAAGCTCCGACGTCGTACTTGCAAATATCATCGTACCGCTCCGGCATTTCCGAGTCGAGGCTGAACTTTGAGTAGAAGGAAAGAATGGACGACGCGAGCGCGCTGAAATTATCATCACCCAAACGATCGGCTTGTTGCTGCGCCGGATGAATCAAAGGTAGCGATAGAACAGAAAGTGGATCGTTGTCTCCAGTAATGAATCCTTCATCGCGGTCAAACACCATGAGGTTGAGAGACGGAGCGGCCCACCACGCAATTCCATCAAAGTCGGCGCCTTGGCCTTGACCAACAAACTTTGACTTTTTCGTCTTCATGGGTTGCGCGACCTCGACGTCAACTTCACCCGAGCTATAGCCAGAGTCATCATCACTGTCGTCTTCTTCCGCTCGTAAACTTGCGAGTTTGGAAGGATCGATGAGAACATTGTCGTCATCTGAATCCGTAGAGTCGTCATCAGTGACGAGGCTACCATCCGGCAGACGTTTTTTGTCCTTAACGACGAGCGGGAGATCGACTTGGACGAACATTTCTCTAAACCATGATGGTGACGTGGTTGACTTGACAACTTGTGTCTCAACCACATTTCTTCCGACCCGCAACACGGCAAAAGGATCACTCGAACCGTGCGCGTCCGCCGCGGGTAAGTTACGAGCCTGGTAAAGTTCCATGCGAAGCATGTACGGCCTCGTCGGAAGAGCTTCGACAAATTCAGACTCCAAGTGCGCCGCAACGCGGGCGCCACGGAGTTCAGCCTTCTTTTCAAGCTCTTCACGTCTTTCCTCAGCCATCGCAGCTACGTCGCCCATCATTGATCTTTCATCGTCCGAAATTTCAAGCTCGTCATTCGGACCTCTTTTGCCCGCGTTGGAACCTCGAATCATCAAGCGAAGAAGGACTTGTCCTATGGGCTTGACGTTCTCTGCCCGTCTACTTTTACCGTACTTGTGGTTGCTCAAAGCATCCATTCTCAATGGGAACCATCCTTGCACGGTCCAGCCTAGAGGAAACTCTGCATTTGTCGGGAACGCCATGGGACGAAGGGTTTCATTCACAGGCATCAACTCCGAAACGGGTATGCGGCAGAAGCCAACTCGCTTTATGCCGGATCCACTCGTAACGTTGATGTTGACAAACACATCAGGCGAGCCGCTACCAGCCAAAGGACCCTCGAACGGGGTGGGAATCTTCACCAAAAGTGGGGCAAGAGTACACTGCACGTTGGCATAGCACTCGTTCGAAAGAGATCCCTTTTCGGAACGCAGGATGACGTTTGGCGATGAAGTCGTCTCCAAACCCATGCCGACATCGACGGATAACATCTTCCCGGCGGCGTTCGTCTGGAACAGCTCCACCTGCATTACCTGCGAGTGGAGAAAGCAATGCCATTCCTTGCCCATCTTGTCCAGCACCGGCGGGAGCGATTTTCTCGGTCGAGCGTGCTTGTTTTTACGATTTTCTGGCTCAAGCGTAAATGAGAGTAAGGCCCTCCCTCTGTAAGCAGCCCCGTCGACGTAGCCAGCGTTCATTCTCTTGGCCAATTTGGACATTCGACTGAAGAACGCTAGCTCCATGCCTCTCAAGCCACCGTAAAAGCAAAACCACTTTGGCTTCGCGTACGCTTTTGAACGTTCAAATATGTCACGTAGACTGACTACAGTCGAAGAGACGTGATCATCTGCTCCGGTGTAGTCTCTGTCCATGACGCTGAGACGTAACGGAGGCATCATCGCCAAGCCATCATCACCACCCGGGACCATGAGGCGAATCACTATCTCCTGGTTCCAATCTGGGTTAGCGCTGGTGATGACTCGCGTCTTGGCTTCCTTTGAAGAGCCACACGACATCTTCAGATACGCATCTATTCCCCCCGATCCGAATCTATCCATGCGAGGAAACTCTCTACCGTTGTACACTTGACATGTGAGGATGTACGGATGAACGTCTTTCCTAGCTTGTTCTTGTTCCTCAGCCTGCAGTTTTTCTAAGGCTTTTTTCTGCGCCTTTTCTAAACGCTTCTTCTTAGCCTTTTCGCTTTCGTACTGACCAACCTCAACCACTTCGCCCTCGTCATCGCTAAACTTGTCATTCAAGTGTAACGGCGGTGGGTCACCTTCGTGTAACACCGTGACGCACAGACAGACATCCCCCTGACTACCACCCCGCCGTCCAGTAAAATCAGACAGCGTGTGCCACTCGTTCCAGATCTCGTGAGTTCCGTTCAGATACACCGCCGCTAGGTTGATGTCTACGCTACCGATGATCATATCTTTACCGACTCTCGACTTGTCGCAAATGTTCACGATGACGTTACACGCCTCCAACTCATCCGTCGCCACCTCGACGTCATCAAAGTAAAACAATTGATTCCACAACGGCGCCGCCGTTTCCTTCTCGACCACCGTCTTTTTCTTCTGCGGCTCAAATCCCGCGCGTTCCAGATACACCTTACCCACCACGTTTGGCAATCGATCCGAGTGCACCGTCTGCGTCTTCAATCGAAAGCTCATCAACGTCTGAAACAGGCTAAACGCCTTGATCGCCTGCAGATTTTTCGCCTCCACCAATCGCACCGACACCGAATACCGCCCCGCCGGCGTCGTGTGTCTCGTTGGCTTCACCAACTCTTGCGCATCCACCACCGACTCTTTCGCGCCCCAGAGCCACCCCATGGTGAATGGAGTCGAACGGAATGCGACGAACCCTCTCCGTCTCCGCCGCGCTCGCTCTCGCGGTCGCGCCGACGTCGACGGAAACGACGATGGATCGAACCACACTCGCGTTCACCGCGTCGACGACTTTCCTTCGAACGCGCGACGCGTTCACCGCGTCGACGAATGGCTTCGCGCGCGCCGGACGGATGGGTGTTCACGCTCGCAGCGGCTTCGGGCGATACGACCCCACATGGTCTTACCAGAGGTTAAGTACGTACATGACCCCGGTTGTGTTCGAGTTGACGGTTCATGAATCGTGAAACGAACCAGGGGGTCCGACGGAGGGAAGCGCTCGGCACCGTCGTCCGCCGACACACGACCGCGCGCGCGAACCGCACGCGAACCGGACCGCGTTTCTCCTTCGACTGCTTTCCACGTTCGTAACCATGAGCGCGTCGACCCGGGTCGTGGCGCTGTACGTCGACGCGGAACTCGGCGCGGACGTGCCGAAGCACGAGGCTACGCTTCGCGCGTTGACGGCTGACGACGGGTCCGCAGAAGCGACGATGACGACGACGTACGTGCCGAACGCGGAGGTTGGGTTTCGCGTCGGTGATGTCGATGTGCTCGCGGCGTGCGTGCGAGGCGCCGCCGGGGCGGAGCGGGCGTGCGCGACGGCGACGATGGCGTTGAAGGCGGGCGGGGCGTTGGTGGTGCGCGCGAGCGAGGACGCCGAAGGCGTCTTAGCGGCGCTCGTCATGGGCGGGTTCACCGAGGTTTCGACGCAAGTGGACGGGGCGGTGCGTGGGAAGAAACCCGCGTGGGAGCGTGGGACGGCGTTCACGCTGAAATCGAGAGAGAAGAAGGTGAACGAGGCGCCGGCGGCGGAGGCGTGGACTTTGGAGGGCGACGACGACCTCATAGACGAAAACAGTTTGTTGACTGAGATGGATGTCAACTCCAAACCGGTGCAGTACGACGATTGCGAGGTTGGTCCGGGTAAAAAGGCGTGTAAAAATTGCACGTGTGGACGCGCCGAGGCAGAGGCGGCTGAGGAAAAGGTGAACGAAGAGACGTTTGTCAGCGCGTGCGGTAACTGCGCGCTCGGCGACGCCTTTCGATGCGCTGGTTGCCCTTACCTCGGTCAACCGGCGTTCAAGGACCAAGGAAACAAGGTTGAGCTTGTTCTCGGAGATGATATTTAAGCGCACGTACTTAGCAGTAGAAGATACGAGAAACGTCGAGTCAACGAGAAAAACAAACAACGACGCGAGCGAGTTGTTGCTTCGCGACGACGACTGCGAGTCAACTAGTAGGAACCGGGGTAACAATGAATGGCTCACACACGCCCAACCCGTAAAAGTAATTTCCTTCGACGCAGTGCTCTACTTGAGAGCGTTTTGACGGTGAAAACGCGCGTTGACACGAAGCCATTTTATCGCTTGAAGTCATCTGGTCTCGCGTTGCAAACATTTTTTGCAACCACCGTGAGTCACTCTCCGCACAACGCATCGCGACGCATCATGTCCGCGTGCGCATCCGTCAGCATTCGTCCTGCGCTCGACGCGCGACGCGCGACGTCCAAATCCACCCGTTTCGCATCGCGTGCGCATCGATACGCGTCGTCTGTCGTCGTCAAAGCCATACAAGATGATTATGCTGAGTCTGAAGCGCTTAAACAATCCAGCGCCCCGACGCGTCGCGCGCTCCTCGCTTCGGTCGCGCTCGCCGTCGGGGCGTCCGCGATCGACACGTCGGCGAATGCGGGCGAAGGCATGTTGACGTACGAGGACCCAAAGTACAAGTTTAAGGTGACGTATCCATCCGATTGGGTCGTGCTCAAGGGCGAGACGCCCGCGTCCGAGCAACCCATGGGTGGTGGCGCTCGGGAAGTGTGGACGGTTGCGCCGGCAGACGCGAACGCGAGAGATGTGAACGTGACGATTGTAGCCACGCCCTCGGGCGCGGATTTTACCCGCATGGGATCGCTCGGGGATGCGTACGGTTTCGGCATGGGTCTCACCACTCCGCTCAACAAACCGAAACTTAGAAAGGGTAAGGAGGACCGAGTGCAATACTGCGACCTCGTCGATTCGGTTTCCGTCGGGGAGTACTACAAGGTTGAGTACACGCTGAGAAAGCCATCGACGGATTTGGACCAGGTGCACTTTGTGTTGGCGGGGCTCGGTTACGACGGGCGCGTGCCAAACTTCTACACGTCCACCGGCGTCTACCCGCGACCCGAAGATGCCAAGTGGCGCTCCGCCGTGGAGGGCATCATCGACTCGATCAGCTATCCGCCGACGTTGTATTAATTACGCAAACGCTATTTGATGATTACAAGCTAAATAATAAGAGTTGATTCAAGCCATAGACTGCTCCTTCATGATAGCCTCGGCGACAACCTTGACACCCATCAACACGAGCGGAACGCCGTTGCCCGGTCTGGTGGACGCACCGACGAAGTGCAAGCCGTCAACGACGGGAGAATCAAGTTGCTTGATGCCAGTTCTAACGGGCGGGCGGAAAGCGGCGAGCTGAAGCAAACCGTGCGACAAGCCGAAGACGGCGCCATGCTTTATGTTGAACTTTTCACGCCACTCTGTCGGGGTAGTGACGGATTCATGGACAATCATTTCCGAGAGATCACCGTGACCAGCCTCCTTGAATCGGCGTAAGATGGCTTCACGACCGGCGGCAACCATCTCTTCTTCGGTCGGCACGGGAACACCACGTTTTTTGCAGTTCTTCTCTTGCTCGCGAATGTTTGCCACCGGAAGCAAAATCATGATGGATGAGCCACCCTCCGGAGCGCACGTCTCATCCGTGTACACGGGGTTGTGGCAGTAAAAGTTGTGTTGACGCGGTGCCGCAAAGTCGTCCACGGTGGACGGTCTCGGATCCCAGCTGCCCTTGTAGTCGCTAGACAGGAAGACGTTGTGGTGCAACAAATCCGGAAGCTTCTTGTTGAGGCACCAGTTGAACTCGATGACGGAGCACGAGTACTCGGCGTCGTCCCACTTTTCGCTCTCTTTCTTTGCCGGCTCACCCACAGAATCGAGCATTTGATCCCACACGCACGGCAAGTCTGGGTTGGCGACAACCACGTCGGCGTTCATGACTTCGCCAGACGCGAGGCGCACGCCAATCACCTTGCGACCAGTATGAGAACCGCCCTTGGACTCAGCCAATCCGCTGACTTCCTCCGTCAAAATCTCGGAAACTTCGCTACCGAGCTTCACCTTGGCGCCCTTTTTGTCGGCGAGCGCATTGAGGCTCTCGCGCACCTTGGTGAAACCGCCCTTTGGGTACCACACGCCGTCAGTGAGCTCTGTCGCCGCCAACAGGGAAAAGACACCCGGGGCGTTGTACGGGCTCAACCCGACGTAGAGCTCTTGATAGGAGAAGAGCGCGCGAAGACGTTCATCCTTGAAGTACTTGGCCATCTGGTTAAACTGTGGGAGGAGCAAATCGACCGGGTTCACCGCGAGCGCCAACGGACCCACGCGAGAGAGATCGACAAAGTCCAAGATGGAGTTGGCATCGCGTTCGATGAACGCGGCGACGCCGTAATCAAGCGATGCACGCGCGCGACCGAGCCAATCAATGTACTTGCCACCCGCACCGAACTCGACGTCATCGAGCTGCTTGCGCATCGCCTCGATGTCATACAACAAGTCCAACGTCGAGTGGTCGCCAAAGTGCGCGCGATACGCGGGGTCCACGCGCTCGATATCGAGGTAATCCTCCATTTTTTCGCCCACCGACTCGAACTGTTCGCGGTACCGATCCGGAAGCAACAACAACGACGGACCGGTATCGAACCTGTAGCCCTCTCCGCCGCCGGCAAACTCTTCCGACCTGCACCGACCGCCCACGTCTTCGCGCTTTTCCAAAACCGTCACGTCAAAGCCCTCGTTCGCGAGCCTCGACGCCATCCCGAGACCACCGACGCCACCACCGACGACGATCGCCGTCTTCCCATCCCCGACCCCGCGGCACGCGACGTTCGCGCGCCCGCTCGTTCGCGCAACCAAACCCGAGGCTCGCGCCGACGTAATCGTCAGCCGTCTCTTTCCATCCTTCCCTTGCACTCGCACCGGCGCCGACATCGTCGCCATCGATACCATCACCGCGACTCGATCCACAAACACCTTCGGTACGGTGCGCGCGATAGTTAACCCGTCCGACGCGCGTCCGTGTCTGCCGCCCTCGCGCCCGTCCATCCACATCCATCCACTCAACCAGACGACGTCGTTTTGGATAACGCACACCCGAGATGCAGAGCGTCAATACTGTGCCCACTTTAATACTATCTAATGGTAATAAATGTAGGACCGTCGGCGAGCCCGGCGTGTGTGTTACACAAACAGTCCCATCGTGATTAACAATAGGGGAACGCACGCGCATCTTAGACACGCAAATCCATATTAAATGAACAACCAACGGCCCCGACGACGAATACGCGGAAGCCCCCGACCGCGTCCGCACTCACGCACGCGCTCACGACGTCATGTACGCCGCGTTATCGGCCTCCTCCTCGCTCGGCGCGCAGCGCGTCGGCGACATGTCCAGCAGAAACGGTACGTCTGGTTATTTATTTCGCGCGCCGCGTTGCGCGAAGCGTTTCGATGGCGGTTCGGAGAGACGCGCGAGGCGTCCGTCGGACGCGGGTGATTTTCGCGATGGCGTGGGCGGACGGCGGCGAGCGCGACGATGGGGAGCGCGCGCGCGTCGCGGATGGGATGCGAACGACGACGACGACGCGATGGATGGATGGATGGTTATGCGTGTCGCGTGTCGACGACGCGCCGTCGGCGCGATGACGGTCGCGTATCGCTTCGGCGAGGGTCGATGTTGACGTCGATGGCGAGTTGAGGGTTTTAGGTCTTGAGAGGGGGGGGGTGAAGGGCGAGAGCGAGAGAGCGAAAAGACTGACTGATTTGTTTCGCTTCGTGAACGTGTAGGTGTCGCTTCCACGTTTGGTGTTCAAACCGAACAAGGTAAGTGGACGATGATGCGCCACGGGAACAAGAACCCGAAGCTTAACAAGCCTGCGGATCAACGCAAGGCGCTCATCCGCGGCTTAACCACGGAGCTCCTTCGCCACGGTTCCGTCACCACGACGATGGCTCGCGCCAAGGCTATTCGCAAGCCGGTCGAGCACATGATTCAATTAGGCAAGGATGGTGATGATTACAAGAGGCGTATGGCTGAGTCTTTCATCTACGACAAGGAGGTTGTCGCCGCGCTCTTTGAGCAAGCGCCGGCTCGCTACGCCGACCGCAACGGGGGTTACACGCGCATCGTGCGCACGCTTCGCCGTCGCGGTGACAACGCGGAGATGGCTGTCATCAGGCTCGTGTAAGTCACCGAGCGTGACTGTATTCGGTTGAGATAGGAGTTCAGCGCGGTTTTTAATAGGTACCAATTATTGCTTTATAAAAGTTTACCCCTCTCGTTTCACTTGACATAAACGCTAGACTATGCATCGAACGGACGACACGAATCACTTCTTTTTACCCCTGGGCGCCTTTTTCGCTCGTTTAGGTGCAGAAACTTCTTTATCCTTACCCTCTTCTTGGAGGCGCTTTTTCTCCTTGTGCTCCTCCGCAAGGCGAGTGAGTTCAGCGGCGCGCTTTTCCTTCTTAGCAATGCCAAGTTGCATCGCCTTGTACAACTCGCGCTTTTTACGCGGAAGGAGCATGTAGGACATCTTCTTGATGCGTTCTTCGTCTGTACCCTTGGCGAGCTGATCGCGCATGATTTTATCTTTTTCGCTGAGCGCCATATCCATGGTGAGCTTGCTTCTCGGCTCACCGGAATCGGATTCGTCGTCGGACTCGTCGTCATCGTCAGACTCGTCTCTGTCGTCGGAAGCGTCGTCGTCAGACTCGTCGTCGTCGGACTCGTCGTCGTCGGATCCTCCGCCCTTTTCGAGCGATTTGGAGTACGACACTCCCTTCATTTCGGCTTCTAATTCCTTTCTGTAACGTTTCTCCTCCTTGGCGGCGTCCATCTCCTCGTCGACGGGCTCCGGGCCCTCGATGACTTGGACGCGCGGTACGCCGCTTCTGATGGCGCGAGCCTCCTCTTGGAGCTTGAGCAAAGTCTTGGCGTACTCGGGCGTATAGCCGTCGTCATTGGCGCCAACGAACGGACTCAAGTGTGGCGGTGGCTCCTTGCCCGGCGCGTACTCCTCCGCAGGAATCAAAACTCGCCAGTTGGCGCAGTCGCACACCCACTGCGGTTGCACGTACACCACCTTCGGGTTGAGATTCATGTTCACAGTCGGGCGGTCGATGACGTAATGCGTGATGCGGGCATCGTCCTTGTCGTACGCCGAGCCCTCTCCTTCCCACGCGACTTCGCCGCCAAAGGCTTTGATGATGAAAATCATCATGTTTCTCGGAACTTCTCTACTGATGAAGAAGACCAAGCCGTTGAAAATGGACGAGCATTCTCTCTGCTCCTCCGTCATCTCTTCCCCATCAATGCCCATGGCTTGGTCCGATTCTTCCTCTTCTTCGTCATCCTCTTCGTCTTGATGCTCAGCGATGAGCGCCAATTTCTCCTTGAGCGTGTCGGCGCGGCTCTTTTGAGCTTGAGCGGCGGCGCTCCCCGCGGGTAACGCCTTGGCGTTGACGGCGGTGTCCGCCTGCTTGGCGATTTGGTGTACGACCGCAGCCAGACCGGCGGCTGCGTCATCCAGCTCGGCGTTGAGCACCGGCGGGTACTGCAAACCGGCATCCTTGTGAAGCTTAAAGTTGACAAAGGTGAGCAAATCGTGGTAAAATTCAAGAAAGGTGAGCATGACGCGGTAGTCGACATCCTCGGGCATGACTTGCGACAACGCGTGGGGCTCGAGCCAGGTAATCTTCTCCCCGTCAATCTCCGCCTCGTAGTAGATACCCTTGACAGAGATGAACACCTTCCTCAGCGCGTGCGAGCGCATGCAGAACGACTTGAACTCCCTCGCGAGCCTTTCAGACTTTTCCACAATGTCTGGCGAAATGTTGTGCCTGTTTACGCTCGGCAACACGGCGAAGAGCGCGCACATGGACATTGGATCGTCCAAATCCTGCAACGCGTCCTTAAACGTCGGATACCTCTCCAAAACCAAGTGCGAGAGCTCGTACTTCGGCGTGTTATCCCTCAACCGATCCACCGCCACGTAATTTTGTTTCGCCTTTGCCCGCTTGAGCTTTCTCGAGTACGCCCGCAGCTCTCTAAACTTTTCCAACAGCGGTTCGTGGTGCAAAAACGCGATATCCTTGACGTGATAGTACGTCTTCCCTTGTCCCTGCGTCTTCTTCTTCGGCTCCCTCGGGTGTATCCCTTTCAAAATGCACAACCGCCGGAAATCCCCGAGTTTCAGCTGCAACCGATGCAGCGCTTGGTTTCGAGTCACGTACCGGCTCGCCGCGCTCTTCGACGTGCCTTTTCGCGCCTTGAGCACTTTTTTCGGGATCACCTTGCCCGTAGAGCTCACGCGTTTGCTTTTCCCGCCTCCCATGGTGACTCTCGCGATCGCGACTCCCGCCGTCGTCGTCTGCCGCCCGTCGCCCGCTCGCCCGCTACGCACGCGCCGGCCGCCGCCGCCGAAAAGGAAAAGCGTCCACGCCATACATAAATTTATCACTCCGAATGTTCGGACACTTTAACCATACATACAATACCACCCATCTAGATCAAGATACTAGCACACACCATTCACAATCTCATCCACGACCAGACGCGATCCATCGCCGTACACGACGACGCGAAACGTCCATCTAAGCCAATCTAAGCTATGCTATGAATCGCACGAGAAAACGGACTTTGACGCGCGATCGACGTACATAGTCTTATTAACGTCTATATACGTCTATCGATCGCCCGCCCGAAGTTCCTCCGGCGCGGTGGTTGTATTTGTACTGTTTACACATACAAATACATCCCCTTCCGGGTCCCTGGTGGTTGGATGTATACACTGTTTACACATACAAACGCGCGTCGTACCCTCAACGTCCGTCGTCTCGTCCGGGTCGTTCGTTGCGCACCGCACACGACGACGTCGGTACGCGACGACGACGACGACGGCGGTACGCGACGACGACGGCGACGACGGAGGTCTAGGGGATACCGCGCGCGCGTCGGGAGATCGCCCGCCGGTTTCGGTTCGCGTTCGCGTCGTGGGATACCGGTTCGCGGGCGGGTACCCACCACGAAGCGTCTATCCGTCCGGGGCGTGGATCTGGCGACGACGACGAAAGTGACGATGGACGACGACGAGGAGGACACCGCGACGACGCGGGAGGACGATGTGGTGTGTGAGATCGCGTGCGTGAGCCCGATGGTGATCGCGGCGGCGGTGGGGACGGCGACGAAAGGGATCGAAGAGGACGCGACGACCAAGGCGACGACGACGACGACGACCGAAGCGGCGCCCGGACGAGGCGAAGGCTCGGTCGGACGGGCCGGTGAAGGGATCGAAGCGACGACGACGGGAAGGAACGGTGGGGGAACGGATGAGGACGCGCGCGAGCGAACGAACGGAGCGAAGCGCGACGACGACGACGACGAAGGCGAAGCGCGCGAAGAGAAGAAGATATCGAAGAGGCGACGACGAAAGGAACGACACCGCGCGAGGAAGAAACCGGGGGGTACGGATGCGCGCGGTGTTGAGAGAGCGGTGGTACCGAACGGGGACGTCGCTGAGGACGACGATGACGTCGACGACTCTAGAGAAGGGTTGGACCCGGGCGAGGAACCGTACGTTCGGTTTGAGCATTTATTCGGCGCCGCGGATAAGTTTGCGACGTCGAGCAGCCGGGCGAGAGGGGCGCAAGTGGAGATGTACGTGCAGGATTACATGGAGCGTAACGTGTACGGGTACGCGCACGTGTCGGTGCGAACGCAAAAGGGGCGCGGGCGGAACGTGAGTCGGCACGTGACGATGAAGCGAAGAACCGTCGGACGAGGGCGGCCCGAGGACGCGCTGGATTTCCCAGAGCGAGCCGTCGCGGATAGAACGAAGCCGACTGCGCCTCCGCTGCAATCGCTCCCGATGGCGTTCGCCATGGCTCGTGGGGATAAGATTGCGGTCGCCACCAAACCGAAGATGCCGACGGCGAATGTGCCAGCGACAGAGAAGACTGCCGCCAAGTCGCCCGGCGGAGTGAAGGCGAAACGCGGGGCGAGTTTGGGCGGAGCGCCGCCGCACATGACGCTGCGTATTCCAGAAACCATCTTTGACGACGGTCTGCATATCAACGAAGACGACGCTTTAATGCTCAACGATGACATGGTGTTTTGGAACGCCCTCGGTGACGGGGTGGAGTGCACCGAACGCGGCGCGGACACCGCGGCGCGAACCGTCGCAAACATGCGCGCGGCGCGCGAGGCGACGCAGAGCCCGTCGGTGCAAAGCGGCGAAACTGAATCTCCGACGTGCCTCAACGCCGCCGAGAGGCGGGTCCACGCGCTCGAGCGTAAACTCGCGCGCGTGGCGGCGGTGGCGGCGCAAGCGAAATCTGCGTCGCCGGATCGACCGCCTCGTAAGCCGCAATCGCGCGCCTCTTACGAGGAGCACGCGGATGATCGCGGCGGGCTGCAAGCCATCAATGCTCGCACGCACTCGCCGCAATTTGATGACACGGCGAACCGGGAGATGAGCTCTCTGGAGGCGGCGAAGAAGCAGCGTTCAAACTCTGGAAACAGAGACGCCGAACGCGAGCACGCGACGAGTGCCCCGTCCAGCCTTCAAGTGGAGCGACTCCACGAAGCGATCATTACGCTCGAGCGCCGACAGCAACGCATGGAGATTGAACGCGCGAAACACCTCGAAGAAATGTTGCACACGCAACACGAGCATCGAAAGAGAGTCGAGACCATCATCGAAACGTACGAACGAAAGATTGAGCTTCTCAGCAGGGGACGAGCCATGTCATCTGCAGAGTTTTCGCCGACGCAGCTGCACACCCCACCAGTGTATCATCCGCACGGGGAAGCGTCTAGGCATCATCACACGATGATGGGTGGCGCCTTCACCGCTCCGCATCGCGAAAGATCCGGGAAGGATCCGAGGGAATACACGGGGGATACGTACGCACCGATACCATCGCACGGGTACCACGACCACCATCATAATCATAACTCGCCTCGCCTCTGGGCGTACGAATCTTTCCCGTCGAGTTATCGACCGGATGAGCGTCGGACGTACTCTGAGCCGAGACGCGCTGGTGCGTTCGGTTCCGTGCTCGAACGCGAATTCGAGTCCATGGAACACGCGTTGCGAAGGAAAAATGAGGTGATTGCGTCGCTCTCCCGAGAATTAGGATCTGGAGGACGTTGGAATTAGGCGGTTTCTCTGTCGAAACAAAGAGACGCCGCCGATGTATACTTTTTGGATTATCCAGCCAACCACGAGAGATGGGCCCGCGGTTCCGCGACCCGCCTGCGAGGTAACTATTTTACGTATGTATCGCATCCCAACGAGAAATTGGTTAGAATATATAGTGTGTAATCTGTATTGCATTCGCTTTGAATGATGTTTGGCGGCGCTTCCGACGTCGGCGCGCTTCAGCATCCACGAGAGGATTCGTTCAACGCTCTTCAGTCTTCGACACGCCGCGTTCCGTGAGAAACTTCGCAGAGACGAAGCGATAGATTGCGACCACACACGCGTGACTGACACTCTGACGTTCCGTCGGCGTTTCGTCACGGAAAAAGGCGACAGAGACGACGACGAGGCTGCTTGCTGAGGACTGTTGACGCGAGCTCAAATGTCAACGAACGAGGAGAATAAATCCGACTCTGAGCGAGCGGATCGCACTATGGCGCGCATCACGCGCGCGAGTCAATCCTTCTTAGCGCATCTTAGCGCGTGCTCGTGCAATCGGGCTGAGTGCGAAGCGGCGCTGGATGAGTGCGTCGTGATGATACAACGAGAACAGGGCGAACTCATGGATTTGCGGGAACGAGTAACGATAGAGGAACACGTCCAGAGAATGGAAGAAGTGCAAAGCATCAGACACGGTTTGGTTGATGGAATCATACGATCTGGGGTGATGAATAGGCTGTCGTGCGTCTCGACGGCTCTGGCGGTTCGCTATCTGGATTTCTTCGTCGTCACGAGCGGCTACAAAGTCAAGAGCGATAGTCTTTGGATGTATCAGCTCCTCGCCGCGGCTTGCGTTTTCATAGCTTACAAATTCCAAGAAACATCGGAACGAATGCACGGTCGCGGCGCCCCCGCGCGCTTGCAACTGACGAACGACATCTCATTCGATAACCTCTCAATCAGAAAAATGGAAGCCATCATTTTACGGGAACTCGACTGGAGCTTGTCTCGTATCACGCCCTTCATGTTCATTCCGCACTTCTTGCTCTTTCTCGACTGCGACTGCAACTTTAGAGCGTGTCGCGATCTCACCGGTCAAGTTCTCCACGACGCTGAAGTTTTATCCTTGCAAATACTGTTCGATATCCGAACGATGAGCAGATTTGAGAGTAGCGTCATCGCAAAAGCGATCATCGCCATCGTCTTGTGTGATCAGTGCGAAGGAGTAGAGGGTGTCGATATAGCTCAACAACTGGTCTCTAGGCTACTCAGATATATGTATGCCGACAACGACATCGAACAGCTCGACTTTGTTGCGCAACGCGTGACGCAGTGCATTGAAGATATTTTGGAATTTAGGATGTCTTTGATGTTGTTCAACGAACGCATGAACAATCGAAATGACGCCCAACCACCAGGGCCAATCAGCGCTCATTAACGATGAAACTTAATAAGTCTCCGAGCTCTGACGAACGCGGCTGACGATCCATCGTGCGATCGTTTTGAGTTTCCAATCTTCGCCTTCGGGCCCGATCGTCAAGAGCAAAGAGCTAATGAAAATCAGACTCCATAGAAGCGATGAAAGAATTGTTGTCACCAATAAAGTTGAAAATTTACTGAAGAAGACGAGCGTACAGCACCACAAAATCGATCCCGAAAGCGCCGTCGTTACTCCCGAGGCGACGATTGACACGCCCATGCGCGACAACGCGTACCGCGTCCTATCGCGTCTGTTGTAGATGGAAAAATCTTCAGCTTCGCCGTACGCATTCACAAGATGGACAGCGTAGTCTATGGCCAATCCAGTCAGTATCACCGCGGCTATGGTTTCCCGAATGCCCAATTCCCATCCCATGACTCTATACACGCACAATCCGAGGACGGTGACCAAAACTCCGGCAACGCACGTGCAGCAAATACATGCGATGAGCAAGTTACCCGTCGACAAGCAGAGCACGATGAACGCCATGCAAAAGCAAATGCTGATGCCTTGCAACGTATTCTCTACGAGCGTTTCACTCATTCGCATCCAGGTGTACGCGACATACGCAGTTTGAAAACACGTTTCAACGCCCACGGGAGCCATTCGATTGATTTCTTGCGTCGTTCGTTCAAATTCTTCATATAACGATCGCGTCAGGCTCGCTGGCGCCTGATTTTGGAGCGTGGACATTGCCGTAATCTTTGCGTAGAAAATCTTTGGCGCCGTGTCGGCATTTTCTTCGTCGCGAAGAACGCCCACGTGATCGTTATAAAGCATCCCATCTTTGGATGAGAGAAAATGGAGTAGACGATCGGTAAACGTGTCCGCGGTAACTGGGAAGTTGTCAGCTCCGATGGCATCGCGAAAAGCTTCCATGAAACAGCTCACGCTCTTCACCAATTTTCCATCCGTACATCCAGGTGCGTGACACACCGCATTGCGAAGGATTGAACACGTCTTCACGACATGTGCTTGAGCTTGTGGCGTTGACATGTCAAACCTGTCGTCGAGCACCAACTCGCCTCGCGATTCGAGATCCCATTTCGATATACCAGAGTTGTCGACGCCTTTGAGTCCCCAAATGACGTCGACGGGAACCACCATGTCGGCGTCAGAGACTGGAAACGCGCCTTGATTATTGAGAAACTGCTGCAACATGTGCTTGTTGTGATACCATTGTTCGACTTTCGACGCCACCTCGAGTTGGAGACAGTAGCGCAACGACACGATGAATGTCAATGCGAAACCAAGCAACAGGGCGCCGCGAACAAAGCCGTTTTCCAACAAGGAGTAAAATGGCCCGTGAAAGAACCGTTCGAGTGGACCGAGCGCGTGCTTTTCGTCGTCACCATTGTCGACATCGACGCTTTCGTCGCGACTAAGACATCGCCATTTACGGCAAAGCGGGTCGACGCATCTGATGTACGGCTCAAACTTGGCGACGTGTCTGCTGTAAATGACAATCGCTGGCGGGAACATAAAGACGTTGCATATGAAAAGACACACGATCATCGTCGCGGAGAGCACGCCGAATCCAGCGAGTGGGACGAGATCTGACCACGCCGTCGCTAGAAACGCCCCAGTCGTCGTGAAGGATGTGATGAAAATCGCGCGCGACGATCGTTGAAAACTCGCGGCGACTCGATCTCGCAACGACCCATCCGTCGTTTGTGTGAATGAGTGCCAAAGCACGAATATGTCATCGCATCCGATACCCAGCACGACGAATAGCGATAATCCAGTGATGTTTCCGAGGTATGGGATCCCGTAGACTTTTCTGTAAATGAGCAGCGCGCAGGGAAAGGACATTAAAATAATCAGCATCCCGACAGATGATATGAAGAGACTCTGCGTCGAAAGAAGCATGTACACCCAAACCGCGCCGATCGAGGCAATGGTCCACGCTAAATCGCTCTTGATGACGCGCTCAGAATCTTGCTGACGCAAAAGCTCGTTATCCCACCGCGTTATTAGGTTTCCCTCCCTCGCCGAACTCATGTAGGGCGACTTGACGATGCTCGACGTCATTGAGAATCGTCGAAACAATTCGCGCTCGATGGGATTGAGAAACTCCTCCAGCAAGACTCGTTCCTGCGCGTCGTCATCGAGAGCAATTTTCATCGACGATCTCGTCCCATCATCCGTCGCCAGTAGCGGTGTACCCACGGGGTATTTCGCCCGCGTCATCCCAACCACACCCGTCTCTTCGTCGTACTTCCCCAGAAAGTATCCGTACAGACTGGCGTTCTTCGCAAAGACGTCTCGCGCCACGCCTTCGACGTCATCCACCAACTCATCACCATCACCCACGTAAAAGTGCGACAACGGAGACAGATAGGGCGCGCACGTTCCATCGTCCTCGAGCACGCAAAACGACTCGTACCGCGCCAACACCACGCGCTCGTGCTCAGCCATTCTTCGGACGTGCTCGCGCGTGAATACGTCCTCGCTCTCCCACTGAAAACTAAACGTCCCCACGACGTTCTCCTTCCCTCGCTCCACCGACGCCCCGACACCGACGCCCCGACTCGAAACCGCCAACCGCGCCCCCCTCCTTCCCGCGTCCGCGCGCGTCGTCGCCTCGTCGTCCCTCAGGACCCACTCTCGAGGCGTCGGTTTCGTGAACGCCATCATCCCATCCAACGCGCACGCCGCGACGATCGCCGCGCACGCGACCACGCACGCCCCCGCGCACGTCCACGGTCGGTCGTGCGCCAGCGTGGCGTACCGTCGCATCGCGCCCATCGCTCGAAGGGAGTCCCCGCGGGGCGATCTGCCGACCGCGGGTCGTTCGTTCGCGTGGGCGTGCGTCGCGTCGCCAACCATGCGCGACTCGAACCGGCGCGAACGCCGATGTTCTCGTTTTGACGAGTCATGACCCTTAAAACGTACCAGGGACTCTCGATGGGTGGACATCGCCCGATGTGTTCGAGGCAGCTTTGGGACACGTGTGTATGTGTAAACAGTTTGTAGGGTTTACACATACGGTACACACACACACACACTGAAACGGATCGATTCGAAACAACGCGCAGATCCGCGCGCGCGCCGAACGATCGTCTCCCGCGACGGCATGCCGCGATCGTCTCCCGCGACGGCGTCGACGAGCGCGTCGATGATTCCGCGGGATTTGGTGTGGTGCATCGAGGAGCTCGCGGCGTTCGGGGCGGACGCGAAGGTTTTGACCGCGTTGCTCGGGACGTCAGCTGTGCGTCGAGACGAATCCGTCGGGAAATCTACGACGACGACGACGACGACGGGTGAGGTGGAAGAACGAATCGGACGCACGCTGGCGTTGGTATCCGTGAGAGAGACGTGTGATGAAATGGTTGGACGACGGGGGGAGGCGTGGGTGCCGACGATGATGGACGAGGACGAGGACGAGGACGCGGAACGGTGCGTCGGGGCGTTTGAAACCGTCGCGGATGTTCTAGCCGGGAACGGTGCGAAGGAGGATGGTTCCGGCGTCGGGGGGTTTTGCATCGATGTGAATGGTGAGAGTTACGAGGCGTACGCCGCGGCGGTGGGTGAGGCGACGTTGGTGGTTGAAAACATGTTGAACGCGACGGCGGCGGAGAGTTTCGCAGTCAAGTGCGGCGTCGCCGAACGGCGCGGGCCGATGAACAAACGAAAGAAGGAACCGCCGGCGTTTAGGATGAAAACGCTCGCGATGGCGATCGATGGGTTTGTTCGAGAGATGTTTACGTCGTCAAAGATGCCGACGAGTTTGTCCTTGGTACAGAAGAGCGCCGCGGACGCGCGTCGACTGACAAAGCCGACGTCGACGCAGCCGATCGAACCGACGCCAAAGACGAAGACGATTGAACCGAAACCGAAACCGGCGCCGAAAGCGACGAAGAACACGGAGACGACTGAGCCGGTAGCGCGGGGATGGAATGATGTCGGGCAGCGACCCGCCGTCGCACCCAAGCCGAGTAAGAAGACAATGAAAGCCGACGAGACGACAAAGCAGACGGACGCGCCCAAGCCGAGTAAGAGACCGAGAGACGCGGAGGAGACGATGTCAACGCCGCCGAAGCAGATGAAAACCAGTGAAGCCGCCGACAAACCAGACGGTGTCGTCGTAACGCCCACTCGTCGACTTCTTGGCAACGTGGTTTCCGCCGTGTCGCGAACGCTCTCGTGGGCGAGTCGACGCAAAAGCGTCGACGGCGTCGGCACGCCTGTGAAATCGTTCAAGGGCGAGGAGAAAGATCTTCCAGAAGCGTCGAGTGACGATGAAGAGGAGGATATCATACCGACGCAAGTCGCTCACGCTCCACCGTCTGAAGACGACGACGAAGAAGAAGAAGAACTAGAGAATGAAAAGCAAGAGGACCAAGAAGACGAAGCGCCGGAATCAGATGAACCAGAAGAAGATGCAAAAATGACGCAAGCCGACGAAGAATTAGAAACCCCGACGGCGACGCAACGCATGGATGAGTTACCCACGCAACCGGTACGCATCGTTCCGAGCGCCTCTGCGGAAGAAGTCACGGAAGATGACATTGAAGACGTCGAACCTCCGCTTCCGTCTTCGCCACCCGGCGGCTCGGGCGCTCCGATTCGAGCCAAAAAGCCGCTTTCATCACCGTTTTCCATCGCCCCGCGTCAACCACCCGCACCCAAAATCCGTCGACGCAACGCTCGTTGGCAACCCGACGAAGTCGTCGCACTCGAAGCCGGCGTCGCGCGTCACGGTGTCGGCAGTTGGGCCATCATTCACCAGGCGTACTCGCACATTTTCGAGCGACACGGCCGAAGCCAAGTCGACTTGAAGGACAAGTGGCGAAACCTGGAGAAGGCGCGAGCAAAGAAGCGCGCGATTTGATTGATTTCATGAGTTTTATTTCACGCGTGAGTGTTTTTCTCTCCTTTGTTCGTTCGTATACGACCCTTGTAACGTCGACGATGTGATATTCGCTCCTCTTCGCGCGCTCGGCGCCGCGCGTCTCAACACCCAACACGTTGATCAACACGCACGCACCCGTCGTCAGTTGCCGTCGCGTCGAACGAACCTTTGGGCGACAGAGGACACGAAAGCGAAAACCGAACGAGGAC
>Ga0181588_10000054_pt1 | contig 83350 bp, 57 predicted proteins | sample 071ome_26_FD_148607 | JGI IMG/M metagenome (GOLD analysis project Ga0181588, IMG submission 148607) | Coastal salt marsh microbial communities from the Groves Creek Marsh, Skidaway Island, Georgia - 071409BT metaG (spades assembly) | ecosystem: Environmental > Aquatic > Marine > Intertidal zone...
CCGTCGCGACTCATCTTCCTCTTCTTCCTCCTGTGCACGACTAAAGTACTCATTTAGCTTAGTTGATGTACTAAGTATGAGTTATACATGTGTACTGTAATACAACAATAGAATATCACTAGTACTACTAGTATCAGATGTGTACTCGTCGAGGGATGACGGCGGGGAGAGTCGAGTGTGGATGTGCGTCGAGTGGAGTCGTCACACCGCGCGTCCGACGGGCGAGGGAGAGAGGCGTCGAGTCGAGTCGAGTCGGTCGGTCGGTCGTTCGGGCGTCGAGACGAGACGAACGTCGCGCGGGAAAAGGAAAGTCGACGACGTGGGTGGTGAAATCTGGGTGGTGAGCAGAGAGAGAGGATCGATCGGTTTTCTTCGGTTTTTACGTTTGAGATCGGGAAAAGGATGACGCCCGAAGCGGCGCGAATCGCGCGCGAACGGGCGAAACGCGCGCTGGAAACGATGCGGACGTCGAATAACGCGTCGCCCATGGGGAACGGGTCGAGGTCGTCGTCGTCGTCGGTGACGACGACGTACGACGGGGGATCGACGGAGCGGCGAGACGCGTGTTTCGACTGGTCGAGAGGGTCGTGCGCGCGCGGGGAGAGCTGTCGGTTTTCGCACGAGGGCGCGCCGGGGGGGAACCCGAACGCGGGGGCGCACGCGCGCGGCATGGGGAACGGGTCGAGCGGGTCGAGCGGGTCGTCGTCGTCGCCGCATCGGATGGCGGCCGGGGTGTGCTTCGACCACGCCAAGGGGACGTGTAAACGCGGGGATCAGTGTAGGTTCTCGCACGACGCCGCGGCGGTGGCGGCGTTTGCGAAAATTGCATCCGTCGGTGGGGGTGGTGCGAGCGGGAGCGCGAACGCGACGAGCGGGAACGGAAGCCCGACGAGCGGCGGGAGGTTGGCGGCGTCGAGCATTCCGAAACCGTTGCCCATTAGCGGGGCGTTGGCGGCGGCGGCCAAGGCGACGAGCGTGGTGGCGCCAAAGGTGGAGCCGGCGCCGATCGTGAGACGCACGGGGGCGGTGGACTACGCGGCGGCGGCCAAGGTGGGCGTGGCGATGGCGACGGAGGGGTCGTTCGCGGCGGCGTTGGTGGGTAAAAGAGCGGGCGGCGAAAACGGCGTCGCGGCGATGGCGGCGCAGCCACCCGTTCCGACGTCACCGGCGCCGCAGGAGAGCAAGGTGGTTCCAGCGTTGACCGCGAGTGGGGCTTCCGTGCCGGCGCCGAGGTTTCCTCCGACGCCGAACGTCATGGCGGCGCAAACGACAATGTCGGCGAGCTTGTCCAAGCCGACGTATCAGTTTGGCACCGGGTCCATGCTGAGCGCCCCGGTTGGTGAGCAGCCGGGCGTCGACGCGGTTCCGACGCTGAACGACGGCGGTGGTGGTATCAGTTCCGGTAACGGCGCACCGGCGGTGGCCAAGGCGTATCCAAAGCCCGACTTTGCCTTTGGTAGCGGAGCGTCGGCGTCGGCGCCCGCCGTCGCGGCGCCAGCCGGTTTCGTGCCGCCAGTGCCGAGCGGTCCGCCGCCAGTTCCCGCGGGTCCGCCGCCAGAGGCGAACCAACGCACACATCACGCCGTGGGTCCTGGGTTTGGGTTCTCTCAGCACGATCTCGGCGTGGCGACGGCGCCTGAAAAGACGGCGCCGCAACAGTCGGGGAGCGTGTGGGGCGCCGGCGCGACGACGACGACGACGACGACTGGAGTGAACGGGCTCGGGGCGGAATGGGACGTCAGCGGCATGGGAATGGAGGGCCTCGCCGTTGATTATAGCAGCACTGGAACGTACGACGCGCTCGGTGGAGCGTCGCCCTTTGGCGTTGGATTGGGCTACTCGCTCTTTTCCCCGAGCGCCGCCGTCCAGCAAGCGGATGGCGGCGCCGCGCAGCGGGCGCAACCGCAGAGCATGTGGGGCTCAAACTTTGGCGGTTACGGTGGGTTCTAAAAGTATAGCTCATCTGTGTGATAGGTTGACGGTTTAATTCGATCGTATCAAATGTTTAAATCCCAACGTCTTTAACATTCGACTCGAAACGCGCGCGCGCGGCGCTTTCAAGTCAAAATCAAAATCCTCTCCATTCATCGTCCTCACACGCGATCGCCGGCGCACGAAACCACACGGCCCGAGACGCGCGTGATCGTCAAGCATGGCGTCGTCCGCGTTCGCTGCGATGCGCATCGCGACCGTGGCGTCGATGACGACGTCGACGACGTCGCCGCGAAACGCCGCGCCGCCGCCTCAGAGCTGTCAGCCGATGCCGACGCCGATGCCGACGCCGATGCCGCGTCGCGCGTCGCGCATCGGTGTCGTCGCTCGCGCGAGCGCGGATAACGATGCGCCGAAGGCGTCTCCGTCTCGACGCGTCGCGCGTCGAGCACCAAAGACGAAGACGACGGAGGAGGGTGGAGCGACGGGCGGCGCCCCGCGGGCAAAGACGACCAAAACGACGACGACGACCCGAACGCGCAAGGTGCGCAAACTGTCGAGCGAAGTGAAGGAAGCCGCGGCGTCGTCTTCACGCCAGGTAATTAGCGTCGAGCGGCGAGAGCGGGAGGCGATTGCGTTGAAAAAGTTTACGGAAGCCAAGGCGCGCGTGTTGAAGGGCGCCGACACGCTGGAGGGACTCGTTCGAGGCGGGGGTGAATCGACGACGGCGAACGTGCAGAGCGGTGAAGCCGCTGGGGAGAGATTGAAGCGGTTGTTTGCAGAACGCCGTGCGCGAGGATTGGCGAGCGTGAAGAGCAAGTTTAACGATATGGCGTCGCCGGGCGCCGACGTCAATTTCGATTCGTCGGATAAAAGCGAAATGGTGGACAGCATGTTGGAAAGCGCGGCGGAGGTTGAGGAACAGAACCGTCGGGCGAGAGAGGGGTACTCTGAGAGCTCGCTGGGAGTGAATAACTCGATCGATCCGTTCAAGCTCGTTCCGGGGGAGTACGTCGTACATCGCAAGTATGGCATCGGGCAGTTTTTGGGTCACAAAGTGCTGCCGATTGAAAACGAAAATGGAGACGTCAAGAGCGTTCCATTTCTCTTCCTTAAATACGCCGACGCGACGGCTAGGATCACCCCAGAGTCGTCTAGGCGCTTACTTTACCGGTTTTGTTCACCAGGGGCGCTCGTCAAAGCGCCCAAGTTGAACAAGCTTCACGATAAGAAGTCCTGGGAGGAACGAGAACAAAAGACGGAGGCGACGATTCGCAGACTTGTCGTCAATCAAATGGTGGTGTACCTCCAGCGCTTGCAGTGCGTGAGAGAACCGTACGATCTTCCAGATCCAACGCTTTCAAAACAGTTTGCGGATTCGTTTCCATACACGCTCACCCCGGATCAAACGACTGCGATTGAGGACATTGGCAAGGATTTGCAGCAAGACTCGCCGATGGACCGACTCGTCATCGGCGACGTAGGATTCGGTAAGACGGAGGTGGCGATGCGGGCGATGTTCCACGTCGCTATCACTGGCGGAGGTGTGTTTATGCTTGCGCCGACTACTGTCTTGGCCAAGCAGCACGCGGCGAATCTTGCAGCCAGATTCCGGCCACTCGGATTGAACGTCGAATTAATCACCAGGCACATCACGGGATCAAAGCAGAACAAGATTTTGGACGACTTCAAGAGCGGACAAGTCAACATTGTGGTCGGTACGCATAAGCTCGTGAATCTTGACGAGTCGTACTACAACAACTTGAAGCTACTCGTCATTGATGAGGAGCAAAGGTTCGGCGTGAAGCACAAGGATCAAATTAGTGCGCTCAAAGCTGAAGTGGACGTTCTCACTCTGTCCGCCACCCCGATTCCTCGCACCCTTCACATGGCCATGTCTGGGTTCCGGGACGCTTCTTTAGTCCAAACCCCACCGCCTGAACGTCGACCAATCAACACAATCCTGGCGCCAATCAACGATGATGATATACGCAAGGCGATTGAGCACGAGCTCGCTAGAAACGGCCAGATATATTACATCGTGCCGCGCATCAACATGATTCGTGACGCTGTCGAGCGACTGAACCGCATGTTTCCCGACTTGCAAATCATGACTGCTCACGGACAAATGGGCGGAGACACTCTCGATGAGGCGATGGAATCATTTTCCAACGGAGAAGCGGATTGTTTGATTGCGACGACCATCGTCGAATCTGGTTTGGACATTCCAAACTGTAACACCATCATCATCGAGAATGTGCAGTTCTTCGGCCTGGCATCGCTTTATCAGCTTCGTGGCCGCGTCGGTAGAGCTGGCCGTCAAGCGTATGCCTACATGTTCCACACGTCCGACAGCGCTGAGCTTTCTCCAGGTGCGCAAGAGCGCCTCATCGCGCTTGAAGAGTGCTGCGGCTTGGGCGAAGGTTTCCGCTTATCTGAGCGAGACATGGGCATCCGTGGTGTTGGTACTATGTTTGGCGAGAAACAAAGCGGTGACGTCGATGGGATCGGCGCCGATTTGTACTTGGAGCTCTTGTACAAGCAACTCCAAAGAATCGATCACCTGAGAATCCAAACGATTCACGCCGATGACGTTCGCGTCGGTACTGGTGGATACGAGTTCGGCGTCACACCCTTCTACATCGCGACGACAGAAGCAAGCGACGAGGTAAAGTCCACGATTGACTCCATCGTCGGTCACGACGACATAGAGCAGTTGCTCGAGTTGATGCGCGACACTTTCGGAGACCCGGATGAGAGCACTAGAACGTGCCTTGCGGCGAGAGAGATGCAAATCTTAGCCGGTGACCTCGGAATTCAAGGCATTGTGTTGGATAATCCGTTGGAACCGGTGATAGATTTGATGACGGACGCGTCCATCATGGTGAAGGAGCTCCTCGTGGAGGGTATCGCGACCACCTACGATGTTGAGGTGATTGACAACGGTCTTCGTCTGCCGACGATGACAGACATGACGATTCACAGCAAAGTCATGTACACCGTCAAGGTTCTCCGAGGCATCACAAGAAGCATTCCTTCATTTGTCAAGTATCTGTAGATTGCAAAAATAGCGCGGTTGAAATTCATTCATTGTTTACATTGTTTACATCTCCTACGCGGTGGTTTGTCGTTTTGAGACGCGTTCACTTCTTTTTTTTCGCAGATCTCAATCTAGTACCGATACCGCTCTGTGGCTTTAGTGGACGTTTCTGACTCTTCGCTTTCGGTGCAACACTTCGGTGATAGCTCCCGTCTTCTTTGCAGAAAATGACTTTACGCGACTCGAGTCTCTCAAAGGCGGCTTGAATGGAACGAAATTGGTACCTACGCATTTTCTTGGCGCACGCAACGACATCAGTGAACGCACCCGCACGCTGCTCTGTTATCCATTTAAGGACGAGGTCGTCCATGACATCATTTTCAGCATCTTCATGATCTGCTATCGGGTTCATGGGCTGGGATAAGTTGACGTTTCCGAGTTCTTGCGACGGAGGTGTGTCGATGGGAGCCTTTTCAGGCTCGGGCGTCGATGGCGTACCCTCTAAAATTGAAGAAGTCTGCGAAGAAGAGTGATCACCTTTATCTCCACTGTCGGTGTCTTGCGCGGGATCGAGCGTTGAGCGAACGCGAAGCGAAAGTCCGTGGTGCTCGGTCTCGACGCGACCGACAGACATGCTAAAAGGATTCTTCTTGGACCAATCCGCCTCCTCGTCCCCATCCGCTGCCGCAAAGAAGGGTGGCTCGTAATCCATGGGCGTCCCATGCACGTAATTGACGTGAATAGAAAACTTGCACCCTTTCGGAACTTCTTCGAGCGTTTTCACGAGAGAAATCAAGCATCTCGTCATCGCGATTGCAGATTTCTTAATGTACTCGACGTCCCGAAACCGTCCCGACCGCGTCGATGTCCCCGTCGTCTCGCTTATCGTCGCATGTCCCTTCTCATCTATCCGCTGCGGCGCATCGACGCTCACCTCTCCGCGCGAACCGTAACGAACATTAAATCTATACTCCTCCACCGTGTTTCCTTTGTTTGTGAGCACGAAGGACAGCGACCGCAAGTACCCGAGAGACAACGCGTCGGCGACGCCCACTTCGAGCATATCCAACACTCTCTTCGCCCCCGTACTCGCCGGCTTCAACCTGTGCATGCGCATCCCCATATTCTTACACTCCTCAAAGTGTGTATCCGCGTCAAAAATCCCTACGGCGTCGTTCACCACGCGCGTCATCGCTCGTCAGTCGCTCCCGCGCGCGCGTTTCGAAACCACTCAAACTCCGAAACGCACCTCGACAGTGCGTCACCGTATACATCGCCACCCGAAGCATATTCATAACCATCGCGCTCGATTTCGCGCGCGTCAACGCCGCCGTCCCCACGCTCGTCGTCGTCGTCGTCGTCGCCATCTTTTTCCCGCGTCGGCGACTCGCGTCCGTCGTCCAACCACCCATCCATCCATCCATCGGCGTTTCCGAGACGAAACGAGAAGAGGAAACGTCGTTCGTCGCGAAAAGTGCCTCCAAATGTCCGATTGGCCCAGTTACAGTATATTAATTTACCATTATGCTATGTACTGATATGTGAGAATGATACTTTCAGGAATAGTATATACATAGGTTTGAACCATTTGGAGTATGAGTATGACCGACCGGGTCTCCACTGTGAAAAAAACCCGGAAAAACAAGGGTCTTTTTGGGCGAGGTTTTCCACGCCGGACCGACCGACGACGACGCCCGCACACGTCGACGGGCGACCGCCGCATGTTACGCGCGTCCGTTCGAGCGAGAGGTTTGATCGTGCGCGGAATCGCGAGAACCCGCGGTCTCGGTGGTTCTTCTTCGAAAGCCGCGGTTCTTCGCGCGCAGCAACAGCAACAGCAACAGCAGTGCAATCAACAACGCGGCGTGGCGACGACGACGAGAGCGATGAGCCGATTCGGAGACGTGCCCGAAGCGCCCAAGGTACGCGAACGAGGATGAGGAGGGTGTTGGGAGAGGTATCGCCTCGATGACGGTTGGTTTGGCGCGAGAGTGGGCGCATCCGACCGCGCGAGGATTCTTCACTCGCGCGCCGGAGAGGGCATTGGAGAGGCGCGCTTTTTGTATAAAGTGTGTGGACTGACGGAAACGCGCGGTCGTTCGCTATCGATTCGATTCGTAGGATCCGATCCTTGGGATTTCTGAAATGTTCAACGCGGACACGCATCCGGATAAGATGAACCTCGGTGTGGTACGTATTCGACGAGACGAGATTAGCCCCTTGATCAAGAGGGGTCCGACGACGCCTCAAAGGCGCTCTGCTCTGTACTGACCGTCTGTGGGTTTCCGTTTTTTTAATTCGCGCGTGATTAGGGGGCGTACCGTGATGACAACGGTAAGCCGATGGTGTTGCCGTGCGTGCGCGAGGCTGAAAAGCGCATCGCTGGTAACTTTAACATGGAATACCTTCCGACGAATGGTGACAAGGCATTCATCCAGCACTCGCTCAAGTTGGCCTTTGGTGAAAACTCTGAACACGTGAGCAACGGTAGCATTGCCGCGATTCAGTCCCTTTCTGGTACCGGTTCGTGCCGCTTGATGGCTGAGTTCCAGCGCCGGTTCATGCCGGGTTGCACCGTGTACATCACCGTACCGACGTGGAGTAACCACCACAACATTTGGCGCGACGCTGGCTGCGAGCAAGCCACCTTCCGATACTACAAAGAGGAGACTCGCGGTCTCGACTTTGAAGGTATGATGGAGGACATCAAGAATGCGCCGGACGGCAGCATGTTCCTCCTCCACGCGTGCGCGCACAACCCGACGGGCGTCGATCCGTCGGCGGAGCAATGGAAGGCCATTTCCAAGCTCATGAAGGAGAAGGGTCACTTTGCGTGCTTTGACATGGCGTACCAAGGTTTTGCGTCTGGTGACTGCGAGAGAGACGCTCAAGCGGTTCGCATCTTTGTTGAAGACGGCCACAAGATTGCGTTGGCGCAATCCTTCGCGAAGAACATGGGCTTGTACGGTCAACGCGTCGGCACCGTGAGCATTATGTGCCAAGACAAGGATGAAGCGACCCGTGTCGAATCTCAGCTCAAGGTGATTGCCCGCGCGATGTACTCCAATCCGCCGATGGCTGGATCCATGATTGCGTCCACCATTCTCGGCGATCCGGCGCTCAAGGCGCAGTGGTACGTCGAAGTCAAGGAGATGGCTGATCGTATCATCAACATGCGTACTTTGCTTCGTAAGCACCTCGAGGAGAGCGGTTCCACCATGTCTTGGCAACACGTCACCGACCAAATCGGTATGTTCTGCTTCAGTGGTATGACTGGCGAACAAGTTGACCGTTTACGCACCGAGTATAACATTTACATGACGCGCAACGGACGCATCTCCATGGCGGGCGTCACGAGCAAGAATGTTGAGCGCCTCGCCAAGGCTATCCACGAGGTTACCAAGTAATTTTAATATATCCGATTAGTATTCGAATACCTTACAACATCCGCTACTCTCTATTACGTTCAAGTCAAGTCCAAGCTTTCATCACTTACTTGTTCTTCTTGCTCTGCTTCTTTGATGAGCTTTGGCGCGCAAACGCAGTTCCCTCGAGCCAGTCCGAATCGGAAGCGCTGCTGGTACCGCGTTCAATCTTCGTGGCGGACACCTTCTTTTGAGCAGGCTTCTTCTTATCCGTTTCACCCATGAACGGAACCAAGTGTCCGAGTCCTGCCGCGTTCATCAAGAAGGCGATGACGAGAGCCGCGACACCCGCCAGGGTGACGTAGATAACCGCAAGTTCGCGATCGAACACCACCTTTGGATCTAAGACCGGAACGGAGGCGTTGTAAAACGTCGTCGCGTACGAGACGCCAGCCTCATCGTAAAACGCAGTCAAGGCCAACTGCAGGGAGTGCCCCGCAAACTGCGGGTCGATTGCGAACTGGTACTCAAACGTCGCCTCCTTTCTAGACTTGATGACGGCATCCCCGTACGCGTTCGTCGTAAAGTTGGAAACGTAAAAGTTAAAGTTAGACGGCACATTCAGCGAACCCGCAATGTGCGTCACGTTGACGTCGTCATTACCGGTGTTTCTCAACCCCACGAGTACCTTGACGTTTTCGCCGCCCGGAAACGCGTGCTCCTCGTACCCCGGGAACACCACCGCCGTCTCCACGTCCGGATTCGCCGCCGGAATATCCGTCAGGATGTATCTCGCATTCTTTTCGCTCGCGTGCGCGCCTGCGTTTTCGTTCCGTCGTCAGTCGTCATTCCAGTGTACTACTACAATCGTCGGATTAATTTGAGATCCTTCGTTCGCGATCGCATCCAAGCGTCGTCCGTGTCGACCCGTTCGAGGACGACGAGGAGGAGGACGACGACGACGACGACGGGAGGAAACGCGCGAACGAGGAGACGCTACGTACCGGTGGCGCCGATGAGAATTGCCAAAACGCCCGCCGCGGTGAACTTCATCGTCGAAAAGGAGCGCGTTTTGAGGGATTGTTTTTGCCCTCGCATCGTGTCGAGAAGGTCCTTGGGAATATATGTATCGGCAAACAGTTGAGAACTAGGGAGAAACGAAAGGCGAGCGTGTGATTTTACAAAGCCAACAAATCGATGGCTAATGATGGCATGATCTATGGTACGCGTAGAAGTTTACTCCTCCTCGACGGATTCGTCGTCGTCACCGCCGCCCTTGCGCTCGTATCGTCTGCGTTGCGCGTGAAACTTGTTCTTGATAGCGTTAGGCGAACGACCGGGCATGAGACGCGCGAGGACGGCCCACTGGTTGCCGATCACCTCTTGAATTTGAATGAGGTGCGTTTCTTCAAACTCAGCCCACGGACGAGTGGTTAAACCGGGTTGGAGGTAATCTCTCCAGCGAGCGTAGACTTGCTTTTGCGTCTTGCCCGTCAGTTGGTTGGCGATGAGCGCCCACTGCTTGGCGCCGTGCTTTTCGACGAGGCTCTTGACGAGCCTGTCTTCGACGTCGGTCCAGCTTCGACTCTTGGCGTGGATCTCCTCGTCGTTCGCCTTCTTCGAGCTGGGCCCTTCTTTACTCACGGCGAGCTCGTGGTCGTGGTTGAGCGCGATCGCTCGTTGGTTATGGCTGAGGCACAGCTTCTTCATCTCGTTTGATAGCGGCTCGCCATGAATGTCAACGAGCGTTTCGAGCAATTCCTCATCCTCGACGGTGCGCAAAGTACTGCCGCGCGTCGAGAAAGCTTTCATCTTCTTCATCGCTTCCTCCTCCTTGGACAACGGAGCTTCATCCTTTTGCGACGACCGTTGCTTTGTCTCGCTCTTCGGCTTCTTCGGCTTTGCCACGCTAGCGGGAGCGCTGGTCGACTTGCGCTTCTTGCTCGCGCTCGGTTCCACCGGTTTGAAGGCGTGAGCCTCGTTTTCCCAATCCTGAGTGGACGCCGCCGCCTTCATGTTGTTGACTTGAGCAAAAGTCGGAGTGTGCAACAACGCGATTCTCGTCGCGTCGTGCGGCGTATCAGCGTCAACCCCGTCGCCACCATTCTTCCCGTGCACAATATTCAACAAATCCGCGAGCTCATCGTTATTGAAGTACGCGTTTTCAGTCGTGTTCGGCGTCGACCCGAGCGCAGAGTACGCCCACCTCTTGACTGAGATTGGCCTCCCTCCGATTGCGTCATCCTTGAGCGTCAACGAGTCTCTAAAAAAGTTTGGTGTCCCGCTATCAATCGACCCGAGCATCTCTCCATCCCCAGCACTTCTCGGAGTGTTTCCATCCTTATCGAAATTCACTCCTTGACCTATCGCCCGTCCTCCATTCGCCCGATATCTCGCGCTTCCGCTTGCCGTAATCGCCGTCGTCGACGGTTCCGGTCTCGATTCCACCTTGGTCCGAATCGTCCTCAGGCTCGGTTGTCTCTCGAGCATCGCCGTGTACACATCCTTCTCCGCCTCCACAGACACATCTTCCGCTTTACTCGATCTCTATGAACACGATGACGACGACAACAAGAAATCACCCAGCGTCAGTCAATCAAAACAAATCAAATCAAAACAAAACAAATCAAATCAAACGCGCGAGAGAGCAGAGAGGAGAACGCGACTGCGCTAAATATCCATACGTACCAATCCAAGTTTACTCCTCGTCCCACCCGTCGCCCCTTTCCCCGCGGACGCCAACAACCCGTGCAACTCTGCGGCGTCTTCGCTCGAAAACTTCATGCCGTGCACCACGCGCTCGACTTCACCGTCATCACCCCTGTTCGCCGCGGACGCGGGTGGATTCGTCGCGTTCGCGTTCGTCGTCGCCTTCGTCGCCTTCGTCGCAGCACCGGGACCGGATCCACCGCGCGTCGATCGTCTCGACGGCGGCATCGCGCGTATCCGATCGTCTCACGACCTCCGATTCCTCCGCTTCGGTTTCGGTCGTTCGGACGCCTCGATTTCGACTCGGGTCGGTTGGATTCGGTTCACCCACTCGTCCGTTCGTTCGTCGTCCGCGCGCGTCCGCCGTCGGTCACCCTTCGTCCGGTCCGGTCGTCCGTCCGTCCGGTCGTTCGTTCGTCCGTTCGTTCGTCACGCCTCGTCCGCGTCCACGCCGCGCGATGACGAGTGAATCGTTCGGTCGGTCGATCGATCGTTGCCGTTGCCGTTGCCGTTGCGCGCACCACCCACCCACCGGGGTGGGACATGAAACCCTAAACCCTAGTCACTATTTAAGTACCTACTATCGGTATGATAGGCATAGGTACCGGTAGTACTACCTAAGTAAGTCATACTGTGTGAACGAATACCCCGTCAGACGTACTCGTTTGAATATTGGGGTGCACACACCGGTACCGGTACTTTTCTTTAAATTGTCCCATCTAGCGATGTTTGGCGCGCACTACGCGACGCAGCAGAGTGGGTCGTTCGTTCGCTCGACATCATGTCGACGCCGGGTGCGACGACGACGCCGGGTGCGACGACGACGACGACGACGACGACCTCGGGTGGTGGTGGTGGCGGTGGTGAAGACCGCGCCGACGATTCGCATCCGCCGTCTTCGTCGTCGCGGCGGAGACACCGACGACGCGGGGCGGGGTTGGGAACGCTGAACACGCACGCGTCGAGCGGGAGGAGGTTCGGGCGCGACGGCGAGGCGCGCGCGGCGGCGGCGCGCGGTGAGAAGACGGCGGATGACGACGGGGAGGGAGGAAAGACGGCGACGACGAAACGGTGGTGGACGGAATTGGACGACGAGGCGTGCGACCCGATCACGCTGGAACCGTTGCGGACGATGGAGTACGCGCCGTTTGCGTTGACGGAGGACGGCGAGGCGCGCGCGGCGACTTCGGCGGCGGCGGCCTCGACCGGACACATGTTTGATGGGGCGGTTTTGGCGGAATACGTGACGTCTTCGAAGTGTTTTGAGAACCCACTGACGCGGGAACCGCTGAGCGTGAAGCAGATACGGGCGTTGGATGGGTACTTGGCCAAGTGGAAGTTGAAGCGTTTCGGAGTGGAGAAGGCGTACAACGCGGCGCAAAAGGAAAAGGCTGAGGCGGATGCGAACGCGGCGAGACGAAGCGAGGAACAGGCGTCAAACATGCGGAGAGAACGAGAGGAGTTGCGGGCGACGTTGGCGCGGACGATGTTTACGTCGCTGAGGGAGAGGGCGTCGGCGGAGCGAGGCGGCGGAGGACGCGGCGGAGGCGCCGAGGGTCGACGGCGTCGGGAGGAACATCGAGCGGCGACGGAGCGACCGCCGCCCGTCAGATCGACGTCTGTGTCCGACGCGCTCGCCGAACTTCAGGCGGATGGTCGGTTCGCGTTCGTTGACGACGACATATCGATGCTGCGAGATGTGTCGTTGGCGGATGGACGAGGCGCGGACGCGCGAGGAGCGCCGAGACCGCGAGACGACATAAACGTCGCTTCATGGGGCGGGTGGAGTCGACCGAGTCACATAGAAAACAGAGGAAACGACTTTCCAGAGCTTCCAGGGGCGGCGGGGCGAGGCGCGGGAGGTCGAGGTGGGAACTGGGTCGCCCCGGTGCCCGTTCGAGATTCGTCAAACACGGAAGCTTTTCCATCCTTGGCGCCGGCGTCGCGGACGAACCCGACTTGGGGTACGTTTGCGCCGCGTCAAACGGCGGCTGAACGCATACAAGCGATTCCTCGAAGCTCTGCGGCGAACGCGTTTTCGAAAAAGGTGGCGAGCATGAACAAACCATCGAGCTCAACCCCTGCGAGCGCTGCGGCGGCGCCCGTCGACGAAGCGACGGCGCGCAGGAACAAGCTCGCCGAGGCTTTCGGCATTTCCAAGCCGGACGAGCGACCGAGTATGTTTGCCGAATCCAGTGCGAGCGCTTTTACTCGAGAGCAGCTTGTGCTCGCGCGCAAGCACCCGCAGCTAGTGACGAGATTGGAGTCGACCCTGGAGGACATTGTGACGGGTAAGAGTAAGCGTCGCGTATCCATGGAGCCGATGAACAGAGAGATGCGCGAGTTGTGTCACGTCGTCGCCGAGCTCTACGGCATCACTTCGGCGAGCTTTGGAGCCGAGCCGAACAGGCACATTGACTTTTTCGCGGGAGGCAATAAAGCGGGTTCGCTCCCTTCTCTCCGCCTGAGCGACGCCATGTTGGTTGATTTAAACACGGCTCCTGTCAAGGGATCGTTGGCGTCAAAGACGCGACCAGAGGAGGCGAGCGACTACTTTGAGGGATACACCAAGCACTTCTCCAAGGGTGAATACGAAACGCTCGCGCTGAGCTTTAGTGACATAGCCGTCGGAATCGCCGGCGTAAAGGCTTCGCTGAGAGAGTTTAGCGGAAACTACGTGTTGGAAGAGGTGGATGACGACCACGCGATTGCGCACTTTTGGAAGCACGGAACGCTGTTGCAGGCGAGCGGCAAACTCGGAGGTGGAATGCGAGGTAAATTCAAAGTGCGCATATTAGAGAAAAAAGCTAGCAAGGGTAAGGAACCCGTGGCTGAATCAAAGCCGGAAGAAGAGCGAAAACCCACGAGCACGAGCGCTCGTTTGTTCCGAGCGTCTACGTCCAGGTCTGGATCGGCGCCGGCGGCGCCCGTCGAGGGACAAGCAGCCATTGACGAAGCGCTCAATCTTTTCGGCTTTTAACATTTGTTTGCAAAATTAGATGCATTTTTAGAAACATTCATTTCAATTCTTTATCAATCATTCATCATTCAAACCGAGCTAAGTGCCTTCGTACTTAAACGCGCGTGAACCCGCGCCTATCGCGCTTGTCAAAGAGTTGCTTTACGTAGCAGAACTGATAATAACTCGCACCCACCATGATGACAGCCTCGAGAAGCGCCCATCGCAGGACGCGCCCGTTCACCGTGCGCGCCGTGTGCATGTGCCTCTTCGCCCGTCTCTCGTGATACCGAACCTCTTCCATCAAGTTACCCACGCGAGTCTCGACGTTGTTCAGACGCTCGTACGTCGGATCGATGTGCTGCGCCGTCGCCTTTTCGTGATCCCACTCCCGTCCGAGATGCGCGCTGTAGCTAATCACGCTATCATACTTTCCTTTGTTCTCAAAGCACGTCCTCAGCGTCCCCGCACTGCGCGTGACGTACTCGAACCGATCCTCCGACTTGCGCAACGCGTTGTACACCTCCTCCTCGCCCTCCGTCCCGTCCGCGCCTCTGCCCACCATCGCCCGCGCCTCAATCTTCCCTTCGTCCTCGTCCCAGTAGTGATAATCCTCGTACGACCCGTACCCGGGGTACTCCCCAACCCGTCCCGTCCCCGCGCTCGCCTTGGACGAAAACCACGACCCGCTCACTTTCGTTCCCGCCTCTCGCAAGATCTCCCGCACGCACTCCGTCTCGCCTCTCGCGACGCGAATCTTCAACCCGTCCACCGGGACCGCGACGAAGACGAGCGACGTCGACAGCGACAACAACACCAACGCCGCCGCGCTCACCGCTCCGGCGGTCCCTCGTCGTCTCGCCGCGCGAACCCCGACGTCTTCGCGCGTCATCGCGTTTCGGTTCGGTTCGCTTCGGTTCGTCGCTCGCCAACCGCCGCGAACTGCCGACGGACGCGACGGACGACGACGACGGGGTTCGCGCGTTAACCGAGTTTCGTTTTTAAACGACGAAACCTACCGATCGAATGTTTTCACCGATCGATCTTTTTCACCGATCGAAATCATCGTACCTTTTCGTCCCGGACGCGAATCTCGATATCCCGGTGATCTCGGTGATCTCGATATCTCGGTGATCTCGGTCTCTCGCCCATGGATGGATGCCGATGGATGCCGTGGATGGATGCCGATGGATGACTCTCGCGACGACACACGAAGACGCGCGCGTCGAGGAAGAAGCTCATCGTTCAGCGAACGTTAAGTAGAGCTCATCCGCACGCGACACGGACGGACGGACACGGAGAAGCTCGGGAACGCTTTCGCGACGACGACGACGAAACCGACGCCGGGATCGATTCGGGGATTTCGCGTGGATAGGGCAAAAGACGGAACACCGATAAAGGGATAGGATAAGACGATGTCGGCGATGATTTCGATGAAAGCGTCCGCGTTTGCGGGGGCGAAGACGATCAAGGCGAAGGTTCAGCGAGGACGCAGCGGTGCGGCGCGCGTGACCGCGAAGCGATCCGCGATGGTGGTGCGCGCGGCGGTTGATGAACCGATCGTGAAGATTGGTACCCGAGGGTCTCCGTTGGCGCTCGCGCAAGCGTACATGACGCGCGATTTGCTCAAGGAAAACTTCCCGGCGCTCGCGGAAGAGGGTGCGCTGGAAATTTGCATCATTAAGACGACGGGCGATAAGGTGCTCGACCAACCGTTGGCGGATATCGGGGGTAAGGGTTTGTTCACGCGCGAGCTCGACGACGCGTTGTTGGACGGACGCATCGACATCGCGGTGCACTCCATGAAGGATGTGCCGACGTACTTGCCGGAAGGGATGATTTTGCCGTGCATGTTGCCGAGAGAGGATGTGCGTGACGCGTTCTTGTGCCTCAAGTACGATTCCTTGGCGGATCTCCCGGAAGGTGCTGTGGTCGGTACCGCGTCTTTGCGCCGCCAATCCCAGCTCCTGTACAAGTACCCGACGCTCAAGTGCGTCAACTTCAGAGGTAACGTGCAATCTCGCATCCGTAAGCTCAAGGAAGAAGTCGTCGATTGCACCTTGCTCGCCATCGCCGGCTTGAAGCGCATGGACTTGGCCGAACACGCCAAGGTTATCATCCCGACGGATGAAATGTTGCCAGCCGTCGCGCAAGGCGCCATTGGTATTACTTGCCGCACCGGCGATGACAAGATGCTTGAATTCTTGGACAAGCTCAACCACGAAGACACTCGCATGGCTGTCGAAGGTGAGCGCTCCTTCTTGGCTGCTCTCGATGGCTCTTGCCGCACGCCGATTGCCGCTCACGCGCACTGCGTCGACGGCAAGATGCAATTCCGCGGTTTGATCGCCTCCCTCGACGGTAAGCAAGTTCTTGAAACCACCCGTGAGGGCGCTTGGGATGCCAAGTCCATCTTGGAAGCTGGCTCGGACGCCGGTGCGGAGCTCAAGGGTAAGGCTCCGGCTGACTTCTTTGCCAACTTGTTGGAGAACGGTGGCGGTTGGTAAACGCAACGTATTCACTGAACGACGATTCGGTGATCGCTTCACCGCGTCGCGCTCAGCAACAACAGCAGCCATTTTACTAGTTTCAACCACACCCTCTTTCATTCACGCGTGTTTAGTTATGAATTTGTCAATGGATATTCAATCATAAACGCAAAATTTACCGGTTTTGACGCAAAGCTTGCTCGCATGGGGAACACAGACCGTTGCTCGACGTTTTGCGAATCGTCGCGTCATTCTACCTCGCTTCGCCGCCGCGTTGGCGAGCGTGGATCGCGCGCGGGCAGAGACGACCGCGATGAAGATTGTACGTTCGCAGGAGAACCTTCACGCGGGAGGAGAGGCGTCCACGTCGCCGTCCGTGGAGGAAAATACTCGGCGAGCCGCGGGCAAGCCGAGCAAACCAAAGACGCAGCTCGAACGCGTCGTGACGATGGCGAACGCGATGCTGGAGAAGGAATCTAGCGGTGCAGAATCCGCGGCGAAAAAGTCTGCAAAGACTAATGAGCCGTACTCTAGGCTCGGGCCGCACCCGAGCGAGTGGAAGAGACGCGAAGGGGCGCCGCCGAGTTCGCACTTGGAACGTGTGACAAAGCGCGCCGTAGTGCTTCGTCCGAGCTCAGAGGATAGCGACGTGATTAAGACTTTGCAGACCTCGAGGGGTATGCGAGATATGACCGGTATACTCGCTCGACACTCGGCCAAGCAACTTGGAGAAGCTTTCGCGCTCACGGATGAGTTGGTGCAAGAGTTGCGAGACAAGAGCTGGGAACTGCGAGAAGTCGCTTACATGCCGGGGGATGATTTGGGTTTCATGCGTTTGTTGGACAGTGTTAGCGTTGTCATCGTCGCCATTCCACTTGCGTTACAAGGTGGTGACCTACTAGAACTGCTTAGGAAAGCGCGAGCTAAAGGTATCATCGTCATGCAGTCGAACAAAGTTGGTCACTTTTTGGCGCACGACAGGCACGTCGACATCTCTGAAACGGATTACCTGCCGCCGAAACGGTTGCCAGCGCGTCGAATTGGTTTAGAAGATCGCTGCGAAACGCGAGATGATGGGTACAGAGAGATTGTGATTCACGTGATTTCGATGCCTGGCACTAGCGAAGAGCGGACAACGCTGCGTGAACGAGTCATGCCGATTTTGCAGCGCAGATGTCGGTCGAGGCGTTTGCGTTTGAAGTATGTAGATTTGAAAGATACGTGCCCGGGCGCTGGACCGGGACAAGCAGTAAATGCACTGTCGTACGCGATGAAAATAGGAGGTTTGTTCGTCGTGCTGTTGTCTGCCAAACATGAAATAGATTGGTACGGGAGTGTGCGAATGCGTGAATATGTACACATTATGAGGGCGGAGGGCCAGCGGGAGGCGGAAACCGACGTGACGTGGATGCGCAACGCCCCTAATGACTATAGCCGCGTTGAGACACAGCTTGGTCAATTGCTTCGAGTGTTCGACGATTTAGACGAGTCGTTATTTGACGAAAGTGTGGACCTCATGCAACATCTCACGCTTGAGGAACGAAGGCAAGTGGCTCAAGCAAAGGTTCAACGCGACACTCTGCGTGTCCAACACGTCATGGCGTACCACCCAAGGAAGACGTTTTACGAAAGGTTGCGTGCGACTAAAGATCCAGACTATGTGAGTCATTTGGTGAGCGCAGACTTGGTACAAAAGGAGAGATTGGGATCTCTCCTTTCGACGCTGTACGCTCACGCGGGAACGTCCATTACCGAGTACAGCGCGCTTTTCGCGCCGCCTGTGAAGGAGCACGCCGAAGGAAACTTCACACGTGTAAAACGCCCACCTCGTTCTACGGGTTTGGCAGAGTTCGTGGATACTCTACTAGAGGATTTGTGGTCAAGGATTTCTATCGAGTTTCCGACAGAAGAACAATTGGACGAAACAATCAGACTCGTCAACGTCGAACCAGAACTTTCGTTGAGCGAAAAACTACCTTTTTACGCGCACCGCGCGATGGAAGAAAAGATTCTCCTCAAAGCGATTAAAACTGGACGTCCGGCTGTCACTGTGATTCAGGGACCCGCAGGTGCGGGCATCACGAGTATGTTGCAGTACTCAGCACGGCTTGCACGTTCACTTTTCCACCAATCGGGTCAAGACGGACCAGTGGAGAAAATTTCTATCGTTAGCGATTATGGCGCTTTAGAAGGCAGAATGGATCCCACGCCGGCGCAGGTTCTTCGAAACATCGTCAAACAACTCAAAATACATTTTGGTTTTGATGACTTTGTGCCCGCCACAACTGAATTGCTTCGCGGACTTTTATTGACCATGTTAAGACGAATCACGCGTGCGCATGGAAGAGCGCTCATTTTCATCGATGCACTACATCTTGTGCATAATCCCGCGGGCGCTGCATGGCTTCCACCAGAGGATGAAATACCCGTTGGCGTGCAGTTCTTTGTCGGTATCGAATGCGTCACGAAGCACCAAGTGCTTGAAGAGGAGAATCAAGATGATAGACGCATACCTGCTTTAGACTTCAACTTGATTGCATCTTTTCGTCGGCGTATGCTAGAACTTCAGCACGTGGCGTTGCGTTCATCTTGCCCTAAAGCGGCGAAGCAATCAATCATGTTGGAGGCACTGAGATACGAAGAGAGGAGAGCGTACGCGCAGCACCTTCTGCGTCCGTACGGCATACGCGTAACCAATCAGATGGTGATGCAAATGATGGATAAACCATGCACGGCAACGTTTCGAGGTCTCAGCTTGATGTGCGAACGGATCATGATGTCGGATCCGTACGGCGATCCTGCGGCAAAATATCTGACGAGTTTCCCAAAGACAGAACGCGAGCACTATCATCAGATTTTGAAAATGATGGAAAAGTTATTTTCTCTCGAAACCCTGGCGTGTGTTCTTCCAGTCATTGCGCTCGGTTGCAATTGTCTCACGCGAATCGATGTCGCACATGTTGTTAGACGCAACGTCATAAGGTCAGCGAATGTATACGAACTGCTGGACAATTTAATGACTCCGTTACTCTGGGCGGCTAGATTTTTCGTCAAAGGCGACGCATACGCCGGGAGCACAAGTTCAGCGTCTGGTAAACTTTACGTAGAAGGTCAGGTTGCGCGTGATGTCATACTGGAGAGGTATGTCCCAAAAGAACAGCAGAAGCGTAACGTGTATCAGATGATCGTTGGATATTTTGATCGGAACGTCAACGGAGCTGGTCTGTTGGCGACAATCCAGTCTACCGCTTCGTTGAAAGCCCAGGGACTAGATCCATTTGCGAGAGACGAAGACGGTCGAATGGCAAACGAAGTGATGTACCAAGAGCATGAAATGGCGGTGAACACGATACTTTATTTGCCGTATTTCTGCGCGCAAGCTCGCATGTTCGACAGACTTGCAGACTTGCTCAAGGATGTTGAGTTCTTGCAGGTGAAACTTGTCCTACAAGAGAGTCAAGCGCTGATCGAAGACTTTGACAGAATTCTTCCTCAGAGTGGCGGGCCGGAGAGGCCACTCTGGATCTCGCAGCATCTCGCTGTGAGCGAAGGTCTTGTCGACGTGCCTGGTATGCTCCCCGGTATTGACGGCAGAATACAGCAGCTCGCCATTTACAATTCCCACTGTCTGGGCTTCCACGTCGAAGCGTATCAGTTTTACGTCTCTCAGACGGGTGATCACGCCACGATGAAGACATTGGCTGCTCTACGTGACGTTTTGTGGCGCAATATTGAGCTGTTGCACCGGCGACCAGCACTCATCAGGCAAGTATTTTTCAACGATATCGGTGACGCAGCGCCCAGGTTGATTGCAAGCGGCGGACTTATTGAACCGAGCGAAAGCGCCATTCGCGATTCGAATGGGAGCGAGCGAATAATGTTAAAGTGGGAAAATAGGCCATCTTCGCAAGTTGTATCAAACTCCATGTCGAGTGGTTACGAACTTGAAGGATCGATCCGATGCGTGAGTTGGCTAAATGAAGTGACGTTTTGCGTCGGATATGCAAGCGGTGCGGTGGAAGTCTGGGATACGCTCCGAGGCGAAGTGGTCGCTCGGCTATTAGGTCACGAGCGCGCCATCACGACGCTCGCTTTGCTCAATCACGATGAGATCAAGAATGCGAGGAAATCAATCTTCATTGTGTCTGGGTCCAGAGACAAAACCGTCCGGGTCTGGCGCCTAGACGATTCGCTGGGCCACGACTGCGATACGCTTCATGGACATACCGAAGCGATCTCTTCTGTACTCGTCGCAACGGCCATCAACGAGCTGTTCAGTGCCGCGGGAAATGAAATCCGCTGCTGGTCGTGTTCTCCCGGCTATCCTCTTTTGTACTTGTTCGATACGGATTACAAAAGTCCGCTCTCGTCCATCGCGCTCTCTCCAGATTTGAGTTACATGGTTACTGCGTTTTTGGACGGAACCATGCGGGTTTGGGCATTTTCGTTGGCAGAAAGCGCTTCGACCGTGGTTATGGCTGACAGATCCATCTCGAACAGAGGTGGTCAGAGCGATGACCTATCGGGCGCAGTCTCTGTCCCTTCGAATTCGATGATTGGAGGCCGTCGTATGAAATTTTCGTCGACCCCACCAAACGTAAGTCTAGAACTTCGCGGTCATCTCGCTGAGGTGACGTGTACGGCGTGCGCGGTGGACGGTATGTTTGCGAGTGCGAGCATGGATAGTAGTATAATGCTGTGGGATCCAAAGACTGGGAAACACGTTGGCATGTTGAAGGGAAACGATGGACCGCTTACAGACATCAAGTTTAGCCGTGACGGCAAGCTGTTGGTGTCGTCGTCATTCGATCGAACGTGTAGGGTGTTTCATGTGCGGACTGGCAAGGTTATACACACTCTTCGCCACCTTCATCGTGTCTCTTGTTGCGACATCTCGACAGATTCGAGTTGCGTCGTCACTGGAGCGACGGACGGAAACATTCGAGTCTGGAGCTGGATGGGTCATCAAGAATCCGCGTCATCTGGCGCGCTTCCGAGAGGCTCGGGACTATTGCGGCGCGCTACAGAGACGAAAGTGAACGTTGGTAGAGACTCCGGCACCCACGCTTCCGAAATCACGGCGTGTTGCTCCATGACCATTCCTGGTGGAAAATCGTGCTTTGTGACGTCTGACAGCGAAGGCTGCGTACACATAACGGACGAATCCAACTGGGTTTGTATGTCTGACATCACGCCACTGAAAGCGAAAGGAATGGTAAACGAGGCTGCGTTCGAGCAATGTGGGATAATGACCATGGACGCTTTCGCGAATGACTCAATCGTCTACTTTGGCAGAATTGACGGATCGTTGACGGCTTGGGATTTTGGCGCAAACACGTGGGCTTGGCCAAAGTCTCACGTCGTAGAGGCGCACACTCGCGGCGTGTATTCCATGACGCATATGGATCGTTCCACCTTGATCACGGGTGGCGGAGGTGGGAACATCTCCGTGTGGGATGTCGGTGGGCGCAGCCCGACGCTGATGAAGACATTTGCCGGGCACGAATCGCGTGTGCGCGGAATGTGCACTGACTCCACGGGACTCTACTCCATCGGAGGCGATAAACACGTCAAATCCTGGGATATCGAGCGCGGCGCCGTCAGCGAATTCATCGCACACGACGCAATCATCGTAGACTGCGCCCTCTCACCTTCAGGACTCGTCACTCTCGGCGCCGAAGGTTTGGTGAAACTCTGGGATTCTCGCGTCGGCTCCGAAAGCGCGCGCGTTTCCCTCCCCGGTGGCATCCCAATCTCCTGCAACGTCATCGTTGATCAACCACATTGGCTCCCAGTCCTCATCGACACCGCTCTCTGCGTGTACGACGTTCGCAAACTGAACGAAATCGCCACGTTTACCAACGTCCGCGCGCAAACGCGTTCATCGCGCGAAGCGTCCCTCTCCGCCGTTGCCTTCAATCCATCCGGCACCCGCGCCGCGCTCTGCGACGCCCTCGGCCGTGTCTGCGGTCTTACCACCACTTTTATCTCGTCGCGGCCATCCTAGGCGGTTCGACATCCGCGCGTCGCGTTCGCTTAGCCTTGTAACAACAACAATGCGAAAAACGTTAGAATGTTTCATCGATGAAAGCCGTTGCGAAACAAGATGTCAAGTTGTCGATACACCTCGACGAGCGTTCCGTTCCGGACGATGCCGGCGATGGATGCGCGCGCGCGCGATTTGGATAACGGAAGGAAGAAACTCGAAGAGTTTCGCGCGAGGAAAGCGGCGCGGAAGAACGCACCAGCCGCCGTGGTAAAACAACCCGCGACAAAGGAAGATGCCGATGTCGATGCCGCGCAGCAGGGGGTGGATGAGGATGCGACGTACACGGCGCGACTTGAAGCGAAATTAGCGGCGTTGAACGACCGTGGAAACACTGTGGGGTCAATTGGAACGCCGACAAACATGGATACGAGTGTGAAGATGCGAGACGAGATGACAAAGGTGGTGGATGACGCGAGCGATGATTACTCAGCGTTGTTGAACCGAGCGGCGTCCGAGGAGGGCGAACGCGCGCGGAGCGAACGCGTACGAGCGACGGAGACGGCGTTGAGGGATGCAAATGATGATTTTATGATGGTTTCGGATGCGATTGAAGCGTTGGGGGCAGATAAGATTTCTGGAGAAGTGGCTGGGGAGTTGCAGAGAGAGCTCGAGAGGCTTACGGAGGAGTTTGGCGCCGAACGCGAGGCGGCGCGCGCCGAGATTGATGGTTTGCAAAACGAGCTCGAGAGGCTTCGAGCGCTCGATTCTGAGCTCGAGCGCGCGAGGGAGGAGTTGATGGAGCGTAAAGCGAATGAGGAGGCGATGACGAAGGATTTGGAGACGGCTCGGAGTGAGTTGATAGACAAGGTGGAATCGTTGCGACTGGCGCAACAGGAGATTGACTCAGCCAAGATAGATTTGGAAAAGATGAAGTCTGCGGTCGAAGAGGCGAAGAAGACGTCAAAAGAAAAGGTTAAGAAGGCGATCGCAAAGGGAAAGAGTATCGAAGCGGAAAAGAAGACGATACAAGCGGAGCTCGAAACGATGCGCGCCCAAGCAGAGGAACAATCGGGGCTCGCGCAAAAACTCGCCGACGCAGAGTCAAAGCTTGCCAACGCCAAGAACGAGCTGGATCAAGCAGAGTCAAAGCTTCTATCGTTTGAGGCTACCGACGATGCGTTGTCGGCTCTGAGACTGAAAAACCAAGAGATGCAAGTTCAACTCACTGCTTTGCACGGTTTGGAAGAGAAGGATCAGAAACGCGAGGAAGAGCTCGCCGAATCGCGCGCAACAATCGAACGACTGACGACTGACGTGCAAGAGCTCACAAGCGCTCGTGAACTGGTCGATAGTCTCAAGACTGAACTAGAAAAGACCAAAATTGAGTTGGAGGACGCGACATCGCGAGCTGCGAGCGTACACGAAGAGATTACGACTCAAACTGAGCAGTTGAGAAAAGAAACGGCAACTGCTCAGGAGCGAATTCAGCAGTTGGAAACGGAGATGAAGGAGGAACAGACTAGCCACGAAAACGAGCGAACCAAGTTGATTTCACAAATCGAAGATATCAACGATAAGCTTGACGCATCCGAACGTTCGGTTTTCGAAAGAGATGCCGAAATCGAATCTCTTCGAGGCAAGATTGACGACGTGAAGCATGCATCGGCGGATGAGGTGGATCGTCTTCGTTTGGACCTCGAGAGCACGCAAAAGAATCACGAAGAGGAAGTGAAGAAACTTTCCGATACGCTCGAGGAGCTCAACGGGAAATTGGAGAATGCGAACAGCGAAGCGCAAGAGTGGAGAGATGAAAAATCCGCCCTAGAGGAAGAATTGAAGAGCAAAGACGCCGAGATCTCAACGTTGACGGCGCGCGCTGAGGATGCGAGCGCGTCTTTGGACGCCAATCTCGAAACGCTGCGCTCTCAGCTCGCTGATGTCCAGCTCGAAAAGACCGCACAGGGTCAAACGATTGCCGAGCTCACCGATGCTATTCGAATGGCGAATGAGGAAATCGAGATGCTCACATCAGCAAAGACAAAGCTTGAAGAAGAAATCAAGGTGAAAGAGGAAGCGATCGGTGCGGAAAAGTCAAAGTTGGATCAAGCTCAGGCGTCCGTTGAAGCAGAACTTCAAGACGCCCGCGCGCGTCTTGACGCGTCAGAGAATGAGAAGAATGTTCAACACGAGCAACTCATGGAAATCAACGCTCGTTTGCAGGAGCAAAGCGCAGAGATTTCCAATTTGACGGCCGCAAAGGCGCAAGCAGAGGAAATCATCGCAGCACGCGATGATGAGATTCAACAGCTTCAAGCTAAAATGGAGTCCACGGCGGTAGACGGTGTGAGAGAAAAGGAACTTGAGTCGAGAGTGACTATGCTTGAACAAGAGAAGGAATCACTCCAAGCGCGCATCAAGGAGGCTTCTTCTCAAGTCGAGAATGCCGCTCAGAAGATTGCGGCGTTATCCGAAGCCAAGGCGCTCGTGGACGCCGACTTAAAGGCGAAGGATGACGAGATTGCGCGTTTGAGCGACGCGGCTGATCAGGCACAGAAGGCATACCAAGACGAAGTCGCTGGCCTTCGAGCTCAACTCACCGCATCAGAAAAGGAGACGAGCGCAAATGTCCACCAGATGGAAAGTCAGTTTTACGAAGTTAACACGCGTTGCGAGCAGCTCGAGCAAGAAATTGCTTCTATGACTGACGCGAGATCGCGCTTAGAATCCGAGTTGGAGAGCAAGACGAATGAGATTGCAGAGTTGCGCTCCGCGACCGATGCGGTGAAGAGCTCGGCAACAAATGAGCTTTCGCAGACTCAAGCAAAGCTGGACGCAGTCGAGCAAGAAAAGTTTGTACAGGAAAACCAATTGAAAGAGTACGCCGAACGATTACAAAGCGCAGACGCCGAGCTGTCTTCCATGAAGACGGAGTACGAAAAACTGCGAATCTCTGTGACGGAGAAGAACCAAGAATTGAATCAACTGCGAGAGCAAATGAAGTCCATCGATGGCATCGCAAACGAAGAATTCGAGCGAGTGAATCGCGAATTTGGCGAACTACGGGCTTCCCACGCCAAGCTAGAACACGAGGTCACTGAACTGCGCTCGATGGAGGAACAAACTCTGATGGAAATGAACGAGCTCGCCGAGGAGAAGAATGCAGTGATTGACAAGCTTACTCAAGAGCTCGATGCGGTCAAGTCAAGCGGGGATGCAGCCGCACAAGGTCGAATCGGTGAACTCAACACTGCGCTGGGAGAGGCGCGCGCTGAAGCCACGTCATTGCGCACGGCTTTGGACGAAGCAAACGCATCCTTGGGTTCCATGCAGGAGCTGCAAACTCGCTTGCAACAGACTGAGATGAATCTCGCGACTTCAAATGAAGCTCAAAAGGATCTCAGCGAGCGACTCGCGGAAGCGAAAGCTGCTCTTACACAGCACCAGCAGGCTCTGCCATCGACGCCGCCTCCACCCACTTCGGCATCTAGGCGCTTACCGAGAACTCCCAGCGATTCCGCCTCGCTCGACATTGAATCTGGAGCGCGCGCCGAGTCGCCATCCAAGTCGATGCGAATTTGGCGCGATAGCAGAGTCACTGGTCGGGTACCAAAGCCATTCCAGCCCGTCATGGAGTTCTGTGATAACGCCTTTGTCAGGTTTTTCCGCGTCATGCGCACGCAGCCATCCCTGAGATTTGCCGCGTTGACGTACTGGGCAGTATTGCACGCCTGGCTGTTCTACTACATTTTTCTAAGCTACTGAGCGTTGCCGTGTAAGTATTCAATCTAAAAGTACATTCTTTATTGCATTCGAAATCGCCCGCGCCGGTCGCTTGTGCGCCACACCCACGACGCGCGCGACTTCAACCCCATTTTTATACAACAAAAACGTCGGAACGGTGTCCACTCCTCCCAACGCATCGCACGCTTCATCGTCCAACAAGTCAACATCAATCGTTGCGAACGCCACCTCCCCACCAAACTCTCTCGCCAACGCTTTAAATTTGGGCTCAAACCGAACGCACGGCTCGCACCAGTGCGCCGTGATCGCGACGACGCAGGGCTTGGAACCGCGAGTTCGCAGAGCTGCGCTCAAGTCAGCCACAGTCAACAAACTCCCGACGTCTCCTTCGCCCGTCGACGTGATTCGATGCGCTCGACGCCGCGCGGGCACGACACACCCGGTCTCACTTTCGTTCGTCAACCCCGGAGCGGCTCGTGGCGCCCCCACGGGCGCGTCCCACCAGGGCACGGGCATCTATCCGTCTAACCGCTGCGCGCGCGACTCGGAGTGACGTCAGTGTGCGCCTCAGTGGCGACGTCGCGGAAGAAGGTGCGCCGGAAGAACGCGAGACGCGACGATGAACGCTCTCGGAAGAACCTCGTGCGTCGTCTCGACGCACGACTGTCGATCGCGCGGCGTCGCAGCGCGTCGGGCGCACGCAACGGCGCCACTGTGTGTCAAGTGTACTCGCACGCGAGTCGTCACCGCGAGCGCTCGCGATGACGCCGACGAAGACGTGGGCGCGTCGGTCATGAGTCGACGGACTTTGTTTACGTCCACGGCGGTCGCGGCGGCGGCGATGTCGACCGTGTGGTTGCCTGGTGACCGAGCAGCGGCGGCTGCTTCGGCAACTGTTCCAAAGGCGGCCTCGCCTCTGCTCGGCTCCGACGTCACGCCGTCTCAGGTCATCAAGGGATGCTGGCAGCTCAGTGGCGGGCACTCTGGCGATAGAGACACAGACAGAACTTCCGGTAACGCGGCTGTGGATGATTTCGCAGCTTTCGTCGATGCGGGCATCACGACTTTCGACACCGGTCCGCCGGCGTGCGGATACGGTCCGAGCGAGTTGGTCATCGGAGAGTATCTGAAAACACCACACGGGAAGCGAAACGGCGATAATATTCAGATTTTCACGAAAATGTGCTGTGTCGGGAGAGAGCAGGCGAATATGACGCCCGAATGGGTAGTGGCGAACGTGGCGGAGCGCAGAAAGCGACTCGGAGTTGCAAAAGTGGACGCCATACAAATGTATTGGAACGAGTATTCGCTCAAGGGTTATGTCGACGCGGCGTTGTACCTGACCGATTTGAAACATAAAGGTTTGATTGGTGCCGTTTCTCTGACAAACTTTGACACCAAGAGGATGAAGGAGATGGTTGACGCAGGGGCAGAGATTTCGTCAAACCAAATTCAGTACAGTCTGCTGGATAGAAGACCTGAAAACATCATGGTAAAATACTGCAAGGAAAACGGCATCGGTTTGACACCGTACGGAGTCGTGGCGGGAGGCTTACTGTCAGATCGTTATTTGAGCGCCTCTCCCGAGGACGTGGTGATGAACACGTCTTCGTTGCGCAAGTACGCATCCGTCGTCGGACAGGTTGGGGGTTATAAATGGTATCAAAGCCTGCTTCAAACGCTTCGCGACGTCGGTGATAAACACGGTGGTGTGAGCATCGCCAATGTCGCGACGAAATGGGTTTTAGATTCCCCGGTCGTTCCCGCGGTGATTCTCGGAGCGAGAAATGCGTCGCACGTGCAAGACCACGTCAAGTTGTTTGATTTTCAACTGGACGTCGACGATCGCAGTCGGATCGCCAAGGTTCTCGCCGAGGGGAGAAGCGCGAGTGAAGACGCGTACGCGTGGGAACGCGGTGGGCGGTGGTAGACTCGCTGCAGCATTGTTGATTAAAACACGAAAATAATTTTTACATCTTAATGACTATCTTCCCCGCTACTGAGCCGTCTCGTAACAAATCAAAGGCGGTGTCGATCTCATCTAAACCTAAAACTTTACCAACCGGCACGCGCAACGCGCCATCGTCTACCAAGCGAGCGATATCGAGCATACCGTCCGGATCCAACCGCATCACAGCTTGTACATAGCCAACGTCGCGTTGGAATCGCGTCACGGCTTTCTTTCTTGTATACTCTTGAAAAGCCTTCATCACTCCAGCCAGCATGCCTTTTTCGTGCGAGATGAACTTGCCGAGATCACCATGCAAAGACACGTATCGCCCCGTTCCGTACTTGAGCCGATCGATCGCCTGAGTCTCTGTTTGCTTACTCCCGACGCAATTCAACGCCAAATCAAAAGGAGCCCAACCGTCGCTACCCGTCGTTCGTTTCAAAGCCGCTTTAACCTTGTAATCGATGACATCACTTACCCCCATATTTTTTAGTCTATCCATGTCGATCTCGCTCGAAGTCGCCGTCACATCGCATCCCAAATCCACCGCCAGCGCGCACGCCGAAGTGCCGACTGCAGAACCGCCGCCCATAATCAACACTCTCTCGTTCGCCCTCAGCCTCCCCTTATCGAACAATGCCCTGTACGCCGTCAACGCAGCGAACGGAATCGCCGCAGCGTCTTCGTGCGCCAAGGCATCGGGCTTGAGCGCGACGGCGTGCGCCGGCGTCGCGGTAAACTCTGCGAACGCACCGTCTCTCGAAGTCGGCGGCGTCGCCCCGTACACCTCGTCACCCACCTTCAGACCCCGCACGCCCGGTCCGACCTCAGCGATGATGCCCGAAAACTCTCTTCCCGGGACCCAAACTCCCTCGTAGGCGTCACCGCGTCCACTCGCGTACACGTTGGCTGCGTACCCGTCCCGCACCGCGTTGGCATCGATGTGATTCACACCCGCCGCTCGCACGTCCACGAGCACCTCACCCGCACGTGGCGTCGGTCTCGCGCGTGACGACACGATTGACATCGTTCGCGTCGCCGCAGACGCGATCGCGGCTCGCATCTCGTCGTCGGTGTGCGCCGTCGACGCGGCAGATAATGCGACCCGACTTGCACGACGCGCTTGGGCAACACGTCATTCACCGACGACGTGTCGGTGCACGGCTCGGCGCGCGCGAACCGAGAGGGTTAGAGTTGAACTGCGTGCGACATGCACGTGGTGTCTGTGCGCGTGTGCGCGCGCGCTGGGGCGGCGACCTCGATGCGGTGCGCGCGCGCGACCGGTGGACGAGTGGGCTCTTTTGGATTAGTAGTACGCGATGCGCGCGCGCTTCGCGCCGTCGCGACGCCACGCGGTGCGCGATCCGGCGCGGCGACGCGCAGACGTGAATGCAGTGTCGTCACGTTCGCCGCGCCCGAAGAAGCGGACGAGGGCGCGAGCGAAGACGTGGGTTCGGAGAGCGATCTCTCGAGCTCGTTTGCGGACGAGCTCGCCAAGCGCCGCGCGGATGCGTCCGCGGCGAGTTCCAACCCGTTCGATAGGCTCACCGGGGGCGGTAACAAGCCTACCGGTGCGCCACCGAAGTTTGTCCAAGGACGCGATGGAACTTCCGGCGGGACAACCGGGGGCAATGACGACCAGCTCGCGCGCTCTCGAGCGCTCCAAGGCGAAGGCTTGGAAGGCCTTCCCGGTCGAGCTTCCGAGCTCCTAAAGCTCGGTTTCACGAGCTTCATCGGCTTCTCACCCTTCATCACCGCCATTTCCATCCTCTTTTGCCTCACCTACTTTTTGTTCGGCAGCGATTTCATTCACAACGGCGACGGATACGGCTCGCCTGCATTTGTTCCAGCCGAAGCGCTCCTCGGCGAACCCACCGTCGATCCCATGGTTTCTTTCGGACCGCCGCCGTCAGCGGCGCCGTGAATCGATGCTTCCACTCCGCCATCGACGTTCGGGGTTTACTTCTGATCGACACGACGCGCTCTTCTTATCATTAATCAATTAGCCATTCGTTGTTGTAACGCGCCGCTGGCGTCTATGTGCAAAAACGCCCACCTGAAAGTACAGATACTGTTTACCAATACGACATCGTTTTCCCGCCTTTTTCATTGACATCTCGATGCAGTGCGAACAACCAGACTCGTGCGACACAGCGCGACGACGACGGAGGAACGCGAGACGTCAGACGTCAGACGAATCAGAACCGTCGCCAGGCCGAGATGTTTTCAATGCGTGCGTCCGAGACGCCCGCGACGCTGACGACGCCGACAAAGAAGCGCAAGATGATGATGATGTTTGCGAGCGCAGCCGATGCGATCGACGAAAACAGCCGCAGTCACGACGACGACGGTCGCGAGGATTCAGCACGCGAGGTGTCCCCGCCGATGACGCCGGTGAAAGGAACGCCCGTGCAGGTGGATCGAACGGTAAAGGTGCGGGATTTGATCGATTAGTGTGCGCGGCATTGGTGTGATCGAGAGCGGCGTTAGGATCGACGCGAAGACGCGAATTGATTATTGATCGAACGATCGACTGACACGTTTCGTTTACACGCACGTCTTTTTCTACGACGACGCAGGGAGTGTACCGATACATCGATAAGAAGACGTACCTCGATTGGGGTCTGACGAGCGATTGGTCCGTTGAGGGTCCACGAAAGCGTCGATCCATCGGTGCGGACGGTTCATCCGTGAAGCTCGAGCCGACGCCGACGAGCGTCAAAACGGAAGAGGAAGAGGACGAGAACGCCGCGAGCGAGGGATACGGGGAGATGACGGAGGGGTCGATCGAGAGATTACTATTGCTTTTACGCGATCTCTCGTCGGCCGAGTTGGATTCGCCGTTACCGATGAGAACGCCGGAGAAGGGTGCCAGAAACGTGGATGTGGCGTCATCCATCGATCTCACCGAAGAGAGCTCGTTTATCGACGTCGGCAGCGGATACGGTAAAGTTGTCTTTCACGCTGCGCTCTCGGCGCGCGTGGCGAAATCGGTCGGAATTGAATACGTTCCATCGCGTGCGAAAAAAGCGTCCGAGGTTCAAGAAGAGCTCTCTCGCGAGTCGGGACCGGCGTTCATGACGGAGGAGGCTCGAGCGCTCGTGACGCCTCCCAGATGCGTCCTCGAGCAAGGCGACGCGACGACCCGAGGCGCGTTTAGGTTTTCGCACATTTATATGTACGATCGGGTGTTCAACGAAAAGACGCTCGCTCTGCTTGCGAAACAGTTGAACCGGTCGAATTTCAAGGTTTTGGTGACGTATCAACGCGTAGAGTTGTGGCGTCGGTTGGGATTGCGCAACGTCGAACACGTGCACTCGTTTACTATGCGCACCACTGGTGGGCAAAATTTCAAGGCGTACATCTTAGTCAAGTAATAGGAGCAATATGTAGAATTTCTGTATTCAAACTAAAGTGACTAATGTAGTGAGTGTGCGTTTCATCCCTCCTTTGTGGCGGCTAAAGCTTCGCCATTCTTTTGCGATTCCGCTTGTTTGAGCTCGGCTTTGTACGCTCGCAAAGCCTCGAGCCCCCGCTCAAATACGGACGCGTCCTCCCCTCGAGCCTTGTAGTCCTTGATAATCGCTTTAAGTTCCGTTTCCGTGGCGAGTTTGCGCTCGCTGATTTCCTTTTTGCGCGGAATGCGCGAACGAATCTGTTGCTCCATCGCCTTAGCGTCCTCTTCGCTCATGCCAGACGCCATGGCGTTTTCGGCGGCGATTTCGCCGACGTTGGCCACCTGGTCCTCCTGCCACTTGGCCAACCACTCCTCGTCCCAAACGACGCTAGGGCCGTCGTACTTGTAATCCTCCGGAAGGATTTCTGTGCCTTCCGGAATGTACACGCATCCAAGCGGCACCTTGATGGCGACGTCTTCGGGAGCCTCAACGGTGGCGCGCGCGCCACCGTTGCGCAAAAACACTTGAATACCCGTCGTGAAGACGTTGTTCCAAAACCAGTACAGCGCGAGACCAGCCGGAACGGTGAGTGAAATATAACCGATAAAGAACGGCAGCAGCTTGAGCAATACAGATTGGTTCTTCATCTCGTCGGTGGATTCTTCCTCTGCCGGCTTGAGCACTTCCATGCTCACAAATTGCGAAATCGTCGTTAAAATCGGGAAAATCAAATACAATGAAGCGTCGTGCCAGCCAATCGGTGGGGCGTAGTCCGAATCAAGCGGAAGCAACCAGCTGAGATCGCGCGCGTCCGTCGGACCGGCCAGAGACGGAAGGAAGAACCACGCCTCGTCGAAGGCTCCGTCGCCATCGATGACGGCGTTGTTAAACGCGCGATACAAGCCCGCCAACACCGGAAACGTGAGAAGCAACGGTCCACAACCAGCGAGTGGGTTCACGTTGTTCTCTTCGTACACGCGATTAATCTCCGCATTCATGCGCTCTTGATCACCCTCGTATTTTTCCCGAATCGCCGCGATTTGTGGCTGCAAGTTTTTCATATTCAACGAGCTCACAACCTGATCCCGCGTCAGCGGAAACGTCACTGCCTTGACGAGAATCGTCACGATGATGATCGCGTTACCGGTCGCATACGGCACACCCATCGCCTGCAACTGCCCCTGAATCGAAAACAGCAGCTTCTCGAGCGCATCCGAAACCGGCGCGAGCCAACCCTCCATGCGTTGCGGCGCTTGGATTTCTCCGCTCGCTATCTTCGCCGCCCGTTCCTCCGCCATCACCGCGTCCATCGCATCCTTCAGCGCCCCTTGATCCATAACCGCCGCCAACCCATCGGCATCAACACCACTAACATCCACGGCGTTCACCGCATCCATCACTGCCGCCGCGTCCGCCGTCTGAAACAAGTACGCGTGGTGCGCGCTCAGCGTCGCCGCCGCGTCCGCCGCGTGCGCCCACTCAACCCCACCGAGACCAACGCGAGAGACGTGTCCATCCCCGCGTTGCCCTCCTCTGATCCTTCTTCGTCTCTCCCGCGTCGTCGTCGTCGTCTTCACCGCGACCACGGACGACGGCCTCGCGCATCCTCGCGTCATCATCTTTCGCTCAACCACGCTATCCACGCGCGAGCGATATCCACTTTGAAACCGCAGTCAAACTTCTGCTCACCCGCGTCGTCGGCGTCGTCGCGTCACGCACCCGTCTCGGTCGGTGCGTTCGCCGTGGCTCAGCCCGTGACTCGGTCCCGCGCGATGGGTCCCGTCGGCGGCGAAGGCGGTCGTCGCGTCGTCGGCGTCGGCGTGTGAGCGGGTCGCGCGCGAGTGGGTCGCGGGTCCGTGTGATTTGTGTTTTATACTTTTATGGGTTACTTTTTGCCACAATATGGTCATGACCGTCTTTCGGAAGGGATCCCGCGCGCGCGTGCGCGTCACAACACCGACGACGACGGTACCGACGACGATGCGGGCGATCACGGAAACGACGCGGCGATGCGCGTCGTCCACCACCGCCGGGATTTTGGGACGGCGACGCGCGTCGACGACGACGACGACGACGGCGCTCGCGGACGACCTGGAGGCTGCGTCAACCGCGTTTGGGTGCGCGAGGGGTCTCGACGCCGAACTCGCGGAAGCGATGGGAAACGCGCGCGCGCGGCCGTTCGGGACGACGACGGTAATGTCGATGTCGATGAAGACGCCGTCTCTGGGTGAACGGGTGATGGTGAAGGCACGGGAGGAGGAGGAGGAGAAGGAGGAGCTAGCGTCGCCGCTGCGCGCGGACGGCGGGTTGGAGTCGCAGATTTTGGAAATGTGGTTAATGGCGGTTCCGAAGCGAAAGGTGACACCGTCGAGACGGAAACGTCGGAATCAGTTTAAACGTCTACCGTTCATCGAGAGCGTGGTGAGGTGTAGGATGTGTGGAAAGGTGAATAGACCACACGTGCACTGCTGCGACGTTGAAGAGAGACACGATGGCGGTTCGTCGCGCGGAGGAGACGAAGGCGTTTCGTCGTGAGCGCGCGGGCTTCGCGGTAGGATTTTTAGAATTGTGATGATTTCAATGGAAATGTTTGTTTCGAATTGATTCCTTGATCGCTCTTTTACAAAGCGCGTGCTTAAAAAGTTGATTGCTTATTCTTCGAAGTTGTGTTCTTTCAACCACTTCTTGGCGTCGCCGAATCGGGACTCATCCGTAGGCCGGCCGTCGGCTCTCCACTTCTTGATCCACTCTTCCGCGGCAGTGCGTTGATCGGCAGTCAAGTTGTCGCTCTTCGTCGCCTTGGTCGCGGTGGTGGTGGTGGTTGTCGTCGCCGCCGTCGTCGTCGTCTTCACGCTGGAGGACCACTTGTCAATCCAAGCTTGCGCCTCCTGAGCGTTCTTCGCCGGATCGGACTTCGGAGCCTTCGGGGCTTCAGCCTTCGGGGCTTCAGCCTTAGCCTTCGGGGCTTCAGCCTTCGGGGTTTCAGCCTTAGCCTCCGGGGCTTCAGCCTTCGGAGCCGCGGGCCTGGAAGAGGACCACTTGTCGATCCACTTTTGAGCATCCTTGGACGGATCCGAGGAAGAAGTCAACCACTTATCAATCCACTGTTGGGCTTGCGTGGCGTTCTTTGCCGGCTCCGACTTTTGAGCCGCCGATGGGGTGGCTTTCTTGACGGTTGTCTTTGCACCATCCTTCACCAAGCTAGACAAGAAACCAGAGAACCATCCTTCAGTGGTGCTTTCACCACCAGAACCAACGGGCTTCGACGGGGTGCTCTTCGGAGCGTTCATCGCAGCCTTACGCTTCTCTTCGAACTTCTTGTTTTCCGTTTCGTAGACGAACGCAAGAGTGGCAGCAATACCGAAGCCGGCTTCCGGAGAAATGTTCAAGAAGTCGCCAGTCTCAACATTGGCCTTGGCGAGGGTCGCGTCGGCCTTGGCGTCCTGACTATCAATAATGGCATTGACGTCAACCTTTTGACCCGGAAGTGAGGTCTTTTCCGCAGCAACCGGTCGATACGCGCCGGCAAACGGCTTGAATTCAGTGCTGCCCTTAGACTTAGTGAAGCTGGGCTTGTTCTTGACGACCTCGCGCTTGGCTGGCTTGGCCGGCTTTGCGAAAGGCTTCTTGTCAGCCTTAGCGGCAGCGCGTTCAGCCTTCGCTTGCTCCGCGGCCGCCTTAGCGGCCGCCTTCTTGGTCTCCGCCTCCTTCTTGGCGGCTTCCTTCTTGGCGGCTTCAGCTTCCTTCTTAGCCTTAGCAGCAGCCTGGGCGGCAGCCTTGGATTCTTCCTTGTCTGTCTTCGGCTTCGGAGCAGACGGAGTAGATTCCATGTACTGAGAAAGAGAACTGAAATCAAAGCCGAGGTCGTTAGAGGCGCTGCTCATGGCCGGCGCGGCGACGATCTTCACCGGTTCGACCTTCTTGGCGGCTTCAGCCTTCTTGGCTTCGGCTTCAGCCTTCTTCTTGGCTTCGGCTTCAGCCTTCTTGGCGGCTTCGGCAGCCTTCTTCGCTGCCTTCGCTTCTTCCTTGTCTGTCTTCGGCTTCGGAGCAGACGGAGTAGATTCCATGTACTGAGAAAGAGAACTGAAATCAAAGCCGAGGTCGTTAGAAGCGCTGCTCATGGCCGGCGCGGCGACGATCTTCACCGGTTCGACCTTCTTGGCGGCTTCAGCCTTCTTGGCTTCGGCTTCAGCCTTCTTGGCTTCGGCTTCAGCCTTCTTCTTGGCTTCGGCTTCAGCCTTCTTCTTGGCTTCGGTTTCAGCCTTCTTCTTGGCTTCAGCTTCGGCTTCAGCTTCCTTCTTCTTCGCTTCGGCTTCAGCCTTCTTCTTGGCTTCAGCTTCGGCTTCAGCTTCCTTCTTCTTCGCTTCGGCTTCAGCCTTCTTCGCGGCCTTTGCGTCCTCGGCCTTGGAATCGGCGCCAGACTCAATGGCAGGAAGTTCTGGGAGCTTCAAGTCAATGCTCGGAAGCGCAAAGTTGAACTTGGGGGCAGAAGGAGCGGCGCGCGCAGTCACGGCAGGAGCAGTGCGCTTCGGCGCATCAAATCTCTTTCCGGCATACGGATCCTCGCTGTCGTCGTCATCCGCATAACGCTCGCGGATCTTATAGTAATCATCGTACTTGTCGGTAATGGCGTCATAGCTGAGGCCAGAGAGAGAAGAGCCGAGTTCGGATTTGTAGTCCTTTGTCGCGTCAGACGCGGCTTCGGCTCCGGCCTTGGCCGGCTTCGCCTTGGCAGCATCCGTCGCCGACGGAGCTTGAGCAGCAAGTCTTTTTTGGAGAGCGACATCGAGATCGTTAATTGCGGCAGTTTGCAACGCCTTTTCAGCCTTGGCGGCGGCGGCAGCGGCATCTTCGGCATCCTCCTGAGCGTCAAGGACCTTGATGGTGGCGACAGCCTTGGACATTTCCTTTTGCGCCTGAGCGGCTTCCTTTTGCGCCTGAGCGGCCTCCTTGGCCGCCTTGGCGGCTTCAGCCTTGGCTTCTCTTTCAGCCTGCGTCGCGGCAGCCTTAGCTTCCTTCTCAGCTTTGGCGGCTTCAGCGGCGGCAGCCTTCTCAGCCTTGGCGGCTTCAGCCTTGGCGGCCTTGGCGGCCTTGGCGGCTTCAGCGGCGGCAGCCTTCTCGGCCTTAGCAGCCGCGATCTCCTCACTTTCGACAGCCGGGGCAGCGGAAGCGACCGCGATGAACGACTTCGTCTCGGCAACCTTTGGCGCTTCGACAACCTTTTCGATCATGTCCGCCTCAGCCTTGGCATCTGGTGGACGGCTCGCTTCAGTGGAAACAGCCGAAAGACCACCGACGAGGGTGCCAATGAGACCCGCCGGCAAAGAGGCAGCGGTGATAAGCTGCGCCGGAAGCGGAATCTCGCCTTCCGGAGTCTTTCTGACGTTGATGACGCGAGAAGCTTTCTTAACGATGCTCTTGCCAGTCTCGCCGGCAGCGCCACCCGCGACAACGACTGCGGCGGCTTCGGCGGCATCGGTCGCCGTCATACCCTTCGCAGCGGAGGCGGCAGCCTTACCAGCACCAGCGGCGCCCTTGGCGGCGCCACCCTTCGCACCGAGAGAGAAGATGCCAGCAACCGCAGCGCCGACGCCGCCTGCGGCGGCAGCGTACACCGGGGTGGGAGACTTGGTCACGCCGTTGATAACGCCCTTCTTCGTACCCTTCTTGGCTTCGCCACGGATGTTCGAGATGAGAACATCTTCATCGTAGTTCTTTCTCGCGACCGACGTCACCGCAGCCGGAAGCGGCGTCGGAGCGTTCTTCACCGGCGCCGCCTTGATGGGCGTCGGAGCAGACTTGAGGTTGATCTTGAAGTCATCCGAAAAGTTATCGAGCGACGCCGCGAGCGGTTGCGCCGCCTTGGTCGCCGCCGGCTTGACGGCAGTCTTAGATGCCACGGCGGTCGGCTTCGCCTTAGCCGCATCCTTCGCCGGAGCCGGCGCAACGCGCTTGGTCGGCTCCGGAAGAGACACGCCCTCCGGAAGCGTTTGTCCCGGACGAGAGATCTCCGTAGCCGGCGCCGCAGCCTCGGCCGGTTCCACGACGCCCTCCACGCCCGCAAACACAGACATAGCCATCACAGACGCCGCACCAAGTCTCTGCACAGCCTTGGCCGCGCCTTCAACCTCAAATTCCGCGTCTTCCTCGCTCGCGTTTCTTCTCGACGCCAACGCTCTCGTCGCCCTTCTGTTGGCGGTACCCTGTTTAAATAAATGAAACCCATCGCCCACGCGCGCGTTCCTTCGTCAGTCATCCCACTCGCGTCTCGACCGCACGATGCTCTTCTTTTCGCGAGTTTCCTTCCCTTTTTTTCGCTCCCCATCTCCCGTCGTTCGAACGCGTCGTCGGTAAAGATATATATCCACGACGGCGATCGCGAGTAATCCTCGCGATCCACCCTCAGCACCGATCCACAAACCAACCCAATCGAAGCAGCCGCGTACCTTTCTTTGTCTCGTCGACCCCGCGACGGCATTCACGGCCGTCGCGCGTCGCGTCATCGCCTCGGTGACGTTCGACATGGTCGCGTTACGCAGCTGCGTCAGTCCCCAAAGCCGCGCGTTTCGCTGTCCCGATAGCATAGCCAACGCTGTCGGGAAAACTCTCGCGACGTCACGACGATTTTTTCATATCCCAAGTGATAGCGATTGATACTATTAAGATATATATTTTTATTGTGTATATTAGTTTATTTTAAGTACATTAAGTACATCAATATGCTAAATACGTTTTCTTTTCTTTCAAAAAAGAACGCCAGATAGGCGATCGATGGTAAAAAGTACGACGATGCGGGCGCACACAGAGATTTCGGATAAAGCGCGCGTGATGTGCGACGGTTCATATCACACGCGGTGTCTGCAAGCAGTGCGAGCGAGTCGAATAGTCGCATGCAATGCCTTTCGCGCATCGTTGCGCGAATCGTTCGATCGTCGACGCCGTGGAATCCGTCGCGGGAACGGCGCCGCGGGGAAACCGGGAGAAATCGGATGGGGAATACTTTTGTGACGCGTTCACGGCGTGATCGCGGTGACGCGACGCGCGTCGATGACGTCGCGTGACGGGATTTCGCCCGTCGCCGCGCCATCGTGTACACCAAATCGGTGCAAACGGCGCGACGCGGTCGCGTCTCGCGACGAGCGTCGCGACGCGTTTCGCGCGCGACGCGCGGTGGAAACGAACGACGCATTTTCTCCCGCATCCGATCGCGCGCTCCCGCGTCGCGACGCACGCCATCGCGTGTCCGCTCCGTCGACGCGACCGCCCGTCGCGTCGCGTCGCCCGTCCCGCGACGCGCAAAAATTTTCGCTGGTGGCGGTGAAAAAAAGCACACCACCCCGTGGGGCGCTGAGCATTAGCATTCCCCACGCTGTCCCGGTGCCTCCCGCGTGTGACGTCTTCGACGCGTCGCACGCGGGTCACCAACACAGGGTTTTGCCGTCCGAGCGCGCGATCGCGTCTGCACGAGTCGCCCCCGCGCCGATCGGTGACGATCCGCCGTGAACCACCGCGACGTCGACGCGACGCGACGCGTGTGGAACCGATGATGATGAATGAAAGAATGATGCACCACCGCACATTTCGCGTCCCCGTCGCTCGCCGAAAGTCTCGAACGTCGAAAGAATCTCACGAGTGACGGTTCGTGAACCGAGAAGGGTACCCACGGGCCCCGATCGCGGCCTTCGCTCGCGGGAGCGCCCGATCCTCCGGGTGGGTGGGTATATTGACGGTTCACGACTCGTAAATTTCGGTTTTGATTTTTCTCATTTTGTCCCACGCTCCCGTCGCCCGCCCGCTCGCCCCGAGTCGCCTCCGCCCGAGCGCTCGACCTTCGTCGCTGCGTTCGCTCGCGTCGGGCGAACCGCACACGTCGTCGCGCGGACCCGCGGAACCCCGGTGCGCGCGCGATCGATCGCGAAAGAATTCGATCGACGCGAACCCGAGCGATCGACGCCTCGAACGCGGTCGCGCGTCGACGAAACGGACGCGCGAACCCACAGACCGAAGACGGGTGAAAGAAAAACGCGACCGCGAGGAAATTCCCGAACTCTCGTCTGGTCCACGCCGAGGAGAGGCTGTTTACGACGGTGACGCGATGACGACGAACGGTTTCGCGACACCTTTCAAGGAGGGAACGATCAAGCACGCGTGCTACGTCGCGCTCGAGCGCGCGGGAGCGGAGGGTTTGACGGTGCGTGCGCGCGACGACGGGCCCGGGGCGATTCTCGGCGCGGGCGGTGGTTGCCCGATGGGCGTTCGTCTTGTTTTACGACACGGGCCTTGACAGTATTCGGACATGTGGAGCTCTCATTTTTGGGGGAAGACGTGCGCGCGAGCGACTGGAGCGCGAACGGCTGACTGACTGACGTGTGTTTACGCTCTTGATGATGTTTTTACGAACGCGTGTAGGTGAAAGAGATTACCAAGGCGGTGCGCGATCGTAACGGTGGAGTGAAACTCGGAGGGGCGACGCCGCAGAATACAATCGTCGGGCAACTGTCAAAGGACCCGACGTTTGTGCTCGTAAAGCGCGCTACATATAGATTAAGAACTAATGAGGAAGGCGGCGGCGGCGGCGGCGGCGGCGGCGTTCCGACGGCGAGCGATGCGCACACGACGACGGTGGAAGATGATATCGTAGAGGTTGCCGTAGGTGAAAAGCGAGCGGCGCCGACTGAGAGCGCGGCGAGTGATAAGAGCTCTGGCTCTGAGTTCGTCGACGTGACGCTCGCGTACGAGCCGGGCTCGACGATTGAGGTTGCACAGCCACACAAGGTGCATGGCGCCACATGGGCGAACGCGAAGATTATTGAGAATGACGGCAACTTTGTCACGCTTCGCATCGCACCCGAAGGCGGCGAAGATGCTCCGTGTGAGTTGGCGCGTTTACCAACGAGCATGCTCTCGAGCACCATTCGTCCGGAACCGCCAGTCGAGACTCTCGCAGTTGATCAAACCAGGACTCTTAACGAAGAGGTTGATGTGCACTACAACAACCGTTGGTGCGAAGGGTACATTTCGCAAGTTCCAGACGCCCGAGGAAAGATGACTGTGTGCTTTCCGGGCGTCGGCGTGAACAACGACACCTCCCTCGTCGTCTTTCAAGATTCCACGGGGCAATCGTGGATTCGCGAGACTTGGAACAAGACTCGACCGAAGAGGGCGACTATTAGAAAGGGATGGACGCTCTCCTTGTATGGGCGCTGGTACCCGCGCGGCGCTGCGCAACAAGAATTTGCCTCTGGCGGGCCAGACTTGGCGTACAAGCATCTCGCCGCTGTGAGCATGAGCGAAGCGGGCGACAGTACGAAGAGAACGAAGCGAAACGATTCGGGCATCAATGCAATCACCGCCGTTTTAGACAACGCGCTTCTTCAAGAGTCGTCGGATGAAGAAACGAAGAATAACAGAGGTGTTCTTGGCTCCTTTGTCGGCGATTCAGCAAGGCCGATCGTTACGTCTGATGAGACCGACTGCACTTTCAAGTCAATCTCCGATGCTTGTTACCATCTTCTTCTCACGGCTGGTCCGCAAGGATTGCAAGTGAGCGAAATGGTCCGGCTCATTCAAGAGCGGGCGCTCGTAAAGCTTGCCGGAAGGACTCCGGCGAACACCGTGTACAGCCGACTGAGCCAAGATTCGAGATTTGTAAACGTGTCTCGAGGAGCTTACGCTCTAGAAGTCGTACTCACAGCCGCTGCGAAGAGCGTGGCACACAAGGGTCAAAAGTCTATTGCTGATGAATCTCCTAGGCGACCAAAGGTCACTCCGCTTAGCGCCGAGTACTCGACCATTCATCAAGCGGGCTTTGCGAGCGCCACACCCTCCTTCGCCGGAACGGTGTCAAAGAGTTGCATGTCCGAGTTATCGACAGCGAGCGAGCTCTTACTTGGTCTGAGACAAGGTAGAAGATAGCCAACGCACTTCTCTCAGATCAAACGGAAAACAGTAAAACAGGTAAAATAATATGCACGCAGGTAGTAAGCTCTTGCGTAGAAACGTGTGCGGGGTGTACGATTAAAGTCACGACTACGTTTTTGTTTCAGGCTCCCGCCACAAAGGATACGTTGTTATCAGTATATCATTACGAAAATTGCACAACAAGAAAACTAACTATCGCTATTCATCTAAAATCGACCCACCGACTGAGCTACGATGACCCACCACAAAATAAACCAGCAGTAACTAGCCACCATTCCGCTGAGCACAAACTCCATCGGTTCGCCGTGTAGATCGAGATCAAAGTTCAGATAGTTGACGACAAACAGATTACTCACAATCGTGATGAGTGCCAAGCCCCAAACCGAGAAACCGAACGAGCGGAACCCGAGCAAACCGCACATGACTCCAAAGTACCACCCCAAAAAGTACTTGCTCAGGTCGTTCACTCGAAACAGCTCGTCGCGCGTCCACTCCTCGGGTTTCGCGCGCGCGCGAATCTTGCGCAGCACCGCCGCGTCGCGCGTTCGCTGTTGCTTGAACAGCGCCACCGTTTTCGCCACCGCGCTCATTTCGCCTCGGTTTCGTTCGTGCCGATGTGACGCGCACGCGTGTGGTACTCTAGGTTCTGAACCCGTATCAATCCGGTTTTCGCCCAAAAAGCGCCCGAGGGCGACGTCATCGCCTCGCTTGAGAGGGACGACTCGACGGCGCTCACTGGTCGTCACCTCAGCGCGCGCGTGTCCTCGCACGACGTCAGCGAAGAGTCGATATGGCGTCCTTCACCGCGTCGGCCGCCGCCGTCGCGCCCGTCTCTCGGGCGCGCGTCGCGGCGAACAGAGCGAGACCGACCTCGGTGCGCTCGAGTCGCGCGAGTGCCACCGTTCGCAAGACTGAAAGCCGCGCGCAACGCGTCGTCGCGCCGCGTGCGATGAGCGAGATCGCGCAAACGGCGTTAGATCTCGATGAGGAGACGATCACGGCGGGTGTGGCAGCCTTCCTCGGCCTCGGTGCCGGCTTAGGGATCCCGATCTTCTTCGTGTGGCAAGAAAACAGAGATAAGGAACGCTTGGAAGAGATTCGTGAGCTCAACCGCGCGACGCTCAAGGCGACAGGCGAACAGATGAGTCCGGAGGAGATTGCTGAGTTGCGTCCGTCGAGATACCTCGACCGACGTGAGTTCAAGGATGACGATTAATCTAGTCGTGAGCGCGACGGGACCACACACAGGCGCCGTTTTTTAGCGCTATTGAATTGATTGTTGTGATTAAAACAAGCCTATTCGCAAGTAAGAAACACGTTCTATTTATTGTAGCCTAAAAGCAATCGAATTTGTCAAGTCCTTCTCATTCGTGCGCTTCCGAGTGCTCTCCCGGTGCAAACTTGGGATAGACTCGTTTATACAACGTCGTACAAATTGTGTCGTGCTGATGGATGACGCTGTTGAAGATGCACTTCATGCGACCGTGAGTACCGACCGGTTCAACGATTTTACCTCGGAGACCAAACTTTGTCCAGAGCTCCAAAGGTTTGAACCATCGAATGTCGTTCGGATCGTAAAACATGTGACGAGCTACAGCTTTGTGCTTGTGGGTGCGAAACGGAACTGCGCTGAGAATGACTCTCTTCAGAACGATTCTGTCTGGGTTTGCGTTTCTAACCGTACCGGTGATGGCGAGCTCAGCCTTGATACCTTCTGAAGTGAACGACTCCTTGAACCCAATCACGGGAGCCGGGCCGTAGGTGATTGGTCCATACACGCTGGCGATGGTTGGCGATCGCGCGCGCAAGAAGCGCTCCAGCTTGTGCTTGTCGCCAAGGTTGTCCGTGCTGTAAAGCGGGCCAGCTCGTTCGCGACGGAAACCAACATGAAACCAAAGCGGGTCTTTCGATTTCAGCGGAGCTTCATAGTACGGAGACTTGGTCACGCAGTAGTTCATCAGTGATAAGCAAGACTCAAACTGAAGCAAGCCGCTGAGCACGACGGGACCGGCGCCACCAACCCAACCAGTCCACATCGGGCCACATCCGGAGCCAATCTTACCATCCTCACCTCTCGGGCACACGTTTGGGTGCGGAGGCTCGTAACCGCCTTGACCTTCGAAGAGTGCTCTAGCAGGAGCACGCGGGACGCCGGCAATGGTGATTCTGACATACGTGCCGATTTGCGCGCCACCCGGAGCATCTTCCTCTTGGATTTCCAACGCGCGTTTGTGCGCTCGGCGGAAATTTTCAAAGGCAAAAACTCTAGAATAGTCGAAAGGTAAAGATTCTTTCGGGTCCCAAGGCGACGAGCGGAAGGACTTCAAGCCTCGATACTTTGCGAATCGATCGCGCGCGTGGCAATGAGCCGGAGTGTCCATCTCGTCGGGAAACTGCAAATCTTCATTCTCAGCGTCTTGAAGCAACGCGCGTTTGTTACTATCTCGTTGCGCCATGTCAAGATTCTTGCGCGTCTCTGGATCCATATCGTCTTCGTCGTCATCGCCACCGTGCACCCACTCTTCGTCAGAACTGTCCTCAGCGATTTCTCCCCCACCCTCTCGCATCTCCGCCTCCGCGCCAAACGTGTCTTCTGCTGGCGCGTCACCCATATCCTCATCCGCGTCATCGACGCCATCTTCGTCGCCGTCGGCGTCTTCATCCAAAAGCCAAGAAGCTTGGTAGGCACTCATGCCAGCCGGACGAGATTTTTTCAGCGCTGCCATCTCCGCCGCTTCAAGCTCGGAAGCAGTCGGCCAGGTTTGTTCACCAGCGAGGTCATCAGGTTGGTTTTCACGCATGACGTCCTCGGCAATTTCTGGATCTCGCGTCCAAGTCATGAGAACGTCGTCGCCATCCATCGCGTCATCCGCGTTCCTGTGATTTGCGTTGAGTCGAGCTTCACGCGGCTCGTGAATCGACTCAATTTTTTGCACAGGAAAGTCGCCCACACCGGGAAGGTGCCAAAGCTGATTCGCGGTCCCAGGGACGCCACGAACATATCCTTCCACGAGGACTGTGGCGAATCGATCATCATTCGGATCTGCAATGATTTCACTGCGATGCGTGAGCACGTATGGACGCTGACTGCGCCATCGCGGAATCTCAGATCGAAGCTCAACCGTCTGACGGACCACTTCGGCGAACTCCGACGACGAAGCCACAGGGAGGGTCTTGATACGATCCGTCGGTACTTGCAACTCGTTCGCGACAATGTTCATCATCGCCTTCTTCACCTCTTGCTTCTTCGCTTGCTTGACTTCGTCAAGCCCGCGCAACGCCAACAGCGTCTGCGGAATGCCCAGCGCCTTGAGTGTGGGAAGACACTTGGCCACAGCCGAGCTCGGCTCGTGCGCGCTCACTGGCGCCACCACCATTAATAAATCACAAACCTTGAGCGATTCCAGTGCCGCCAGACAGTTGTTCGGATTGATTAACAGAAAGGACACGCGATGTCTGTGCCGCGAGCTCGTCGCCGTGCGAGGCACCGTGCAGTCACTCATCAACCCCTTCACAAACTCCGCCTTATCCCCACACGAGCCGTTATCCCCAGCAACCGTCTCCACCAACTCTTCCAAGTACGCTCTGAGATCATCTATTCCCTGTTCTTCCTCGTTAAACGCCAACACAGCCACGACGCGAGGCGTCGCCCTCGTGTACCGCTTCTCCGCCATCATCGCCTCTCGGTTCGCCTCTCGGATCTGTTTCGCCCGAATCGCCCGCGCCTGCTTGTTCCCGATCCCGTGTCCAACCTTCATCCCCGCCCTCGCGCGGGCGCCGAACATCGCCGCCGTCCCGGCATCGTTCGTCGTCTTATGTCTCTTCCACGAGTGCTTGCTCTGGTGCTTGCCAGAGTTGTGCTTTTTGTTTCTCTGCCCGTGTTGCGACGGTCCCGGCATGACGAGTGCAAGCACACCGGCGACGACAACCTTTCCTCTCTCCTCCGCTCGCTCGCGTTCGTCCTCCCGATCGCGCACAAAACGCGCGCGCGTGTGTCGGTCGGTTCGTTCGTTCGCGCTTTGTCGGCGGCGGCTGCGTTCCACCGACTTTATCCATCCATCACACGTGTGCGTATTTACTTGCAAATATGTCTACACTACAGAAGCCTCGTGGTCCAATTTCAAACCCTGATATGACATATTGAGGTGTCGTAAGTTCGATCTGATGATGAATTTTGGGGTGTCCATCCGCGAGATCTTCTCGAGGGCTCGCCAGAACTGGATAAGCGCGACCGACGACTCGAGACTTTCGTCAAATCGCCGCGCCGCGAACGCGCTCGATCGTCGATACGCTCGCTCTCGCCCGAAACGACGAAGACGAAGACAAAGACGACGCGCGGACCGTTTTAGATTTTGGACGGCGACGACGACGAGTGAAAGACCGTCATCACAAAGATGATGTTAACCACGATGCGCACTTCGATGGCGATTACCACTTCTGGCGCGACGCAGCGACCGATGAGACGCGCGCGAACGACGACGACGCGAGTCTTCGCGGATAGCGCGCAGAGATCGGCGACGGTGGTCAAGTCCAAGGCGAACGCCAAGCCGGCGAATGATTTGATGATTCGCGCGGCACGAGGCGAACGCGTCGAGCGAACGCCGGTGTGGCTCTTTAGACAAGCCGGGAGACACTTGCCGGAATATAACGAGTACAAAAAGTCGACGGGGAAGAACTTTCTCGAGCTCTTGGCGGATCCAAAGGATGTGGCGGAGGTGACAATGCAACCGATTCGTCGGTATAACCTCGATGCGGCGATTTTGTTTAGCGATATTCTAGTAATCGCCGAAGCGTTGAACATCGACGTGGAGATGCCAGGGGGTAAGGGAATTTTGGTTCCGAGACCACTCGCAGGTCCGGAAGAGCTCTCGAGAGTGCCGGAGAAGATTGATGTGAAGGAGAAGCTTGGACACGTGTTGGCAAGCGTCGTGGCGATCAATGAACAGATCGAAAAGGAGGGTTTGGGAGTTCCGCTCATCGGTTTCAGCGCCGCTCCGTGGACGCTCATGTACTACATGGTTGGCGGTTCTTCCAGAAAGAACACGGAATCTGGTATGAGATGGCTCAAGGAACACCCGAAGGAGGCGCAAAAGTTGCTCGACATTCTCACCGATGTCGTCATCGATTACCTCGACGCTCAAATCGAGGCGGGAGTGCACATGGTGCAAGTGTTTGAGGCGATGTGCGAACACATCACCGAAGAGAGCTTTTACGAGTTTGCCCTTCCGTCCATGGAAAAGATTGCCTCAACCCTCAAGAGCCGTCACCCGGATATTCCGCTTCTGGGCTTTGCGCGCGATGCTCCGTACGCCCTCGCCGCGCTCCAACGCGCCGGATACGACATCATTACCATTGACACCGCCATGGACCGTACCGTCGCTCGATCGGCGCTCGCACAAGACGCCGCCGATCGTGGCGTTGAAACCTCCGGCGTTCAGGGTAACTTTGACCCCACCTTGTTGCACAAGGATGACGGTTCCTCTTTCGAAGGTATCGAGCGCGAAGTCACCAAGATGCTCGAGGAATTCGGTCCGCAGAAGCTCATCGCCAATCTCGGCGCCGGTTTGAGCGGCAAGGAGGATGTCGAAAAGGTCGACTACCTTGTCGATAGCATTCACAGAGTTTCCGAGCAAATGATTGCCGGCAAAAAGTAAGCACTACAAAAAACAGACGGGAAATTTAGCACATTGTCACGCAACTTTGCACATTATTCGCATTCGCGACGTCGATCGTCTCGCATTCATCCCTCCCGCGTCCCAAAGGTTGGTTATGGTTTTGAACCAGTGCGATTCGGCTGATCGCTGATGAACCTCAGTGCGCGACCTCGCTCACCCGCGATCGTGTCCTCGCGCGCCGAACTCGCGCACCATGCGTCGCCACCGATCTGTACGCGCGTGCATCCTCCTCGTCGCCCTCTTCGCCGCCCTTATCGTCGGCGCCACGGCGGGGAAGACGAGCGGTCAACCTTCGGTTGACAAATCCGCCATCGAAAACGAAACGCGCGGTTTCGTCTCGAAAGCGCTCGTGAAACGCTTCGCCGTCGGTTCGAGCGTCGGTGCATCGCTTCACATGAACAGAACGCTGCGGGTGCGGGTGTTTAGTTATCTCGCCGTCGCGCTGGCGTGCGTGTGGTACGCGGGACGAGTGTCACTGGGAGCGGTTCGACAGACGCTGACGCCAAAAAAGCTTTTAGACGAAAAGGAGGAGTTTCGGCAGAAAATGATGGCGATGAGACGCGTCGGTAAGCCTGAGGCTACGTCGGTGTGGGAATCTTTGCGAAGTCAGTTTATCGAGGATATGGAGAAGAGGTTGAAGTTTGAGGGATACACATGGGCACTTCGTCGTTTAGAGGAAGCTTTACCGGCGGAAGCGTTGCCCGCAGATATGCTCGTGGATACCGGCGATCGCGCGAGAGACGCGGGAGACGCGTACACGAGGGCGTTGATTGCGAATAATGGTAATGTTGACCTAGCGATCGCCGATATGCGGAAGAGAATAGAGTGGCATAAGAAGCACGATTTGACGGAAGCCATGGCGTCGTGGGTGAAATTAAGCCGCGCGCAGCGAGAAGTCATGTACAAGAATTATCAGGGTGGGTGGTACACAACAAACTCGCCGTTCGGTGTGCCTATTTATATCGAACGTCTCGGGACGTTAAATGTGGATGCGGTGCTAAAGGAATTCACCGTCGAAGAAATCGTCAAGCAGAGAATGCGAATGCAAGGGTACTTGCTCAAAGTTTTGTTGCCCGAAATGGCAAAGCGTCCTGGTTGCATCGCTCGCGATAAGATTATACACGTCATCGATATGAAGGGGGCGTCATCTAGACTTTTATCGTCTTCCACGTTTGCCGTGTTCCGTCAACTGCAAGAAGTCGATAAGAATTTCCCAGAGTTTTTGTACAAGACATATCTCGTGAACGCCCCGCTCGGCGTCCGCATGATTTGGGCGACTTTCGCGGCCATGATTCCAGCTCGAGTGCGAGCAAAAGTTCGTATTTATGGACCGCTTTCGGGGGCGCGATTGAAAAAGTTTGCCGCAATGTTTGGCAACGAGAACAACGTACCCGATTTCATCGGCGGTAAGTGTAAGCGCAAGCTCTTCGATTGTCCCCCGTGGAACCTCGTCCACATGAACGATTTCGACTTTATCGGATGGGAGCAATTGAATCGCAGCATGTCTTTATCGCTGAGCGCGTCGCGACGAGACTCGCCATCGATGGAATTCTCGCCGTCGAAACGCTCAAAGACCATGCGGCGCCTCTTTTCAAAGAGTAAGAGCGATTCGAAAATCAAATCACTGTGAGCGCGAGTATACAATAGTTGTGTGATGTTACTCTTCACAAGCGTCAGTCACATGGAACTTCACATGCCGACTCATGCGTCTCGCAGCCTCCTCGGTCATTCTCGCCGTCCTCGCCCCGTCTGCGAGCGCTCTGCGCGTCGCGTTTCTCGGCGATACCGGCATCGGTAACGACCGCCCGAGCGATCCTTGGACGAATTACAGAGGAGAAACCGTGCAGCCCAGTTACCAAGTGGATGACGTCGAGTGTAAAACGTTCGATGGACAGTACTGTGGTCAATACTCCAGAGCGAAGGATGTGTTTAGACTCGCTCGCGAATCCGGTGCGGACCTCATCGTCCACGCTGGGGATTTAGATTACGTCAGTAGCCCGCGTTCTTGGCTCAGATTTCTCACCGAACACGTCTTTCGACACGGCGTCAGAGGTTACGTCGCGACCAAAGGCAACCACGACGTCGACGGATGGGACGGCGTCGATGATCTTTGGTCCGGGCCGGAAGGGTATCAAGCCATCTTGTCCCGACAAATTCCGAGAGGGTCGACGTTCCGTGGAAGTTACGGAGAGGATGCGTGGATGGAGATGGACGGCGTTCTGTTTGTGTTTTCAAGCGTCGGATCTGAGCGACCGGGAGAAAGCGCGAACCAAGAACACTATCGATTTCTCGAGGAAGCGCTTCGGCGGGATGCGAAATGGAAAGTATGCGTGTGGCACATGACGATGAATTCTTTACAATCGAGTTACAAACAGGATGCCACAGGGTACAGATCTTATGAGCTTTGCCGGACCGCAGGAGCTTTCATAGTCACAGGGCACGCCCACACGTACAGTCGATCGTACACAATGAAACGGTTCGGAACCAAAGTGTACGGTTTTACGCGTGGAGACCTCCAAGTCGACAATTGGAACTACGACGAAGTTTCACTACGCCCCGGGGAAGACAAAGGCACGACCGGCGTCGCCGTTGTGGGCATCGGGGGCTATAAAAACGAGGCCCAACTCACCGATTCTGGAATCTGGGCCAAAGTGTACTCGACATCCTGTCTTCAAGACTCAGGCACCTCGTGTCAACGCGCCCGCGACGCGAACAAATTCGGAACACTCATTTGTGATTTCAACGCCGATTCCGACCGCGCCCCGTGTTGGCTCGCCACCGTTGCGCGTCCCGGCGCGTCGCGCGATCGCCGAATGCAGCGAATCGAAAACGTTCGAATAGACGAATTCACCCTTCGTCGCCGCGGTTAATTCACCCTTCGTCACCGCGATCCGATTGGAGGCATTTTAGAATATTGAAATGATTGACGACGTTTTCACTCGTCTGCTTTCTAACAGCGCAATCGCGCGATGCGATCCGTTGCGTGCGTCGAGTTTGCTCCAAAAGTCAACTTTTTCTTCGCGCAGTTCCAACTGTAAATGAAATGATGACGTGGACACGTGTCGAAAATAACAGAATTATGAGAATAATTTCTGAGAATTAATCGCGACGCGTCACAAAGCGACGTTCACACTTCGCGCGCATTCGTTAGTACTCGAAGACGAAAAGTAACCATCATGTTCACCATCGCATCGACGACGACGGCCCGTCCGGCGCTTCGCGCTCGCGTGACGAAGCGCAATACGTCGACGAGAATTACAATCGTGCCGAAATCTGCCAATTCCGTTCAAAGAATGGCGCCAGTCAAGGTGCGTCTTTATCACAAGTGTACATCATGCTATTCGACGACTTGTTGACGTAAAATGAATCCGAAAAACTGACGCGTGAGTATCCTTTTGTAGACTGAAACGCGCGAAGTGGCGCAGGTCGCAGCCAAGGCTGTGGCGCCGCCACCGCCGTCCAAGTGCGTTTCCGAAGCGCAATACGTCCAAGCGGCGACCATCGTCTTTGGTGTTTATTCCCTCCAGATGCTCTTGATCCCGGCGAAGATGATCACTGATCACTTCAACGCTACCGCGGATCAAATGACGCAATTCTGGATCCGGGGAACGTCTGTTTTCAGCTTTGCGCTCCTGTACTGCTGGCAGCTCATGCCGGTTGCCGCCGCGGCAAAAGTTGCCCTCTGGGCCTCCGCCGGCTGCGGTCTCCTCTACCCGTGGAACGCCAAGTTTAACCTCATGAAGCACAATTTCAGCATCAAATACCCGATGCATTACGTGCCGGAGGTTCTCATGGCGGGTCTCACGCTCGTCGGTACCTACGTTGTCTACTTGTAAATTTTGCAGTGCGAAATTTCGAGTGACGAACGCCAGGGGCATACAATAACAACCCGTGTTTGGGTCGGCACGCGCGTCGTACGCGCGTGTGCTTGTAAATAAAATATAACATCACGCACTTCGTTGGAGACTATCAAAACACCGCGTCGCGCGGTACATCGCCACTTCGCTTGTTTGATGGAACTTTTTAGAGAGTTGACGCGCCAGAGAAAAACCCAACCACCTCATACGCCGATGCGCGCTCTCGCCGCTCCCACGCGTCCCGCCCTCGCGGCGCCGCGCGCGACGGTACACCGTGATGCGTGTCGACGCGCCGATCGCGTCCCGCGACAACGTTTCAACGCCGCGCGTGTTGTGTCCGAAGGCGACGATAGCTCACACGTCGTGCTCGTTGGGTACGCCCCGAGCGAGGTTCCTCGCGTCACCGAGCTCGTCGACGCGCTTCGCGCGGCGATAGAGGATTCGGGAACAGCCGTTGGACCGGTTCGCGTCGTCGGCGTCGACGATGGGGCGCTCGGGAAGACGCTGCACGAGGCTCTGGAGACGTCAGGCGAGGGCGAGGCTATGTCAGGAAGTGGAGGGTTTGGAACGCCGCGCGTCGTCATGCTCGATGGCGACGGAGCGAAGACGCTCATGCCAGATTTGAAGTTGGAGATGAATGAGGAAGGGTTTGAGAGCGCCGTGTTCGGGGTTTTCACGGATAAGTTGACCAAGCTGCCGCTGGGTATGGTGGCGAAGAGCGTCGTCGAGGCGCACGAGAGGTATTGGAACCTGAAGCCGACGACCGAGGCGGATTCGTACGACGTGGAGAAAGACGTCGACTTTGATTACGACGGTGAGTCGGATGTATGGGATCTTGAAAAGGTGACTACGGCGATGGCGGTGGCTATGGACCGCGCGGACGTTTTGGACACTGCGAGCGTGGCCAAGGGTGAGGAGCGTCTGAGAAGCGATGCATCGCACGTCGTCGCCGTGGACGGGGTCGTGGGAGAGCCCCTTCGAAAGGCTCTTCTCGATGCGCTGACGGAAGTCGACTACGATCACTACAACGAACCCGGTCCACCCGAAGGAAAGTGGAACAGAGAGATGCGAGACGGGCTCGACGGCGCCGACGGCGAATCTCCTCCTCCGAGTTGGGGTCTGAGCCCGGAAACTCTGGATGAGATGATGAAAACGGACGCTGTGCGCACCTTCCGCGCGCGTCTCGCGGCGTTGTACCCTGAGTACGATATCCGTACGATGCCAGCCGACGCACTCGAGCCAGACGGTATTCCCGGCGCATGGGGAGGTTCGAGCATCTGTTCCGCCGTCGGGAACGCGGCGGTGTACGGCGACATGTTTCACTGGCACTTAGACATGGATCCTAGCCAACTCGATCCGTCGGCGCCGTGGGTCGAGCGCTTCGGTTCTTACGTCAACCGCGAGCGCGGACGGCCATTGTTCGTATCGGCCATGGTGTATCTCAATCCGGGTCCGTGGCCAGCGGCGTTCGACGCGGAAACCTTATTCTTAGACCCAGGCACTGGCACGGGCGTATTCGTCCGCCCGCAGCCCGGCAGAGTGGTGCTCATGGATCAGGACATTTTACATCGAGTCTCCACGCCGAGCCAAATCGCCGGTCTTCCGAGGTACTCCTTCGTCCTCAAGTTGTGCTTCTTCCCGAAGCGCGTCGACGCCCCGCAAAAGATGACGCTCATCCGTGAAGCTTGGGGCGAGCCGTGCCTTTTTGGCACGGCGGCCGGTCACGTCGGCGGCGAAGAAATCTTCCAAGAAGATGACGACTGCGATCCCGAGCTCGAAGACTGCGACCTCTGGGCGTTGGGCGGTGTGTACGCGTCCAACGATGAGTACTACTACGAGGGCGACGAAGAGGTAGAGGCAGAGGTGTGAGCTCATTCTGTATCCTCGGCGGCGCGCGTGCTTCTTCCTTCGCGGATAGCGATTCTAAAACATTGTATTTAATGAAACCACATTCATTTGTCATCTGCGTACAGCCTGGGCTCTCACGCCCACCTCGACCACACAAACACGCGTTGTCGCACCTCTTTGCGAACGACTGGTCATCGCTGCCGCGACGCACGAACGCGCGCGACGATGTCATCCATTTCGTCTGCGCATCAATCCCTCGCGTCGCGCACGCGATTCACGAACGCGACCTCGAGAACCCGAACGACGTCGGTTCGACGTCATCGGATAAACCCGACGCGACGCGACGCGACGCCGCGCGGGACGGACGAACGGAAGCTTGCGAGCGACGCGGAGGAGTTCGCGCGAGGCTTACTTGACGCCGATGGGGCAGAGAACGCGATTGGTGTCGAGACGGAGAGCGATGAGGTTGAAGTGAGACGCTGGAGCGCAAAGGTGTCGTCGCTCTCGGCTGAGGTCACTTCGTTGACGGCGGATTTAGACGCGTGTTACGCGCGCGTGTTCGATGGGATAGAGCTACTTGATGTAGATGCGGCGCCGATTGGGCGGACGTTCGAGGAGTCGATGACGGAGACGGCATTCAGGGAGCTCGGTGCAAGAGAACCGGAAACTGCCCGGGCGTTGCTCGAGAGAGCCGAGAAGGATACCGCAAGTTGGTTGGCGTTTCAGAAGAGCGTTCACTCGATAAAAGCGCGCCGCGATCGCACGAGGGATGCTTTAGCCGATGCGGAGAATTCATTGGCGCTGGCAAAGCGTGGAGGCGTTGGATTTTTGAGCGCTCCATCGGTCAAGTCAACGAGAGCGCTCGAGGCAAGAGAGGGAACGCGGAAAATCGTCTTGCTCAGCGGTTTCGAGAGCTTCAACGTCGCGCTATACAAGGCTGCGGCTCGAGATTTGAAGAAGAGGTATCCACACGTCGATTTGTTGGTGTTTAGCGATCGGGATATCGATGGAAAGCGCGACGAGTTGGAAGCGGCGCTGGACGGAGCAGATGTTTTCTTTGGTTCTCTCCTCTTTGATTACGATCAGGTTGAGTGGCTTCGCTCCCGCATCGCTGACGTCCCATTGCGGTTCGTCTTCGAGTCGGCGTTAGAGCTGATGAGCTGCACGTCGGTGGGATCGTTCCAAATGGCGGCGCCAGGAGGGAAAAAGGCGGGTCCGCCACCCGCAGTCAAAGCCGTGTTGGCCAAGTTTGGTAGTGGGAAGGAAGAGGACAAACTCGTCGGTTACCTTTCTTTTTTGAAAATCGGTCCACAGTTGCTCAAGTTTGTTCCGGGTGATAAGGCTCGCGATTTGAAGAATTGGCTCACCGTGTATGCGTATTGGAACCAAGGCGGCAAGGAGAATGTCGAGGAGGCGTTCGCGTTTCTCGCTTCCGAGTACTTGCAACCTCCGGGGCAGGAGAAGAAGGAGCAATCCTTCATCGAGAAGGTTTTCGGAGTTGGATCGTCGGCTCCGAAGCCGCCGGTGGAAACTCCCGCGTTGGGGTTGTATCACCCACAGCGCGAGCGTGAAAAGCAGCCTTACTTTGAGACGATATCGTCATACCTAGATTGGCACGCTCGCATGCAACCTGGCGTCGTGCCTCCAGACGCTCCGCGCGTCGCTGTGCTTTTGTATCGCAAGCATGTCATCACGAAACAGCCTTATCTTGCCGACTTGGTCGAGTCATTCGAGCAGTCGGGCGTTTTACCGATTCCGATCTTCATCAACGGTGTAGAAGCGCACACCATTGTGCGAGATATGTTGACTTCAGATCACGAACAAAAACAACGTAAACAAGGCATCATCGAGGTTGATTCCCTTAAATCCGATGCTGCCGTAGTCGACGCCGTCGTCAGCACGGTTGGTTTCCCGCTCGTCGGTGGCCCGGCGGGAAGTATGGAAGCTGGTAGACAAGCTGAGGTTGCGCAAGGCATCCTCGGGGCGAAGAACATTCCTTACTTTGTCGCCGCGCCCCTGTTGATTCAAGACATCGCGTCCTGGGTGCGAAGTGGTGTGGGCGGTTTGCAGAGCACGATTCTTTACGCTTTACCAGAATTAGACGGCGCGATTGATACAGTGGCCCTCGGTGGCCTTTGCGGAGACAACATTTACCTCACTCGCGAACGCGTCTTTGCTCTGGCGAATCGCTTGAAGCAGTGGCATGCATTGCGCAACTCCAAACGAGATGAACGCAAGATTGCAGTCATGATGTACGGTTTCCCTCCCGGTGTGGGTGCGACTGGTACGGCTGCGTTACTCAACGTACCTAGCTCATTAGATGCCATGCTCGCCTCGCTCAAAGATCAAGGATACGATCTTGGTGATGCCGCCGAGTTGCCAACTGGTGAATCCATTGTCAAAGCGCTTCGTCTACTCGAGGAAAACTCAACCATCATGGCTGGGTACGATGGTGCAGTGCAAGTGATTGAAAGCATGTCCGATGAACTTCCTGGCGTTACCGTGGCCGGATCGAATGTGACGCCGCAGCAACTGAAGAAGTGGTTGGCGTTCCCAAAGTCTTGGGGCCCGTCCGAGTGGGGTCCGATTCCATTCTTACCAGAGTCGGACGTCTTGATCAAGAAGATGGAAGCTGCCTGGGGTCCTCTGGAAAACTACATAGGCTTAGCGACGGCGCCAGGGAAAGGCAGTGTCGTGACTGGACTACAACTCGGCAACGTGTTCATCGGCATTCAGCCAGCGCTCGGCGTCGAAGGCGACCCGATGCGTCTACTCTTCGAGCGTGATCTCACGCCGCACCCGCAGTATGCCGCCTATTACAAATGGTTGCAGAATGATTTCCAAGCCAGCGCCGTTGTCCACTTTGGCATGCACGGCACTGTAGAATGGCTTCCAGGCTCGCCACTTGGCAACACGAGCCTCTCTTGGAGCGAGCAATTGTTGGGCGCAATGCCAAACGTCTACGTGTACGCCGCGAACAATCCGAGTGAAAGTATCATCGCCAAACGCCGAGGATACGGCGTTATCATTTCGCACAACGTGCCACCGTACGGCCGAGCCGGGCTCTACAAGCAGACGGCGCAGTTGAGGGAACTCTTGAATGAATATCGGGAGAACCCGACGGAGAACGCCGCACTTCGCGTGTCCATCCTTGACATGGTGAACGCGGCGGGCCTGGATAGCGATTGTCCATTCATCGACCCAGAGTCTAGTGAGGTCGTGCGCGTGACTCCAGATCTCGCTGATTCGCTAGAACAGGCGAGCTTTGACGAGTACGCAAGTGAGCTTTACACGTACTTGGGCGTGCTGGAGAATAGACTCTTTAGCGAAGGATTGCACTCGCTCGGCAGAGCGCCGACAGAAGAATCGATGGCTCAGTACCTGAACGCGTACTTTGACGGTGACATCAGCGAAGAAATCGTGCGCGAAATCGTCACTGCGAAATCGGGTGAGAGCCTCGACGAGATCAAATCCAGACTGGAGAAGACTTTCGATCTCTCCGTTCCTATTGACGCGCGCGACGCCATGGCGAACGAAGGCGCGACATCCACCGTCGGTGACAAGGTGACCGAAGCCGTCGAGATTCGCGACTTGCTCGCGCTTAACAGCGAAGAGCTCACTGGAATGCATCGCGCGTTGGACGGTGAGTGGGTACCGCCGGCTGTCGGAGGCGATCTTCTTCGGGACGGCAAGGGTGTGCTTCCCACCGGTCGCAACATTCACGCGCTCGATCCGTACCGCATGCCTTCTGCCGCGGCAGCCGCCAGAGGCGCGGCTGTGGCCGAAGCCATTTTGAAACAGCATCAAGAGGCAAACGACGGCGCGTACCCAGAGTCGGTGAGCGTGAACTTGTGGGGGTTGGATGCCATCAAGACAAAGGGCGAAAGCGTCGGCATTGTGCTCCAACTCGTCGGCGCTCGAGCGGTGAAGGAAGGTACCGGTCGAGTCGTGCGCTATGAGCTGATTCCGTTGAGTGAGATGGATGGGCGACCGCGCGTTGACGTGCTCTGTAACATGTCTGGCATTTTCCGTGATAGCTTTGCCAACGTGGTGGGATTGTTGGACGATTTGTTCATTCGCGCCGCTGAAGCGGATGAACCGCCAGAGATGAACTTTATCCGCAAGCACGCTCAGGAAATGGAGGCTGAGGGTATCGAAAACGTCACAGCACGTCTCTTTAGCAATCCACCAGGCGATTACGGATCAATGGTGAACGAGCGAGTCGGAACGAGCGGTTGGGAGGATTCGAGGGAACTCGGAGACACTTGGGCGTCTCGAAATGCCTACTCGTACGGCAAAGGTAGCGAACGAGGCACGGCGCGTCCAGAGGTTCTTCAGACGCTTCTTCGCACGACCGAGCGCGTCGTTCAGGAGATTGACTCAGTGGAGTACGGGTTGACGGACATTCAAGAGTACTACGCCAATACGGGAGCTCTCGTCGCCGCCGCCAAGGCGGCAAAGGAGGACGCCGGCGTTAAAGATCCATCCGTCGCCTGCTCCATTGTCGAAACCTTTGGCAAGGATGTTACACCGAAAGACTTGAATGAAACGCTTCGCATGGAATACCGCACAAAGTTGCTCAATCCGCGCTGGGCAATCGCCATGGCTGATCAGGGATCGGGCGGGGCGTACGAGATTTCTCAGCGAATGACAGCGCTCGTCGGCTGGGGCGCTACGAGCGGCTTTGCCGAAAACTGGGTCTACGACGGTGCCCACGAAACGTACGTCAAAGACGCCGAGATGCGCGAAAAGCTACGCAAATCGAACCCGCAAGCGTTCAGAAACGTCGTCAAGCGCATGCTCGAGGCGGCGGGACGCGGCATGTGGGACGCCGACGAAGAGACGCTGCAAAATTTACGCGAATTGTACTCCGACGTAGAAGACGAAATGGAGGGCGTCAGCCTGGCCAAGACTTCCAGATCCAAAGCAACCGCGTGAAGAACAAATGTAATACAAAATTCATAACAGTGTACGCTAATCGAACGACGGCACGGCTGACATCGGCGCATCCGACGCCTCTGGAGGGACGGCAAAGCTCAATTGCGCTTCGTCCTCCCCAGTCTCGCTCACAGGAACCTCAAACTGCACTCTCTGCAGCAAGCACACGTCATCCTCTCGACAGAAGTACACCGTGCAGTTCACACGCACCGCGTCCGCGTCACCCATCGCGTCGGGGTCCACTTTAACCTTTCGAGTCGCTGCGACGGGCTCGCCCTTCGCGTCGGCGAAGAGCTTCCCAGCATCTCCCCCGATTACCTCAAACCTCGAATTCGCCCCCTCCGTGAAGTGATACCCGATCGGCAGTCTAATCGTAAATTCAATCTCGCCTCCGTCGCGTCGAATCGCCCGTTCCGCCCGAACCGTCGCCATCGCGCGCGCCTCGCTCGGTCCCACCCCGCTCGCCCAACCGACCGCTGCGACGCAAGACGCCCCGGCGAACCGCATCATCGCCCGTCTACGCCCCGTCACCGCCATCCCATCGATCGACGTCGGCCGCGCATCGTTCGTTTCGTTTCGCACCGTCCGCGACGACGCCGACGACGCCGACGACGACCAATCCGGCCAGACGACGCCCGCGTAATCGACAGCTGATGTCGATGATGTCGTCGCTTCGTCAACCGTCGCCAGACGCGCGACCGCCGACCCGACGTCTCGCGCGCACGCGCGATTCGGATTCGCGCGCGGTGATCGGGAAGACACCGCGCATGATGTCCTCCCGACGAAAGCCGTCCCGGCACCCGCGCGCGTCGTCGTCAACATCGTCACGTGCGTGTCTCACTATGAAGACGGAAGCAAACCAAAATATTCACACATTTCGCACATTCACTATTAAGATCATTTTAACCCATATAAAATAAGGAAACCACGTGTTCCGTATTATAAACCCTAGTCTCCTATACCCTAGGTCTATCCACAAAAAATCACGCATCGGCGCGCAAACACGTCGTCTCGACGACGACGACGACGCGCGTCGACACACCGCGGCTCGGTCCAGAGTCGACCATCGCGACGCGCGCGTCGGTCGTCTTCCCCGCACCGCACCGCATCGCGCGTTGAGCGCATCGACGAGTCGGAAACACCACTCGAGTCGAGTCGAGACACTCGGTCGAGGGGTCCACAGAACGATGGCGGCGTGGACGTCGGCGTCGATGCGCGCCGCCGCGACTGGACGCGCGACGCCGACGACGACGACCCCGACGACGATGACGACGACGACGACGCGAAGAATCATCGTCGCGAGACGGTTCGCTGAACCGACCGGCGATGCGCGAGGCGAACCGATGACGATGCGTGGTCGCTCGACGACCGCGAGGGCGAGCCGCAAAACGACACCCAGAAGGTCGTACGAAGAAGATGACGACGAGGACGCGTGGGCGGACGGTACTTGGGACGACGACGACGCGACGGGTGATGAAGGCGACGAAGCGGATGCGCAATCGTCGGCGTTTGCAGAGTCTTCGCGGGGGAACGGCGGAAGACGCGGGTGGAGAGGAAACGGGCGAGCCGCCGGACGAGGGTCGTACGAAATCGTGGAGGGACCGCGAGGGGAGGTGACGACGAGACCGTCCATGGATGAATCGGATGGTTTGAGCGGGTCGATCGCAGTCGGGGTTGGTGCTAGAGCGATGTCGGCGGGGACGGATGGGCGCGGTGGTTCGGAAAGAGGTGATGGACGACGGTCATGGAGACGGTCGGGAGGGTCGGACGGACGCGGCGGGAGAGGTAGCGGCGGCGGCAGGAAAGGATTGTCGTCCTCCTACGGGGCGTTGGAGAGAGCTTTGCGAGACGATGATGGTGAGGATTCGTCGAGCGCGGCTTGGGATTTGAATGATGAGATGTGGGCGAATGATGCGGCGGTGATGCTCCGGGCAGCCGATACCGGGGAGGCGCCGGCGGCGCTCGAGGCGTTGCGTCGGATGAAAAAGGTGGGTGAACGGGGTGGTGTCGCCGTGCCTTTGGCGTTTTATAACATGACGCTTCGGGCGTGTAAGAGATCTCGACCGCCGGCGAGCGGGGACGCGACGCGTTTGTTGAAAGAGATGCGAGAGCAGGGGCCGGGGCCGGATGCGAGGACGTATCACGAGGTTATCGCGGCGTACGCGCGAGCGCTCGAATGGAGGCTCGCCGAGCAGACGTTCGAAGAGATGAAGAGAGACTTTAAGGGTCGAGGCCCGACGTGGTATCCGAGCGTCCGCGTTTACACCTCGCTCATCAGCGCTTACGGTAAGGGTGGGCAGTTTGAAAAGGCACGAGATCTCTTCGACACGCTTGTTCAGAATCCTCAGGTGCAGTTAGACACGGGTGTGTACAACGCGTTGCTCTCCGCGGCGGTGAACTCTGGAAGGTACAAGGATGCGGCTGGAATCTTTGAGCGCATGATGAACGATGGTGTCAGACGCAACGTGACAACGTACAACGGGATGCTCCAATCGCTCGGTAGACAGCGTCGCATTCGAGACATGGAGACAATGTGCCAGTCGATGCAACATGCCGGCGTGATGCCGAACGAGACGACGTACAGCACCCTGATTACGGCTCATGGAAACAGTGGAAACATAAACCGCGCGCTTGAGCTCTTACACCAAGTGATCATCGCGCCGCGACTTCACGCGACGTCTGTCATTTTCAACAGCGCACTTGGCGCGTGCGTCAAGGCGGGAAGTTTGGAGGGTACGCAACAAGTGTTGCGCGTCATGACGAGCGAAGGCGTAGTATCGACGCTCGTGACGTACAACACGTTGCTCATGGAGGCGAGCGCCCAACGCGATTGGCCGCGAGCCATGGCGTTGTACAAGGAGCTTCTCGTCGCTGGCTTTGAGCCGGATACGATTACGCTCGATTGTCTCTGTGGCATTGAAAAGCTCCAGGCTCGTCGAGAGCAAGCGCTTCAAGAAGAAATCGCCCGTGCCGAGCGCGATGGTACCGAACTTCCAGAGTGTGAGCGGGTTTGTGACGTCAACGACACACCTGTCGGTGACCTGCCGATGCTCATGCGCCAGCTCGCCGACGACAAGGACATCGCAAAGATTTCTGGCGCTAAGGGACATGTGTGCGACGCCCTTCTCAGAGTCCTTCACGTCAATAATGAAAACGCTGAGGTTGAAGACACTTTCCACCAAATGGTCGGGCAAGGCATCCCTAGAACAGTTCACACGTACAACTCGTTGTTAATCTCGTACGAGGCACGGAAGGAGTGGCAAAAGGCGGGCGATGCCATGGCTCAAATGACGAGCGAAGGCATCACGCCAAACGCCCTCACGTTTGACGCCCTCATCGACGTATGCGAGGAGATGGGACAGTGGGACCGAGCGACTTCATGGCTCGAACAAGCTCAAGCGGCTGGACACTTTAGATGCGAGGATGATCTCGGTGTGTTGGACTTGCACCGCATCCGCTCCGCGGGCACGGCGCAATGCGTCCTTCGCTGGTGGTTGCGCCGAATGCGTCAGCGTGCCTTGGCCCCGCTCGACGTCCGCGCCGCCGGTAAAGGCACTCGCGCTCTCGTCTCTGGACTCACCGCCGGCAAGAATGAAATTCCGATTGACATTCGCGACTTGCCAGAGCAAATTCAAGTCGTCACCGGATGGGGCAAGCACAGCACTGTGTACGGCCACTCACCCGTCAAGGAGCGCACAGTCGCCACGCTCGGTCGACTCAACTCGCCATTCGCCGTTCCACAGTCCAACATCGGCTGTCTCATCGCCGATCGCGGCGCTGTGAGAACCTGGCTCGTGAGAGACGAGCTTCTCTCGCTCGTCCGATTTTTAGGCGGCAACAAGGACGCATTACGCAGAAATTTCAACCCCGAGAGCGGACCAGTGAGCGCGCGCGCCACCAAGTGAGCGGCACGACGCGAAATACGATGAAATCCATAATAACCATCGCGTCCCGATCGGGGGTGATTTCCGCGTTCACATTCAAACAACGACGACGACGACAACGACAACGACAACAACAACAACAACTTATAGCACGCGACGCGCGACTTTGTGTAGTATTCATATTCAGTTCAAGACGAAACATCGTACACTGTTTGTCCATGTAATCAAATCCAAAAAGCGAAAAGCATCACACGACGCGCGAGCGCCGCACAACGCCGCCGCACGTTGACTCGGTACCCCGCGATGACCTTCGCGACGACCACGACCACGACCACCGTCGTCACCGCCCGACGATCGACGGTGCGTTCATACATCGCGACCGCTGCTCGCGACGACGCGCGTCACGACAGGGTCTCGACGCGAACACGATGATTTTCGGTGACGTCACGCGCGTGTACTGACGACGCCTCGTCGCTTTTCGCGCGCATCCAGGCTCTCTCGCGCCGACAAAGACGCTCGGTGCCGACAAAGACGCGTGCGTCGCAAGATGATGACACGGCGGCGGATTCCTCGTCGTACCGGGCGCAAGAACAACCCGAACTCGATGGGTTGCTTGGTAAAATAGTGAGCAACCTTCCAGACGGACGCAAGGAAACCGCTCCGGAATCCTACGGGTCGCGTCCGGAGAGTAAAACACTCAAGGAAGGACGATACGCTCGCGGGGACCCGATTCGTTCCGGACAAGTGCGGGAGGATACGATCCGGGGCGAAGATTTTGAGGTGGTTGAGAGCGGCCCGGGCGTGGGCACGCTCGTGACGCTGGCGGTGGGCGGCGCCGTGCTCTTCGGCGTGTATAAAGTGGTGACGCTCTTGGGCGAAGAACCCGTGGCGCCGAGGAGAACCTCGGGGAGAATGCCAGCGAGTGATAATCCGGAAGTCGCGGCGGTGGCTGTCGCGCGCGCGGCGGTGGTGGTGGACGCCGGCGCGTCGGCGTCGGATGTGGCCCCGGCGGTTGAAATCGGCGCGTGAGCGCGTGCGTGTTCCAATCATTCGGCGCCGATGATATTTGCATCCCGTTGATTCTAGCATATACAAGTAATAAAGACACACAAACCAACCTCGCACATTCACCAAAGGAAGCGCATCGCGCGTTCGCGTTCGATGGATTGGATATGTAAAACTGTCTGGAGCACGACGCGGCACGAAAAGGGGCCCTCCCTCAAAAGTAACCAACTTCAGACTTTGGCGACGCCATGCGCGCAACTTCTCTTCGCGGATGCCCCGTGACGGCGAGGAGAACGGCGACGAGACTTACGCGGAAGAATCGCGCGCGCGATGTCGCGCGTAAAGGCGATCTAGGGGGCGCATACGGCGACGTGAGTAACGAGCGTTGCCAGCGCGATTTTCAATTACATCTGCGCGTCTCGTTGGTTTGAAACGCGGCCTGTGCGGATGCGGCTAAGGATGCACGACGATGGATCGCGCATGGATAGTCGGTGTTGACGAATGATAGTGCGACGGCCGTTGCCGATGCGCGAGGAATCGTGACTGACGGGTGCTCGTTGTTTTCTTTCGCGAATGCTTAGAGTTTTGGCGACGTTGACGCGCTTCTCATGAACTATTTCACTTTTCGCGCTCTAAAAGAGACGCTGGCGCAGATGCAGGAGACAGACTTGTCTCCCGGTAAAGGGGAGTACAAGTGGCTGTACAATTTCGCAGCGGCGGAGTATCAGAACCGAGGGGATGAGTTTATACAAAAGCTATTCAAGGAGGGCCGCAGCGACCATGCACAGCGGATACTCGCACAGCGCGTCGTTTTGCTCAAGAGATGGACGTCGTACTTTAACCGTGGACGTGGAAGCGATAAGTGTTACGAAAAGTTTGAGTCGAAAAACCTAGAGCTTCTTCGCGAACAGCTGTTTTGCACGGTGAATTTGAGCGACGATGCGTTGGCGACCAACGAGTGCGACGAGCCGATGCTTTACAGGAAGATTATTGAAGACGCTGACCAAGACGAAAACATTTAGTTGCCCGTATTTATCATCGTTATTGTTCTGTTCCACGTTACGCGCTTGACGAGACGTGTTTTGTAAGTTACTTTAGCTTGAGCCACAAATTCGCCATTGTATTTTCTTGGGACCATGTGACCATGTGGACACTACGACGGCATTTCTTGCCTCTCGTCGGTGTCAAGAGTTGACGAGTTGTGCGTGTGCGAACGCGTTCATGGTGAGCCTGCGTGTCGCCTCTCTCTTCAGCGGGATTGGTGGTCTCGATCTCGGCCTCCGTGAGGCGGGGCACACTCACGTTCTCCTCTGTGAACATGATGCGCATTGCAAACAAGTGTTAACGGCCAGGTTCCCGGGCGTCCCGTTAGTGAACGACGTGAGTGAGGTATTGCCCTTTATGATCGAAGATGCCGATTTACTCGTGGCTGGTTTCCCGTGCAACGACTGCTCTTGCGAAAACCAACAACGCCCGGGCTTGGAGCACGGAGTGGCAACGCGTTCTGTTGCCCACGTGTTTCGCCTGTTGGAATCAAAGCGCACGCCATGGGTGCTCCTGGAAAATGTAACCGGTCTTTTGAAGTATCACAATGTCGAAAACAAAGAGCAGCGACCCGCCATTGATTACATTGTGACTGAACTTGAACGCCTCAACTACCGCTGGGCGCATCGTGTGGTGGATTTACTCTCCTTCGGCACCCCACATCGCCGGCGCCGAGTTTTCATAGTTGCCTCACAGCACGGTGATCCTCGAGATGTGTTGTTGAGTTCCAATGCAATGTGTCAAGGACAGTGTATCAATCTAGACGAAGGAGCGAAAGAGTGTTGGCAGTGTTTCATCACGCCACCGACTAGAGATCCTGAAATGTTTTCTGCAAGTGTCGATCTAGGTGAAAAGAGGCGACCGCCGCTCAGCTTTGTCTTGCAGACTCTTACGACGTCAAATGGGCGTCGTACGGCCATCGCGACGAAGATGAACGAGGAAAAGGCGCAATTGTCCATGCTTAGCATTGAAGACGCAGAACGACTGATGGGTTTCCCACCAGGATACACTGAACCAGCGTATCCTTTACGCAGACCGAATGAACGAATGCCCGTGTACGACGTAGATTTGCAGACTTTCCGAAGATTTTCTTTGCTTGGACTCGCATGTGCAGTGCAACAAAGTCGATGGCTCGGCGAGCGATTCGCGGATCCATACAAGGTGAAATTTGCATTCGATGCCCTCACCGAGCCATTTGAAAGTTCCTGTCCGGGTCCAGCCGCAACTGACCGATCCTCAAAGGCTTGGCCGTTGGCCGCTTACAACATGTTGGTCGATAAGGACGAGCCGCAATGGCACGGTCGCCGCCGGGTAGCACCTGATTTGGTCACTGAATTCCCCGTTATTCGAGCATTCGAGGATCTCGGCTCTTTTTGCGGCAACACAATTGGAGTTAAAACTCCGCGAGTTGAGCTTCGCGACGGGTACCTGCGCCGATTGGAGTTGAATCACAAAGATGTCGACGCATCAATACTCGAAGCGCTCGATGTGTCGACGAACTATCGCGAAAAACCACCCGAAACACCACCTAGCAGGAGGGCCAAGGCGTCCGCTCTTGACGCATTTGATGGCGAGAAGGAAGCTTCCGATTCTGAAGAATACTTTGAGCAATCTACCGATGAAGACGAATCTACCGATGAAGACAATCACACGAAGAATGTGAAGAAACGCAAGGCGGGACATGAAACGGATGACGATGATGGACTCGACGAACACGGCCAAACAAAACACGGGCGCTGCGTGTGGGTAAAATGGCAAATCGCGAAACAGAAGTCGATGTATTGGCCGGCGGTCGCTTTGCATCCGATCAACGATCACACGGTCATTCCGAAGCAAGCACTCACCGAGCTTTCGGCGGCAGAGAAGCGCATCAAGCTGAATGACGACTACAGATGTGTAATCTTCTTTGGCGATAGACGTTTCGCTTGGGTAAAAGTGAACAAGATCTATCAGTTTGCGCGCTTTTACAATGAAGCGATAAAGCAGCCCATGTTCCGTTTCAAGACAAAGTTTGTTGAAGCTGTCGACGCGGCGCACGCGTGGTCAAATGCACGGAACCTTGAAAAGCCACTGAGCCCGATCGTTCTGCGAACGACGGCACATCTGATGAAGGATCCTACGCCATGCGGGGCGTGCGAATTTTGCATGTCCAAACCGCAGACGCGAAGAAGTCGCGGCAACACGCGATCGGCGAACAACCAAGCGCCTGAATTCCACTCGGCGTGTCCGCAGATCAAGGCTGTCGAGCTCGCACGACTCGGTCACATCGGTGCCACGCTCACACTGCGGAAACATTTCGCCATCGGACAGCGCATCATGACGTTCTGGAACACGGACAATAAATTCTTCGCCGGCACGCTCACGAGTTTTAACCCGCTCAAATTCTCATTCGGCATTGCCTACGACGACGGAGACATTGACGACGATTTCAAACCGTGGGCTGAAACTGTTTGCCTCGCGCAAGACTTGCCCGAATCCGAGCCTGAGGGGCCATCGACGCCGGCGCCGTCCTCGTTGAAACGAATCAACGCCCGCCAAGTCTTGGCTGACCAAATGGCTTCGTACATTGGCAAGCCCGCGGAGGTCTCTCTCGATTCCAAAACCATGCGTCGCGACGCACGCGGGGTTCCAATCACGCTCCAAAATTAGTATCTTGCTCTTCGATTCGTCTTTCCTCTCTTAGACGCGCGATGCGATGACCACGACTCGATGCAAATGTTCACTAATGATGTTCGATGAAATGTACAAAAGAACTTGACTCCAACAAACCCTCAAACACTCTGCCACACTTTGCGACGCCATGTCCTTTGCCGCGAGCGCGAGATCGTTTTGGAACCACCCCGCGGGACCGAAGACCATCTTCTTCTGGGCCCCGACGATGAAGTGGGGCATCACCGCCGCCAACGTCAAGGATTTCTCTCGACCGCCCGAGCTTTTATCCGTCCCTCAGCAAACGGCGGTCACGGTCACGGGACTCATCTGGTGCAAGTACGCGCTCGATATCACGCCGGTGAACTATAACCTCATGGCGGTGAACATGGTCATGGCGGCAACGGGGAGTTACCAGCTTTACAGACGTTTCATGTACGATTCGGAGGTTGCGGCGAAGGCGGCAAAGACGATGCCAGAGGGTGCAAAGGAGCGCGAGTGAGCGTCGGATGGAAAAAAAGAAAGAACCGACGCTTGGAGCCGCGCGTTGGACTAGCTGTAATACGAAATTCTTAGCATTCTAGATAAACTTTACTTGCTACTTTTACACGTCTTCGTTTCGGTTCGTTTCGTCTACTCTCACGGGCCTTTAAGCGTATGGGTTTGCTATTCTGCGGAAGACATTGAGGTGCGTCGATCCCGAGTTGCGTTCCACCTTTTGCCCTTCTTCCGTACCGGTGTAAAGAAGTGGAACGATTGGATCTGCGGCGAGATCGGCTTCACTGATGCGTTCAAACATCGGATGTGCAGACATGTGATCGGACATCCACTTACCCAGCTCTTCTACGTCGGTGATGGTGTACAAAATCCCGCCCTCCTTGAGCACGTACGCGTACTCGGCGAGGAGCGTGGTGGACACGATGCGTCTGCGATGATTCGACTGTTTGAAGTGCGGATCCGGAAACAAAAAGAAGAGCTTTTCCAGCTGCCCTTTCTCGAAATACTGCGGGAGGTTCTTCATCGCGTTCGCCCGCACGCACGAAATGTTTTCGTACGCCCCCGCGCCGTCCTGGGCGTGCTCCCGCCGAAGCGCCCGACACCGCTCCCGCACGTACTCGCTCACCTTGTCCCGAATCTCCATCCCCAACATCAACTTATCCGGAAACATCGGAGACATGCGCACTAAGAGCCCCCCGAACCCACACCCCACGTCCGCGAACCGCACTTTTTTCCGCTCCGCATCCGTCTCGGTATCCCCCAGCTTGCCGTAAAACTCTTCGTAGTGCTCTCGCCAGTCGCACTCTTCTGGTTTCTTTGGCGCGTAAAACGACCCGTCATTCAGCGGATTACAGTGCGCGCGCTGTCTAAAGTGTTTCTTCCTCGGAAGCGTCGTCCCGGTGTTATCCCCGGCGACGTAACTCGGTACCTATTCGTCGCGAGTTTCGCCATCGGCATCGCGCGCGCCGTCAGTGTCGGTGCTTTCTCGCTCTCCAAGTTAAGTTTTTTGTCGCGCCCATGCACTGTCGCCATGCACCGCCCGCGTTCGCTCGCTCGCACCTCTATCGTCGTCCCACCGTCACCCACCGCCACGGTTTTCGTCTTCTCCACCCGCGTCGTCCCCCGTCGTCGGCTCGGGTCCTCCATCCGCCGACACCGACACCGACGCCGAGACCGAACCGAACGAACTCTGGCGAGCGCGACCGACCGACCGACCGCCCCGATCGATTCGGCGACGACGGACGGATGGGGGACCGGTGAACCACTCCACTCGCGCGAAGGGACGTTTTCACCGATCGACGCGATGCCTCCGAGCGCGTTTTCACCCGATTAACAAAAACGACGACGATCGACGATCGCGCGAGGGCGACGACGAATTCGAGGACGAATCCGAGGACGAATCCGAGGACGAATCCGAGGACGCGTATATGCGTGTGTATGGACAAACAGTGTACATGTGAACATTCGGGTAGAGATCAGGGGCCGACCGGTTGGCGCGACCGACCCCGCGTAAGGCGTCACACGATAACGCTGGGCGATGACGATGACGACGACGCTCGGCAGCAGAACCACGGCGACGGCGACGGTGTCGTCGTCCCGACGCCAACACCGCGCGACGATGGCGCGCCGCGCGACGCACGTCGTCGTTCGCGCCGAAGAAACATCCACGAGCGGTGCGTGTCGAAACGCAGTCGAAACGAACGAGACGACGCGCGGGAAATGCGCGCATCGCGTGCGCGCGGGCGAACGTGAGGGGGACGATTCCGAGGTCGCGCGGCGGGATGGACGCGGTGGATCGACCGGTGGATCGAATGGAGTCTTTTTTTCACCGCTCGTTCGTCGGGTTCGACGCGCGCGATCGCGTCCGCCCGCGACGCGACGCGCGGGTGGGATCGTTCGATCGGTGCGCGCGCGGCACACGTGAGAACGGGGGTTCGGTCGTCGTCCGGTTCATTCGTTTCGTTTCGTTCGCGGGACGCGCGCGGCGACGTTTGAGCGCGACGTCCGCCGACGCGACGAATCGATCGCATCCATCGCGGACGATCTCCGCGCATCCCGTTCGGCGTCGGACGCGCGATCGCGTCGCGGTCGATCGATCGGTCGCGACGCCCACGTGGACGCGGACGACGGGGGAGGAGGACGCGCGGGAGGGGGGCGAAACCCGCGCTCGGGATTCGGACTTGTGGGATCGGTTTGGCGGTTCAGGACTCGAGAATTTGTGCACCCAAGTTGGGAAATCTGATCGCGCGTGGATGGATGATGGATGACTGGATGGAATGGAATGGAACGACTAACCTCTGGTGGGTGATTTTCGCTCGCGCCCAGGCTCTCTCGCGACTGTCGTCACGGACGCGACGTTTGAACAAGAAGTGCTCAAGTCTGACGTTCCGGTTTTGGTTGATTTCTGGGCCCCGTGGTGCGGGCCGTGCCGCATGATTGCCCCGCTCATCGACCAACTCGCGGAGGAGTACGCTGGCAAGCTCAAGGCGGTGAAGCTCAACACGGATGAGTCTCCTAGCGTTGCGACTGAGTACGGTATTCGCTCCATCCCGACGGTGATGATCTTCAAGGATGGTCAAAAGGTGGATACTGTCATCGGCGCTGTGCCGAAGAGCACGCTCACGGGCACCGTGGAAAAGTACCTCTAAGAAGCCATCCAGAGACGCCGCCAGCGCTCGTTTCGCACCGCCAAGCGACGCCACGTCGAGTCGATCACTGCTTGCTTTTTTTCTATAAGACGCGATCGACGCGTGTTTGTTTGAACCCGATCTAGAGAGTCTTGTTCACCGTGTAATGATAAAATATCTCAAGCTTGATTTGCCGCCAACTTTTGTTTGAGTCCATACCGCCACGCGAAAACGCGTGGTTGTTTGGGTGACGCGGGAAAGTCGTCGTTTTACTGTGGATGATAAAATATATTGTTGTGACAAATCCTCCTTCTTCTACTTGCTCTTCTTCGCTGCTAAAGCTGGCGCCTTATCCGCATAAGGCGGATAAAGGATCGGGTTGCGGTAAGAGCCACCAATCTTGTCCCAAAACGTAAAGTACTGTCCGTAATTGTAGTTGAACATGGTGTGATGAATGGTGTGGTGCGCCGCGCAGTTGACAAAGGGAAGTCGCAGGGACACTCTGTCGTGAATGTTGATGGTCCACAAGCCGACGATGGCGAGAGAAATAAAGTAACTGATGTGATGCATCGGAAACAAGAAGATGAACAGGTGATAAGGGCATCCTTGCAACCAACCATCGAGCGGGTGAAAGGCGTACGCGCTAAATGGCGTCGTGTCCTTGTACTTGTGGTGCAACTTGTGAATCGGCGCGTACACCATCCTGTGATGCAAACCGCGATGGATCCAGTAAATGCACGTGTCGCTAAAGACGATGAACAAGAGTGGCGTCAAGAAAAAGTACGCCCACCCGTACTCCTCCACATCCCAGTAAATCTTGGTCCAACCCGCTTCCACCATGAGCTCAAACGGCGCCGTCATGAGCGTCATGACGGCGATGCTCCACACCGACAAAACGATTTCATTCTTCACCTGATCCTTACCCTCTCTCCCGGTAAACCTCGCGTTATTCTTCCCATTCTTATCCTTTCTCACAAACTGCCAGTAGTACGACAGCGGACAGAGGGTAAAATACAAGACGTACGTAAACACAGTCAAGAACGCCCACAGCACGGCAAACTTGCGCGTCAACGAGTACGCGCTCGGGTCGTACTCGCCCGTCTTGCCGAGCATCCACTGATCGATGAGCACGTGGTTAAGCCAGTGCGCGGTTCCATCGAACCCGTGGAGAAGACCGATGACGATCGGCACCTCAGCCATGACGACGACGCTCGCTCTTCGTGCGGTCGTCCGTCGACGCGGCGTCCGTCAATCGCTCGGTCCGTTCGAACAAGATGGACGCGTGTGGACCACTCTGGTTGGATGGATGGCGCACCCGCGCCTCGCCCGTCGTCGTCGGTCCTCGTGCGCGTCGCGCGCGCGTGAGAGAAGGGTTCGTTCGCGCTCGTTCGCGTCGCCTCGCGCCGAGCGTTCGCTCGTTCGTTCGGTCGTCGATCGACCAGTCGCGCGCGCGCGTTGGCGTCTGACGCGCGTGACGTCGGCCGCCGTTTCCCCTGTCGCTGTTGGATAGAACCAAACTGTTTGACCATATAAATGGTACTCACACGATGCATTTTAACGAGGGGATCGACGCCGGCTCGGCACTGCGCGCCGCCGCGACGGACGATGCGACGCGCCGAGGACGTCGCCCGGGACGGTTTCGACGCCGCCCGTCGGCGATTGCGCGCGCTCAGTCCTCGATCGCGACACGAGGCGTTGTTGAGCGCGCACGATGAATGGTTCGGTGCGGGCTCGGCGCGAAACGTCGGTCAAGCGATGCGCGACGCGGCGTACGAGACGACGGATGAGGAGGCTTTGCGAAGGGAGCACGCGTTTTTGAGGTGCGACGAGGCGGACGGCGCGCGTAAAGGGGATTGGGGGGTGGCGTTGGCGCGGCGGTATTACGAGCGGTTGGTGAAGACGTACGCGGTGTGCGACTTGTCGCGCGTGGGCGTCGGGCGAGGTGGGAGGTCGGGCGAGGAGCGAGGACGCGCTGGGCAGGTTGGGATGCGATGGCGGACGGAAAACGAAGTGCGCGAAGGTAAGGGTCAATTTACGTGCGGTGAGCGCAAGTGCGAGGAACGTCAGGGATTAGAGACGTACGAGTGTCACTTTAAATACGAGGAAAAGGGCGAACGCAAGCAAGCGCTGGTCAAAGTGCGAGTCTGTCGGCGATGTGCTGAGAAGCTCAACAAGTCGGACGAGAGTTTTAGACGGGTGTCGTCGTCGAGTCGACGCGAGCGGAAGGATAGAAAACGGAAAAGATCGAGTGAGGATCGTAGAGAAGAACGCGAGAGCGACGAAGCGAGAGCCGAACGAAAAATTCTCGATGGTTTGCTCTCATGACTCGCACTGAGGGCGCTGTATTGTATTGCTGTACGCGTAGTAGTCGTAGTCGATGGATTTAATTTCACATGATGTTGATTAGACAGTTAATCATCGCGAGCGTCTCGCGAGCGTCTCGCGACAAATTTAGAAGAACATGCCGCCAGGGCGGCCGTACCCGCCGTACCCGCCGTATCGCCGTCGCCGACCGCCGCCGTTGGTCAATCCAAACATGTTCGCTATGGTGAGTAAGTTCCAAATACTGGCACCGTTCTTATGCGCGTAGTACAGCGCCGCTAAACCTATGATGGTGGTGAAGGAGAAACCGCCGCCGAAATCGTCGTATGGGTCATAGTAGCCTCCTCCGTAACGACCAAATCCGAGCGCGCGAGACACATACTTGAAGACGTAAAACCCAACCACTGCCAGCACGCATTTCGCCACGAGTTGTTCATTCGGCGTCATTCGCGCGTAACGCATTCGCGCCATGCCTCCCACGGCGCCAATCGTCGCGCCGATATCGCCGACGTTGAAACTCGGCATCGAAGGCATACTCCATCCAAAGGATGAAGACGTCCCCGATGCTGATCGGCGCCCACGTCCAGACGGATTTGCTGCGATTCTCGCTCGGACTTGCGAAAGGCTTCGCCTCGCATCCATGTTATCCGGCGAGAGAGACACGAGTTTCTCGTACGCTCGCTCCGCCGAGGCGTCGTCTCCCAGCATCTCGGTCGCCGCTCCCAACCGAGACCACCCTCTCGGCCACAGCGGTCGCAGATCCACGCATCTCTGCGCATCCTTCTTCGCGCGCTTCGCGTCGTTGAGCTGAAGTAACGCCGCCGCGCGGTTACTATGATAAGTCGCTAATTCTTCGTCATCTTTCGGTGCAGATTTAATCGCTTCCGAAAATGCGTCGACAGCTTCTCTGTACTTCTTCTCGCCGTACAGCGTCGTCCCGCGCTCTTTGGCGGCTTTCGCCGCGGCAACTTGCGCAGCTTTATCCGGCATGCGTTCGAGGGCGAGTCGCGTTGTATGGCAAGTGAGGCGGTTGGGCGAGAGTACATAGTGTACACCTCGCTCGCGCGAGCGCGGGTACCACGCGGCGTCCGTCATGATTGATAGATATTACATCGCGCGATGAATGCAGTGACGCTCAGAGATCGTCAATGCCCTTGTAGAGCATGAGGACCGAGCCGAGGCCGAGAATACCCAGTAATATCTGGGTGAATCGATCCTTGTCTAAAAATTTTTGCGCCCAAATGCCGAAAAATACGCCGACGAGACCCGACGCGCCACTTGCGCCGTACACGCCAGGCTTTGAAATGTCAAACAATCCGTTCACAGCGTATACAATGAGACGAACGAGCATGACGGTGACGAGCACCGCGGCGCTCGTCGCGCGCACGACGTCTTTGGAGACTTTCATCATGGTGTAACACGCAATCGTAGGAGGTCCGTGCGTGCCCGTCATGCCGCCTAAAAACCCGCTCATGCAACCCGCCGCGGCCCAGGCGCACATGAAGGAAAAGTTGGTGCCGTCGTAAGTCAATCCGACGTTATCAACGGGCGCGTTCAAAAATTTGCGAGGCTCTTTGTACCATATTATTTTCGCTTCTTTGTCTTCGACGTTTTCCGCGTCTTCGACGTCTCCAGTCGTAACCTCAACCTCAGTCGTGCCTTCGCTTGGGGCGCTCACTAACTCGACGGAACCACCACCATCACTCTTTTCTTCACCACCGCCGCGGCATTTACGCCCGATGAATTTGAACAACCCCATGCGTTCGCTCACAAAGAGCGCGATGAGCGCTGAAAACGTCAACTCCAAATACGCTGGAGACACACGCTCCAACGCCAACGCTCCCAGCGGCACACATGCCGCCTGGAACGGCAAAAAAGACGTTAATATAACCCAATTCGTGTGTTCTCGAATATTAGCCGAGATGACAAACGGAAGCATCGTCAACAATCCAATCCAAGCCTCCAACGCGACGGTGTCCTTCAGACTCGACGTCTCCACTCCCGCCACCGTGAACACCACCCACGTCACGAGAAACAAAATCGCCGCACCGACGCCGGTGATTCCCTAACATCGCCATCGCGCGCGTTCGTTCGTTCGCGCATCGTCAGTCGCGTCGTCTCTCCCGTGTTCGGTATTCCTTATATTCACGCACAACCAAAGGGGCACCAGGACGGCACCACTCCGTTCGCGTCGCGTCGCGTCGCGTCGCGCGTCGCGCGTCGCACTACTCACCCTACTCACGCACGCGAGAAACGCGCCGACGCTGTACGCGATGTACTCGCCCACCGAAGCCGCCATGTCGATCCGCGGTCCGTGACCCGGCGTCGCGCACTGGAGAGGGTAGGCACCAAACTCGTCCACGCGTTTTTCGGTGCCGACTCTCTCTGGAAAGCCACTCCATTCCACAGACCGCGACGCCGAGACGGACGGACGCGACGGACGGAAGGACGCGTCGATACGGACGCGAGGACGGCGAAACGAATATTTCGATTATTTTCCGACGCGAAACCGCCGACGGAGACGACGGACGGGCCGACGAGAAAAAGCACGACGACGACGACGACGAGTGGTTTAAACATTTATCGCGTTCCCATGGGATGGGTCCGCATGCCCCCGAGCGAGAATCATAGAGATGTCGCCGTGGTCCCGAGTGGGGCGACGAAAACGATCTACCTCATTCGACACGCGGAGGGGTTTCACAATCAGGCTGGGGAGGTGGATCCGGTGCGTGTGCGATGCGCGAGACTGATACGGAAACGTTGACGACTTTGGTTGAAAGATTTTGTTTTTCGGAGAGCGCGCGTGCTTCTCGGTTTGACTGGAGTTTGGACTGACGAATACTGTGCGATAGAGAGAGTATGGGAATGAGGCGTACGCGGATGCGCACTTGACGAAGCGTGGGTGGAAACAGTGCGAATGGTTTAGGAAAGGGATCGGGCACGACGCGTTCGACGCGCTGTTGCGCAAGTGCGAACTCGTCGTCGTGAGTCCGTTGACTCGAGCTATGGAGACCGCGGCGGCGATGTTTGGCTCGGAGAGTGGCAAAGGGTGCGTGCTCATGGAGGCCACGGAGGAAGTTGAGATGAAAACGTGCGAGAGACCGGTGTTGCGGTGCGATACTAGGCTGTGCGAAGGGAAGAAGTTTCTCGCGCTGGAAATGGTTAGAGAGCAAATTGGCGGTAATCCGTGCGATCGGAGGCGTACGCTCACCGAATACAAAAAGGAGTTCCCTGGTATCGACTTTTCTCTAGTGGAGGAGGAGGAGGACGTGCTTTGGAAGCCGGGCAAAGAGAACAGAGAGTCGGAACCGGCATTGCGAGCGCGTGCGCGACAATTTCTGGATTGGTGCTTCGACCGACCGGAAGATCACATCGTCGTCGTGACGCACTCCGCGTTTATGTGTAACCTCATGGTTGAATACGGTCTCGGTGGACACGAACCGTGCCCCACCATGAAGGATCACTTGCACAAGTGGCCAGCCAATTGCGAGTGCCGACCGCTCGTCATCGTCGACAAGAGACGCGAGCTGCAACCGAGTCCATTCTACCACGCGGGTGGTGATCCAACCGAAGCCGAGGAATAGTCGTTGTCGATAGATTCGTTTAAACTAAACATTGCTAACACACTTTTGTATTGTACTACCTATCTTAATATGCACCTACACTTCAAATGGCTTGACAGATTGCCGTGCTTTTGCAAATCGTTTCTGCGCTTCCTCTCTGTGAGTTGCGATGGGTTCCATGGGCACACCCACGTGCTCGAGCATGATGCTCGCGGCAACGGTGCCCCATGCCAAGGCATCGCGAACAGTACCGCCGCCACCTGAGAGCTCTGCTATGAAGCCTCCACAGAATGCGTTTCCGCACCCGGTTTCATCGATGACATTCGCGGAAAGCGGGGCGCACTCATACCCTTCCTTCGTTCGCGCATCGTACACAATCGCTCCCTTTGACCCTCTTCGAAGACAGACGACTTTTGCTCCCTTATTCACCATGCGCTCGATGAGTTCACTGACGGATAGGCTGTTGCCGTCCGACCAAAACGATCTGGCTTCGTACTCGTTTGGCGAAAACACGTCGCCGAGAGAACACAGAACCTCGAGATCATTGTCCGTCAGCGGTCGTGTGGCGTGCGTGAACGGTTCAATTGAAATCATCGAGCAGCTCGGTGCATCGCGCAGCGCTCGAACGAGCTCCACGTCGGGCCGCATCGGGTTAACTCCGAAGTGTACTGCAATCGCTCCTCTTGCTTGCTCCGGCCACAAGTCAAACCGTGGACGTAACATTGAGTACAAGTCATCGCTGGCATCCAATCGCCACACTTGCGTGCGTCTACCGTCGTATTCAGTGATTTGCCAGGCTCTCGGCGTCGGCATCCCGACGATCGGGATGAGACCAGAGGTGTTGATGCCTCTCTCTGTGAGCCACTGAAGACACTCCTTTGGGCAGTCGTTCTCTCCCACCCCAGCGACGAGCCCGAGCGACGGGGTGCGCGGATGTAAAGCCGCCCCGAAAAGTGTCTGTGGGCCCCCGCCGCCCAGCACACCCATCTTCGTCTCACCATTCGCGAAGACGAGGTCGTCGACAATCAACGTCAAGGAGAGCACGTCTATGGAACCGGACGTGACTGACGACGATCTCGATGCGCGACGCGCGACAGGCTGCGTTCGAGACACTGAACGAATGCATTCCCGCGCGATGCGCGGCGAGCAGGTCGCACCGTGCGCTACCAGTGACTCGAACGCGCGCATCTCTGAGTGAGGCTTCAAGTGAGGAGGTCCCGCGGATTACTCCCAGCTGTATTCCTCACTTCTCCCGAACCGAAAAGTCGACCGAACGGAAACGTCTACTCCATCTTGTCGAAACGAAGCATTTCAACTTCGAAAATCAACGTTGCATCGCCCGGAATGTCTGGTGGATCGCCGCGCTTGCCGTAGCCCAGCTTTGGCGGTATCGTTAACCGCCGCTTCTCATTCTCCTTCATACCCATGACGCCCTCTTCCCACCCCTTGATGACCTCACCGTAACCGAGATTGAAGATAAAAGGACCCTCGGAAGCATCGAAGACTTCTCCCGTCTCTGCGAGCTTTCCGACGTAATCCACCGTGACCTGACAGCCGCTGTCGCACGGGAACGAGTGTTCGAAACCTTCCTGCAAAACTTCTATCTTCACGCGCTCATCGTCGGGTTTTTCAAACTCCAAACCCGGAATGGAAAATTTTTGACCGTCTTGTATCAGTTTGCCGTCGGCGACAGCTTTCGTGAGCGCCCGTTTCAACGCGGGGGCGTTGTCAGACTCGAACTCTTCCTTGAGGTACTTCGTGATGGCTTGTCTGGAAGAACCTCCCGGCGTCGCCAGTCGCTCGATGGCGACGAGGACCTTGTCCAGAATAGTTTTCGGGGCTTTTGGCGCGGACGTCTTCGGAGCCATGTCGAACGCGGCGTGCAGTTGCGACGAAATGTGACGTGATGCGTCAGATTCAAAACAAGCGCAGCTGTCGTTTGAAGAGCGAAATCTACGACGTTCTAAGTACTCCTACAAGGCTACGAAGACTAGCTAATTTTCACCGATGAACCGATGAGCCCGACCTAGGCGATGTGTACGGCGCGAGTCGATTCCTTACGGCGTTATACGTTTCCCCTACGACATCATATAAATGCGACCGGCGCAGTCGTTCACCAACCAGTCAAACCCGTCCAACAAACCGTCACCCGTCACCGCCGAACAACCGACGATCTTCCAGTGTCTATTCACGAGTTTGTCCAAACCTAACCGCGACGACATCGCACCCAAATCCATCGCCCCTGCAATGTCGCGCTTATTCGCGAATATCAACACGCTCGCTCCTGCAAGCTTTTCTTCGCCAAGCAACGCCTCTAGCTCTGCCGCACAATCCTCCATACGTCTCGCGTCAACGCTATCTACCACCCACACGATGGCATCCGTCGACTCGTAATAGTTTTTCCAATACGACCGAAGCGTCTTCTGACCACCGACGTCCCAGACGTTGAGCGAGTACTTGCCAAAAGTCATCGTTTTGATGTTGAAGCCGAGAGTCGGCGAGATTTCATCGATCGGCTCACCGTTGATGCGTTTCACGATGGTTGTCTTTCCGGCGTTATCTAAACCAACCATGAGCACGCGCAGCTCCAGTTCTTTCGCTTTAACCTGTGCGTTGACGTCGTCGAAGGCGGCGTCATCACGCACGAGACGTGTCGGTCAGCGCTCTGTCGAGTCAACGAACTCAAACTCAAACTCGAACGCGCGAGAAGACGCGTACACGGACGCCGCGCGGATCGATCGCAAACGCACCTTTTTAATTATGCTCAGGAGACCCATCGAGCCGCGCGAAGGGACGAATCGAGCGCGCGAGGGAATGAGGAAGGGGGAGACGCGTGCGCTACAGATTACCTATTAGTATTCAAAACCGTCGTGTACAGTAGTAATGGGTGACGCCTCACTCTCGCGTCCTCTGTCGTTCGTCGCCACCCCGAGTAATAATACGTGAACATGCAACTATTACGTGATGATTTTATTGATTCTTCGCGTCGAGCTCAGCCTCGAGCTTGGCGACGGTGGCATCGATGTTGCGAGGCGCGAGCGGACCGTCGAAGAAGTGGTGCCGCAAACCGAAAAAGAGACGGCTCGTGTTGAAGACGGTGAAACAAAACCACACGCCAGCGAGCGTTCCACCGTAAAGTTGTAAAGCGATCAACATTGCCCCGGTGGAGACGAACATTCCTGCGGCGAGGCGTAAGAAGGCCTGATGGCCCTGCATTAGCCCTTCGCCGACGAAGACGACGCCATTGAGCGGCTGCAACAAGGCGCCGATGAGACACGGCATCACGGCGGCTTCTTGCACCTCTGACAGGGAGGAGAAGATGCCCAAAAACGGAATCGCGCCCGCTTGTAAGACGGCGAGAGCTAGACCGACGACGAGACCCCAGAGAAGGAGACGATCAGCCACCCTCTTCGCCTCGCGAGGTCCGCCCTTTTCCATCGAGTTCATGCGTTGCGGAATCAAAATGGTGGCAATGGTGCTGAGCGCCAAAATAGCAATCACCCCGAGCTGGAAGACTTGGGAGGAAATCGTGTGCGCCGCCGCCGCGGTACCAGTCGAGTCCATGGTGAGGATCGCCCGCATGACGGCGAGGAAGGTGATGTTTTGAGCCACGGCGCGAAGCTGCACGCCGGCGCCTCCGACGAGAAGGGTACCCAACGCCGCCGCGCTCGGAGGCCTGAACATATCCTTAAACTCCACGAGCTTGCGCTTGACGAGCAAGGATACGTAGAGCAACGCAGAAAATACTTCGGACACGGACGTCGCGATCGCCGCGCCGGCGACACCCAAAGCTTTAACGGCGCCAAAGCCGAAAATCAACAACGGATCGAGCACGACGTTCATCATCTGACTCGCCAGAGTAATCTTCATCGGCGTCATCACATCGAGCGTACCCCGAAACGCCGCGAATCCAACCGTCGACACGATCGCCGGGATGAACGTCAACGCTCTATACCCGACGTACGGCGCCGCTTGCGCCGCCGTCGAGCTTCCCGCCTGCACGCCGACGATGCCCAAGCACCGCTCTTGCATAGTGTACATCAAAACCATCCCCATCGCCCCCACCATCGCGGCGCAGAAAATCCCCTCACCAATCTTCTTCGACAACTCCTTCGCATCACCTCCCGCCGCCGCTTTCGCCACCACCGGCGCGACGACGCTCGGGATGAAGGATATAATCCAAAACGCGCTCTGAAACACTTGATTCGCCGCCCCTTGCGCCGCCAACGCCACCGCGTCCTCCAACCTCCCGACCCAAAACACATCCACCGCCCCGACGAGCGGAATGATTAAAAAGTTCAACACCGCCGGGACGAAGAGCGCGAGAATCACCTTATCCAACGCGTCGTTCCTCGGCACGCAGTCTTCGCTCAACCACCCCGCGAGCGCGTTTTCGCTCCCCTTCTTCGCCGCGTTCCCGTTCGCCGCCGGATCCTCGCCCTCCCCAGTCGTCAACTCCATCGCCGCCGATCCAACTTTCGTCAAGCGTCGCCTCCGTCCGAACCCCGCCGTCGCCATCGTCGTCCTCGTCGTCTCGCTTCCGTTTAAACACGACGCGGGCGCGTCACCCACCCTCTGTCGTTGCCTCGTCATCACTCCCGCGAACGTTCGCGTCGTCGTCGTCGTCGTCGTCGTTCGTCGCACCGACGACGCGCATCGCGTCGACAGAGGCGATGGGACACCCACGATGTGTCGCGTCGTCATCGCGGTCGATCGATCGGTCGATCGGTCGATCGTCGCGCGCGCGCGCGTGTGACGAATGATGTATATCGCGAATGCGAATGAAAAAGTGACGTCACGCGCAGAGGTAGGTGTGATTTGGAAATGGATACCGAACCGTTTCATAAACGGTTCCTTTGGCGCCCCGGGATCGACGCGCGGGCGTTTAGTAGAGCGTTAAAGTCGTGAGATTACATGTGATAAAAACCCCGGATGGGTTCAGACGACGATCAGACGACGAGGGCGAGGGCGTCGTCGACGGATGGGGCGGCGCGAAGGGCGTCGGCGTCGACGGATTTACCGCCGCGGACGGCGCCGGCGAGGGAAGCGACCTGGTCGGCGGACCCGGATTCGAGCATGATGCCGACGCATTTGCCGTTGGAGATCCAAAATGCGGCGAGCTTTGGGTTGAGATCGCCGACGGTGATGATGTCGCCGGTTTGGAGGCCGAAGAAGACCCAGTTGACGGCGCGCTCGGATCCGGGGTGTTCAAAGACGCGCGAGTAAAAGTAAGGGGTGTAGTCGTAGTCTTCGTCCGATTTGCCGGCGATGATGTTGCCGACGAGGGTAGCGCTGTCGCGAGCGTGCTTGACGTGCTCCATGCGGACGAGCTCGTTGGTGAGCTTGAGCGGGAAGGCGGCGATGTCGCCGACGGCGTAGACGCTGCCCGCTTGGACGCCGTCGCCCGAGGCGCGGAATTTGGAGTCAACCTTGATCCCTCCGAGTCGACCCGGTGGGCCCTCGAGCTGGCCTTCAAAAGGTCCCAACGGCGCGGTGGCACCGACGCCGACGACGACCAAATCAGCCTCGACCACGGTGCCGCTCTCCAATTCAACGCCTCTCGCCTTGCCGTCGGCGTCGGCGAGAATGCGCTTCACCTTGCTCGATCGGTGAAACTTGGTCCCTCGCGACTCGTACAACGCCTCGTAATGCTTTGCGATATCACCGTTCCACAACCGAGCCATGACGTGCGGCTCCATGAGCACGACTTCGGGTTGAAGACCCCTCGTCGCGCACGACGCCGCCACTTCCAATCCGACGTAACCGCCGCCGATGACCACCGCCTTCTTCGCCTTTTCCATCGCCGCCACCAGCGCGAGCCCATCGGCGTTATCGCGAACGTAATGCACCCCAGGAAGCGCTCCACCCATCGCTTCGGGGAGTTTAATCACCCCACACCCCGTCGCGATGACCAACGTTTCGTACGAAATCTCTTCCCCGCTCGCCGTCGTCAGTTTCTTTTCCCGCAAATCCGCCCTCGTCACCGCGCATCCGAGCCTCAGTTCGACCCCGTGTTCGGCGTACCACTCCGGCGTTTGCCTTTCCCCGCCTCCGCCGACGCACGCGTGAAACCCGGGGAGTCTCGGCGGGGTTTCCGCGTGTAAGAATCCCTTCGTCAACGCCGGTCGTTCATACGGAGCCACCGGTTCGGCACCGAGAATGAGGGTTCGTTCCCCGAGCCCGCCCGCGACGAGCGCGCGGGCGAGGTATCCCGCGGAGTTTCCCGCGCCGACGACGACGATCGAGCGGCGTGACATGACTTTTAGACGTGCGCGCGCGTCGGGTTGTGTGGTTGGTTGGTTGAGCGACGAGGACGAGGACGAAACAGCGTTTGTACCGGCGGTACGCGTCTAACATACAAATCTAACCTACGCGCGTCGCTCGTCACCCGTCGACGAGGGATAAGTAATCATCCATCTTCTCCAACACGTCGGTGAGCGACGCGGTGAGACCGCCTGCGGTGATTCTCGCGTCGTTTCGTAATCCCATCTTTACCCCATCCTTGGCGAGCCGAAGCGTCAACAACATTTCGGTGCTCGGCGGCGCGCGCGGATCGTTGTAACACGAAAACACGGCGCATAAAAAATCATTCGGACGCTTCGCCGGAAGCGTCGTCGTGGATGATTGCGTCAACCACTCCTCGGCGTTGACGGAGTTCCACGCGCGCTTTTCGACGTCGTCGAGCGGCGCGGCTTTGGACGTCAACGCGTCGATGACGACGGCGTCCTCTTCCAACGCGCGAATCGCCGGCGACGTCGCGAGGAGCGCGTTCAGCTCCTTCAGCGGTAACGTTCGCCGCTCCTCGGACGACGACGACGACGACGTCGCATCGTCGTCGTCATCGTCGTCTCTCACGTACGGTTCGAGAAGCTTGAGCGCCTTTGCGACGTCTTCTCTCGCCCGTCCGACGCGCGCGCGCGCCTCTCGAAGCATCGCATCCTCTGGGCTCGTTTCACCCGGCGTCGACGCGCGCGCGACGCGTTCCCCCGAGCGACCGATCGATGACGATATCCCCATTCCGACGCACGTCGCCGCGATCCGTAACACCTCTCGTCGTCCGCGCGTCGTCGTCGTCGTCGTCGTCGTCTCAACCTCGTCGATGCGCTCTTCCAACTGCATTCGTTTCGTCGTCGTCGTCGTCGTCGTCGTCGTCGTCGTCGTCGTTCGTCGCGCGCGGTTCGTCGACGCACCGACGGGGGCGACGCGTACCGACGGTGTCGTCGACGGCGACGACATGTTCGCGAGCGCGTCCGCGCGCGCGCGACGAAGTGAATCATCATCATGTTTTTTACACGCATCCTACTCAGACTCGCTCGGTTACCTACGTCGGCGTCGTCGACGCCCTCGTCGATCGAGTTTCCCTCGGAACCACCGGGGTGGTGATCGACGGATCGATGTCGTCGCACCCGTCGTCATCGCATCCGTCGCGTCGTCGTCGCGGTATCTTCTTCGTCGCATCTGTCGTCGCATCCGTCGCCGCCCTCTTCTTCGCATCCGTCGTCTCTTCGTCTCCCGTCGCGTCCAACGCCGTCGCGTCCAACGCCCCGAGCGCGCGCCCGCGACGCATTTCCGTCTCCTCATCCACCGCGAGCGCTCTCGCGGCGTCCTCGATCGCCGCGCGCGCGTCGCGAAGGCTCGCGCGCGCGCACCCGTCGTCGTCGTCGCGCGCGACGAAACCGACGACGTCTCGCGGTGGCGCGTCGGGTGACGTCTCGCATCGCGAGCGGCGCGGGGTGGACGTCGAGGCGTGGATCTCATCCTCCAGTCGACGGAGGTCGCGCATCAGGCGCTCCATGGGCGTCGCGAGTGAGCGGCGTCGGCGTCGTCGTCGTCGGCGCGGCGTCGTGTGGGAAAGGCGCGCGACGCGGGAGGTTTGGTTTGGGTCGGGTTGTGAGTTTTTGTTGTATGTGTAAACAGTGTGATATGGAATAAAATTGTGCATTGAA
>Ga0181588_10000055_pt1 | contig 82690 bp, 74 predicted proteins | sample 071ome_26_FD_148607 | JGI IMG/M metagenome (GOLD analysis project Ga0181588, IMG submission 148607) | Coastal salt marsh microbial communities from the Groves Creek Marsh, Skidaway Island, Georgia - 071409BT metaG (spades assembly) | ecosystem: Environmental > Aquatic > Marine > Intertidal zone...
GTACCAGCGTCTGGTCGACTACATCACCGCCCGGGAGGCGGCGGCGCCATCGAGTCGATCGGTTTTTCTCCCCCACCCACAGGTCCGACGACGCGCCGCTCAGTAAGCGATCGGGTGCTCGAGTTCATCTGGATCTCTCGAAGCCTGCACCGGATCCGTGCGGCGCCGGGTGGTGGTCTCTGTGAGCGTTGCGGGGCAAAAACCGGCCAGCGTGAGCCGCAGCTTGTCGGAACGGGTGTAGGAAGACAGGCGTGACACGCCGCATCACACCGCTGGTTCGAGGTACCGACCTCCGGATCCTCGCGGCGTCGGTGCTTACCGGCATCGTGGTGGCACTCGTGGTGGCGCTCTTCGATGCGATCAGTGTCGAGGTGGTCGGCCATTGGTTGGCAGAACAAGAACTCAGCGTGCAGGCTGCGGCCCCCTTCGTCGGTGCCGTCCTCGCAACGTTGATCCTTCGTCATCTGGCCTTCGGCGCCAGCGCGTCCACGTCCGACGAGTATGTGCGAGCCTTTCACGAGCGGCAGCCATCGATCCCGCTGCGCGAAGTCCCGGGGAAGTTGCTCGCCGGTATCTCTACCATCGGCCTCGGAGGCGCAGTCGGTCTTGAGGGGCCCTCGATCTACGCCGGTTCGTCACTGGGGCTCTCGGTCCACTCGCGGCTCGGCGCCTGGTTGCAGCGCGACGAGGCCCGACTGCTCATGACGGCGGGTGCAGCGGCTGGTGTGGCTGCCGTCTTCAAGGCACCCGCGACCGGCGTGATGTTCGCCATGGAGGCTCCCTACCGAGAAGACGTCACCCCTCAGGCGCTGCTTCCGTCGCTGTTGGCTGCGGCTTCGAGCTACGCCACCTTCGTTGCGCTGGTCGGCACTGAGCCTGTCGTGCCGCTCCTCGACAACGACGCTGCCTCCGTGCTCTCCGTGCAGCCCGTCGACCTGCTCGGGGCCTTGCTGCTCGGACTTGGGGCGGGCCTCGGTGGTCGAAGCTTCGCCTGGTTGGTTCGGCGGGCCAAGGCAATCGGGAAGGAGCTCCCGGTGGGCCGGCGGCTCCTCATCGGCGGAGCCTCGATGGCAGCGCTCGCCGTTGGTTCCGATGCTGCATTTGGCGAGAGCCTCACGCTTGGTCCCGGCACCGACGCGATGGCCTGGGTTGTCGATGACCGCACCCTGCAGTTGATCGCGCTGCTGTTCCTGCTTCGTATCGCCGCGACGGCGGCAACGCTGATCGCTGGCGGTGTGGGCGGCCTCTTCATCCCGCTCGCAGCGCTGGGTGTGGTGATGGGTGAATTCGTTGGCACGGCGCTCGGCGAGGACGAGACGACCCTCTACCCCATCCTGGGGCTGGCCGCGTTCCTCGGGGCGGGCTATCGGGCACCGATCGCTGCCGTGATGTTCGTCGCGGAATCAACCGGTGGGGTGGGCTCGTTTGTCGTGCCTGCGCTCGTAGCCGCCGCGGTGTCCCAGATCGTCGCCGGACCTGCGTCCGTCGCCGACCATCAGCGGCAGCACCGGTTGGGTCATGTTGAGCGGCGATTCACCCTGCCGCTGTCCTCAACCCTCACCACCGACGTCTTGACCGTCCCACCGGACGCAACGGTAAGTGAATTTGTGTACTTCCACGTGCTCGCTCGTCGCGAACGGATCGTGCCGGTGGTCGACGGTGGAACCTATGTCGGTATGGCCCGCCTCGACGACATCTCCGAACTCGAACGAGAGGTCTGGGAGACCACCACGATCGCCGACGTCATGGCGACCGGTCTGCCCACGGCACGGCCCAGTTGGACCCTCCGTGACGCCGTGGTGGCAATGGAGAGTGCCGATGTCGACGTGCTTGCCGTAACCGACAATGACGGCACGTTCATCGGCATCGTCGCAGAAGACGACATCGTGAAGCTCGACGAGATTTTGGACGAGACGGGAGCCTAAAGCTCCGGCGCTACTCCTCCTCGTCTGCGTCGGCGCTTTCGAATTCCTCGGCCCAGGCGGCGTGCTCCGGCTTCATGTCTTCGTCGTCGTCACCGCCGAAGTCGTCGAGAAGGGATTCGAAGTCGCCATCGTGCGAGCGCTTCAGCGCTCGGGCCTCTTCGTATCGCCGGTGTCGCCCCTTCTTCACCGTGGAAACTCCTGGTTGCTTACGTCAAGGGCCATCATGTTAGCCCGCCCACTCGGTTGCGCCCACGTCAGAACACGCCAAACCTTCCGCTGCGTGCATCAGACGACGGGGCGGCGGCTGCGCTCCTCGAGCACGATATTGCTGCCCTCGAAGGCCAATGCTGCGTCTCCAGAGACCAGTCGGGTGATCGGCCCGCCCGCAGTCTCGGCTCGCCACCCATGGGCGAGTCGCGCATCCTCGTCGCCACGGACCAGCGCTTCAACATCGGCCCGAGTAGCGAGCAGGGTCGGATCCAACTGACGGTCACGGGCGATCTGGTTGACCCAGGCGCCGACCAGCGCCACCGCCGGCCGTAGATCGCGTCCGTCGTTGCGTCGTTTGGGCGGTCGCGGTGGTCGCCAGTTTGCTTCCACACCCTCGGCGACTGCCTGCAGGATTCGTTCCCCGAGTGCGCCCTTGGCGACGCCCCGGTCGACCCCGCGGACGCTGGCCAGGGCATCGATCGACGTGGGTGCCGCCTGAGCCACGGCGACCACGGCGATGTCGGACAGCACGAACCGCACGGGCTGGTCGACGTCCGCAGCTCGCCGCTCGCGCCATGCAGCGACGGAGCGAGCCACGCTCAGCGCATTGCCTTTGAGATGGCGGGCTTCTTTGATCTTTCGCCACGCCTCGAGCGGGTCTCGAGGCCCGCGGTCTCGAGTACGCAGGATCTCGCACTCCTCATCGGCCCACGCCAAACGGCCAAGGGCGACGAGTTGTTCGGTCAACTGGTCATGGATATCGAGCAGCCGATCGACATCAGCGGCGGCATAGTCGCGCTGGGCATTGTTGAGGGGACGCTCTAACCAGTCGGTCAGGCGATTGGCTTTCGGGAGCTGGACCCCGAGTTCGCGTTCGTGGAGCGCAGCGAGCGATGGTGTTGACATGCCCAGGAAGCCGGCAGCGATTTGTGTATCGAAAAGCCGCTGCGGGATGGCCCCGGTAGTGAGTTCGAGCACTTCGAGATCCTGAGCGGCAGCGTGGAGGACTGCGAGCGCATCGCTCTCCATGACTGCCCGCAACGGTGACAGGTCGACCTCGAGCGGATCGATGAGGACGAGCTCACCGGGCCAGGCGATTTGGACGAGCGCGACTTTCGGCCAGTACGTGCGCTCGCGGTGAAACTCGGTGTCGAGCGCGTAGCGGTCTTGGCCGAGGAGCTGCTCAATAACCGACGCCAGCTCATCTGCAGTGTCAATGAATCGGTGATCGCGCATGATGTCAGGCCGCGCTGGTTCGAGGCGCGTGGTCGACGTGGCGGTCCGGGGTCGGCATGAGTCCTCCTGAGCCGCTGATCGTAGCGAGCCGAACAGCGGCCGCTGGTGATCGCGTCAGGGCTCGGTCGGCAGGTCGGCTGGTACGTCCGCATCGGCATACCAGGAGGGAGAACCATCGAGAATCTCCACGACGGATAGACCGGCGGCGGCGCGGCGCGGGGCGCGTTCACCGGCGGCGAAGGCACGTTCGAGAACGGAACGGCTGCGCCGATGCCAAACGGCGTGGAGCCACTGGGGTCGGCCATCAACGATGGGCACGGCTGCGTCGCCTTCTGCCAACGCCCCGACCATGCTGGTCACTGCGAGCGAGGAGGCATGGAGCAGGTCACAGGCGAGGACCACGACGAGGTCGGTCTCCAGTGTTCGCAGGGCGGTCAGGATGCCCCCAAGTGGACCCTCCCCCGGGTACTCATCGGGCACGAACGCATGGCCGGCGGCAAGCACCTGCTCACGGTCACCACCGATCACGACAACAGGGCTAGCTGAGGCGCCCTGGAGCGCAGTCACCGCGCCATCCAGCAGGGTCCGTCCGCCAACCTCAATGAAGGCTTTGTCGCGGCCCATGCGCGAACTCGCTCCGCCGGCGAGCACCGCGCCGCCGACAATCATCGGGGTGGCCAGGCGGGGTCGAGTTGCCGGAGGAAGACCGCGCAGCGTTCATCCTCGTCTGTTTCGCCGATTGCCTCCGCGGACGCCTGCAGGCCGGCCAAGGCCCGCAGAAAGCCCTGGTTGGTGGGATGTTCCCAGCGAACGTACCCACTGCCGCGCCAGCCATTGGCCCGCAGCCGGTCCAGGCCACGGTGGTAGCCGGTCCGGTAGGCCGCGTACTTGAGGGCTGGGTCGTCGACCGCATCGCCAAGCGATGCCCAGGCCGCCAGAAAGCGGGGCCAGCGGGCGCAGACGCTGCCGATGGCGGCCACGGGATCCTTCGCCACCTCGGCGTCGGCGAGCGCCGCAAGCGCGTCGGGCGGCTCGGCATCGAGAACGGTCTCGGGAGGCCCCGAGCTGGAGAGGTTCACCGGCTGATCACTCATGGGCCGATCGTAGCGATTCGGTGAGGGTGAACCAGGTGCCGAGGTGGCCTTGGCTAGGGTGCGGCGGTGCTGCCGGAATGGGTCGACGCCGAACGCCTTCAGTGGATCACGCTGGCCGTGATCGGCCTTTGTGTCATCGGGATGTTCCTGGTCATGCGCTTAGTACGCCAGGTCGTCACCAAGCTGCTGCTCTTCATCGTGCTGGCCGGGTTCGGGCTCTCCCTGTGGCTCCAGCGAGCCGATCTCGCGGAATGCGCAGAGACCTGTTCGTGCACCCTGTTCGGCGAGCAGGTCGCCATCCCGGAGGACCGACGTCCCGACCGCTGCAAGCCAAGCGACGGCTAGCGACTACGGCACGCGCTCAATTCGCAGAACGTTGGTCGCCTGCGACCGGCTGTCGTTACCTGCCAGCACGCCCACGAGTTCACCGGCCCGGACCAGGCCGGACTCCTTGGCAAGACGGATCGCCTCCAGCACCATTTCCTCGTTGCTCCCGCCTTGCTGCATGAGCATCGGTGTCGTGCCCCAGCTGAGGGTGAGTTGCTGCACCGTTGCCTCGTTGGTGGAAAACCCGAGGATGTTGGCTTCCGGCCGAAACCGCGCCATCGAGCGGACCGTGAAGCCCGAGCCTGAGATGCAGAGCACGTTCTTCACGCCCAGCTCGCCGGCGGCACGCCAGGCGGCCATCGTCATGGCATCGGTAACCGAAGCAGGCTCGGCCCCCTCGTCGGTCATCCGGAGCTCAGCGACCTTGCGGGCCCACTGGTCGTAGTCCATTTCCTCATCGGCCCGGCAGGCGATGCGGCTCATGGTGTGAACGACGTTGGTGGGATCCGCTCCCACGGCAGTCTCCCCGGAAAGCATGACGGCGGATGAGCCGTCAAAGACGGCGTTGGCGACGTCGGACGCCTCGGCTCGGGTTGGTGCCGGGCTCGTCACCATGGACTCGAGCATCTGGGTCGCGGTGATGACGGGACGGCCGCCGGCGATGCATTGGCGAATGATGTCTTTTTGCAGATGAGGAAGATCCTCCAGGCTGCACTCGTTTCCGAGGTCACCTCGCGCCACCATCACAGCGCCAGACGCCTCGATGATGCCGGGCAGATTGTCGACCGCTGCTCGCGTTTCGATTTTGGCGATCAAGAGCGGTCCACGCGGGTGTGGCTCGGTGCCGACCCGGCGCATGTCGTGGGCTGAACGAACGAAGCTCACGGCCACCATGTCAACGCCAGCGTCGACGAAGGCATCCAGGGCAATGAAGTCTTCCGGGGTCGGCGTCGGAATTTGCAGCCGGTCGCTCGGAATGTGGACCCCGGGCCGACCACGGAGCCGGGACCCAGCGATCACGTTGGCCAGCATCTTGTCGACCTGCTTGTCGGTGATCTCCAACACTGCACCGCCATCACCGATCGTCACGCGATCGCCGACCTGGATGTCACGCATCAGGAACTCGTAGTCGACTTCGATTACGTCGCTGGTCGAGCTCGCCTCCCCCACTCGCAGCTCGATGGTGCCCCCGGTCGGTACGTCGACGCCGGACTCACCGAAGTTGCCGGCCCGCACCTTCGGGCCGGGCAGATCCACGAGAATCCCGACTCGGCGGCCCTCATCGCGGGACACGCTGCGGATGCGGTGGAATCGCTCAAGCGCCTCGTCCACGCTGTTGTGGGCCAGGCCGAGTCGAGCAACGTCCATGCCAGCCCGAATCATGGACCGGAGCGTCGTTTCGTCCTCGCTAGCCGGACCGATAGTCGCGACGATTTTGGTGCGTCGATGCATAGGCAAAGGCTACCCGTGTCGTCTGCGTGGACCGTGGAGGTTTTGGCTCGCTTCTCGATACCGACGTCATTAGTTCAGCCGGGCACGTAACGCACGTGCTCGATGCCGCAGATCCTCGCTCTGCGCGACGACCGATGCTCGCTCCAGTAGCTCAGCCGCCTGCGCGAAACGGCCCCGCTGTTCGCAGAGTCGGATGAGCGCTCCAACATTCTGAAACTCGAGCGGAAGTGAGCACCGGAGTTCGATGAGCCAGTCGAGTTGGCCAACGTCTCGGGTCACAAAGGAGTTCGTGAGGTTATTGACGACCCGGGTCACGATGAGCCGGTCGTCGATGGGAGCGAGCAGTTCGGGTGTGAGTTCGACACCGATCGCCTGCGTGCGTTGCTCGAGGGCGACAGGCGGCTGGGGCCGTGCTCGGTCGAACGGATCGAGCAACTCACCGGTGAGGGGGTCCCTCACGAGAAAGTGGCCAGGGAGACCTACTGCCTCGAGGGGTATGCCGGCGCGCCGGGCGATGGAAAGAAGCACGACGGCGAGCGTGATCGGCATCCCGAGACGCCGTTGCAACACGGCGTCGAGGTCAGAGTTGGCCGGGTCGTGATAGTCGTGCAGATCACCCCGAAAGTCGAGACGGTCGTAAACCAAGACCCGAAGCCCCTCGACCGTGCGTGTCTCGATGGCATCGGCCCAACCATCAAGTTCGGCGAGACGACGTTCGATATCGACGGTGGCACCGGGTTGCGCAGCGGCCAGATGCAAGAGCGCTTCATCCAACCCAACACTGGTCGGTGTCTCGAAAAACTCGTGCAGTCGCGTGCGCTCGCCCACGAGACGGAACGGTATCGATGTGGGCGACGAGTACGGTCCGAGTGTGCACACGTATCTCGGTTCGGGCGGTCCCGTCGGCTTTGCGCATCGAGGAGGGGCGAGCGTCCACCCTGAGAACACCCGACGCGCCTTCCAACACGCCGTCGACCTCGGGTTTCGCTACCTCGAGACCGACGTGCACGTGACCAGCGACGGCGTGCTGGTGGCGTTCCACGACGACGTCCTCGATCGGGTGACCGACGGATCCGGACGCATTGCCGACCTGCCGTGGAGCGAGGTGGCATCCGCGCGAGTGGGCGGTACCGAACCCATCCTCCGCCTCGACGAGCTCCTCAAAGAGTTTCCCGACGCCCGCATCAACATCGATCCGAAGTCCAATGGAGCGGTCGAGGCCCTCGCCGCCACGATTCGTTCGCTTGGGGTCGAAGATCGCGTCTGTGTCACGGCGTTCAGCCGTCGGCGCACCCGTCAGGTAAAGCGCTTGGTTGGCCCTGCGCTGTGCACCGGGGGCGGTGCGCTCGCAACGCTGGCTGCCATGATCGGGCTCGGACGTCGACTCCTCGCCCGAGATGTCGATGTCTTACAGGTGCCTCCCCGCTTTGGGCCGCTACCGGTGGTGACCCGTCGCTTCGTTGAGAACGCCCACCGCTGGGGGATGCACGTCCATGTGTGGACGATCGATGAGCCGGCTGAGATGGAGCGACTCCTCGACCTCGGGGTGGACGGCATCATGACCGACGAACCAGAGCGTCTGTGCCGGGTGTTCGCGACCAGAGGACTTTCGCTGAGCTGAGCTCCACCGGACCCAGCTATTCGTCCCCTACCCTGGTTGGTGGTCGAAGCGGGGCTGTCGGGCGTACGCGCCCGGAGGTTTGTCGTTCCCGTGTTTCACCGTTTTTCCTTGCTGCGTTCCCGCCACGCCGCGGTCATCCTCTGTGCGCTGGCGATGCTGCTCGGCGTTCGGTTCGGTGACGACGCGGCGGAAGGTCGTAACGAAGTGTCAGTGCCGTCGGTCGCAGCCAGCGTTGCCGACCCAACGCTTGACCCCCGGATCGTGGCGATGGAGCTCCGAGGAACCGACTGGAACGCCCGCCTTGCCGACCTAGAGGCGGTGCTCTTTGCCCGCCGAGACGCAGAGCGTCGCGTCGTGACAACAACGGCGGCACTGCAAAGCGCTCGCCTCGAACTCCGGCTGGTCCAAGATGAACTCGGCACGGTGCGCGTTGAGGCGGCCGACATCGACGAACGGCGGGATCGGCATCGCTCGGCGCTCCAGGCTCGAGCACTCGAGCTCTTTGTTGGTTTCGGGGAGGAGGCCCGACTCGACGAACTCGACTCCATCGAGGAGGCAACCGCCGGCGCCCGGCACCGACAGCTTGCCGCCGAGGTCGACGAGCACCAGCTTGGCCTACTTCGCGTGCTCGAAGACGAGCGCGCCGGGCTCGGCACCGCGATCGCTGATCTTGAGGGCCGATTCCTTGCCCTCCGAACCAATGTCGCAGCGCTGCGTGAAGCGCTGGCTGCCGCGCGCGACGACCGCACGCGAGCGGTAGAGGCGCTTCCTGCGGCGGAAGATGCCGTTCGTCGAGCCCGACGGACCGCCGTGGTCCCCGGACTCGACATCCCGGTCGTTGCTCTCGATGCCTACCTTCGAGCCGAGGTCACCCTCGCCGAGTCCGATCCCACCTGCGGCCTGGCGTGGTGGATGATTGCCGGGGTTGGACGCGTTGAGAGCCGCCACGGCACGCTCGGTGGGCGTTCTCTCCATGCCGATGGTCGCCCGAACCGTCCCATCATTGGCATTGCCCTCGAGGGCGGGCCCGGGATCCGAGCAATCGCTGACACGGACAGCGGGGCCCTCGATGGCGACGTTGAGTGGGACCGAGCCGTCGGGCCCATGCAGTTCATACCCGAGACCTGGTCGATCCGCGGTCGTGACGGCAACGATGATGGCGTTCGCGATCCCCACAACCTGTACGACGCCGCGCTTGCCGCCGGGCGTTACCTGTGCGGGCTGGGGGGTGACCTCAGCAAGAACAACCAGTTGGAGGAGGCGTACTTCGGCTACAACACCTCCTCGGACTATGTCTCGCTCGTGACCGGCCACGCTCGCCACTATGCGGCGGCCGAGATCCCCTCGCGACCGCTCGAAAATGGCCAGTCGGTGGATGAAACTGGGGATAACTGAGGCGGCGCTGGGGACGTTCGGTGGGAATCGCGGCGATCTCTGGGGATTTCACGGATCTCGCTTGACCCCGCTGTCGCCGAGTCGCATCATGCCCCTGTCGCCGCAAACGAGTCGGAGACGGATCACCGGGAAGCCGGAGGGAGCGCAAGCTTCCGAAGGCAGATCGAGGGCCCGCCAACGGCAAGGGAACGGAGACACCGACACGATCAGGCCGGCTTCCTCGGAAACCGGCGGGTCGGCCGAGACACCGCTGGTCCAGCGGTTGGAGCGGCCTCCGGGTTCTCACGAGGGACTCGGAGTCCGATCCGCCGAAGGGCCACATCACGGTGATCTGTCTGGTCGCCAGGTTCCCACTGTGGAGTGGGAGGCCGGGTCAGGGAGCGCTCCCGAGGTGAGGGGTCAGGTGGTCCGAACCGGGAGTCCTGCCGACGGGCAGGTGGAACGGAGCGGAGCACCGGTGCCGCCAGGCGCCGAGGCCGATTCAGGGTCACGGAGACGGAAGACGATTCCGGGCCGGGATCCAGAGGCAACCCTTGTACACGGGAAGCCTTCAAGCGAGGTCAACGCCGTCGGGCATTGGCATCGGGTGGTCACTGTCGATTCGGAGCCCCGAGAAGTTGAGTTCGAGCAATCGGACGAGGCTACTCGGGGCTTCGTGCCGTTTTCGGGGGAGTTTGATCCTCACCCGCTCCTGGTCGTCCGGTCGGGGTTCAGTCGTCCTTGAGCGCCACCGCATTGGGGGTGACGTTCATCTTCGGCTCGTACTCGGCAGAGACGACCTGTTTCGCATCAGCACCAAGGGTCGCCCGCAGCTCGGACCGGCACGCCGAACACGGCCCGTAGAAGCTCTCTGCCGCCGTGCTGCCACAGCGTGGGCAGATGATCGACTGCGTGTCCATGGGCCGAGCATGCCACAGCGTGGGGCTCAGTGAGGGCACCATGTGCGGGGTCCGTTAGAGTCCGGCGACCGTCGAGGAGCGTGAGTGGAACTACAGACCGAAGATCGTGAGACCGCAGCCGACATTGTCGTGATCGGCGCCGGTCCGGCCGGCCTTACGGCCGCGTACCAACTCGGTAAGCACGGCCGGCATGCCGTCGTGCTGGAGGCCGACACGGTGGTCGGTGGGATCTCCCGCACTGCACGCGTCGATGACTGGCGTTTCGACATCGGTGGCCACCGCTTCTTTACGAAGGTCCGACCGGTTCGGGAGCTCTGGCACGAGATTCTTCCCGACGAGGATTTCCTGCTTCGACCGCGGATGAGTCGGATCTTCTACGGAGGGAAGTTCTACGACTACCCACTTCGGGCATTTAACGCACTGCGAAACCTTGGACCGATCGAGGCGGTTCGTTGTGTTCTGTCATACCTGTGGGTTCGGGTCCGTCCGCCGAAGGACCAGAGCACGTTCGAGGGGTTCGTGGCGGCGCGATTCGGGTGGCGCCTGTACCGAACCTTTTTCAAGACGTACACCGAGAAGGTGTGGGGTGTCCCACCCGCGGAAATCCAAGCCGACTGGGCCGCCCAGCGGATCAAGAATCTGGACTTGCTCCGAGCGGTCATCAACTCACTCGCTCCTCGACGCAAGCAGACCGACATCACCAGCCTGATCGAAGAGTTCGAGTACCCCCGTCACGGCCCCGGCATGATGTGGGAGCGTTGCCACGCCCTCGTTGAGGAGCAGGGCGGCGAGGTCCACTTCGACCAGCCGGTGACCCGCATTGAGCATGCGGAAGGACGAGCCGTCGCCGTGCACACCGACACTCAATACGGCACGCAGCGACACGGTTGTGATGCAGTGATCTCCTCCATGCCGCTCCCCCACCTCGTGCGGTCCATGGACCCACCACCACCCGCCGAGGTTCTCGACGCCGCAAACGGGCTCGCGTTTCGCGATTTCCTCACGGTTGCGCTTGTTGTCCCCAAGGACGCTGGCTTTCCCGACAACTGGATCTACATCCATGCGCCTGATGTCGAAGTCGGCCGGGTGCAGAACTTCCGAAGTTGGTCGCCCGAGATGGTGCCTGACCCGGACATGACCTGCCTCGGCCTCGAATACTTCGTCACCGAAGGGGATGAGCTGTGGACGTCATCTGATGATGACCTGGTGGCGCTGGGAACGGCGGAACTTGAGCGCCTTGGTCTCGTAACGGACGGCTCGGTCCGCGAAGGATTCGTTGTCCGAATGCCCAAGGCGTATCCCATGTACGACGCCGACTACCAAGCCAATGTCGAGGTGCTTCGCGGCTGGCTCGACCGTGCTGTGTCCAACGTGCATCCGGTCGGGCGCAACGGCATGCACCGCTACAACAACCAGGACCACTCGATGTACACGGCGATGCTGACCGTCGACAACATCGTCACCGGCTCTACCCACGATGTCTGGGAAGTCAATGTCGAGGCGGAGTACCACGAAGAGGTCAGCGCCCCGAACCCCGACGGCGCGATACAACCCTGACGGGTGTCCTCAGCAACGGGACCCGTTGCTGACTGGCGGTGGAGCGGAGCGGGAGCCGACCGCCAGTCAGCCCCGCAAAAGCCACGGGAGGCTCAGATTCGAATGTCAGCGGGTGGAGGCCCGTACCGCTTGCGGAGGTGATCGCGAATGGCGAGTAACCGCCCCCGCGGTGACCAGTGCAAGCCTCGCGCCGGCGCGTGGACAAGCCCGAGTGGGATTTGCACCAGGGCAACCCCGATTCGAAAGATTGCCTGGCGTCGGCCGAAATGGTCTCGCAGCATCAGCAGCGTGTTTCGGAGCTGCAAGTAGGCAACCCGCTCAATGCTCGAGCTCATCCCGGGATTGCGAACCATGGCGCCTCGGATGAGGCCACAGGTCCACCCCTGCGCCGCGGCCCGCAGGGCAAGTTCGGACTCTTCGCAGTAGGCGAAGTACCGCTCATCGAACAGTCCGACCTCTTCGATACACGCTCGACGCGCCAACATGAGCGTGCCATGAGGGTAGCCGGAGGGCTCGAACCCGCTATCGACCGTCGGCGCTGCGTCGATGGTGCCGAGGTACGGATCGATCACGGGGACTGCGCCGTCGCCCACGTCGGCACTTGCCAGCCCGACCCGATCCCTGCCCTCCAGTTCTCTCAGCATGGCTGCGAGCGTGTCCGGATCTGGGAGCGCATCGTGGGGGGCAATGGCGACCCACTCGCTCGTGTGGGCGTGAAGCCAGCGCCGCAGACCGACATTTGCACCGGGGCCGAACCCGAGGTTTGCGCCGGTGGAGATCAGCTCTGCGTCGCCAACAAGCGACGGAAGGCCGCGCACGGTGTCCTGGTCAGATCCGTTGTCGACCACGATGACCGAGGTCGGCACCGTCTGCTCTGCGAAGGCGGCGACCGTCCGACCGACGGCATCGGGCCGGTTTCGATGAATTACGACAACGGAGACGAGCGTGGACATGGTTCGCAGCCTGCCGCCACCGCCGCCGAACGCAAACGCGGATCCCTGGCTCCACACCCGTCGGCGCTAGCATGCATGGCCGGAGCTCGATGGTTCAAGGGGGAATCGTTGTCCGAGGACCGTCAGGCGTGGCTGCCGCCGCACATCACTGCCGCCGAGCGGGTACACAAGATCGGTGACCTCGCAGCCGAGGCCGGAATCGAGCGGGTTCACATGCTGGCGTGGCGTGATCTCGCCGATGTCGAGGCGGGCGGGTCAGAGTTGCACGCAAGCGAGGTGGCGTCACGTTGGGCGGAGGCCGGACTCGACGTCACGATGCGCACCTCCTATGCCCAGGGCTCACCGCCACGCAGCGTGCGCGACGGCTATGAGGTGATTCGGCGGGCCGGTCGCTACGCCATCTTTCCGCGAGCGGTCGGCGCAGAACTGCTGCGCCGGCATGGCCGTCGGGACGCCCTGGTCGAAATCTGGAATGGCGTGCCCTTCTTTTCGCCCATATGGGCCCGGGGGCCTCGGGCTACCTGGCTGCACCACGTGCATGAGGACATGTGGCCGATGGTGCTTCCAGCGCCGCTGGCGCGGGCAGGACAGATGCTCGAGCGGCGAATTGCGCCGCCCTTCTATCGGAGAACGCCGATCGTGACGCTGTCCGAATCGTCACGGCGCCACATCATGGAGCGCCTCAGGCTCCCTGCGGAACGCCTCCACGTCGTCCCCCCAGGTGTCGACGTTCGGTTTACGCCCGGACCATCGGCGACGACACCCCTCGTGGCTGCAGTTGGGCGCCTGATGCCGGCCAAGGGCTTCCCGTCGTTGGTTCGGGCCCTGGCTGAGGTCCGGCGGGCGGTGCCCGAAGTCGAGTTGGTGATCGTTGGGGAAGGCTACGAGCGTGAACGCATCGAAGGCACGATTCGCGAGTTTGACGCCGAGTCGTGGGTGACGATGCCCGGCCGCCTCTCGGATGACGCGATCGTCGATCTCTATCGCCGGGCGTGGGTCGTCGCGAGTGCATCACGGGCTGAGGGTTGGGGAATGACGCTCACGGAGGCGGCCGCCTGCGGGACCCCCGCCGTGGCCACCGATATTCCGGGTCATCGAGACGCCGTGGCCCAGAACGAGACCGGTCTGCTGGTCGAGCGGGAGGCTGACATGGCTGGGGCCATCACCCGGCTCCTGACCGACGAGCAGCTCCGCCGTCGCATGGGCGAGGCGGCAACCTCGCGCAGTGATCTGTTCCGGTGGGAGCGCACCGCCTACGAGACGTTGGCGGTGTTGGCCGGTCACCGCGATCGGTGAATCGGGTGCGAGCCAGACTCGCCTCGTGCCGACTCGAGCTGGGCCTCGCCTTCGTCGCCTTCGTCCCGATCCTGGCGTCGCGACCGGGGACGGTAGGGGCCGACACGAAGACCTACCTGTATCTCGATCCGGGCCGTCTGCTCGCCGAGGCGCCGCTGCTGTGGAACAGCGATGTTGCGCTCGGCACCGTGACCCATCAGAACATCGGGTATCTGTGGCCGATGGGCCCCTTCTACTGGCTCTTCGAGACGGTGGGAGCGCCTGACTGGGTGGCCCAGCGGCTCTGGCTGGGGGCCATGCTGTTCGCCGCTGGAATGGGGGTGCGATTCCTGCTTCGTACCCTTGGGTGGCAGGGTCCTGGACTCGCGGTCGCAAGCTTCGCGTACATGCTGAGCCCGTATCTGCTCGATTATTCGGCGCGGATCTCTGCGGTCTTGCTCCCGTGGGCTGGCCTCCCCTGGATGATCGGGTTGACGGTGTTGGCCGCTCGCCGGGGCGGGTGGCGCGACCCCGCTCGCTTCGCCCTCGTGACCGTGACGGTGGGCAGTGTCAACGCGACCTCGTTGCTGTTGGTCGGGCTCGCCCCGGTGCTCTGGTTGGCCCATGCGGCGCTGGTCGAACGATCGGTCTCGGTTCGGCGAGCACTCGCCGCTGCGTTACGAATCGGTGTTCTGTCCCTGTCGGTTTCCATCTGGTGGATCGCGGGGCTCGTGTTGCAGGGGCGGTACAGCCTTCCCGTGACGCGGTATACCGAGACCTACGAGGTTGTTGCCGACGCAGCAACCGCGCCAGAAATCCTGCGGGGTCTCGGCTATTGGTTCTTCTACGGCAACGACAAGTTTGGGCCTTGGATTCAACCGAGCGTTGAGTACACCCAGGGTGTCTGGCTGCTGTTCCTCACCTTCGGCCTTGTGGTGCTCGCACTGCTTGCGAACGCGGTTGTCCGCTGGCGGCATCGCTCCTACTTCGTCCTCCTGCTCGTCGTTGGGGCGCTGCTCGGCATTGGTGCGCATCCGTTCGACGAGCCTTCATTCCTGGGCTCGTTGTTCAAGGACTTCACCCGAACCGATGCAGGCCTCGCCCTCCGCTCCACCCCCCGAGCCGTGCCTCTGGTCGTACTGGCGACGTCGGTGCTGCTCGGGACGGTCGTGGGCGCTGTTCAGGCCCGCCTGCCCCGTGCTGGGCGGACGCTCGGCGTGCTGACCCTTGTGGCCATTGTGCTCGCCAATCCAGCGATGTGGCGGGTCCGGATGATCGAGGAACACCTGCACCGCCCTGAAGCGCTTCCGGCCTACTGGCTCGAAGCCGCTGAAGCGTTCGATGCCGGCGACGATGGAACCCGGATCTGGGAGGTTCCTGGAAGTGATTTTGCGTCGTATCGCTGGGGCAACACCGTCGATCCGATCACCCCCGGCTTGATCGAGCGAGGCTATGTCGCCCGCGAGTTGGTTCCCTTTGGTTCGGCCGAGTCAGCCGATCTTCTGACTGCCTTTGATCGCAAACTTCAGGAGGGCAGTCTCGAATCGGCGTCGGTCGTCCCGATTGCCCGGCTGCTCTCCGTTGGGGATCTCGTGCACCGCGCCGACCTCACCTACGAGCGATTTCGGACCCCCCGCCCGGTCCTGCTGCGGGCCTTTCTCGATGGCATCGCTGAGCTCGGCTCTCCAACCGGCTTCGGATCCGAGCAGCCCAACCGGGCCGGACCGGAACAAACACTGCTGGACGAACTCGAACTTTCGATTGATCCTGCACTCCCCCACCCTGCGGCCGTGACCGCCTACCCAGTCCCGCAGCCGCTTCCGGTGGTTCGGGTCCGCAACCCGGCCGGTGCACAGGTGGTGATCGGTGATGGTGAGGGGCTCGTTGATGCTGCAGCCGCTGGCCATCTCGACGTGGACCGGATGCTCTTCTTTGGTGCTGACCTTGCGCTCGACGACGTGCTTCGCGAGCAGATCATCGCCGAACCGGTCCAAATCGTGATCACCGACTCGCATCGGCGCCGGTCTCGGCGCTGGGGCACGCTGCGCGAGAACGTTGGCTATACGGAGCTTGCCGGGTTCGAGCCGCTCATCTTCGACCCGCAAGACAACCGCCTGCCCCTCTTCCCGGCGGCGACCGCTGTGGGCTCTGGTGTTGCCGACGACATCCGAACGGTTGCGGTTCACCGGACCGGACCCGAAATTTCCGCCTCACGGTTCGGGAACCCCGTGACGCACACCCTCGATGATCGCCCGGTTCACGCTGCTGACGGGGACCTCAGTACGGCATGGACGGTTGCCGATTTTGCTGAGGCTCGCGGCGAGTTCCTGCGCTTCGCGTTCACCGAGCCGCAGACGGTTGCCTCGCTGCACGCTGTTCAGCCGCTCGTGGAAGCGAATCGTCACATCACCGAGATCATGATCGTCGCTGATGGCGGCGATCAGCGACGAACGCTCCCACTGTCGAGTGCCTCGTGGACCACGGAGGGCGAAGAACTCACGTTTGCACCAATCACGGGCACCGTGTTCGACGTGATCCTCACCGACCTTGACTATCCAGTGTCCGACACCTACCCGGTCGGTATCTCACCGGTGGGGTTCGCCGAACTCACCCTCGGGAAGAGCCCGCCGACCGAGGAATGGATCCGAACGCCCCGCGCGCTGGTGGACCGTCTCGGCGAGGAACTCGACGCTCACGATCTCGCCGTCGTGCTCACCCGTGAACGAAGCGACCCTCGAGAACCCGTCCGTGATACTCCAGAGCGCTTCATGCGGCGGCTGGTGCCGGTTCCGACGCCGCGAGTGTTCGAGGTCAGCGGGACGGTGCGGCTCGACGCAACCATGGACTCGACCGTGCTTGATGCCTTCCTCCGGCCCGGCGATCCGGTCACCTTGACATCGACCGGCTCACTTGAGGGGAGCCTGGGTGCCGGGCCGAGTGCGTTGCTCGACGGAGATCCAGCCACGGCCTTCGTGGGCCGATTCGAGTCCCAGCGCGGGCAGGCCTGGCGGGTCGAGGCGGAGCAGCCAGCTCCGCTCGACGGCATTGAGCTCGACATCATTGTCGATCGCTACCGTTCTGTTCCGAGCCGTCTTGCGGTCTCGCTCGACGATGGGCCGGCTGTCGAATTCGAAACCGGGCTTGGGCTCGAAGATGCGGCGTTGGGCTCGACTCGGACCGTTCGCCTTCCTGTTGAGGCTTCCTCCGTTTCTTCGATTCGTCTTGAGATCGTGGCGAGTGTCGATCGCCTCACCCGTGACTGGTACAGCAATGCCATGGTTGCCATGCCATTCGCCGTGGCCGAGATGCGGGCCGGCGGACTTGCGGTCGCGGCCGACGCGGCTATCGACACTGGCTGTGTCGATGGGCTCCTCTCGGTCGATGGTCGACCGGTATCTGTGCGCGTCACCGGATCTGCTTCCGCAGCCCGCAAGGGTGATGCGCTGCGACTGGAGGGGTGCTCGCCAGCCCCGACGCAGCCCGGGGACGTCGAAGTCGTCACGGCGGCGGCCAGCACGTCGCTCCCGCTCACGGTCGACCAGATCGTTCTTCACAGTGCTCGCCAGGTCTCGGCACCGGCCGAGATCGTGCCGTTGTCGGTCGAGTGGCACAGCGATGTTGAGGCTCGAGGAACGGTTCCCCCTGGGAACGAAGGTCGGTGGTTGGTTCTCGGACAGTCCCGCAACGATGGTTGGGAGGCCGTGGTCGACGGGCAGTCGTTGGGTGCGCCCCGCCTGGTCGACGGCTTCGCCAACGGGTGGCTGCTGCCGGCCGAAGGGGGTGAACTCACCCTGCAGTGGACGCCACAGCGACTCGTCACGGTGGCGCTCTGGATGTCGCTCGGCGCGGCACTCGCAGTCCTCGTGCTCACCCTCCGTGCCAGCGGACGTGATGACCCAGTGCTCGCTGCGGCGCCAAGCCTGATCCCCTGGGGCGGGATTCCAGGGACGTGGTTCCCGGTCGCCACCCGCGCCCTGATCGTCGGCGCATTGACGGCGGGAGGGTTTGCGGTGGTCAACCTGCCATCGTTCCACGGCGCAGCCCTTGCGGTTGGCGGCGCAGTCGCCGTAAGCCTCCGGTTCCCGCGACTGGAGCGGATCGCTCCCGTCCTCGCCGCTGCAGTCTTCGGGTTGTGCAGTGTGCTGATCATGCTCGAGCAAACGCTCGAGCGGCATCCTCCAGACTTCATCTGGCCCCAGCAGTTCGACTCGTACCACGTGCTTGGTGTCGTGACGGTGCTGCTCCTGGCTGCGGACTATGTCCGGTCGGTCATCGTTCCCGACGACGTCTGAGGGTTCTGACGGTCAGGCCGGTGTGGGGGCCGATGCCCGGGCCAAGGCGTGCTGGACGAGCGCAAGGAGCGTCGCTTTCGTCGCCGCCCGATCCCGAGCATCGGTGATCATCATCGGTGTGTCAGCCGGGACGGCGAGTGCCTCTCGAATGTCCTCGAGTGTGTGGTGAACACGACCGAAAAACGCGTTGACGGCGACGACGAAGGGGATTCCGGCCGACTCGAAGTAGTCGACGGCCGGGAAGCAATCTTGGAGTCGGCTGGTGTCGACGAGGACCACGGCGCCGATGGCTCCACGAACAAGGTCGTCCCACATGAACTGGAAACGGTCCTGCCCGGGTGTCCCGAACAGGTACAGGATGAGGTCGTCGCCGAGGCTGATGCGTCCGAAGTCCATCGCCACGGTGGTTGAGGACTTGGCCGCCTCGCCGCCAACATCGACGCCGTGGCTGTGCGATGTGAGCGAGGCCTCGGTTGTGAGCGGTTCGATCTCGCTGATGGACCCGACGAAGGTGGTTTTGCCGACGGCATAGCCCCCGGCAATGACGATCTTGACCGGCACGGGTACCGGTCCGGGGGTTGGGCCCGCTTCTGGTTCAGAGCGCTTGAAGACCATCGAGAACCCTTTCGAGGAGTCGGAGATCGGGGCGGTTGTCGAGAGGAGCTGGCGAATCGTTGCTGGCGAGCAGTCCGTCGGTGACCAGGTCACCAACGAGTACCCGAACGACCCCCAGCGGAAGCTGGAGGCGGGCGGACACTTCCGCAATCGATGTCGGGTTCCAGCAGATCCGACAGATCTCGCGTTGTTCGAGAGGAAGCGCCCGGGCATTGGTTTGGCCGGTGTCGGTTACCCGGACGATTGCTTCGAGAGGAAGGTCGGTTGATGAGCGGACCCGCCCACCGGTGAGGGCGTACGGCGGGATTCGAAGGCGGTCCTCCGCGCGGCGATCGCTCATCGTGGCAGTGCGCCCTGCAGTTCGGCTCGCAGCTCAGGCGTCAGGAATGGGCCGGTCTTGTCAACGAGCACGGCCATCTCGTAACCCACGAGTCCGACGTCGCACTCGGCCGCAGCGACGACGGCAAGGCAGGAGCCGTCGCTGATGCCGGTGACGAACAGAAACGCGTGCTCCATCTCGATGATGATTTCGTGAACGCGACCTCCACCGAACCGACCAGCTGCGCCGTAGGCAAGGCCGGTCAGCCCGGATGCGACGGCGGCAAAACGGTCTGCTGCGTCTCGGTCTAGGCCGCCGGAGAGGGCCATCGGCAAGCCGTCGGATGAGACCACGACGGCTTCGTTGACCCCAGGCACCCGCTCGACGAAGTTCGCAATGAGCCAGTTGACGTTGTTGGCGGCGGTGCTCATGGTCATGACGACTCCTCGCTCTCTGCGGCTGGGCTGTGTTCGGGCTGGCGCCCTCGGCGAAGACCTGACCGATACTGCGAGAGCGTGTGGCGAACATGATCGGGTGACCGCTCCCGTTCGCCGACGATGACGGCGGATCCACTGATGCTCTGAACGGCCCGTTCGCCGCGGGGCCGCCGCATCGGGAGCGGTGGTTGGACGTCAGGCGGGATTCGGCCTTCTCCTGGTGCCCTCGTCGCAGTGCTGGGAGCCGGTGACGGCATCGGCATCGGTGCGGCCGCCTGGTGTTCGATCCTGGGTCGTTCAATCATGCCGGCGGGCAGCTCAATGACCGCACTCACACCGCCGTTGAGCCCCGAGGTCAGGACAAGATCGACGTCGAGACGTCGCCCGAGTCGGGCGACGACCGTCAAGCCCAAGGAAAGTCCGAGCTCAAGCCCTATGGGCGGTGGTTCCGTGAGCACGGCGTTCGCAGCTGCGAGCTGATCGGGGCTCATGCCGATGCCCTGGTCGGCGATGGTCACCTGGTAGCGCCCGTCGTCCATATGGCGCCCGGCGATGTCCACGGCGGTGTCTGGCGGCGAAAATTGGGTCGCGTTGTCCATGAGCTCGGCCATGAGGTGGGCGAGGTCCACCGCACGAGAGCTTTCGAGGGTGACCGGATCGAGGGAGGCCAGACGGATGCGCCTGAAGTCTTCGACCTCCCCCATCGCGACACGGATGACGTCGTCGAGCGCAACGCGGTGGCCCCTCCTGCGGGTTGGTTCTGCTCCCGCCAGGACCAAGAGAGACTCGGCGTTGCGTCGCATGCGGGTGGCGAGGTGGTCCAGTCGAAACAAGTTGTCGAGTTGGTCGGGGTCTTCTTCTCGACGTTCGAGTTGCTCGATGAACTCGATCTGGCGATCGAGCAGGCTCTGATTTCGCCGGGCGAGGTTCACCACGATGTCGGAGACGCCCTGATGGAGAAGGTCGCCCTGCTCTTTCGCGACGTCGACAGCGGCGCGTTGCACATCGGCAAGGGCTTGCCCAAGTTGTGCCACTTCGTCACGACCTCGGGTTTGGATCGGGGAAACGGTTGGTGCTGGGGTCTGCCCCGGGTTGCGGAGCGCCTCCACCAACGCAGGAAGCTCCTCGCGCGAGAGTTGCTGGGCGGCTCGGGTGAGGCGGATGAGCGGTTTCCTCACCGAACGACCGACGACGAAGGCGGTGGCGAGCGCGAGCACGACGATCGTGCCGGAGAGCACAGCGAACATGATGGCCTCCTGCTGCTGCGACTGTGCGAGCGCGGCGGAGTGTGTCGCGCTGCGGGCCAGTTCGGTAAGGACAACCTCGTTGAGGGCAGTGAGACGTGTGGCGGTCTGCGCGCGCCAGTCGTCGCTTTCAGCGACACCACTGCCGCTCGCGGCCGCAGTGATTGCGGCGATGGGGTCGAATCCATCAACGTTCGGCAGTCCGGTCGAGCCGAGCATCGGCAGGTACCCGTCGGCCAGGAGGCGTTCGAGCTGTGTCGCTCCGGAGGGAGGTAGTGACACCAGTGCCCGCTCGAACGCCGCCCGTATGGCCTCCGTGGTGGGCTCAAGCACCAGAGGAAGATCTGGGGGTGGGCCTCCTGCGGCGATAGCGTCATCACCGAGGGCTGAGATGCGCTCCAGCCCGGCCCCCATGACGAAAAGCTCCTGCACCACCTCAAGCGTCCGGAGGAGCTCGATCTCGGCCGCCTCCTGGCTCAGGTCTGTGACAAGGGCACCGGTCGCTTTCGCAGACTCGGCCAGCCCGGCATGGAGGACGGGAAGCGGAAGCCGGTCTTGACCCGTCGTGCTCCTCCGCACATCAAGGTGTTCGCTTACCAGGACAATCTCCGCACGCACGTCGGGGACAGCGAGATCATCCCAGACGGTGACGACGAGCTCATTCCACCGCTCGAGTGCTCGATCGGTGGCCGCCGCTTCGGCCGCCGGCTGGCTTTCGCTTGGCGTCGCCGATACGGCGACGCCTACCGCCCAACGTTCCGTCTGCAGGGCGGTCGATAACTCAGCGCTCGCCAGCGCGAACTCGGCGAGCCGGGCGTCTCGTCCGGCCACCGACGCGGCCTCGAACCGGTTGATGGTCCCGCTTACCGAGACCGCGAGCAAGGCAACCAGAGGGGTCAGGAGCAGCAAGAGCAGCTTGCTCCGGATGGTGAGCCTTTCGAGCATGCACAGCCTTTGGGGGGCGGGTCAGAGACGCCCGAAGGGCGCTTGTCACCCCAATCGGCGGTGCGGTCAAAGAGTTGAGCCTGCGCGGCCGACGGCCCAGCGGCCGTTGGCTAGCGCTGGGGCGCGGCGGTCGGCGCGATCGGTGCAGGAAGGTCGGTGTGCTCCATCAGGTACGTATCGACTGCTGCCGCTGCACTCCGCCCTTCGGCAATAGCCCAAACGATGAGGCTCTGGCCGCGGCCCATGTCACCGGCGACGAAGACCCCGTCGACATTGGTGGCCCAGTCATCATCCCGGGCCACGTTGCCCCGTTCGGTGAGGTCGACACCGAACTGGTCGACGAGCGCGTTCTGTTCCGGTCCGGTGAAGCCCATGGCGAGGAACACCATTTGGGCCGGGAAGTGCTCCTCGCTCCCCTCGACGGGTTGGAACACCATGCGGCCGTCCTCCACCACCTGCTCCACACGAACGGTGTCAAGGCCGGTGAGGTTGCCGTCTTCATCGCCAACAAAGCGCACCGTGTTGATGGCGTACTCACGCTCGCCGCCTTCCTCATGCGCTGAGGTGACCTTGTAGACCATTGGGTAGGTCGGCCATGGGTTCGCGGCCGGACGTGCTTCGGGCGGCCGCGGCATGATTTCGAATTGGTGAATCGATCGGGCACCGTGCCGGTGGGACGTTCCGAGGCAGTCGGCGCCGGTATCGCCACCACCAATGATGATGACGTCCTTGCCGCCAGCGTGGATCGGTGATTCCTCCAAATCACCCGCTTGAACCTTGTTGGCCCAGGGGAGAAACTCCATGGCCTGGTGGATTCCTGCAAGGTCGCGGCCTTCGATGGGCAAGTCTCGGGCTTGGGTAGCGCCACAGCACAACACGACGGCGTCGTACTCGGCGCGCAGTTCGTCGGCAGTCACGTCGACGCCAACGTTGACACCGGTTCGGAACTCGGTTCCCTCCGCCTCCATCTGCTCGAGGCGGCGGTCGAGATGCCGCTTCTCCATCTTGAACTCCGGGATGCCATAGCGGAGGAGGCCACCGATGCGATCGGCTCGCTCGTAGACGACCACGTCATGGCCGGCGCGGGTCAATTGCTGGGCGGCGGCGAGTCCGGCCGGGCCTGAGCCGACGACCGCCACCTTCTTGCCGGTACGCGTCGCGGCCGGCATCGGGACAACCCAACCCTCGGCGAAGGCGCGGTCGATGATTTCAACCTCGATCCGTTTGATGGTGACGGGCGGTTCATGGATGCCCAGCACACAGGCCGACTCACAGGGCGCTGGACAAAGTCGCCCGGTGAACTCGGGAAAATTGTTGGTGGCGTGCAGGCGCTCGATCGCGTCCTGCCACAGGCCCCGGTAGGTGAGGTCGTTCCAGTCGGGGATGATGTTCCCCAGCGGACAGCCGTTGTTGCAGAACGGGATACCGCAGTCCATGCAGCGGCTCGCCTGCTGGCGGAGCTTCTCTTCGGGAAACTCCTCGTAGACCTCTTTCCAGTCTTTTAGCCGGACCGGAACCGGGCGGTGGGCCGGGAGCTCCCGGTCGTGCTTCAGAAAGCCTCGTGGATCTGCCATGGTCGTCTCCCTCAGATCCGAGCTGCGGCCATGACCGCCTCGGTCTCGTCTCTTCCCTCGGCTCGGGCGGCAGCTGCCGCTTCGAGCACTCGCTTGAAGTCCGTGGGCATCACCTTGACGAAGGCGTCGACGCTGGTGTCCCAGGCGGTAAGGAGTCGCTCTGCGACGGCGCTTCCGGTTTCGCGCTGGTGAAGCTCAACCCGTTCACGGAGCCAATCCGCATCATCTGCATCGAGACGCTCAAGCGACACCATCTCGTGGTTCGTGCGACCCGGAAGGAGGCCATCCGGGTCGTAGATGAAGGCAATGCCACCGGACATGCCAGCCGCAACATTGCGGCCGGTGGGCCCGAGGATGACGGCGCGGCCACCGGTCATGTACTCGCAGGCATGATCGCCCACGCCTTCGACCACCGCCGTCGCACCGGAATTCCGGACACAGAACCGCTCCCCCACGACGCCGCGCAGGAAGAGTTCGCCTCCTGTCGCTCCGTAGCCGATGACATTTCCAGCGATGACGTTCTCCTCGGCCACAAACGTCGCTTCGTCAGGTGGTCGCACGACGATGCGGCCACCGGACAGGCCCTTCCCGACATAGTCGTTGGCGTCACCTTGCAATCGCAGCGTGATCCCCGCCGGCACGAAAGCTCCGAGGCTATTGCCGGCCGAACCGGTCAGGTTGACCACGATCGTGTCGTCAGGAAGTCCTTCGCCACCGTGAGCTCGGGTCACCTCAAAACCGAGCAGCGTTCCGACCGTGCGGTTGACGTTGTGAATCGGTGTGTCAATCACGACGGGGCGCTTCTCGTTGATCGCCCCCTCGGCGAGTTGGATCAGGGTCTGATCGAGCGCGCGCTCAAGCCCGTGGTCCTGGTCCTTCCACTGATGCCGTCGAGCCTCCCGGGCGATTTCGGGGAGGTGCAGGATCGGTGACAGGTCGAGCCCTTCCGCTTTCCAGTGATCGACTGCCTCGGTGGTGTCAAGCATCTCGACCTGCCCGATGGCCTCGTCGAGCGTTCGGAATCCCAGTTCGGCAAGGAGTTCGCGGACCTCCTGGGCGATGAACTCGAAGAAGTTTTCGACGAATTCAGGCTCACCTGAGAACTTCTCCCGAAGCGAAGGGTTCTGCGTGGCAACACCGACAGGACAGGTGTCGAGGTGACAGACACGCATCATGATGCACCCCATCACCACCAGTGGCGCAGTGGCGAAACCGAATTCTTCGGCCCCCAGTAGCGCCGCAATCATCACGTCTCGCCCGGTCTTGAGCTGGCCGTCGGTCTGGACGACGATGCGGTCTCGAAGGTCGTTCAGCAGCAATGTCTGCTGGGTTTCGGCGAGACCGAGTTCCCACGGTGCACCTGCGTGCTTGATTGAGGTTTGCGGCGATGCCCCGGTACCTCCGTCATGTCCGGAGATGAGCACCACATCGGCATGGGCCTTCGAAACACCTGCTGCGACGGTGCCGACACCGACCTCAGCGACCAGTTTCACGTGAACCCGTGCTTTCGGATTCGCATTCTTCAGGTCGTGGATGAGCTGAGCGAGATCCTCAATTGAGTAGATGTCGTGGTGAGGCGGCGGGCTGATGAGGCCAACCCCAGGTGTGGAGTGCCGGGTCTTCGCAATCCAGGGGTAGACCTTGTGCCCCGGCAACTGGCCGCCTTCGCCCGGCTTTGCCCCCTGGGCCATCTTGATTTGGATGTCATCGGCGTTGACCAGATATTCACTGGTCACGCCGAACCGGCCCGAAGCGGCCTGCTTGATGGCCGATCGTCGCAGATCACCATTCTCGTCGGGCGTGAAGCGATCGGCGTCCTCGCCTCCCTCCCCGGTGTTCGACTTAGCGCCGAGGCGATTCATGGCGATCGCGAGTGTCTCATGCGCCTCAGCGGAGATGGAGCCGTAACTCATCGCGCCGGTCGAGAAACGCTTCAGGATGTTCTCGGCTGGTTCCACGTCGTCGATCGAGATCGACGGACGGTCACCGAAGCGGAACTTGAATAGGCCTCGGAGGGTTCCGAGTCGTTCTGACTGGTCATCAACAAGGTCGGTGTACTCCTTGAAGATGTCGTAGCGGCCCGAGCGGGTGGCGTGCTGCAGCTTGAACACGGTGTCGGGGTTGAAGAGGTGGTACTCGCCCTCTCGCCGCCACTGATACTGGCCACCGGCATCGAGGGTTCGATGCGCTCGCTCGGTCGGGTTCTCCGGAAAGGCCTTGCCGTGGCGCTCCCTGATCGCTTCGGCGAGGACATCGAGACCGACACCGCCCAATCGGCTGACCGTGCCGGTGAAGTACTCGTCGACGACATCGCTTGCCAGCCCGATCGCCTCGTAGATCTGCGCGCCGGTATAGGAGGCAACGGTAGAGATGCCCATCTTGGACATCACCTTCAGAATGCCCAGACCGGCGGCCTTGATGTAGTTGCGGTGGCCTACTGTCGGGTCGAGATCACCGAGGCCGTACTCACCGTTTGCCACCATTTCGTCGATCGTGGCAAAAGCAAGGTACGGGTTGATTGCGTTGGCGCCGTAGCCGAGCAGTGTCGTGATGTGATGAACCTCGCGAACATCCCCCGCCTCCACGACAAGGCCGACCTGCGTGCGGGACTTGTTTCGGACGAGGTGGTGATGCACGGCACTGCATGCCAGCAGTGACGGGATCGGATTATCGTGCAAGCCGCTGCCGCGGTCGGAGATCACCAGAACGGTCGCGCCGTCGGCAAGGGCAGCATCAGCGTCGCGGCGGAGCTGCTCGATGCCCGCGGCGAGTGCGGCGCCGCCACCGTCGGCGTCGAACCGGGCACCGAGGACTGCAGTCCGGAAACCGGCCGGACCCTCGCCATCGTGGAGTGCAACGATGCGAGCGAGCTCCTCGTTGGTTACCACCGGGTTGTCAAGGTGGATGGTTCGACACGACGCCGGTGTCGGATCGAAGAGGTTCCCTTCAGGGCCGACCCGAGCGAAGAGGGAGGTGATGATCTCCTCCCGAATGGCGTCGAGCGGCGGATTGGTGACCTGCGCAAACAGCTGCTGGAAGTAGTCGGCCAGATGGCGACTGCGGTCCGACAACACGGCGATTGGCGTATCGGTGCCCATCGAGCCGATGGCTTCCTTGCCGTCTCTCGCCATCGGCGAGATCAACAACTTCTTTTCCTCAACGGTGTAGCCAAACTCCTGTTGGAGCTGTGTCACCGAGGATTCTCCGCTCGACCGTGACACTCCGCTCGGAAGATCCTCGAGGGTGACGAGGTTGGATTCGATCCACTCGCCGTACGGCCGACTACCGGCGATCGTTGCCTTGATCTCGTGGTCCCGGATGATGCGGCCCTCGCTCGTGTCGATGAGGAACATGCGACCCGGCTGGAGTCGGCCCTTCTCCACGATGGTGTCCTGGGGCAGGTCGACGACTCCGACCTCGGAGGCCATGACGACCAAGCCGTCTCGGGTCACCCAGTAGCGGCTGGGACGGAGTCCGTTGCGATCGAGCACAGCACCCATCACCGTGCCGTCGGTGAACGCAATGGACGCAGGCCCATCCCATGGCTCCATGCGGGCGGCGTTGTACTGATAAAAGGCCTTGCGTTCGGCATCCATCTCGGTGTGGTGCTCCCAGGGCTCCGGGATCATCATCAGCACCGCCTCAGCGAGTGAGTAGCCGCCAAGGCTCAGCAACTCGAGGGCCTCGTCGAACCCTGCGGTGTCGCTCGCGCCCGGGGTGCAGATCGGGAAGGCCCGTTCCAAGCCGGGGAGATGGGGCGACGTGAGCAGCGCTTCGCGGGCCCGCATCCAGTTCCGGTTGCCCTGGATCGTGTTGATCTCGCCGTTGTGGGCCACGATCCGGTACGGGTGCGCCAGCGGCCAGGACGGGAAGGTGTTGGTCGAGAACCGGGAGTGAACGAGCGCCATGGCGCTCTCGACTCGCTCATCCACGAGGTCGGGGTAGAACCCCGCAACCTGCGGCGTCGTCAGCATGCCCTTGTACACGAAGGTGCGCGAGCTGAGCGACGGCATGTAGACGCCATCGTGCGCCTCTGACACGCCGCCCATTGCCTCGTTGGCGTCGTCGCGGCCGGCCGTGACCGAAATGTCGTGCTCGATTCGCTTGCGCGCAATAAAGGCTTTGCGGTCGAGGTCGATGCCGGTGGCCCCGTCAGCGGCGGTGACGAAGACCTGCCGGAAGATCGGCATCGTCATGAGTGATGCGGTTCCCAGGATGGACTCGTCGATCGGCACGTCGCGCCAGCCGATAACGGTGAGCCCTTCTTCTTCGAGGATCGTCTCGACCTGGGCTGCGGCGGCGTCGGCGACGGCCGGATCCTGGGGAAGGAAGGCGATACCGGTTGCGTAGGCGCCTGCCGTGGGCAGCTCGAAGGCGACGACGTCGCGAAAGAACCGATCGGGAACTTGGATGAGAATCCCGGCACCATCGCCGGTGTTGATGTCGGCGCCTCGGGCGCCGCGGTGCTCGAGGTTGCACAGCGCGCCGATTGCCTTGGCGACGATGTCGTGGCTCTTGCGACCGTGCAGATCGCAGACAAAGTTGAGCCCGCAGCTGTCGTGCTCGTGGACGGGGTCGTACAAACCCTGCGCCGGGGGCAGGTCGGGGTTGGATCGATGGGCAGTTGGCATGCGATGTCCTCCGGAACGGCGGGCGCGAGCGCCCGGTGTCGTCGGAGCTGGGACATCGTTGGCCCTGCTTCCAGTTGTGGAAATCTATCTGGGCCCTCTCCGGTGGAACAACTCCGTCGCTCGAGGCGCCAAGATGGAGTCATGCGCGACGTAGATCTCGACTTCGCCCGTGCGCTCGGTGCTGACATCGATGCCTCACCGACGCCCTATCACGCCGTGGCACGGGTGCGTGCCGCCCTCGATGATGCGGGATTTTCCCCGTATGACTCGGCCAATGGTCCGGTTGGGCGCTGGTACCACGAGCGGGGTGGGGGCATCGTGGCCTGGGTTGTCGGACCCGGCCATCACGAGACCTCCGGTGTACGGGTGATTGGGGCCCACACCGACAGTCCGAATCTTCGCATCAAGCCCCAGCCCGACACCGGTTCCGCCGGTATCGCGCAGTTGGGTGTGGAGGTCTACGGCGGTGTCCTCCTGAATTCATGGCTCGACCGGGACCTCGGTGTTGCTGGCCGGGTGGCGGTCGAGAGCGACGGCGAGGTGGAGATGCACGAATTTCGCGTCGACCGACCCCTGCTTCGGATTCCACAGCTCGCGATTCATCTCGACCGCGGTGTCAACGAGAACGGGCTGGTGCTCAACAAGCAACGCCACCTTGCACCGATGTGGGGCCTCGGATCGGCTCCGGAGTTCCGAGCGTTTGTAGCCGGTGAAGTGGTGGCCGACCCCGAAGCGATCTTGGCCTGGGACGCGATGGTGTTCGATCTCACCCCGGCCCGGCTGGTCGGCCTTGACGAGGAGTTCTTCGCCTCGGCCCGCATCGACAACCAACTGTCGTGCTTCGCCGCAGTGGCGGCGCTCCTCAGAGTCGCTGAAGAGCCTGGCGAGACGATCCCGATGATCGCGCTCTTTGATCACGAGGAGGTCGGCAGTGTCAGCACGACCGGTGCGGCGTCGCCCTTCTTGCGGCATCAGCTCGAGCGAATCCACGCAGCTTTTGGCGCAGACCACGAGGCCCGCCTGGCATCGGCGGCCCGGAGCTTGATCATTTCTGCCGATGGCGCGCATGCGACTCACCCGAATTACCCAGACCGCCATGAGCCGGATCACGAGGTTGCGCTCAACGGAGGTCCTGTTCTCAAGATCAACGCAAACCAGCGCTACGCAACCGACGCCGCGAGTGCTGCCGCGCTCGAGCTGGCCTGCCGGCGGGCAGAGGTGCCGGTGCAGCGGTTCGTGACCCGAACCGACCTCGCTTGCGGCTCGACGATCGGTCCGGCAACCGCCGGCGAACTCGGGATCGATGTGGTCGATGTCGGTGTCGCCCAACTTGCGATGCACTCGGCGCGCGAGGTGGCAGGAAGCGCCGACCTCGAGTGGTTTACCGCCGCCCTCGAGGCGGCCCTGCGAGCCTGACCGTCGTTAGCTGAGGCGGTCTCGGGTGGCGCGAATCGGCGCTGCGAACATCAACAGGATCGGGAAGATCTCGAGTCGCCCGATCAACATGTAGAGCGACAGGACGAGGCGCGCCGGTTCGCTGAAGGCGTCGGTGAAGTTGGCGGTTGGACCCGCCTGGCCCAGTGCCGGGCCCATGTTGCCGAGGGCGCCAACGATCGCGCCGATCGATTCGATCAAGCCGCCCGAGAGGGCGGTGAGCACTATGACGCCGAGGAGCACGAGCAGGAGGTACACAAGGAAAAAGCCCGCCATCCGGCTGACAATGTCCTCCCGGACGGCGCGCCGCCCATGCTTCACCGGCATCACCGCGTGTGGATGCTGGGAGCGACGAACCGAGCGCAGGCTGTGCGCAAGCAGCACTTGCACCCGCATGACTTTGATCCCTCCGGAGGTCGATCCGGTGCTCGCCCCCACCACGAAGAGACCGAGGACGATCATTTGGGCGGCAGGAACCCAGGTCACGAAATCACCGGGAGAACCGCTCCCCTGTGCACTGCCGAACCCGGTGCTTGTTCCGAGGGCGACCACATTGAAGACGCCGGCCCGAACTGCGGTGCTGAAGCCGTAGCCACCGTCGAGCCACAGCAGCGCCACGACGACGAACGAGAGGCCAACGATCATGGTCAGGTAGGCGCGGAATTCGCTGTCGCGGACGTAGACGCGGCCGTCCCCCTTCACCGCTCGCCAATGCAGCGCAAAGTTCGTCCCACCGACCAACATGCCGATGATGATCGCGGTCTCGACCGCGGCGCTGTCAAAGGTGCCGATGGACTCACTGTGTGGGGAGAAACCACCGGTCGAGGCGGTCGTCAGGGCATGCGCGACCGCGTCGTAGAGGGATGGGCCGGGTATCACCACGAGCGACGCCGCCACGGCGACGGTGAACACGACATAGGTCGCCCAGAGGCGCTTCGCGGTTTCGGACACCCGCGGGGTGAGACGATCGCCGGCCTCCCCGGGGGCTTCGGCCCCCATCAGGTCGAGGCCACCCACACCGAGGAAGGGCAGCACCGCCACCGCCAGCACCACAACGCCCATGCCGCCGTACCACTGGGTGATCTGGCGGTACATCATCGTGCCCCGGCCGGGGTGGGCAAAGTCGGTAAGCGAGGTGGAACCAGTGCAGCTGAACCCGGACGCCGATTCGAAGATGGCGTTGACGATCTGGCCCGATCGATCGATGCCAGGGACAGCAAAGGCGCCGGCGAGCAGGTACGGCAGCGAGCCGACCAGGGTCACGGCAATCCAGGTCCAGCCAACCGCGGAGAAGACGTTGCGGGCCCGTACCTCGCCGGGCTCGGTAAGTAGCCAGAGCATGGCGCCGAGGAGCAAGGTGACGATGCCGCTCAGCAGCAGTGCGTTGGTATCGCGATTGGTCGAGCCCCACTCGACAAGGCAGGCGATGAACATCCCTACCGAGACCGCGGCGATCGCAATACCGGTGACGTGCAGCGTGGTTGACCGCACGCGCCGCTGCCTCCCGCTCAGCTCCGTGGCCTTGCGAACGCGGTCGGTGCGAAGCCGGATCACCGTCGTGTCCTGACGGCGCGGCGGAGTTCTCGAGCTGACCACCGGTAGGCCTGCAGTGCTGAGGACACCGCCAGCAGGAGGGGCAGAATCGTCAGCCGGCCTGCGAGCATGCCCGGCACCATCGCCAACTGGCCGAAGCGGCCGAGCTGATCGGCGTCGCCGAACGGTCCCATCGTCGGCGAGGGCCCGAAGGTTGACACCACCGAAATCGCCGTCCAGAGCGAGTCGACGAGATCATCGCCGGTGAGCGCGAGCGCGAAGGCACCGACTCCACACAATCCGAAGTGGGCGATCTGGTATCCCGTCAACGAGTCGAGTTCTCGGTCGTTGAGGGTTCGCTGCCCGTGACGCACAAGGGTCACCGACTTTGGGTCGAGCTGACGGCGGATCTCTCGCGCCGCGAACAAGACAAGAAGCCACGCCCGGATCACTCGGAGCCCGCTCCCAGCCGATGCCCCCATGGCCCCGGTTGCTACCGCGACGAGGAGCAGGCTCAGCCCGGCGGACGGAAAAAGCGTCCAGTCGGTGAGTGCAAAGCCGGTTGTGCTTGATGCACTCGCCGCCGTGAACGCGGCATCGCCGAGCGAGAGGCCATCGACGTCGATTGCCAACAGCACGGTGACGGCCAGAAGGAGCAGCAGGTACAGCCGGAGCTCGGGGCTTCGGCTGAACCGCCCGACATTGCCTCGCAGCAGCCAGAACAGCACGAAGTAGCTCGTCCCAGCAATGGCCATAAACACGGTTGCCACGACCCGCGCGGCGCCTGGCGCAGTTGCGAATGAATCGGCTTGATCGGAGAAGCCACCGGTAGACAGTGTGGTCATTGCATGGATGACGCTGCTGCGCGCGCCGAGACCCGAGAGCGCATAACCGGCTCCGCACAGCACGGTCAGCCCCACGTACATGGCAAGCACTCGACGGCGGCCGGTGATTGGATCCGGCGCGAGGCGATCAGATCGTCGGCCTTCGCCCTTGGGGACTTGAACGTTGCCCTTCATGGTTCGAGGGAGCGCAACGACACCGGCGAGGAGTCCGACCAACCCACCGATGAACTGGGTCCCGCCTCGGAACACGGCGATGGGGGTTGAGAGCGCCTCGGGGTTAAGGCTGGTAGCGGCGACCGTGCTGAAGCCGGCCGCCGATTCGAAAAGCGCCTCGTCCACCTGCGTGCTGGTGCCGGACACCAGGTAGACGACCGTTCCCGTCAGGACCAAGACCGCCCACGTTGAGGCCAGCCCGCTGATGACTCGTGCCGCTGGCGGCCGCTCACGCCGTCGAAACGACCGGCGGATCGCGATCGCCAGTGACCCCGTCACGACTGAGACACCTGCGAGCGCAAGTGCATCGCCAACGTCGTCGCCGACGCCGACCAGGGCGGCGAACAACATCACGATCGTGAGTGACCCCAGACCGTCGCCGATGGCGAGTCGGCTGTACGAGTCACGTCTCGCCCGGTCGAACGGACGGTCAGTCTCGCCGAGGAGCCTCACCTCGACACCGTCACCCCAGGACCCGGTGGACCCCGTCGACCGCACCGGGCATCGCGACAACCACGACATGATCGCGGGCGCGAAGCCGACTCTTTCCCCGTCCGATCTGCGCATTGCCATCGCGAACAAAGGCCGCGATCAGGGCATCTTTCGGCAAGTCGAGCTCGCTCACCAGCGACCCGTCGGCCGGGCTGTTGGTGGCGACCTCAAGCTCGAGCACTTCGGCCTCGCCATGCAGGAACGTGGCGACTGCCGCTACTCCCCCGCGAACGAACCGCAACACCCCATTGGCGGTTGCGGTGCGGGGGGAAAGGGCAACATCGACGCCCGCACCACTCAAGAGCTTGAGCAGGGCAAGCCGATGGAGCACGGCGATTGTTTCTCCGGTGCCGGATGCCTTAGCAAAAAGGCAGGCAAGGATGTTGGCGTCGTCTTCGCCCGTGAGGGCGACCACCATCTCGAAGCGACCGATGTCGGCTTCGTGGAGGAGGTCGTCGTCGGTGATGTCACCCTCCAGAACCAGGGAGTTCTCCAACCGTTCCGCGAGCTCTCGGGCTCGGGTCGGGTTTCGCTCGACAACGACGACCTGAACTCCCCGGTTGGTGAGACTCTTTGCGAGCATCTCTGCGGTTCGCCCACCACCCAGCAGCATCACCCGCTTCGGCGTGCGTCGATCGAGGCCGAGAAGCTCGGCTACCAGTCGGCGGGCCGTGCGTTTGGCCACGACGCGAACATGGTCGCCAGCCTCGAGTTCGTGGTTCCGGCGCGGAATGATCGTTTCATCGCCCCGTCCGATCGCGGCAACCATGAAGTCCCACTCCGGCTCGAACTCTTCGGCGATCTCACCGAGCGTCTTCCCGACCAGCGGAGCGTCGTCGGGCAGGGTGGCGCCGATGACGACCACTTCCCCACCAACCATCTGGACGACCTCGTCGGCCCCTGGGAAGTCGAGAAGTTCAAGGACCTCCTGCGCCGTCTCTGCGTCAGGGTCGATGAACAGGTCAGCACCAGATGCCTCGCGCACTGCCGCTGCGCCTCGCCCCCGGAGGCCAGCAGCCTCAATTCGCACGATGGTCTGAGCGACGCCGAGCGACTTGGCGAGCATGGAGGACACGATGTTGGCCTCGTCGTCCGCCGTCACCGCGACGAGGAGCTGTGAGTGCGCGGCTCCAGCCTTGGCGAGAATCTCCGGATGCGTGCCGCTCCCGACGACGGTCAGGACGTCGAGTGAGTCGTCGAGACGTCGCAGCTTGGCCGCATCGAGATCGATGATCGCGACATCGTGGCCTTCGCGGCTGAGACGGTCGGCGACGTACGAGCCGACCTCGCCGGCGCCCACTACGACTACGTGCACGTCACAGTTCTACCGCGTGAAGAGCTCGATGTGGCTCACGAGCCCGGATGACCGAGGACGCCAGGTCGAAACTCGAAGACTGCCTCGTCGGTGACGACTGCGTCCAAGCGCTGATCCCATGCCTCGAGTGGCACCGCAGGAACCTGCTGAAACGCATGGGCCACGCCGATGAGCAACGGCCGAGAAGGGGCGGCGGCGATCGCACGATCGTAGAACCCGCCGCCCTGACCAAGCCGTCCGCCTCGGTCGTCGAACGCAACGAGGGGGACGACGATGGCATCGTGATCGCCAAACGGTACGGCTTCGCCAACGAGCGGCTCGTCGATGCCGAACGCTCCGGTTGCACTTGGGGTGTCTGCTGCCCAGCGCATCATGGTGAGGGCAGTACCTTCCACCCTCGGGACCGTGACGACCGCTCCACGTGCGGTAACGCTCGCCAGAAACTCGTCGACATTGATCTCGCCGCGTATGGCGCGATAGCCAGCGAGCGTCGTGGCGTGACGAACCACCGGGATCTGCGTCAACCGGCCGACAACGGCCATGGATGCCGAGGCAACCTCGTCAGGCGACAGGTCAGCCCGTCGCCGCCGCAAGAGGCGCCGCATGTTCGCCCGCTGGGCGTCGCGCTCAGGCAGTTCAGGGACCGTCATTGCCGAAAACCACGTGAGGGGGACCCGGACAGGTCCCCCTCACGCCAGTGATCAGTCGTTCGATCAGACGAAGGCGCTGGCGAACACCAGCGACACGATCGTCATGACCTTCAACAAGATGTTCATCGCCGGACCCGAGGTGTCCTTGAACGGATCGCCCACGGTGTCACCAACGACGGCAGCCTTGTGCGGGTCGGAGCCTTTGCCGCCATGGTTGCCGGCCTCGATGTACTTCTTGGCGTTGTCCCATGCGCCACCGGCGTTCGCCATGAAGATGGCAAGCGCGAAGCCGGTCACGAGGGCACCGGCGAGTAGGCCGCCGAGCGCGTCGACATCGATGAAGCCGACGACCAGCGGCACAACGACGGCGAGAGCTCCAGGAACGATCATCTCCTTGAGCGACGCGTCGGTGCTGATCGCCACACAGCGGGCGGAGTCGGGCGCCACGCCCTCCTTGCCTTCGCGCAGCCCTGGGATCTCTCGGAACTGGCGGCGGACCTCTTCGATCATCGCGGTGGCGGCGCGACCGACAGCGTCGATCGTGAGCGCCGCGAAGAGGAACGGCAGGCCGGCGCCGATGAACAGGCCAATGAAGACGTCGACGTCGCCCACGTTGAGGCTGAGGCTGCCGCCTTCTTGCGCAACAGCGAGCTCGAAGCTCTTGAAGAGGGCAAGCGCAGTGAGCGCAGCTGAGCCGACGGCGAAGCCCTTGGCGACGGCCGCAGTGGTGTTGCCGAGCGAATCGAGCGCATCGGTAACCTCGCGGACCGACGGGTCGAGCTCGGCCATCTCGGCGATGCCACCGGCGTTGTCGGCAATCGGCCCGTAGGCGTCGACGGAGACGACGACACCGGTCGTGGCGAGCATGCCGATGGCAGCAACGGCGATGCCATAGATGCCGCCGTCGGGGCCGAGGGTCTGCTCGCCGCCCCAGTAGGCAACACCCACGCCGATGAGGATCAGGGCAACGGACGCAGCGACCGAGAGCATGCCGGCGCTGATGCCGGAAAGCACCGTCGTGGCCGGCCCGGTTTCGGACTGGGCGGCGATCTTCTTGACCGGGTTGAAGTGGTCGGAGGTGTAGAACTCAGCGGTCTTGCCGAGCGCCCACCCAACGAGGAGACCGCCGATGACCGAAACCGCCAGACCGAACGGGGTGCCGTCAGAGGCATCGGCAATGTCGCCGAACATCCAGAACGCAATAAACAGCGTGCCAAGCACCGTGAGGCCCATGGCCACATTCGTGCCCATGTGGAGCGCCCGACTCAACGCCTTCGAGTCGGTGCTGTCGCCACCCTTGACGAGGAACGAACCAATGATCGAGGCGATCATGCCGATGAACGCAATGGCGATTGGGAACATCAGCAACTCAACGATGCCTTCGCGGCCGGCGTCTTCGGCGGCGAGGCCGCCCGCCACCGAGAAGGCGGTCAGGGCGATGGGAGCGATGATCGACCCGGCGTACGACTCGAAGAGGTCGGCACCCATACCGGCGACATCGCCGACATTGTCACCGACGTTGTCGGCGATGGTGGCCGGGTTGCGGGGGTCGTCTTCGGGGATACCCGCCTCGACCTTGCCGACGAGGTCGGCGCCCACATCGGCAGCCTTCGTGTAGATGCCGCCACCGACACGTGAGAAGAGGGCGATCGTTGACGCACCCAGGCCGTAGGCCGTGACGATCTCAAAGGCCGAGTCGGCCTCGAGCCATTCAACAAAGAGCAGGTAGGTGAGCATGAGGCCCGCCAGCGCGAGCCCGGCCACTGCGAAGCCCATGACCGCACCACCGCGGAACGCGATCGGCAAGGCCTTGGCCGGCCCGTCTTTGGCTGCCTCGGTGGTCCGGGCGTTGGCCATGGTGGCCACTGTCATGCCGGCGTAGCCAGCGGTCGCCGACAGAACCGCACCGATGACGTAGCTCACCGATGCGAGTGGCGTAATCACGATGCCGATGAGCACGAGCATCGCGACCGCAAACGCAGCGACCCAGGTGTATTCCTGCTTCAGGAAGGCGCGGGCACCCTTCTGGATCTCGGTCATCAGGAAGACCATGCGGTCGTTGCCTGCCGGTGCCGCTTCAACGGCCTTGTAGTAGTAGAAGGCGAGACCCAGGCCGGTGAGGGCTGAGATCAACGCCAGATAGGGGACGGCGCTCACGATTTCTCCTGTCGATGCGCGTGGTGGAGTGCGCACGCCATGTGCACACGGCCGCGGCTCCGCCACAAGGGAGGGGCCGAAGGACCGTTGGAGCCTACGGACCGGACCGGCTGCAGACAAGCACCCTCCAAGGATTCAGCGGCCGCGAAACGCAGGTGAGCGGAGCCGCACCCTGCACGCTGCCGTTCTCGGCTGGGCTGGAGGTACGAGCACACGGTCACGGGGCTTGTCGGTCCACGTCCGGCGTCCTTTCTGTGGGCTGTGTGATCACTAGGCAGCAGTGCCCGCCCAACTGCGCATGCAGGGCCAGAGCTGGCAGGATGAGGACCCATGGAGGTCCTCGAAGCGCTGGCCGTGCTCGGACTCGCTCACGATGCCTCGTGGGATGCGGCTCGCCAGGCCCACCGGGTCGCGATCCGGGCTGCCCACCCGGACGCAGGGGGTTCTGGCGGCGAAGCAGCCCGGATCAATCAGGCGCTCGATGTTCTTCGAGCGGCCAACGACGCAGGTGAGCGGGCCTTTGCCGTGCCAGCGCCGACGCGGTCAGCAAGCCCATCCGTGACCCACCGCCCCGCTGTTGACGCCTCGTTCGAGCTCGAGCCCCAGGAGCTCCTGATGCGCCTGGCCGACGTGGCTCATGACGTGGGTGAGGTCGTCTTCGTCGACCCCGGGGCTGGGTTGCTGGAGGTGATCGTCGGGGTCGAGCCAGCGGTCGGCCAACTCACGGCCGCACTCGATGACTCCGTCGATGAGGGAACCCCGATTGTGTTCACCCTGGAAGCCTTGGGTTCCGCCCCTGCCCCGCCGATCGAGACGGTTGTGGCCGACCTGCTGCGCCGGTTTCGGTACGAGACGCGCGACCCGGACTGAGCGTCAGGAGCGCGACGTCGGGCCCAGTTGCCCGAGGACTCGTGCGGCGATGCGATGTCCAGCGTTCGTGGCCGAAACGGGATCCGCTCCAGCCCGCAGCGAGGCGAGAAACCCAGCGAGGAAGCCGTCGCCAGCACCGGTGCGGTCGCGAATGGCCGCCACGGGACGGACGGGCACCGAAGCTGCGGCTCCGTTTTCCTGGCTCACCGTTGTGGGGTCGGGGCCGGCCGTGACCACGGTGGCTTTGGCACCGGCGAGCGACTCCCCAGCGGCAAGCCCGAGGGCGGCGTGCGCCCGCCTGTTCATGACCACGGCATCGGGTCGGGCGGTGCGGACGAGCTCGCAGAACGGATCGGTGCCCAAGAGTTCGAGGTCGTCGGTTCCCGGGCCGCCGATGACGAGGCGCATCCGTCGGTCGCGGATCTCGGCGAGGAGTCGATCGATGGCTGAGGCCAGTGGATCCTCGGTGAAGACCGATGCTGGCAGGTACACCTGGGTGGCGCCGTCGAGCACCGAGGGGTCGATCCTGGCCGGCCCTCTTGACGCGCCTCGGTCGATGAGCCGGGTGCGGGTCCCGTTCCCAATGGTTGTGACGGCGACGCCGGTGCCGCCCGCATGCGACGCAAGCACTTCCACACCGCGCGATCGGAGGTCGTCGGTCAGCACGTAGCCGAGCGCATCATCGCCCACCTGTCCCACGAAGCGGGGGGTCCCACCCGTCTCCGCATCGATGGCAGCAACGTTGGCGGCGCTCCCGCCCCGAACCCGGGCCGACCGCACGGACGTGTCAACGCCAAGGCGAGCGGGTGCCCGAAGGTGGATGAGGATCTCCTCAAAGAGATCACCGATGGTCAAGAGCATGGGACCGGGAGGTTACCGGGCGTCCACGCAGCGTGGAATCTGTCAGGTGTCGGGGACCCGGTCGATCTCTGGTGCCGTGCCTTCATGACCCGAGGCGGCTGCGGCGCGAATGCTGGCTGCGTCATCGGTGGCGGCTTGCAGGATTTCCTCGACCGCGAGACGGGTCGCCCGCAGGGCGAGATCGTGGGCATCCGGATGCGTAGCTCGCTCAAGCTGGTCCTGCAGCTCTGCGATCGACGCTTCCAGCTCCGCCAGGCGCGCGTCGACTGCTTTCCGGCGGTACCCAAGCACTTGGCGTTTGAAGGACGCGTAGACCGAACTCACGGTGTCTCCTCGATCGACGAACGGAGACTAGTGGTTGGCCACCGGTCGCTTTGATCAGACCGGCAAGAAGAGAACAGGGTCGGCAGGTTTGCCGTCGACACGGACCTCGAAATGAAGGTGCGGGCCCGTCGAGAAGCCGGTGCTCCCGATCTCGCCGATCGTCTCCCCCTGATCTACCGGATCCCCGACTGACGCGTGGATGACCGACATATGGGCATAGAGCGTGACGATGCCGCCCTCATGCACGACCAGAACGGTGTTGCCATAGCCGCCCTTCCATCCGGCAAAGATGACCTCTCCGGCCTTCGATGACCAGATCGGATTCCCCATCTTGGCGCCGATGTCGACGCCGGTGTGCTGGCGAACACTTCCGAAGATTGGGTGCACCCGGGGACCGAAACCGGATCCAATGCGCCCTGCGGTCGGCATGATGTAGCCGCTCAGCGAGGGCGAACCCGGCTCAAGGTTGGTCTCCTCGGCAATGCGCTCCTCAATCAGTCGAGTGATGTCAGCACTTGAGGCGGCGCGAGCAGCAACCTCGTCTTCCCAGCCGGCGATGCGATTCTGGAGTTCCGCCCGCACCTCTTCTTGGATGCTCTGACGCTCTTCGAGTTCGGACAACGCCGACTCAAACGCACCTCGCAGGCGGTCTGCTTCAAGACGGGCTGCTTCGCCCCGTCGGACGTTGTCTTCGAGCGTCGCTTGCACCGATCGGAGTTCGGCGAGCACGTCCCGTTCGCTCCCGGCGGCAAAGTCCAGCATGGCGAGCCGGATTGCGGTCTGATTCGGGTCACCCGAGATCAGCCATGGCTCGATGCTTTGGTCGGTTCCCACGAACGCATCGACGGCTCGAACCTTGACGGCCTCGGAGGTGGCTGCGACGGCGATCGCTGCCTCGGCCGCCAGTTGCTCTCGGTAGAGCACTTCGGCTTCGGCGGCAGCCAGGGCCTGCCGTGCCCCCTCGACGCGGGCGGTTTGGGCATCGACCAGTGTCTGGATCTCCTGGAGCGTTTGCTGGATGACAAGGTCGTCCGCGCGGAGGAGGTCGATCTGTTCGAGCGCAGCCTGCTCAGCCTCGCGTTCGGCCTCGCGCTGACGCCGCAGATCGCTGACGTCTTGCCCCAATGCGGGAGCGGAGGCGGCAACGACAATGGTCAGAAGCACGCTGGCGGCGAGGCGAGAGCGAAGCAGGGGCACGAAAAAAGGCATAGGAGAAACACCGGCCCGCCCTGTCAGCGTAGCGAACGCCGCCCCCCGAGTGGTGACACCGCGGTGGCGAGGCGGGCCGGGGATGCTTCACTGACACCGATGAACCCGCTCCCCCGCGACCCGCGATCGATCCATGTGGCCAGCGACGCAACCCCGGCAACAGGCGGGCCGGCCGTTGCGCCGGACGTGCCGGACGCGGCCGATTCGCGGCGACGGCGCTGGCCCTGGGTTGTTGCTCTCCTCGCCGTCTTCGTGCTTGTCCCGACGCTGGGCCTGAGCGTGGCCGCATGGTCGACGTGGCGTGGCGTTGAGCGCGTCGATCTGTCGGGCGTCTTGAGCGTCAGTCCGTCGGGGACCAACTACTTGATCGTCGGAACCGACAACCGCGACGGCGTGGCGACCGACATCGAGAACGCCGGTGTGATTTTCGGCGAGGGGGTGTCGGGTGAACGGACCGACACCATCGCGCTGATGCGGGTCGAGGGGGATGCGGTCTCGCTCCTTGCGATCCCCCGAGACTTGTATGTCCCGCTCGACGGCGGGGCACCCAATCGCATCAATGCCGCCTTTGCCTTTGGAGGACCAGCCGCTCTGATCCGGACGGTTCAGCAAGAACTCGGCATCCCGGTAGACCACTACCTGGAGGTCGACTTCGCGGGTTTTCTTGGTCTTGTCGACGCCCTCGGCGGGGTGACGCTCGACTTCCCGCACCCGGCCTTCGACGAGCGCTCGGGACTGGCCATTGATGTCGCTGGTCCCGTAGAACTCGACAGCGTTCGAGCGTTGGCCTACGTGCGATCCCGTCGCTATACGGAGTTGATCGACGGTCAACTCGTTACCGACCCCACGAGCGACCTCGGCCGGGTCGAGCGTCAGCAGCGCTTCCTTGGAGCCGTCATGGCCGAGTTCGGAGCAACCCGAAATCCGTTGACACTGCTCGGAGCGTTGGGAGCTGTCGCCGACCATGTCCGTGTGGATGGCGACCTGGGTCTCGTCGATGCGGCAAAACTTGGGCTCACGCTCCGAGGGGCTGAGCCTGAGAGCGCCACTATCCCCACCGACCGATTCATCACGTCCGGTGGCGCTGACGTCCTGGTGTTGGGTCCGGAGAGCGAGACCGTCCTGGCGTCCTTCCGGGGCTGACCGGTACCGTCGCCTGCATGGGGCTGTCCACACCAACGACGATTGACGACATTGGCACGGCCTGGCTGACTGAAGCACTGCGGGAGTCCGCCGCGATCGGATCGACCACGACCATCACCGCGCTCGACGTTGAACGGCTTGGCCAGGGTGAAGGGTTCATGGGTGAGATCGCCCGTCTCCGCCTCCGGACCGACGATGGCACCGGACCCGCTTCCGTTGTCGCAAAGGTGCCGACGAGCGATGAGGGCAACCGCGCAACCGGGCGCAGTCTCGGCATCTATGAGCGCGAGGTGCGTGCCTACGACACACTCCTCCCCGAACTCGACGTGCCCCACCCAACTGCGCACGCAGCGGTCTATGAGTCTCGGGGGGACGAGGCGGACTTTCTCGCCCAGATGATCAAGGCGGAGCGGCTTCCTCTCGCACTCCTGCGCCGGCTCGTCCGGCGGGAGCAGACCGATGCCGATGTGCCGCCGTGCATCCTGATCTTGGACGACATCGATCAGCTGACGATGGGCGACCAGGTTGCCGGTTGTGACGAGACTCGGGCCGCAGGAGCCTTGACGACGGCGGCCCAACTCCACGCCTCGACGTGGGGAGCACGCTGCCCCGACGAGCGTCACTGGTTCGTCGGTGGCGATGTGGTCCCCCGCCTCTTCCACGCCATCTATCTCGACAACCGGCGGTCCTTCGAGCGTCGAGTTCGCGAGCGATTCCGCCCGGCCGTCTTCGAATTGACGCGCTCGGTGCGTCGGACGGGCCTCAAACGGATCAAGCGACTGCACCAAGAGGCGCCCCGCTGTCTGTTGCATGGCGACTACCGCCTCGACAACCTCTTCTTCACCGCAACTGACGAGGTCGGGTCAGTCATCGACTGGCAGTCGGTGAACCGAGGGCCAGCCATTCTCGACGTGGCGTACTTCCTCACCGGTTCCATGGATCCAGCGACACCCGAGTCGGTCATTGACGACCTTCTCGCGCACTACCACCGGGCGCTGATGGCCGGGGGCGTCGTCGGGTACGGGCTGGACCAACTCCGTGCTGACTACGACGAAGCCCTTCTCCTGCTTGTGCATCGAATGTCGGGGCTCGACACGCTCGAATTCGGCGATGACCGAGGCCTTGCCCTCATCGACCTGTGGCTTGCTCGACTCGATGCTCGCCTGGCCCGCCTGGTCTGAGTCGCGACGTCAGGAGCGCGGGCTAGGCCGGCTTGAAGGCGAGATGAATGTGTCCCCCACCTGCCGGTGCCTGCGTCACGACCCAGCCGTCGAAGCTCGCCGGCATGGTTGAGTCCGGGATGCCGATGGACCACTCGCCCTCGCCGCCCAGCAGGATCTTGATCGCGCCCGCTGCGATGTTGCCGAGCTCCATGATGGCATCGCGCTTGTCTTCATCGGTCGGTTCCCCGGTCGCGAAGAAGGCTTCGGCAGAGGTATCGCCCGTGTTAGGAGAACCACGAGAGAACCTCGGTAACGAGTGGACTGAGCCGATTTTCTCACTCGCCGTGGCGAACGGACCGATCCGACTGGCCTACGCTCAGGCGATGCACGGTGCCGCGGTTTCTGAGACGTTCGACCCCGATCGCTGGCGAGCGGTCACGGACCTCGGGCCGTTGCAGGACATCACCTATCACCGAGCGGTTGACCAGGGAACGGTTCGCATCGCCTTCGATCGTCCCGAGGTCAGGAATGCCTTTCGTCCTGGCACGGTCGACGAGTTATACCGCTGCCTCGACCACGCACGAATGAGCAGTGATGTCGGGTGCGTTCTCCTTACCGGGAACGGTCCGTCCCCCAAAGACGGCGGATGGGCCTTCTGTTCGGGCGGCGATCAACGCATCCGCGGCCGGTCGGGGTACCAGTACGCCGCAGGCGAAACGGCCGACACGGTCGAGGCGGGCCGGGCCGGGCGCCTCCACATCTTGGAAGTGCAGCGTCTGATCCGCACCATGCCAAAGGTCGTGATCGCCGTCGTGCCCGGATGGGCTGTGGGCGGAGGTCACAGCCTGCATGTCACCGCCGACCTGACCCTGGCCAGCGAAGAGCACGCCATCTTCAAGCAGACCGATACCGATGTCGCCAGCTTCGATGGCGGGTACGGGTCGGCGTACCTAGCCCGCCAGATCGGGCAGAAGCGAGCACGCGAGATCTTCTTTCTTGGGATGGACTACTCCGCCCAGGAAGCGTTCGAGATGGGCATGGTCAACAAGGTGGTGCCCCACGCAGACCTTGAGCAGGTCGCCCTTGAGTGGGGCGCGGAAATCAACAAGAAGAGTCCGACCGGCCAACGCATGGCGAAGTTTGCGATGAACCTGATCGATGACGGGCTGATGGGCCAGCAGGTCTTCGCTGGTGAGGCCACCCGCCTTGCGTATATGACCGACGAAGCGGTCGAGGGGCGTGATGCCTTCCTCGAAAAGCGAGAACCGGATTGGTCGGGCTTCCCCTGGTATTTCTGAGGTCCCGATGACCGGATTCGACGACCACGACCTCGTCCTCCGGTTCTGGAAGCCGTACAACTGTCTCACCGCCTTCACCGACCGTGACGGCAGAGAAACGTTGGCTGATCACATCGACGTTCCGGAGGTCTATGCCGCCGGGCGACTTGATCGCGATAGCGAGGGGCTGTTGCTGCTTCCCCGCAACAAGCGCCTCCGGGGCGATCTCACGGACGCCGCGATCGGGCATCCACGCACCTATCTCGCACAGGTCGAAGGGATTCCCTCCGACGATGCGCTGCACCATCTGCGATCAGGGGTCGACCTCAAGGACGGCCGAACCCGCCCAGCCGAGGCGGTCTTGCTCCGCGAGCCTCCCGGTCTCCCCGAACGACCGGTTCCGATTCGGGTACGCAAATCCGTCCCTGATTCGTGGATCGAGCTGACGCTCACCGAAGGCAAGAATCGGCAGGTGCGGCGGATGACGGCAGCCATGGGGCACCCGACCCTCCGGTTGGTTCGGGTGGCGATCGGCCCGATCACCCTCGAGGGGCTTGCCCCGGGCGAGTGGGACGCCATCACGGCTGAGGAGCGGCGAGAACTCCGGGAGGGGTTGCGGGGGTTGCGAGCCGCCAGTCGATTGGGCTCCGGCTGGCCTCCTCGAGGGCGGCGTTCGCGGCGCTGAAGGGTCGACTTCCGAAGAACCCTCGATACGCGGCGAGCGGTGATGGATGGGCCGATTCGAGGATCACATGACGCCTCCGGTCGACCAGGGCCGCTTTTTTGCGAGCGTGTGATCCCCAGAGCATGAAGACGACGCGTTCCTGCTTTGCCCCGACAGCTCGAATGACCTGATCGGAGAAGCGCTCCCAGCCGCGGCCCTGGTGGCTCCCCGCCTCGTGGGCCCGCACCGTCAGGGTGGTGTTGAGGAGCAGCACTCCCTGGCGCGCCCAGGGGCGCAGGTCGCCCGAGCGCCCCGGCGGGATCCCGAGATCGGCCTCCAACTCTTTGAAGATGTTGACGAGCGAGGGCGGTGGTGGCACGCCCGGGTTCACGCTGAAGCACAGGCCGTGCGCCTGACCTGGGCCGTGGTAGGGGTCCTGGCCGAGGATCACCACCTTCACGTCGGCAAAGGAGGTCAGGTGAAGCGCGGCGAAGACGTCATCGTGGGGCGGATACACCGTGTGCGCAGCGCGTTCGGCAGCAACAAAGGCTTGCAGTTCGGCCCAATACGGTTGGTCGAATTCACCCCGCAGGATCGGGTTCCAGTCCGTGGTCGGCGCCATCCGGGGATCGTAGAGGACGGCGTGGCCACGCCGTTGAGGCCGTTCGTCCTCGCCTAGACGGGGCGATCGCCGATGATGCTGGCTCGTTCCATGATGCGGACGTCAGGGAAATAGTCACTGGCCGCATAGTGCTGCACCATTCGGTTGTCCCAGAAGACAACCGTGTCGGGTTCCCAGTGGACGCGGTACTGGTATTCCGTAATGGCTGCCTGCTGAATGAGCCGGCGGAGTAGCGCGGTTGACTCCTCGTCAGAAAGACCAACGATGTGGGAGGTGAAGTAGGCGTTCACGAACAGCAACTTGCGGCCGGACTCCGGGTGGGTGCGGACAACCGGATGGTGCACAACCGGATACTGCGCTCGCATCTCGGCCTTTTTCTCGTCCTCGACGAAGTGGCCGAAGGCCATGAGGTAGTCGTGCGCGGCTTCGAGTCCGTCGAGTTGCTGTTTCGTGTCGTCGTCGAGACCGTCGTAGGCAGCGGCCATGTCCGCAAACAGGGTGTCGCCACCGGTCGGCGGCACCTGCACGGCCCGCAGCACCGCGCCCATCGATGGCGCTTCTCGCCACGTGACATCGTGGTGCCAGCCGTTCTCGAAGCCGCCGCTCTCAGCGCCCTTTTCAAAGCGCACCAGCTCAGGATGCTCAGCACTTCCCATGAGGAACGGATGGACTTCAAGCTCTCCGAACCGGCGAGCAAAGCCGACATGATCGGCGGAGGTCAACGGCTGCCCTCGAAACACGAGCACTTTGAACTCAACCAGCGCACGCCGGATCTCGGCGATGACCTCATCGGGGAGGTCGCCCCCGAGTTCGACGCCGCTGACTTCTGCGCCGAGGGTTACCCCTTTCGGGGTAACGGTGATGTGCTCGAATGTCAGGCTGGCGAGCCGGGCTCGTTCGTCGGCCAGGTGGAGCAACGGTCCGAGTTCAACGCCGAACTTGGGGAGTTGCACGCGACGTGGGACGACTCGTGCCACTGGGTCGGTCGCCGGCGATTCGACGGTTGTCATGACAATGCCTCCTCAGGCAAAGAACCCGCATCCGCCTCTAGGCGGTTGACGAGCAAGTGAGTGGTGTAAGCGAACAACTCTTCGGGGTCCACCGGTCCGAAGTGCTCGGCGTAGCGGCCAAGGCCGGGGTAGTCGGCCCCCTCCGCAGCGAACGCTTCGCTGAGGCCGCCCTGTGTGCCCGGGAGGGTGGAGACGGTGCCGGCCACGAGTGCTGACCCGACGACGTGCCAAAACAGAACCCGGAACGCCTTGACGGTTTCGGCGGGCCCATCGTAGATCTGCCCCATCAGGGCAAGGCCTCGATCGACGGCGCCGAGGAGGCCGGAGGTGAGGCGATCCCCATCACCGAGAAGGCGCAAGGTCTCGCGGTCGGCGACGAGATGGCGTCGAAGCTCAACCGCAAGGTCGACGACCTGCGTCGCCCAGGGCCCATTGCTGGTTGGCGCCTGAAAGTCGGCCAGGCTGGCGGTTGCCACGGCGTCGAGGAGCGCATCCTTGTTCTCGAAGCGCAGATAGATGGTCATCGGATTGACCCCGAGCGCAGCAGCAAGTTTGCGCATGCTGAAACCGTCGAGGCCGGTCTCCGCAATGAGTTCACGGCTGACGGCGACGATCTCGTCCTGATCGAGGTCAAGGGTCGGCACGATCTTAAATATACACCGTATATCGTCCGGATGGGAGACGAGGGGCCTCGATCCTCCGGCGCGGGTCTGAGGCCGCAGGTCACGCAAGCTCCCGCTCCCCTGCTGTGGTCCGCCGCCACCGTGCCTACCGGTGCGATGATCAAGGGGTGAGCGACTACATCGACGTGGACACCGAGGAAGCGTGGTTGAGCGACGACGATCTCGAGACGGTGCGCGGCCGGGTACCGATGGTGTACGTCGATGCTGTACCGGTGCGGGTGGACAGCATCGGGGAGGTCACCCACATCGGGCTGTTGCTGCGCGCCATGGCGGACGGCACGGTCAGTCGTGCGCTGGTGACAGGGCGTGTGCTCTTCGGCGAGCGAATCCGTCACGCCGTGCTTCGTCATCTGGAAAAGGACCTCGGCCCGATGGCGCTCCCCCGGCTTCCCGCCAACCCAACGCCGTTCACCGTTGCTGAGTACTTCCCGGACCCGAAGGTTTCGGGTTACCACGACCCTCGCCAGCACGCCGTCAGCCTTGCGTTCGTTGTCCCGATCGACGGTGAAGCCTCCCCGTCGGCCGACGCGCTTGACCTCGCCTGGGTGACGCCTGAAGAGGCGATGAGTCCTGAGGTTCGCGCCGAGATGACCGGTGGACACGACCGGCTGCTTCGGTTGGCGCTCGCACATGTCGGCATGCTGCCCTGACCAGCAGTGACCAAATGATGTGACGTCCGGCGCCCGACTGCGTTTTCGGGCCCGAAGCCAGGCACGCTAGAGACATGGAGCACCGAGATCTGATCGTGATCGGCGGCGGACCAGCCGGCGCTGCGACCGCAATCCGGGCCGCTCGGGCCGGTGTGCAGGTCACCGTGTTCGAAAAGGGAGAACGTGGTCGGGACAAGGTTTGTGGAGACGGCCTGACCCCGAGAGCAGTTGCCGCGCTCAATGAACTCGATGTTGACCTGAGCGACGCCCACCGCATCGACGGCCTCCGGATGATTGCCGGCTCCTCCCGCCGGGAACTCCCCTGGCCCGACAACGGGCGGTTTGCGCCTCATGGTGCTGTGTGGCCCCGCAGGCGCCTGGACGAGCGACTCATCACGCTTGCGCAGGAGGCGGGGGCCGAGGTCGTGTTCGGGACCGAAGCCCTTCCTTTGCTTGACGACCATGGCCGCGTCACTGGTGTTGAGGCCGACGGCGCAAAGTGGGGCGCGGACCTCGTCGTGGTTGCGACCGGCGCCCCGGGCTCGGTAGCTCGGCTGCTTGGGGCAGAGCGGGACCCGAACGAGCCATTTGGACTCGCCATCCGGACCTACGCCGAAACGCCCCGTCATCTGGATCGGCATCTTGAGGCATGCCTCACGCTCAAGGACGAACACGGGACGGCGGTACCTGGCTATGGCTGGATGTTCCCGGCCGGGGACGGCACCGTCAACATCGGGGTTGGTGCGCTGTCGACGATGAAGGGCTTCAAGAAGCTCAACCTCAACAAGCTCCAGGACAGTTACCGATCCCTTGTCGCCGAAGAGTGGGACCTTGGGCCCGACCTGGAGAAGCCGCGCGCCTGGCGGTTGCCCATGAGCTCGCTCAAGCGGCACGGTGACGGCTGGGTTGCGATTGGCGATGCAGCTGGCCTCGTCAATCCGATGAACGGTGAGGGCATCGACTACGGACTCGAGTCCGGCATGCTCGCCGCCGACCTCTTCGTTGACGATCCCAGCTCCACTCCTGCCGAATATGACCGGCAGGTCGGTCAGCGTTTCGATGCCTTCCTTCGCACCGGTCGCCGCTTCAGCTTCCTCATCGGGCATCCGTGGATTCTTCGATCGGGGCTCCGTCTGGCTGTCGGAACCCAAACCATTGCGGATATCACCCTGCAGGTGATGGGCAATTTGGTCGATGACCAGACGCCAGGTGCCGCAGGACGGGTGATGCGCCTCGCCGATCGGACGCTCGCTGCCGCGGACCCGATCCTCCGCAAGACTCGAGCCGCTGCCTGATCAATCGTTCACCGTGTTCCGGTGTGAGGCAGGAGCATGGCGGCAAGTTCGTCCAGTGAGCGGGCGATGCACTCGGCGGAATGCTCGATCATCAGGTTGACCACTTCGTCATCGAAGCGGCGTCGCCAGTCAGTGTGGAGGCCGATCACCGGACGCCCGATCCCGGCGGCGTACCCGACTTCCCATGCGGTGCCGTCATCGGTCGTGATCCCGTTCAGACTCGCAACGACGAGGTCGCACCGGTCGATCGCGTCACGATTGTTCTCGAAGATTTCCAACGTGTTCTCGGAGGTCTTGACCACATTGTCGCGGTGCGGCAGGAAGGTAGCGAAGCCAAGGCTTGCGATCTTCGCCTCGACCTGTTCGATCCACCACCGTTCGCCCTCGTCAAAAAGCGGGCCAGCGACGTACACGAGAGAGGCAGACATCCCGAAAGTCTGCCACGCACCTTTCGATCTGACGGCCCATCAGGAACTACGCTTACACCCATGAGCGACGTGACACCTGCCGAAGAAGACCTTCCGCTGATCATCTCCGTCGATGACCATGTGATGGAACCGCGCGACCTGTGGCAGCAGCAACTGCCACCGAGCCTGCGCGACCGAGGGCCCCGAACCGTGCAGGAAAAGGTTCGGCTGAAGTTCGAGGGCGGCCACTACGGCTTCGAACGCAACGATCCCGACGGCCAGTTGTGTGATGTGTGGCTCTACGACGATCTCGTCACCCCGACCGGCTTTCTTCATGGGCCAGCGGGTGTCCCGCGCGAGGAGCAGCGCAACGTTGCCGCCGTCTACGAGGATCTCCGACCGGGCACCTACCGGCAGAAGGAACGGCTTGAGGACATGGCGCTGAACCATGTGGACGCGGCGATCAACTATCCCAACATTTTTCCCCGCTTCTGCGGCCAGGGCTTTCTCGAGCGGGCCGACAAGGATCTCGCACTCCAGTGTCTTCAGATCTACAACGATTGGATCATCGACGACTGGGGCGGAGGTGACGGTAAGGGCAAACTCATTCCGCTGACACTCGTTCCTCTGTGGGACCCGGCGCTCGCCGCCGAGGAAGTGCGCCGTTGCGCCGCCAAGGGAAGCTATGCCATTGCCTTCTCGGAGAATCCCTCCAAGCTTGGTTGCGCCACCATGTATTCCGGCGACTGGGACGTGCTCTGGCAGGCATGCCAGGAGGCCGATGTCACCGTGTCGATGCATATCGGTTCATCGTCGTCCATGCCGACGACCTCACCAGATGCGCCGTTGGCAACCTCGATGTCGCTGTATGCCCAGAACGCCGAGGGCTCCTTCGTGGACTGGGTGTTCTCCGGGACGCTCCAGCGTTTCCCGGACATCAAGATTGCCTACGCCGAGAGTCAGGTCGGCTGGATGCCGTTCCAACTCGAACGCATGGATTCGGTGTTCAAGGAGGGACGCGGCGGGGTCGGCGGTGAGGGTCCGCTTCCGAGCGAGATCGCTCGCGGCCGCATCTTCGGCTGTATCTTCGACGACCTTGTCGGGCTGAAGCAGCGCGACGATGTTGGGATCGACCAGATTCTGTTCGAGACCGACTATCCGCACTCCGACGGCACATTCCCGCACAGCCGCAAGGTCGCCCATTCGATGTTCGCGGCCACCGGCATGAACGCCGAAGAGTGCTACAAGGTGCTGCGCGGCAATGCGATCAAGGCCTACGGCCTCCACCGGTTCGGCATCACCGAGTAAGGCGCGCGCTGCGACGTCTCATCCACCGACCGGGCCGAGGACTCGTTCGAGGTAGCTGTTGGTGAACCGGCCGTCTGGGTCGACCGATCGCCTCGTGCTCTGAAAGCGCTCCCACTGCGGGTACAGCCCGGCCAAGCTGCCGGCCGTCTCGGTGTGCATCTTTCCCCAGTGCGGTCGGCCGCCGACACTGCGAACGATCGCCGCCAGGCCGCTGAAGTACTCGTCGTAGGGCGTGCCCCAGAACACGTGGGCAGCGATGTAGCCCCGATCTTCGCCATGGGCGGTTGAGAGCGGAATGTCGTCGGCCGCAGCACAGCGGATTTCGATCGGGAAGGTGATCGGCTTGCCGAGCGTGCGAGCGAAGGCGTTGACCTCGCAGACGACATCCTCGAGCGAATCGAGGGGCACCGACCACTCGCTCTCATAGAAGTGGACCCATCGTGGGGTCGCGAAGATCTTGTAGGACACGTCGGTGTAGGAGCGATCGGCCGAGCTGTTGTTCAGGAGTTTCGCAACGGTCGGCGCGACCCGGGGCATTCGCCTTGCCACCCGGTTGATCACGCCAAAGGCGAGGTTCTCCCCGACCAGCTTGTCGGTGAGGTACGTCGAGCGGGGCAAGGGCGCTGGTGGGTCGTCGGTGCGGTCGTTGATCTTGCGAGCCGCGTTCCTGCCGCCTGGCATGAAGAAGAATTCGGCGTGATCGTGGGTCCGAATCGTCTCGGGCCACGCTTCGAGCACCTCGTCGAGTGTGTGGGTGGTCTCCACGGCACGAATCCGGAACGACGGGACCGTCTGCAGCGTGACCCGCGTGATGATGCCGAGCGCACCCAACCCGACCCTGGCACATTCGAACAGTTCGGCGTGGTGGCTGGCATCAACGTCGATCAGCGTGCCATCGGGCAACAGGAGCCGTAGCCCGTGAACCTGTGTGGCGATCCCGCCATAGGCAAGCCCGGTGCCGTGAGTACCGGTGCTGATGGCCCCGGCGAGCGACTGCTTGTCGATGTCGCCCATGTTGGTAAGGGCAAGCCCATGCTCGTCCAGTACCCGGTTCAGCCTGTGCAAGGTGATACCGGCGCCGACGGTGACAAGACCGGAGGCGCGATCCACGCTGTGGAGCTGCGCCAGTTCATGAATTGTCACATGGAAGTCCGGCGTGACGGCGATCGCGGTGAAGGAGTGACCGGCGCCCATGACCTTGACCCGCCGCCCCTCCACCGCCGCTCTGGTGACGATGCTGGCGAGTTCGTCCTCGCTCCGTGGAGCCAGGATCTCTCGGGGCTGGAAGCGCTGGAGCTTCGACCAGTTTGTGATTTCTCGTCTCGCCATCGCCGTCACCAGTGCCGAAGATCAATCGGGAACTCGTCGATGGTCTCCTCCCCATCGACCAACCACATCGTCTCATGCTTCGCAATGGTTGGGTCTACGTGGGCGGGAATGAGCCGGAGGCGATCGTCAAGTCCGAAGCCGTCGATAGCCGGGCCGGCGAGGGTCGTGTGCTCGTCACTGCAGAACAAGACGTCACCGTCAGGCCAAATCGGATCACCGTGATCCATCCCGAGGGCTTTGAGCCCGGCGTTGGCTACCAGCCAGCCCTTCGGGCTCTTGGAGATGATCGACACCTCAAGGAAGAGCGCTTGTCGGAATGGATGATCGAGGGTGGCGTAGTGTGCGTCACCCACCACGAACGAGCCCGCCTGAATCTCGCTCGCCCACGTATTGACGTCGTAGGTGCCCGTTCCCCCTGCGGAGACGATGTCGCCTCCGACGTCGGCAGCCGCACGGAGCAGCAGCGACATGGCCTTTTCGACCCTGGCGATTCGCTCGACCCGGTCGTGGATCATCATCAGATGGCCCTCATACCCCATCACGCCTCGAACCTCGAGGTTGTGGCGTCGAGCCTGGTCGGCGAGCCGGCCGGCGAGGTCTGGGGCGATGCCGCCGCGAGGAAGGCCGACCTCGACATCGATGAGAACCTGCGAGATACCGGCGGCCGCCGCTCGTCTGACCCCTTCCTCGCTGTCGACCGCCAGTGTGATGTTGGCCTCGATCGCACCCAAGCGGGCCAACTGCTCGTGATCGAGAACCTCGTTGGCGAGGAGGAGATCGTCGCCGAGCCCCGCCGCAGCCATCCCCTCAACCTCTCGCACGGTGGCACAGGTGAAGTTCCGGTGGCCAGCATCAGCGAGACGCCGGGCCAGGGCTGTCGACTTGAAGGCTTTGACGTGGGGCCGAAGGCGAGGACCCGGGAGGGTCGCTCCGATCGTGGCGATGTTGTGATCAAGCGCCTCGCGCTCAACGATCAGACACGGGGTGGGGCGAGCCATGCCCGCACCGTAGTGGCGTCAGCCGTACACCTTCGTGAGCGCATCAGCAGGATCAGCAAAGGCACGGCCCTGCGCCTCGGCCACATGGGCCTCGGTCAGCATCCCGCCGCAGATGTTGAGCCCGCCGAGGAAATGAGGATCGGCCAAGAGGGCATCAGCCGGGCCATTGTTTGCGAGGGCAAGCGTGTACGGCATGGTTGCGTTGTTGAGCGCGTAGGTGGACGTGCGCGGCACGGCGCCTGGCATATTGGCAACGCAGTAGTGCACGACGTCGTGCACCACATAGGTGGGTTCCGCGTGCGTCGTCGGTCGACTCGTCTCGAAGCAGCCGCCCTGATCGATGGCGACATCGACCAGAACCGATCCCGGCTTCATCGACTTCACCATTGCCTCGCTGACGAGCTTGGGAGCGGTCGCTCCCTTGAGGAGCACCGCCCCGATGACGAGATCCGCATTCGTCACCAGGTCTTCAAGGGCCTGTCGGGTTGAATAGACGGTCTCCAACGCGGCACCGAACCGACGGGAGAGGCGGTCAAGCACATCGAGGTTGCGATCGAGAACCGCAACCTGGCTCCCGAGCCCAACGGCCATTTCGATGGCGTTCTCTCCGACGACGCCACCACCGATCACGACGGTCAGCGCCGACGGTACGCCGGGCACGCCGCCGAGTAGAAGGCCGGCGCCGCCATTGGGCGCCTCGAGACAGTGGGCGCCCGCTTGGACCGACATCCGGCCCGCAACTTGGGACATCGGCGCCAGCAGTGGCAGGCCGCCGCTGGGATCGGTCACCGTCTCGTAGGCGATGCAGGTGGCTCCGCTGGCGAGCAGTTCCTCGGTTTGGGGCACATCGGGGGCGAGGTGCAGATACGTGAAGAGGATCTGCCCGTCAGACAGCAGTGCCCGCTCTTCGGACTGTGGTTCCTTCACCTTCACGATCATGTCGGCCTCGGCCCACACCTCAGCGGCTGTCGCCACGATGGCTGCGCCTGCCGCCTGGTATGCCTCATCGGGTGCACCGATTCCGAGGCCGGCACCGGTCTGCACCGAGACCGTGTGTTCATGGGCCACGAGTTCGCGGACTCCGGCGGGGGTGAGCCCAACGCGCCGCTCCGCGACCTTGATCTCGCTGGGTACTCCGATGTGCATGGTGACCTCCGCAGGCGCATCGCCCACGCCATGCCGCCATTCCGCAATGTACGGAATCAGACGCGCTAGTTCTCCGCGAAAGGACGCGCTCAGGTCTCCAGCTACGCACGAAACAGGCGCGTACTGGGGTATCGAGCGTAGGATCCTGTGATGAGCGAGCTCGATGCCACTGATCATGCGATTCTTGCCCTGCTGCAGGGTGACGGCCGCATGACCCACGCCGCCATCGCTGAGGAGATCCACCTCTCCCCCAGCGCCTGCCTTCGGCGGGTTCGGCGGCTTGAAGCAGCCGGAATTATCAGTGGGTACCACGCACGACTCGACCGAGCGCTCCTTGGCTTAGGCGCGACGGTCTTTGTCGAGATTTCGCTCGACGGGCAACAGGAACACCAACTCGACGAGTTCGAGGCCGCGGCGCGGGAGGTGCCCGAGATCCTGGCATGCCACCTGATGGCGGGTGACGCCGATTACCTCCTGCAGATCGTCGCCACCGATGTCGCCGACTACGAGCGTGTCCACCGGACCGCCATGGCGCGCCTCCCTCACGTGGCCAAGGTCCGAACGAATTTTGTCCTTCGCTCGGTGATCGACCGAGCCCCGATCGAGGCGAGGCGCTGACGTTGTGAGCCGGTCAGTCGGCCGGATGCTCTTTGGCGAGCTCCGGCACGACCTCAGCCGTCTCGAGGGCGGCAATCGTCGTCGGGGGGCACAGGATCTTCTGGTCGCGGCTGCCGCCGCCAACGATCACTTGGGAGCGGGCCATGACCCGTTCATCGATCCAGATGGGGAGGTCGGGCGGGAGGCCGAACGGCGTGACCCCGCCGATCTGCATGCCGCCGGAACGGTCGACCGTTTCCTCGGCGCTTGCAAACGATGCCTTTCGGGTGCCGAGGCGCTTTCGGACCACGCCGTTGACGTCGAGCCGCGTGTTGGCCAGCACGAGACAGCAGGCCATTGGCCGAGCATCGGACTTGCCCACCACCAAGATGGCGTTTGCTGAGTCCTCCGCGGCGTAGCCGTAGGCCTCACAAAATGCCGCCGTATCGGCGAGGTCGGGGTCGCAGGCCACCAGGTCGTACGGCCCTCCGGTGCTCTCAACGCTGGCGATCACACTGTCCATGCCGCCAGTCTCGCACGCCGGCGTCAGCGGGCCGAAGACCTGACCCCTCAACCGGAGGCGATGAGCACGGTCGCCGTGAGTGCCGCGAGAAAGCCCGCCTGCTGGACTCGTGTGAGGCGCTCGCCAAGCACGAGTCGCGCCAACGCAACCGTGGCGACTGGATAGAGAGACGAGAGCACGGCAGCAATCGTCAGTCCACCTTCTTCGTTCGCATAGAGGAACAGTGCGTTGGAGGTGGTGTCGATCAGGCCTGCGCCGAGAAGGAGACGGCGATCTTGCGATGCACTTGGGAGGATGTGGTCGCGGCGCGCCGCGAAGACGGCCAGCAGCACCGAGCAGGTCAAGAGACGGGCTCCAACGATCGGCCAGGGCGCTGATGCCGAGGCCGTCTGATCGAGTGCCACGAACATGAGGCCGAACCCAGCGCCGGCGAGGAGCGCCTCCCCGACTACCCGCGCTGTCGCGTCCCGCCGCTCATCCGGAGCCCAGCTCACGAGTCCTGTTGCGACCAGCGCGGCCAGCACGCCCAGGGCGGCTGACGGGTCAAGTCGGTCGCCGTTGACGACAAGGCCCCACCCGGCGGGCACCGCCGCCGACGTGATCGCGGTCAGGGGCGCTACCACTCCCATGGGCCCCTGCGCGAGTCCGCGGTACAGCAGCGCGATTCCCACGCCACCCGCCGCGCCTCCAAGCGCACCCCAGAGTAGGTCACCGGCGATGAAGCGCTCGGCGAGGACGACCGACGCGGCGGTGATACCGACGAGACCTACCAGGTGCGAGACGAGGACCACCTGCAGTACTCGCATGCGCTTGCCGGCAAGTCCTCCGAGGAAGTCGCCGGTGCCGAAGAGCGCGGCCGTCATGAGGCTGAGCAGAATGGCCACGCGAGGAGGCTAGGCCGATGACTTCCCGAGTCGGTCAACTGGCCGTCCCGATGCCGAGTGGACAGAATGCGGACAAGAACACGACCGAGGGGGCGATGTGCAGGGACTCATCTGTGAGGGAACGACCGAGGACAGCGTCCGCCTGTCCGACGACATCGAACTTGTCGGTGACCTGTCGCCACGGCAGGTACGGGTAGAGATCCATGCCGCCGGTGTCTGTGGCAGCGACATGAGCTGCATCCACGGCAAGTACTACATGCCCACCCCGCTCATCCCTGGGCACGAGGCCGCCGGCAAGGTGGTCGAGGTCGGCTCGGCGGTCACCTACTGCACGGTCGGCGACCATGTCATCCTTTCGACCTTCGGGAACTGTGGACACTGTCCGGATTGCGAAGGTGGTGAGCCCGGGAACTGTGCCGTCGGAATGGGTGGCCTTGCGCAGCCCTACATCGAGGGCGATCAGCCCCTGTACAACTTCGCCAACATCGGGGCGTTCGTGCAGGAGACAGTCGTCTCGGAGAATCAGTGCATCCCGATTCCGAAGGAGATGCCCCTCACGAGTGCGGCCTTGATCGGCTGCGGCGTGATGACCGGTACCGGCGCCGTCTTCAACCGCGCCGCCGTGCAACTCGGTGATACGTGCGTGGTCATCGGGGCTGGTGGTGTGGGTCTGAACGTCATCCAAGCTGCGAAACTCGTGGGCGCCAGCCAGATCATCGCCATCGACCGCATCCCGGAGAAAGAGCGCCTGGCCACCGAATTCGGCGCGACCGACTTCATCGTTGCCGACGACGACCTCGACATGGTGAACGAAGTCAAGAAGTTGAGTGGCGGTGGCGTGCATCACGCCTTCGAGGTGGTTGGCCATACTGGCCTCCTCGCCGACGCCATCAACATGACCAGGGCTGGCGGCAACATCTGCGCGGTGGGGGTTCCCGACCTCACTGCCACAGTGACGTACAACTTCCAGTCGCTCCATCAGAACAAGAACCTGATGGGTATCCGGGCTGGTGGCGCCAAGCCCCGCAAGGACTTCCGCACGCTGACCAACCTTTACATGAAGGGCCAGCTCAAGCTCGATGAGATGATCTCGAACACGGCCGGCCTCGATGGCTTGGTCGGTGCGTTCGATGCCATGCGGGCTGGCACCGAAGCCCGCACGGTGCTTCTCCCCCACGGGTAAGGGCTCAGATCGCTCGGATCTCGTCGAAGCGGTCGACATTGCGAAGCGCTGGAAAGATCCGCCACCACAGGCCGACCACCAGGAGCGTGCCGACGCTGCCGAACACCATGGCGCCGACAAGGCCAAACACGGCTGCCGTCACCCCGGACTCCACCGCCCCCATCTCATTGGATGCCCCGATGAAGACATTCTCGACCGCGAGCACTCGCCCCCGCATGTCCTCCGGCGTCGCGAGCGGGATGAGTGTCGAACGAATGAATACCGACACCGAGTCGAGCGCAGCGGCCGCAAAAAAGAGGACACAAGCCAGCGCGTAGGCCGTCGTGAAGGCGATCGCAAGGTGCACGATTCCAAACGCACCGACGACACCCAGCAGGGTCATGCCGACATGTCGACGCACCGGACGGAACGACAGGGCGAGGGCCGTGGTGGCCGCGCCGGTGCTGATCGCAGCTCGAAGTCCCCCGAGCCCTACCGCCCCGACGCCTAAGCGTTCCTCAGCGATGGCGGGCAGGAGAGCGACAATCCCGCCAAGGAGCACGGCGAAAAGATCGAGTGAGATCGCTCCAAAGATGACGGGTTGACGCCGGATGAAGCGGAGGCCATCGCGGGCGTCTCGCAGGGCCTGCATCCCGCCACGCGTGCCGAGCCTTCGAGTCGCGAGCTTTGGGGTCGCCGACACCAGGACTGCAGCGAGGACGTACGCCACCGCACTCACGGCATAGGGCGCTGCGATGTCGGCCACAAAGAGGAATCCTGCGGCGACGGGGCCGAGGATGCCGCCGGCCTGGAACGCCACCGAGCGGAGGGCGATGACTCGTTCGATGGACTCGGGCGGTGCGATATCGATGGCGAGGGCACGAACGGCCGGACTGGCCAGGGCCCGCGAAAGCCCGTAGACGACGACCAGCGCGAAGATTGGCTGAACTCGCGTTGGATCGGTAGACACGTACAGGAACAGGCCGATCGAGGTCATCACCTCGCCAGCGATTCCGGCGGCAAAGACGCGACGCCGGTCGAAGCGGTCCGCAAGCGCCCCGGTGAAGGGTGCCGCGAGTGCGAGCGGGAGGAACTCGGCGAGACCGAGCAAGCCGAGATCGAGTTCTCGCCCAGTCATATCGAAGACCTGTTTCCCAAGAATCGTGATTTGCCCGATCGTGGCAAACGACGTCAGGAACGAGGTGGCGAGGAGCGCCCAGACGGCAAACGGAAGTCGTTGCCGCCCCCCAGCGGCACGTTCGTTCATGCGGCTCGCATGACGTTGATGACTTGCTCGGCGAACCGGTGAACATGCTCGGGCGTCAGCGGGTGCCCGAAGTCCATCGTGAAGTGAGTGATCTCCAGCTCGCGCAAATGAGAGAGAAGGTCGAGCAGCTCTTGGCTCTCCTCGTCGGTTGTCGGCAGGGGCCGCTCGACGGTGGTCCCCACCTCGATCGCCATTGGATCGCGCCCGGCGAACGCTGCGTGCTCACGCACGATTCCGAGCCTCATCCGCCAGTCGTCGTCACCCCGATAGAACGAGTTCCATTGATCGGCCAGACGGCCGACAAGCGGAAGTCCCACCTTCGGGCCGGACGCCCCGACGCAGATGCGGGGCATCGGGTCCGGACGAGGAGGCGCGCTGGCGTCGCGGATGCTGAAGTATTGGCCATCGAAGGTCGGATGATCCTCACTCCACATCAAGCGACAGATGTGAATGAGCTCTTCGAGTTGGGCGAAGCGCACCGACGGCTTGGGGAAGTCGTAGCCGTACGCCTCGTATTCGTCCCCCCGCCAGCCGGCCCCGATGCCGAGCACGAAGCGCCCGCCGGTGAGGACCTGCAGTGTTGCCGCCATCTTGGCGGTGAGTGCTGGGGGCCGGTAGCCATGACCGAGGACGTGGTGGCACAGGGTGACGTCGGGGAACTTCGCTCCGAGCCACGTGAGCGTCGTCCACGCCTCGAGGAACGGGTCGGTGCGGGCATCGAAGCCGTAGAAGTGATCGGCGATCCAAAGACTGTCGAAGTACGGGAGCGCCTCTGGGAGGATGTGGTCCTGTTGGTACAAGACGATGGCTTCATGATTGCTGCCGGCGTTACCAATCACGGGCGAGAGCCAACCGAACTTCAGATCGTGGGTCATGACCGAACGCTACGCCGTCCGTTGGCTCATCTTGGTCACCATCCGCGAGGATCGCAGCATGCTCATCGTTCGCTCTGACCTTCACCGCAACCATCACTGTCTTGAGCTCGATGGATCCCGACTCATTTCCTCATGGGAGACGCCAGCGCGAGCCGAGTACGTCGACGCCGCGCTCAACGAGGGTGACCACGAGGTTGTCGCGCCGGACCGCTTGGAGCGGTCGGTCGTGGCTGAGGTACATGACCGCGACTATCTCGACTTTCTTGGGACGGCATGGGACCGCTGGGTCGCCCTCGGACATGAGGCTCCCGCCGCGATGGCGTTCGGCTGGCCTGCGCGCCGCTTCCGTGATGTGCGCCCCGAGTCGTTCGAGGCGCTCCTCGGCTACTACTCCTTCGCCGCCGACTGCTCCATCGCAGCAGGGACCTGGGCGGCGGTCGAAAGCAGCGCCGCGACCGCCCTCACCGCTGCTGCCCAGGTCGCGGGCGGACGGCGCGCGGCGTTCGCTCGGTGCCGGCCGCCCGGCCATCACGCAATGCGGGACCAGTTCGGCGGGTACTGCTACCTCAACAATGCGGCGATCGCCGCACAGCTGCTCCGTCATGCAGGCCATACGGAAGTGGCGATTCTCGACGTCGACTACCACCACGGCAACGGCACCCAGGACATTTTCTATGCGCGGGCCGACGTTCGGGTCGCCAACCTCCATGCTGATCCGCGCGAGGAATTTCCCTACTTCCTCGGCCATGCCGACGAGCGAGGCACTGGAGCCGGGGAGGGGCACAACCTCAACCTGCCGCTTCCCCGCGGAACCGGAGCTGACCAATGGTTCGAAGCGTTTCATAACGCTGCTCGCTGGATCGGTGATGGTGCGCCATCGGCGCTCGTCGTATCACTCGGACTCGACACCTTCGAGCAGGATCCGATCTCACACTTTCGCCTCGTTCGGGACGACTTCGCCCGGCTCGGCGCCTCGTTGGCTCAGATCGACCTTCCAACCGTGCTTGTCCTCGAAGGTGGATATGCGACCGCGGAACTCGGCTCCAACGTCGCCGCCGTGCTCAACGGGTTCGAGCGCGAAATCGGGTGATCAGGTCGCGATGGATTCGAGTGCGGCAAGCAGGCGATCGTTCTCCTCTGGGGAGCCGATCGTGACGCGCAGTCCCTCCCCAGCGAAGGGGCGGGTCACGATCCCTCGCCGCTCGAGTTCGAGATACACATCGTCGGTCTGAGCCCCCAGGGGCAGGTACACGAAGTTCGCCTGGGTTGGCGGTACCCGCCAACCACGCCCCGCCAAGGCCGCCACAACCCGGCCACGCTCGGAGATGATCAGATCGATCTTCGGCTGGTACGCCTCTCGATGCTGCACGGCCGCCAGAGCGCCGGCTTGAGCGACAGCATTGACCGCAAAGGGCAGAAGGGTCTTGTCGATCTCTGTGACGACGTCAGGGTGGCCGACGAGGTACCCGACGCGAAGCCCGGCCAGGCCGAACGCCTTTGACATCGAGCGGGTGACGACCACATTCGGGAAGGATGGCAGCAAGTCGTGCACGGCGTCACCGAACGCCGGATCGACAAACTCTCGGTAGGCCTCGTCGATGAGGACGATGACCGAAGGGGGAATCCGTTCGAGCAGCGCCCGAAGCTCCTCGGTTGAGGTGGCGGGTCCGATCGGGTTGTTGGGTGTGGCGAGCAGGAGCAACTTGGTGCGATCGGTGATCGCCGCTGCGAGCCCCTCCATGTCGAACCGCTCGTTGGCCAGCGGCACGGAGACCAGCTCGGCGTCCATGAGCATCGTGTCGATCGGATACACCTCGAAGGACCGCCAGGGCGTCACGACCTGGTCTCCAGGGTCAACATAGGTCAGAAACAGCTGCTGGATGAGCCCGACGGACCCGCACCCGACCGTGACCTGCTCCACCTCGACACCGATCCAGTCCGCAACGGCCTCCCGCAGCGCTGTCGCACGGTGGTCGCAGTAGCGGTTCACCCCGGCGGCTGCAGCACCGATCGCGTCGATCACTGCGGGGATCGGCTCGTAGGGATTTTCGTTCGAGGCGAGCTTGATCGCGTTTGTGATGCCGTGTTCTTCCTCGGCCTGCGACGCCGCCTTCCCCGGCCGGTAGGCAGGAAGCTGACGAACGGCTGAGCGGAGACGACCGATCTGGGGAGAGGACATGACCATGAGTATGGCTGAGCTGCGCCGCTTCGGCTGCGCTAGAACCAAGCCGTGCTGAGAAGGCTTCCGTGGATCCCCTGACGCTCGTCACCCTCGCAATGTTCGCCGCCGCGGTTGCGGTGTACGGAACGATGATCGGGGCAGGCGGTGGCTTCGTGTTGATCCCAGGTCTCGTTCTCCTTTTCGGGCTGGAAGGGGCTGAGGCCGTAGGGACCGGCGCCCTCACTTTGGCGGCGATCGGGATCAGCGGAGCTCGCTCCTACGACCAAGCCGGACTCATCGACCGGCCTGCGGCTGGCCGGTTCGGGCTGGGGTCAGTCCCGGTGGCGTTCGTCTGCGGCACCGTTCTTGCCGGTGCGATCGACGCGGAGGTCATGGTTGATCTCCTCGGGTTGCTGCTGCTCGCGCTTGCAGGTTTCGTGGTGTTCCTGCCAACTCGATACGACGCTTCCGAGGAGCCGGGGCCCTCGTCGCTGCGTTGGATGCCTCTCGGTGGCGTAGGCGTCGGCGTTCTCAGCGGCACCTTTGCGATCGGGGGTGGACTCGTCACCTTGCCCTTCGTCGCCCGGCTGCGCCGCCTCACCCCCCACCGAGCGGCAGCGACCACCTCAGCGACCGCGATGATGAGCTCGGTGGCCAGTTCGCTGGGCCACACGGTGGCAGGAAATGTGGTCTGGAGCTATGTGCTGGTCCTCGTACCCGCCGCCCTCGGCGGAGCTGCGTTGGGAGCTGCGCAGGCGGAGCGGGTGCCGCCACGGGCAGTACTGGGGCTCGTCGCGGTTGGGCTGGTAGCAGCTGGGGCTCCCTTGTTGCTGTGGTGAGCGACCTGCTTGGCTTCCGCGCGCCGGCTAGCGAGGAGCGGTGGCGACCATTCCCCAGACTCGGTGTGGCAGCAGGAGCGGTTCGCTCGGGAAGTCGTGACGGAGAAGCGTGGCCAGCGCCTGATCAAAGGCCGATGTCGCTTCCGCATCGAGGGCGGTGATGCCGGCGGACGCCCGGATCCGTCCTCGCCAGGAGGTGCGGGAGTAGGGCACCGCGACATCGAAGCTAAACGTTTCGACGTCGGTGAATCCGCCGGCCTGGACATCGGGAATCCACTGTGGCCACAGACCAGTGCCCCCTCCCATGTTCCAGGCGGGATTATGGGTTTCGATCAGGGCCTCGGTGGCTGCCACCGCATTGCCGGGCAGCGGAAGCCAGTCAAAATGCAGAATCGCTAATCGGCCGGTCGCCGGCTTCAGAACGCGACGGGCTTCGGCAATGGCGGTAGGTCGGTTGAACCAGTGCCAGCATTGGCCCGCAGTCACGGCATCCGTTTCCGCTGTTCTAAGCCCGGTGTCCTCTGCAGTCCCCTCCTGCCAGATGACCTCTACTCCCGCCGCTTTGGCGAGCTCTGCGCCCTGGCGCATCAGCCGAATGTCGGGGTCGATGCCGGTGACGACTGCGCCGCGGGCGGCAAACTGCCGGGCAAGGGTCCCCGTGCCTGTGCCGAGGTCGACAACCCGCTGACCGGCCTGACCGATCCCGAAGGTCGCCAGCCGGTCGAAGGTCGCCTTCGGGAAGCCAGCTCGATGGGCCGCATAGTCGGCGGCGGCGTTGCCGAAGCCCTGCGGATCGATGTCGGCGCCGGTCATCCCTCCGCCTGGATGGTTCGCGGGAGGTTGCTGGCCTCGATCATCTCGAGGAAGGGGTAGTGAAGCGGCCTGATGGGATCGAAGCCGGCATCGAGCATGGCCCAGGGACGAGGGTCGCTCTCGCGCACCTCCTCGAGGCTTGCGCTCGCTTCGCGATCGAGCAATTGGAGCTCCAGCCAGGTGTCGGGCTCGAACCGCGAGCGACAGCTCACGGCGGCGATCACGCCGGGGACGACTCGAACCTGACTCTCCCCAAGGCCCTTCAGCAGGCGCAATCCGGCATGTCCGACGTGGAGCAGATCCTCGGATTCAAGGCGGAGGCCATCGTCGGCGACGCCGTTGACGAGATCAAGTGCGTCTCCGGTTCGGACCGTTCGCGCCCCGGCTCCGTCCATCCGCCCTTCTGCCTCGAGTTCGTCGCGGCGGGCGCTCATGACCCCGATCGCCTCGACGGGGTCAGCGGACGTGGCGTACCAGGTCAGGTACACCCCTCGGCCTCCGCCCCAGGCCGGGTCGTCGGCCCGGCACCGACGGTTTGCGTGCAGCGAGGGTGGCGCGACGTACCGCTGCCCGGCAACGATCCCTGGCAGGGCCAGGTTAGGGGCAAGATGCTCGAGGTCGTACCAGCGGTTCCAGGCTTCGCCGTTCGCAACGTCGACATCAAGGCCGGCGAGGATCAGGCCGACAGCGCGCATGCCCACTGGCCTACCTCACCCATGTACCGACATCGACGAGTTCGGGTTGACGGCTCGGTTCCGGCTGAAGAAGCCGATGTCGAGTGGCACCCCCGAGTACCGGCCGGGCACGACGAGCGGCTCGACATCGTGATCATGACCGCGCTCCACCGCCTCGACGAGGTCGGCCATCATCTGGCCGACGGCTCCTGCGTTCTTGTACTGATTCCCGCTCGTACCGATCGCCACGTAAAACCCGTCGAGGTCGGTGCGGTCGTAGATCGGAATCCAGTCGTCGCTGACGTCATAGAGGTCGACAATCCCCTTCTTCTCGTGCGGCATACCCAGCCCCGGAATGCGGCGATTGGCGCGCAACACCTGCACTTCCCACTGCTCGTCGTCGATCCGTCCGTCGTAGTCGTCAGGATCGACGAACTCGCGCGCGTCGCAAATCGGATCTCCGGACCCAACGAGGATGTTGTTGCCAACCTCGGGCCGAAAGTAAATACCGAGGTCATCGTCGGCCGCCGTCACGCCCACCGCATCGAAATCGACCCCGTTCGGGGCGGGAACGTGGTGCACCTCGTGGCGAAGGGCGCGAGTTTTGATGTTCATGGCGTCATAGACGCCAGCCAACTGGTTGATCAGGTAGCTATGGGGCCCTGCGACATTGATGACGACGGGAGCTCGGGGCGTGCTGCCATCGCCGAGCGTGACCCCAACCACTCGGCCGTCGGCCTGGTCGATCGAGAGCACCTCGGCGTTGAACCGGAAGGTTGCACCTCGGGCCTCGGCTCCTCGTTGCAGGTTGTGGCAGGACAGCTGCGGGTCACTCACATAGCCAGCGTCAGGAGTGAAGTAGCCAACCTCCACCTCATGGTCGGGCTCCCGCCAGAAGGACTCATCCTCCGGTCGGGTCGGGGGCCCAAACATGCCTGGGTCGAGATACGGGCATCGTTCCCGAATTGTCTGGGTGTCCCACACCTCGTGCGGGATCCCCATTTCGTCCCAGAGCATCTTGACGCGAGCTGCGTGGCTGGCGCCTTCCCCGCTGGGCTGGAGCACCAGCTGACCGGTCATGTGGTAGGCGATGAGGCCGAGTTCGTCGTCGACGCCGATGTAGCTGGGCCAGTCCTTCCAGTAGTGCATCCCCTCCCACGCAAGGTTGATCCCCTCGACGCTCGAGTAGCTGAAGCGCACGATCGCGCAGGAGTTACTCGTGGATCCAGCGCCTGCAGCGGAGGCTTTATCGACGGTGAGCGTGCGCCAACCCCGCCCAGCCAGTTCGTGAGCAATCGCGGCCCCGATTACTCCGGCGCCGATGATGATGGCGTCGTAGATGGTGCTCGCGTCCTGCTGGCTCATGCGCGAACGCTACTGATCGTGCGGTTCGCTGTCGATGCGGTGAGTGCGGGTTCCCATCCAATGGGAACAGGCAGGCGGCCTGCTTGGATGACGGCTGAGCATGGACCGCGGCCCGCGTTTCCAATACCTGACGGACCGTCAGGTATGGTGACGGCATGCCGGTTCCGCTTGAGGACTTCCCCAAAATCATCAGTGTCGACGATCACGTCGTCGAGCCCGCCCATGTATGGCAAGACCGCCTGCCGGAGAAATACAAGGATGTCGGGCCCCGCATTGTGATTGCCCCTCAGGGCGACATGGCGCTGGTCGATGGCGCTTGGGTCGAGACGCCCGGCAACAGCGAGAAGATGGCGGCCTGGTGGCACTACGAAGACCACCGCTACCAAATCAAGGAAATGATCGCCTGCGCCGGCAAGGACCCCAAGACGGTCACGATGCAGGGCGTGACCTATGACGACATTCGGCCAGGTTGCTACGAGCCCAAGGCCCGGCTTGAGGACATGGACGACAATCACGTTGAAGCGTCGATCTGCTTTCCGAACTACCCCCGGTTCTGTGGCCAACTCTTCGCCGAGCGCAAGGACAAGGAGCTGTCAAAGCTCTGTGTCGAGGCCTACAACGACTGGATGGTCGAGGAGTGGTGCGGCGACTCCGGCGGCCGACTGATCCCGCTCTGTCTTGTTCCGCTCTGGGATGTCGAGCTTGCGGCCGCAGAGATTCGCCGCAACGCTGCGCGCGGGGTCCGTGCCGTCGCCTGGTCGGAACTCCCCGCCTGGCTGGGGCTTCCGTCGCTCCACACGGGCTACTGGGACCCCTTCTTCCGTGCGTGTGAGGAGACCGGCACCGTCATCACCATGCACATCGGATCGGGAACCAAGACCGTGAAGCCGGCCGATGATGCGCCCACGATCGTGACCGCCGCCATGATCTCGGCCAACTCAGCGGCGTCGATGATCGACTTCTTGTTCTCGGGTGTCCTTCACCGTTTCCCCACGCTGAAGCTGATGTACGCCGAGAGCCAAATTGGCTGGATTCCGTACTACCTCGAACGGGCCGACGACAACTACACAACCCACATGTGGGCCCAGGGCGAAGAACGCCTTCCCGAGCCGCCGTCCTTCTACTACCACCGCCAGATCTACAGCTGTTTCTTCAAGGACACCGCCGGCATGAAACTGCTCGATGAGGTGGGCGTCGACAATGTTCTGTTCGAAACAGACTACCCCCACAGCGACGGCACGTTCCCGCATTCGCGTGAGGTTGCTCATCGACTCTTCGGGCACCTCGACGAAGAGGTCGTCTACAAACTGGCTCGGGGTAACGCCATCAAATTGTTCGACCTTCCCTTCGACTGAGGTGCCGAGGCTTCTCGTCGTCTGCCACTCGCCTGGCACCGCCCTACCCGCCATGGTCGAGGCGGCGGTTGCTGGCGGCAGAAGTGACGGGCTGGAGGGCGTGGATGTTGTCACCATCGCAGCGCTGGAGTTGTCCACGCCCGATGTGCTGGGAGCCGACGGGTACCTACTGGAGACCCCTGCGAACCTCGGGTACATGAGCGGCGCGCTGAAGCACGCCTTCGACACGGTCTATGCCGATGCACTCGATGTCACCCGCGGGCGACCCTTCGCAGCCTTGGTGCACGGTGAGAGTGACACCACGGGGGCGCTTCGATCGATCGAGCTGGTGACCACCGGGCTGGAATGGCGCCTCGCCGCACCGATGGTGTCGATCATTGGTCCCGCGACCGACAACGATCTGGCGGCATGTCGCGAGGCGGGCGCTGTGGTTGCGGCGCTGACCCTCGGTGCCTAGCTGAGCGCCTGCTCGAGATCGGCCCAGAGATCAGACGCTGCCTCACAACCAACGCTCAGCCGGAGGAGTCCGGGTGGGAGGTGCGCCTGACCGGCGTAACGACTGCGGCGCTCGATCAGCGACTCGACCCCTCCGAGACTGGTCGCATGGCGGATGATTCGCAGCGCGGCGCACATCGCATCCGCCGTTTCGGCATCAGGCAGATCGAAGCTGATCATGGTGCCGAAGCCGGGATACCGAACGTTCTCCACACCGGCATGGGCGTGAAGGCGATCGACAAGGTCGCGAGCATTCGCCTCTGCCCGCTCGAGCCGCATGGCCATCGTGCGGAGGCCCCGCAAGGCAAGGAAGGTTTCCAAGGCGCCGGGACTCGCACCGAGCAAGGTTCGCCCGGTCCGAAGCTGCTCCAGAAGCGAGTCGTCGCGGGTGGTGAGGACACCACCGAGGAGGTCGCTGTGGCCGCCAATCATCTTCGTCGTCGACTGCATCGCAATGTCAGCGCCGAGTTCGAGGGGTTGCTGCCGCAGTGCGGTAGCGAAGGTGTTGTCCACGGCGAGAAGACAGCCAGGTCGCCGCGGCGCAGCACCAATGGCAGCAAGATCAGCCACGGTGAGAAGTGGGTTGGTCGGCGATTCGGCCCAGACGAGAGATGCCTCAGCCACGGCGTCAATCCATGCGCCGGTATCGGCCATATCAAGTCGCTCGAGGCTCCAGCGTCCGCGTTCGGCTCCCTCATGGGCGATCTGAGCAACGCCGTGGTAGCAGTCGTCAGGGACAACGACGTGGCCACCAGCCGGGACAAGATCGAAGACAACGGCGACGGCAGCCATGCCGGAGCCGAAGACCAACGCGTCAGCGTTCTCGAGTCCCCCAAGGACACGTTCGAGTGCCTCCCACGCCTCGGTTGCATCGCTTCGTGAATAGACGCGTTCTGCGCCATGCTCGAAGTTCGAGGCAGGCGTGATCGGATGGTTGAGCGGCGCCCCAGGATCATCGGGGCGGCCCGCAGCGACCAACCAGGTCGCCGGGTCGAGATTGTCGGGGTCGAGGCGCACAGCGGCGAGGGTACTGCGCAACCAGCCACGTGAGCTGCGACACTGTCGCAGGTGGACGGCACTGACGAGTTGCGACCTGTTGTGGGCATGCAGCCCTTCCCTGTCGGGCCGTCGACCTTTGAGGCAATCTGGGGGGGACGCGACGCCGCGTCAGCCGCACTGATCACCCCGAAGCGAACATGGAGCACGGCCGAACTCCGCAGCGAGGTCGAACGGGTCGCCTGCGCCCTCCTCACCCGAGGGCTTGGGGCCGGCGATCGGGTGGTGTGGGCACCCGCTGATGACGCCGCAAGCCTGATCAGCTTGCTCGCCACGGTTCGAGCGGGCGGCGTCTGGGTAGGTCTGAGCCCGCGTTCGACCGCGAGTGAGCGAGCCCGGGTGCTTGAGCTCACCGGCGCCACCGCAGTCAACGAGGCGCTACCTGACGAAGACCCGAGCCTCACGCTTCCCCCACCACCCCCGCCGGACGCCGTGGCCGCTATCGCGATGACATCGGGGACGACAGGCCGACCAAAGGGTGTCGTCCACGCACAACAGCAGCTCCTCTACCCCGCCGCCGCAGCGATCGCCACGGAGCGCCTTACCCACACAACCCGAATCGGGACCCCGCTGCCCCTGACGACCCTGAATATCTTGCTGCTGGGCCCGGTCACGGCACTCGCCTGCGGGGGCACGGCCGTCTCCATGCCCAGCCCCGAGGCAGAGGCGTTCACCTCAACTGTTCAAGCGCACACCCTCACCCGCACGCTCGTGGTCCCGACGATTGTCCACGATCTTGTTGCGAAGAGGATTGACCCAGCTCGGCTTCGCTCGCTCGACCGCATGCTGATCGGGGGCGCCGGATTCGACCGGACACGCGCCCGGGCTGCACAGGAGCACCTCGGCGTGCCACTGGTTGCGAGCTACGGGCTCTCTGAAGCGCCGACCGGCGTCGCGAGAATGCGAATCGGTGAGACCGGCGCCACGGCTCTGCCCGGGATCGACATCCAAGTCGAGCCCGACGGCGAAATCACGCTTGCCCCGACCGCCCACGGGCCCTGGGCGAATACATGGCAGGGTGCGCTTGGCTACCTCGGCGAGGCGGGCGCCTCGAGTCGGCTGTGGCGACATGGTCGGCTCCATACCGGAGATGCCGGAGCACTCGACGGCGACGGGCACTTGCTCGTAGCCGGGCGGGTGAGCGAGATGATCAATCGAGGAGGAGCAACGATCGCACCCGCCGAGGTGGAGCACGTGCTGCTTGCACTCGACGAGGTCATCGATGCCGCAGTTTTCGGCGTACCTGACGAACGTCTGGGGCAGATCGTTGCTGGAGCGCTCGTCGGGCCGGTCGATCTCGATATCGTCTCCGCTGCAGTGCGCGCCGAGCTCAGTGCCTACAAGGTTCCGACTCGCTGGCTCGTGCTCGACTCGCTCCCCCGAAATGAACAGGCCAAGGTCGACCGGAACGAGCTGCGGCGCCTGCTCGCCTAGAGCGAGGCCAGATCGGTCGGCAGGCCGAAGCGGTGCCGCCCGAGCGGCTCGAACACGCGTGGGGCGACCATGGCGTGCTGTGACGCGACGTGAACATCCCGAAAGACGCGCTGCAGCGGCGAACTCTGGTACGCCGCTGCCCCACCGGCCGCGGCGTAGCACCGATCCACTGCGGAAACGGCGGCCGTTGCGGCATGGCTGGCGGCCAATCGGAGCGCCACCCGTTGCTCATCGTCCATCCGCCCGCTCCCACCAACTTGCTCCCAGGCGGTGCCGACCTGCTGATCAACGAAGGCCCGTGCGGACCTGGTCTCTGCCTCGGCCCGGGCAAGATCGAGTTGAACCGGGGCACGCTCAGCGAGGCTGCGGGAGGACCCCTGAGGAACCTTGCCGGCCAGTGCGGCGAGCTCCTCGATCGCTCGCTCGGCCATGCCGATCATGACCATCGCCACACCGAGTGCGAGCGCGCCGAACGTCGAGAAGCGATAGAGCGTCTCGTCGACAACGAGGCGACGTTGATCCATCGCAACTACGTGATCGACCGGAACGACAGCGTCGTCGATCACGTAGTCGGTTGAGGCAGTCCCCTGCAGCCCGCTGACCTGCCAGGTGTCAAGGAGCTCCACGCCCTCGGGTACGAACGCGAATCCCACTTGCCCGCCGCCGGGCAGCTGCGCCGGCGCTCCCTCCCGGTCGACGATTCGCACACCGGCCCCCATGGTCGTCGCGTGGCTGGAGCCGCTGCCCCACGCCCACCGACCGCTGATGGTCACGTTCGATTCATGAAGCGTTGCGGTGCCCACGGGTGCCGCGAAGCCCCCGCAAACGGCCCCATCGGGCCCAAAGATTTGGTGGGCGACGGTCGCATCCAGGCGGGCCGCAAGGAGCGCCGTGGTGTTCGCGATCATGACGCACCACCCGGTGGCGCCGTCGGCCTTACCGAGCGCCCGCATGGCGTCCAGTCCGCCCGCCAACGTTGTCCCTGCGCCGTTGTAGTCCGTCGGCACCCAGAGCTTGAACGTCCCGTCGGCCACGAGCGCGTCCACGACTGCCGGGTGCAGCCGACCACGTGACTCCGTTTCGGCCGCATGATGCGTTGCGAGTTCGAGCGTCTCCGCAGTCATGGACCGATCCTGGCAACCGGCCGACGACGCTGCAAACTGCGCAGACCCGATCGCCAACGCCAGCAGAGCTAGGGTCCAGGCATGGGATCGATGATCGAGTTAGGTGAAGAAGCACGCGGGTACCTCGCCGTCCCGGATTCGGGTTCAGGGCCAGGCGTTCTGGTCATTCAGGAATGGTGGGGCCTCAACCCGCAGATGAAAGGCACCGCCGATCACCTCGCCGAGAACGGCTTCGTGGCGCTAGCACCCGATCTTTACCGGGGAGAGTTGGCGGGCCACGACGAAATGGACAAGGCCGGCCACTTGATGACCACCCTGCCACCCGAACGAGCTGGCGCCGACATGAGCGTCGCCGTCGACTTCCTGCTTGGCCATGACGCGAGCGTTGGCAGCAGCGTCGGCGTCGTGGGGTTCTGCATGGGCGGCATGTTGTCGATGATCGTGGCCGCCCTGCGCGGAGATGCCGTCTCGGCCGCCGTGCCCTTCTACGGGTATCCGGCCGGAGACGAACCGGACTGGTCAGCGATGACGGCCGTCGTTCGTGGTCACTTTTGCGAGGACGATGACCACTTCCCGTCCGCAGGCGCCCGCGACCTCGAGACACGGCTCCAGGGGATGGGCAAGGACGTGCGGCTCACGTTCCACAACGCAGCTCATGCGTTCATGAACGAGACCAACCCGTTCGGGGTGTACGACGCCGAGTTGGCGGCCGAACTCTGGCCGGAGGTCATCGAATTCCTCCATACGCAGGTCGTCTGAGCGCACCGCACAGCGCGCCTTGGACGACGCCGGCCCGCGTGACCGAGCCCGAACGTGGTCCTAGCCCCGAACCTTCACTCGAGTGGCGGAGAGGTCGAGCGGCTGGCCGGTGGTTCCGTCGATCATTTGCGGGCGGATTTTCGACCCGCTTCGCCTATCCCGGAGTTCCACCCGCGGCCCGCTCCCCTCATTGAAGAGCCACTCGTCCCCGTATTGCCACATGGCTGCCAGAACCCCCCAAAGGGCTGAGCCCTTCTCCGTCAACACATAGTCGTGTCGTGGTGGCCTGTCCTGGTAGCAGTGCCGCTCAATCAGGCCCTCCTCCTCGAACCGTCGGAGCCGCTCGGCGAGCACTCCCCTGCTGATTCCGAGCGAGTTTTCGAGGTCATTGAACCGCCGATGACCGAGCAGGAGGTCACGCAAGATCAGGGGCGACCACCAGTCGCCAAGCAGATCCGATGTTCGCGCAAGTGGACAGGTGGCATCGTCGAAACGGGTTCGCCTCACGGGGCCACGCGCTCAACTCGGGCCGGAACGTGCTTGTGCCAGGGCGTACCGGCGATGGAATCCCGCCAGTCGAGCGTCGTAAGTTCGTTGGGCGCGACGCCAACGATCTCTGGTTCGCCACCGGCCGGGGAGTAGGCAAGACCCATCCCGTTCGGCAGCGACATGTGACCATCCATCATTGTCTCGTTGATCTCTGCAACCGCAACACCGGTCCCACCGGGGGTCGTGATCCGGACTCGGTCGCCATCCCCAATCCCATAACGCGCCGCATCTCCGACCGAAAGCCGAAGCGCACCCTCGGCGTCGCGCTTCCGCCACGCCGGGTCGCGCATGATGGTGTTGGCGGTGAAGCTGCGCCGCTCCCCCGCCGACAACACCACCGGGAACTCATCGGTCGTGTGTTGAACCGGTCCCTCAGCCAGCAGTGCCAACTCCTCGGCGAGTTCAGGAATGTGGATGTGGATCTTCTGGTCGGGGGTCTTGAGGAGATCGAAGGCATCGCCGTGCTCGTGGCTGGTGAAAACGATGCCGTCACGAGACGTCAGGAAGGCATCGAACAATGCCCAACCGAGATCGGCACCTTCACCGGCATGCCCTGCAGCCCGAACCTGGTCCGGGTACTTCATGGCCAACTGCTGGGTGCTGAACCACAGGGCAGCGGCCGGTGCGAGCCCGTCGGGAAGGGTCGAACCGAGTGTCTCGTAGAGGACGAGTGCACCGACGCCGGCGAGCTGCGGGTTTTCCATCGCCGCTGCCGTAAACGCCTCGGCGAACGCTTCGCGGCTCTCCCGCGCCGCCTCGCGCAGCGGCTCGATCTGGGCGTCGCTGTAGACCCCCATCGCCCGGGCGAGACGGGCGTGGATCTCGGCCTCTGGCAGTGTGCCATCGAGCGGTTCAAGCAGCGGGGCTCGAAGCGTGATGTGGTTGTCGGGGAAGTTCGATGCGAAGAAGGTGACTTCTGCTTTCTCGTATTGCGACGAGGCCGGCAGCACATAGTCGGCTTCGAGCGCTGTTTCGGTCATCCCGATATCGATGACGACCGAGAAGTCCAAGGCCCGCATCGCCCTACGCAATTGGGCCGACCCAGCGAGGGAGTGGACCGGGTTCGCGCTTTCGATGATCATCGCCCGGCTCCGCTGAGGGTGATCGGAGAGGATGCCCTCGGCGAGTTCGTTGCAGGGAATGAGGCCCGAGATGATCCTGCCGCCGGTGACTGGGTCGGTCGGCTCGTTCCCGGATGCGCCGTAGCTGAACAGCGGAATGAACGAGGTATGGGCGGAGTGGCCACCGTGGGCGCCATAGCTCCCCACAAGGGTCCAGATCGCTCGGTGCAGCCACGACACCAGCGTCGAGTTCGGTGCCATTTCGATACCGAGGTCTTCGTAAAACGCAACGCTGCGCGTCGAACCGAGCCGTCGAGCAACGGTGCGGATCGTTGCCTCGTCAATGCCGCAATGATCGGCATAGTCAGCGATATGCACGGCACTGAACGCCGCAATGGTTTCTTCGTAGCCGACGACGTTCTCCGCCAACCAGGCGCCCGCCGTCAACCCCTCCTCGACGATCACGGCGCCGATGGCCGCCAGCAAGAAGGCGTCGGTTCCAGGTTTCACGGCGAGCCAGTGATCAGCGAGATCTGCCGTTTCGGTGCGTCTCGGGTCGATGACGATCATGGTTCGGTTCTCGTCCGCGGCGATCTCTTTGAGGACGCGGCGGGCTGCATCGAACCCGTGCGAGTGCCATGGGTTTTTCCCAAGGAACACGGAGACCTCGGCGTCAGCGAAGTGGCCATGGGTGTGGGTCCCGAACATGCGGCCCTCTACCCAGGCCTCTCCGGTCTTCTCCTGGGCAAGCGCATTGGAGCGTCGGGTGATGCCGAGGGCTCGGCGGGTCGCGGCGCCGTAGGCCCCGCAGAGATGATTTCCCTGACCGCCGCCGCCGTAATACAGAATCCGCTCGCCACCATGCTTGTCGATGACCTGCTGGAGACCGGCTGCTACCTCGCTGATGGCGGTGTCCCAGTCGACGGCCTCATAGGTGCCGTCTTCCCGCCGCCGCATCGGCGTTGTGAGCCGACTGCGATTGTTCTGGTAGTGGTCGAGGCGGAGTGCCTTCTCACAGGTGTACCCCTCCGAACCGACGTGGGCCTTGTTCCCGCGCACGCGTTTGAAGATGCGCCCATCGAGCTTGATCTCTACCCCGCAGTTCGCCGAGCAGAGGATGCAGACGCTTTTGTGCCAGGTGTCGGGCGAGTCAGGGGCGGTGGTTGCGGTGGCAGCGAGATCGGTCACGCAATGTCTCCTGGGTCGAGATCTCCGAGGTCGGTTCGATTACCGAACCTACTCCTCGGCTGCGATCGCGTGCACGCTTCCCATCGACCATCATCGATACCAACTGGCTAGCCTTGGTTGCATGTCGCGCCCGAAGACATCACCTCGCCCTGCGGACTCGCTTCTCAGCTCCCCGCTGAGTGAGGAGGATGCAGCCGAAGCTGCGCACGTGCTCAAGGCATTGGCCGACCCAGTTCGTCTGCGACTCATCAGCGTGATTGCCGCCCAGGGAGAGGCCTGTGCGTGTGACTTCCCCGAACTTCTCGGCAAGGCCCAGCCCACGGTGAGCCATCACCTCACCCAACTCGTCAACGCCGGGATCCTGCAGCGAGAGCAGCGAGGCAAGTGGGCCTGGTTCTCCGTGAACGACGATCGGATTGCGGAACTGCGCGCCATGCTCAGCTGAGCCGAGGTTCGCCACCGCGCCGTCCCGCGCCTAGCCTTGCCGCACAGCAATGTCATCGAGGAGACCGTCATGACCGATGTCCAGGACCAGCCCGACCTCGGCGCTTTCGAGCCTGACCAGGAGGGCATTGCGCTTGATCGCCCCGCCGAGCACTCGGACTTCGAAGCCGAGCGCCTGGCCCGAAAGCAGCGCCTCGCTGCTGGCCTCCGGATCATGGGCCGACTTCGGCTTGCCGAAGGCGTCGCCGGTCACGTAACGGTGCGCGACCCTGAACACGCAGATCGCTTCTGGGTCAACCCGTTCGGCCTCAACTTTAAGCTGATGAAGGTCTCAGATCTCATCTGTGTCGACCACGAAGGCACGGTGGTTGAGGGCGACAAGCCCGTCAACGCCGCTGCGTTTGCCATCCACTCGCAGCTTCACGCGGCCCGGCCCGACGTGGTCGCCGCTGCGCACTCCCATTCGATGTACGGGCGCACCTTCTCGACGCTGGGTAAGCCGCTCAAGATGATCAGCCAGGACACGACGATGTTCTACAACGATGTCGCGCTCTGTGATGCCGGCTCTGGCGCCGTCGTGCTCGACACGGCCGTCGGGCGCCAGATGGCCGAGGCCTTGGGTGACAAAAAGGCGCTCATCCATCAGAACCACGGGATCATCACTGCGGGCGGCTCGGTTGACGCTGCGGTCTGGTGGTTCGTCGCCCTCGAGCGGGCCTGTCAGAGTCAGCTGATTGCGGAGGCTGCCGGCGATCCGATCGAGATTCCCGATGACCTCTGTCAGAGCGGGTACGACGCGCAGGGGCATGACCTCGCTGGCTGGTTCCAGTTCCAGCCTTGGTGGGATGAACTCTGTCGAGACGAGCCTGAGTTCCTCGACTAGCCGGTTGTTGGGCGCGCACCGGCGAACGGATCGCCCGGCATGCCTTAGAGCGTAAGTTGGGCGATGATGTCGGCCACGCACGCGTCGATCGCATGAGTCGTGTCGACGGTGATCTCTGGCGAGGTTGGCGCCTCGTAGGGCGCAGAAATGCCGCTGAACTCCGGGATCTCCCCGGATCGAGCCTTGGCGTAGAGGCCCTTGACATCACGGGCCTCGCAGACATCGAGGGGCGTATCGACGAACACCTCGACAAAGCTCCCCTCGGCGTGGAGCGCTCGCACCTGATCGCGGTCGGCTCGGTAGGGCGAGATGAAGGCCGTCAGCACAACGAGACCAGCGTCCTGGAAAAGCCGGCACACCTCTCCGATACGGCGGATGTTCTCGGTGCGGTCCTCTGGCGAAAAGCCCAGATCGTTGTTCAGTCCAAAGCGGACGTTGTCACCGTCCAACACGTAGCACGCTACGCCTCGATCGACGAGGGCGCGTTCGACCGCAAATGCCAGCGTCGACTTCCCCGACCCAGAAAGGCCGGTGAACCACACCGTGCGGGAGCCGTGCCCATACAGTCCCGCTCGATCCTCGCCGCTGACGTGGCCTTCGGCCCGCACAATGTTCTTGCTCACGGGCTGGTCAACCACGAAGAAACCCTCGATCGGCAAGCGCGTCGATGATGGCGTGCACGCTCTCTTCGACGCTCAACGCCGATGGGTCGAGACGCAGGTCGTAGGTCGGTTCGCGGTCGTACGGGGCAGAGACACCGGGGAAGTCGGCGATCTCACCTGCATCGGCCCGCTCGTACAACCCCGAAGTGTCGCGGTCGCGACACACATCGATCGGCGTGTCGAGGAACACCTCGAGATAGCGATCGTCTCCGATCAACTCTTTGAACCGGCGCCGCACCTCTGCGTCAGGCGCCACGAAGGCGGCGACCGTCGTGAGCCCCTGGTTGTTGAGCAGCCGAGCGATTTCTGCGGCCCGCCGAAGGTTCTCTGAGCGATCGGTTCCGGTGAAGCCGAGATCACGGCTGATCCCAAGCCGCAGGTTTTCGCCATCGAGGCGGACCGCCACCTTGCCCCGATCGAACAGTTCGCGCTCGAGGGCCGTCGCAATCGTCGACTTGCCGGCGGCGGTGAGGCCGGTGAGCAGCACGGTGCCGGGCTGCTGCCCGAACCGGATCGCTCGCTCGGCAGCTGACACGTTCGATGCTTGCCGCTGGAGACTGTCCTCCGGCGTGCGGTCCCAGGCGGAACCTGCCCCGGTGATCATCCCAGCGCCGACCGTCGCATTGGAAAGTCGGTCAATCAGGATGAAGGCGCCGGTCTGACGGTTGTCGTCATACCGATCAAAGAGGAGTTCTCGATCAGAACTGATCTGCACCCAGGCAATGTCGTTGAGCGCCAGTTCGCTGGCGGACTCGTGATCGAGGGTGTTGATGTCGACACGATGGTGAATCGTGCGCACCGCAGCGTTCGATGTGCCGTTTCCGTTTTGGAGGACGTACTCGCGGCCCGGCACGAGCGGCGCCTCGCTCATCCACACGAGCATGGCGTCCACGTCGTGGGCACGAAGCGGCTCGACGCCCTCACCGACGAGGATGTCGCCGCGCGAGACATCGATCTCGTCGGCGAGTGTGAGCGTGACTGCCCGTCCTGGCCCGGCGACCTCGAGCGCCCCGTCCATGGTCACGATCTCGTCGACCGTCGAGGAGACACCTGAGGGCAAACTCGTCACTCGATCGCCCGGACGGACGACGCCGGAGGCGATGGTTCCTGCGAACCCGCGGAAGTCGAGATCGGGGCGGATCACCATCTGCACGGGAAGTCGGAAGTTGTCGATGTCGAGACCTGCTTCAACGTCGACCGTCTCCAAATGGCCCATCATGGTTGGCCCGTCGTACCAGTCGAGGTTCTCACCCCGTTCAACGACGTTGTCACCCAGAAGGGCCGACATGGGGAGGAAGATGGGGTCGATCAGATCAAGGGGCTTGGCGAACTCGCGGTACTGCTCAACGATCTGCTCGAACCGATCCTGTGACCAGTCGACGAGGTCCATCTTGTTGACGGCGACGGCCACATTCCGGATGCCCAGGAGGTTGGCGATAAAGCTGTGGCGTTTGGTCTGAGTAATGACACCATGCCGCGCGTCGATGAGGATGATCGCCAGCTGACAGGTGGAAGCGCCGGTGACCATGTTGCGGGTGTACTGCTCGTGTCCGGGCGTGTCCGCAATGATGAATTTGCGCTTCGCGGTCGAGAAATACCGGTAGGCAACGTCGATCGTGATGCCTTGCTCGCGTTCGGCCTTGAGGCCGTCCGTAAGCAGGGCAAGGTCAACCTGATCGCCAGCGTGGCCGACCGTGGTGGAGTCTGCCTCCAACGAGGCCAGCGTGTCCTCGTAGATCATGTGGGAATCGTGGAGCAGCCGTCCGATCAGGGTCGATTTGCCATCGTCGACGGAACCGCAGGTCAGGAAGCGCAGAAGATCCTTGCGTTCGTGCTCCGCAAGGTAGGCCTCGATGTCCGAAGCGATGAGTTCACTCTGGTGGCTCACTAGAAGTACCCCTCCCGCTTCTTCTCTTCCATGGAGCCGGACTGGTCGTAGTCGATCACCCGACCCTCACGCTCCGAGCGGGTAGCGAGGAGCATCTCCTGGATGATCTCGGGCAGGGTCGTCGCCGTGGACTCGACGCCCCCGGACAGCGGGTAACAGCCGAGTGTTCGAAACCGCACCCACTTCTCCTCCGGCTCCTCGCCGGGCTCGAACTGGAATCGGTCGTCGTCGACCATGATGGTCACGCCCTCGCGGTTCACGACCGGTCGCGGGGCCGAGTAGTACAGCGGGACGATCTCAATGTTCTCGAGATGGATGTACTGCCAGATGTCGAGCTCGGTCCAGTTCGAGATCGGAAACACCCGGATCGACTCGCCTTTGTTGACCCGTCCGTTGTAGAGGCTCCAGAGCTCGGGACGCTGATTCTTCGGGTCCCAACGGTGAAACTTGTCGCGGAAACTGAAGACTCGCTCCTTCGCCCGTGATTTCTCTTCGTCTCGGCGGGCGCCGCCGAATGCAGCGTCGTAACCCCCGGCATCCAGCGCCTGCTTGAGCGCCTGGGTCTTCATGATGTCGGTGTAGTTCTTCGACCCGTGATCGAAGGGATTGATGCCCTGCTCGACGCCTTCCTGGTTCGTCCAGGAGATCAAGTCGAGACCCATTTCGGCGACGATGCGGTCACGGAACTCGATCATTTCCCGGAACTTCCAGGTCGTATTGACGTGCACCAGAGGAAACGGCAGCGGACCCGGAAAGAACGCTTTCCGAGCAAGGTGCAAGAGCACCGACGAATCCTTGCCGATGGAGTACAGCATCACCGGCCGCTCGAACTGGGCAACGACCTCTCGGAAGATATGGATCGCTTCCGCCTCGAGTTGCTTGAGGTGGGTCAGACGGAGTTCGTCGGGAATGGTCGTCGTGTTCATCGGTGCCTTTGCGCTCAACGCCTCAGGGGCCGGGCACGATGAGCGCGTCGTGTCCGGAAAATCGCTTCCGTCAGGATACCGCTCAGGGGCGCTCCTGGATTTCGAGCGCGGGCTCCATCAATCCCAGGCGACGCGGGCCAATGTCAACGTGCTGCAGTAGTAGACGTCGCGATTGTCGCCTGCGGTGAGGAACATGCCATTGGCGATTCGGCTCCCGGTGTCGACCCGATCCACGAGCGCCCCGCTTTCGACGTCGACGACGATGAGATAGTCGACCCCTTCGGCCCCAAAGTCGTTGATGACGAGCTCGCCACTGTCCGGGAACACAACGGGCTGCATGCTGGGCCGGGCGTCGAGGTGCCAGGCCACCTCCATCGTGGCGGTGTCTACGCCCGCAAGTCCGCCGTTTATCGAATCCCAGGCGATGGCGCGGTGCGCTTCTGGGATGACGACCGGCGGCGCAATGATGCCGCCACCGGGGACACCAAACGGCGCAACGGTAGCAACGTCGCCACTCACTGGATCGAGGCGGTGCAGACGCTGGGGCCCGTCCCACGGGGCCGACTGCCGCCACGACAGATCCGGGGCCACATCGAACCGCCCGTTCGGAACGGTGGTGTGGATGTGGCGCACCGAGGGGATGTCCCCGTTGTCCATCACCCACACGGCTTCGCCCGAAAGGCATGCGTCCCAAGCCAGTCCGTGCTGGCCCGAATCCCGGTAGCGGGGTGCCCAGTCGTCGATGATCAGGCGATCACCATCCACGAGGATGCGAAACGCGTGCTGCGTGCCGGGGATGTAGACCGCTTCTTGCCCATCGACATCGATATCGGCGGCAATACGGCCCATCGATCCCTCAGGAAGGGTTAGCGGTTCCCCCACCGGCTCCAACGTGTGCGGATCGAAGCGGCTGACCGTGGTCACACCCTGCCCCTCAAGGCGCAGGTCCTTCGTGATCAACGTGCCGTCGTTGAGCGCAAGGAGCCCATTGTGGCTTGAGTCAACGAGCTGCCGCTCAGCCTCCACATGCAGATCGTCAGGATCGAGACGGTGCAGCGCGTTGCCGTTCACCGAATAGATCGAGCCGTTGGCGTGAACCAAAACGGCACCGCACCAGACATGATCGCCACACCCCAGATCCGGCGATCGCACGAGGGGCTCAAGGGAACGTGGATCGAACCGCTCAACCCAGCCGAAGGGGGGCGCGCCCGTGAAGGCGGGCATGGTGCCGCCTACATACCACTCCCCTGGCTCCCTCCGGACGACCATGACATCCCAGCGCGCCGTTCGCCGCGTCGTCACCGAGGCGGTGCCCTCGGCTGCTCCGAGGCGTCCGACTGCCGACTTCTGACGCCGATTCCCGCCGCACTCCACCGGCCAGGGCGAGGGCCAGTAGCCAGCTCCTGGCTGCGTTCGATCGGTGGCGAAATGCGTCATGTCGTCGGTCCTCCCCAACCGATCATGCCCGCGTTGCGGCTGCGTCGTCAGCCCGAACCCGAAGTGAGAACAGGATCGCTGGCACAAAGAGCAGCGCAGCGGCGAGGAATGCCCAACGGAAGGCGCCGAGGCCCAGACCGCCCGACTCTGGGCCCAGGCCCCCGACGGGTTCGCTCATCGCCAGCACCGTGGTCGTGATCGCAATACCAAAGGCCGGGGCGGCTTGGCGTTGGGTATTGAACACCGAGGTAGCCCGCGAAAGGTGCGCCTGGCTGACGTTGGTATAGATGCCGGTTTGCATCGGCAAGAACACCGTGCCGACCGCCACGCCACGCAAGAACATGCAGACTCCGATCAGCCACAAGGGTGTTGCGTCGGTGACAAAGACCAAGGCTGCAGTGAAGGCGAAGGCGCCGGCGGTCCCCGTTAGGAACATCGGCCGGGGCCCAAAGCGGCGGTACAGGCGCCGCCCGGCGAGATTTGACAGCAAGAACACGCCAACCGCCTGCGGTGCCTGGGTCAAGCCTGCCTCGGTTGCCGAGAAGCCACGGTGCGTCTGCAAGTACAGGGTGAGGACGATCAGCAGTCCGATGAATCCGCTGTAGAAGAACACGCCGATGAGATTGAACGTTCGGAAGAGGCGCTCTCGGAGGAGCCCGAGATACAGCAGCGGATTGTCGAGCCGGAGTTCAAGCGGCACCAGAAACGCGAACGCCGCCAGCCCACCCAGGCCACAGGCCAAGGTGAGAGGGTCAAGCCATCCCGTGTCCGGGGCGATCGACACCGCAAAGACGACGCCGGCAAGCCCGAGAGATGACAGCACGAAGCCAGGCACGTCGAAGCGACCCGCAGGCGCACTTTCGTCATCACGGAGCCACAGCCAGCCCAGCACGAGCGCGAGCAGTTCGATCGGAACATTGATGAAGAAGATCCACCGCCAAGACAGGTTGTCGACGATCAATCCACCGAGAACCGGCCCGGTTGCCGGCGCGATAACCGCAACGGACAGCACCGCGTTGGCGGCGACCGCTCGTTCCTCGATGGGGAACGAGCGGAACAACATGGCTGAACCCACCGGGGTGATGAGTCCAGCACCGATCCCCTGAAACACGCGAAAGACGACGAGTTGATCGAGGGTGGCGGCTGCGCCACACAGGGTCGAGGCGACCGTAAACGTTGCGAGCGCGGCGAGAAACACGCGCTTTGACCCATATCGATCTGACAACCAACCCGCTGGTGGAATCGACACGGCGAGCGCGACCGTGAACGCAATCGCGACGGCGTCGACGTCGGTGACCGATACCCCGAACTCGTCCGAGAGCACGGGGAGGGCCACGTTGACCACCGTGGCGTCAAGGATCTGGACGAACAGCGCGGCGATGTAGACCGCGAGGACGCCGTATTTGTACTCCGGGCGACGCACTTAGGCGCGGGCGCCGAGGATCGCCTTCGCCTCGAGGAACTCGTCGAACCCGAGTTCTCCCCATTCTCGCCCGTTCCCCGACTGCTTGTAGCCGCCGAAGGGAGCGTTGAAGTCGGGGCCCGCCCCGTTGACGTGCATGTTGCCGGTGCGGATCCGTCGAGCCACGGCAACGGCCTCCTCTTGGTCCCCCGAGATGTACCCGGCGAGGCCGTAGACGGTGTCATTGGCGATCTCGACGGCTTCATCAATGGTGTCGTAGCCAATGATCGAAACCACCGGGCCGAAGATCTCTTCTTGTGCGATGGTCATATCGTTGGTGACGTTCGCGAACACGGTCGGTTTGACGAAGTACCCCTGCTCGAGGCCCTCGGGGCGACCCGGTCCGCCGGCGGCGAGGGTGGCACCCTCCTCCATACCCGTTGCGATCAGACCCTGCACCTTGTCCCATTGCGCCTGGGAGACGACCGGCCCCATAACAACACCATCGCTCGTGGGGTCACCCACGCTGATCGCTCCTGCGGCGGCGGCTGCAGCGGCAGCGGCCTCGTCCATCCGGTCGTTCGGAACGAGGATGCGTGTTCCGGCGTTGCAGCTCTGCCCGGAGTTCATGCACATGCCGAAGAAGTCGCGGCCGACGACCTCGGCGACGTCGGCGGACGGAAGGACGATGTTGGCGGACTTCCCGCCGAGCTCCTGCGCAACCCGCTTCACGGTCGGGGCAGCGTTCTTCGCAACCTCGACACCTGCTCGGGTCGAGCCGGTGAAGCTCATCATGTCAACGTCGGGATGGGACGAGAGATGGGCACCAACGGTGGGGCCATCCCCGTTCACCAAGTTGAACACCCCGGCCGGGACACCGGCCTCATGCAACACCTCGGCAAAGAGGATCGCGTTGAGGGGCGCGATCTCCGACGGCTTCAAGACCATCGTGCACCCGGCGGCGAGAGCGGGGGCGACCTTGCACGCAATCTGGTTGAGCGGCCAATTCCACGGCGTGATCATCCCGACCACACCAACGGGCTCCTTGACCAGGAGGAAGTTGTCGTGCTGTTCCTCGAACGCATAGTTCCGAAGAATCTGGGCCGCAGTAGCGAAGTGCATCAGGCCGGTTGGCGCCTGGGCTGCTTTGGCCAGCCCGCCCGGCGCACCCATCTCTGAAGAAATGGTGTTGGCAAACGCTTCGGCCCGTGCGCCGATCAACTCAGTGATCTTGTCCAGCAGTTCCACTCGCTCTTCGCGGCTGGTCT
>Ga0181588_10000058_pt1 | contig 81773 bp, 55 predicted proteins | sample 071ome_26_FD_148607 | JGI IMG/M metagenome (GOLD analysis project Ga0181588, IMG submission 148607) | Coastal salt marsh microbial communities from the Groves Creek Marsh, Skidaway Island, Georgia - 071409BT metaG (spades assembly) | ecosystem: Environmental > Aquatic > Marine > Intertidal zone...
AAGCGCGTTCGAGCGACTATGCAGATTTTGGGCATCGAGAAGCTCGCCGACAGCTTTATCGGCGACCAGTTTCAACGCGGTCTGTCTGGTGGCGAGAAGCGCCGAGTGAGCATTGCGACTGAGCTCCTGATGAGCCCCGGTATCATGTTCCTGGATGAACCGACGACGGGTCTCGATAGCACAAACGCGGCCAAGGTTGTAGACATTCTCTCTGGTCTCGGCGCCATGGGTACCACGGTTCTTTTGAGCATTCACCAACCACGACCAGACATCTTCCGTCTTTTGGACCGCGTGTTAGTGCTCTCTGGGGACGGCAACGTGGTGTACTCTGGTCCTTCAGCGTTGGCTTCCGCGCATTTCGGCTCTTTGTCCTTTGTGTCTTTGCCCGCCGCCGACTTGCACATTGCCGACTATATGTTGGACGTGGTGTTGAAGAGTCCGCGATCGGACGTGCGCAAGATGGTACAAGTCTTTGCAGAAAGCGACATTGAGGCGACGAACAAACGCACGCATTCAGAGTTGTGTGCCATGCGATGCAGCGTGTCGCCGCGCCTGTTGTCTATTGATGGCCACGCCGTTGAGGAAACGGAGAAGAAGCATGTCGCTCCATTCACAATGCAAGTTAAGCTTCTGTGTGGAAGATTGTTGCGACAAATGTACCGACACCCCTTCCTCATATACGTCCACTTCTTGTCATCTTTCGCCGTAGCGCTTGGCGTTGGTGGTATTTTCTGGCACAGCGGAACCAACCAAGGAGGCATACAGAATAGACTTGGGAGCCTCTTCTTCATCCTTCTCTTCTTGACGTTGATGTCGTTATCCTCGTTGCCAGTTTGGAAAGAAGATCGTCTCCTATTCAAGAGTGAGCGAGCGAGTCGAGTGTACGGGTCTGACGCATACTTCGTCAGCATGCTGCTTTTCGACTTGTTGCCCATGAGAATACTGCCACCATTCTTCTTTGGATTTTTTGCGTATGGGATGATTGGACTCAACGAGGGCGGTGAATTCAACTTGCTCACGTTTGTTTTCGTCCTCATACTCACAAATATCGTCGCTACGTGCATGTGCATGGCTGTCGGAGCTGCGAACCGCAACGTTTCTGCCGCGAACATGGTTGCGTCCATTTGCTTCTTGTTCTCCATTCTCTTTGGTGGCTTTCTTCTCAATAAGGATCACATCCCCTGGTATGCGAGATGGATTGCCTACCTCTCGTTTATAAGTCACGGCTACGAGGCACTCGTCGTGAACGAGTTTGTCGGAAATCCATTGACATTCACGCTGACGCAAAGTTGGAGCAACCAGACCAACGGATCTACGTTGCCCAGGCAAATCCCGGTGCCGGGCGAAAAGGTGCTATTCACATTTGGGTTCCACCCATATCTCGCACCTTGGGATATTGTCTTCCTCGTTATCGAAGGGGCGCTGTTCGCATTTGGGTGCTACGTCTTCTTGACCCGTTCCACAAAGGACTTGGACGACTTTGACGAAGCCATCCAAGTCGCTCCAAATATTGAAGAAGTCGTGAACGTCGACGACAGTTACACGGATGCAGACGATCGCTTTTCGAACCGCGCTTCTGATAGTATGGTGACGGAAAACACAGAACACAATGGGCTCTTCTCCAGTGCACTCGCAGGGGATGATTTGGACGAATCATTGTTGGTTGAATACGATGAACCGTCCGACGCGTACGTCTTGTCGTGGCTCGACGTGACGTGTACGTTGAAAAATGGTCGCAAAGTTTTGAAAAACGTCACCGGAGTAGCCGGTCCAGTGCAGTCGCTAGGGACTAGCGCAGACGATGAATTTAGCGTGAATGAGCACGCTGATCTTTTTGCCATATTGGGTCCGTCAGGCGCGGGTAAGACAACGCTACTTGATATCCTTGCCGGAAGAGCTCCGCGGGTGCACACGATTCGTGGAGATATTCGCGTCAACGGTCAGCCGATCGCCTCCGCGCAAATCAGGCGCTTGAGTGGATACGTTACTCAAGATGACGTTCTACCTGGCAATCTCACCGTTTACGAGCATCTACTGTTCCATGCAAAGCTACGCCTGTCAAGTGAAAAGTCATCGAGCGACATTCGAAAGCGCGTTCGAGCGACTATGCAGATTTTGGGCATCGAGAAGCTCGCCGACAGCTTTATCGGCGACCAGTTTCAACGCGGTCTGTCTGGTGGCGAGAAGCGCCGAGTGAGCATTGCGACTGAGCTCCTGATGAGCCCCGGTATCATGTTCCTGGATGAACCGACGACGGGTCTCGATAGCACAAACGCGGCCAAGGTTGTAGACATTCTCTCTGGTCTCGGCGCCATGGGTACCACGGTTCTTTTGAGCATTCACCAACCACGACCAGACATCTTCCGTCTTTTGGACCGCGTGTTAGTGCTCTCTGGGGACGGCAACGTGGTGTACTCTGGTCCTTCAGCGTTGGCTTCCGCGCATTTCGGCTCTTTGTCCTTTGTGTCTTTGCCCGCCGCCGACTTGCACATTGCCGACTATATGTTGGACGTGGTGTTGAAGAGTCCGCGATCGGACGTGCGCGATATGGTAAAAGCTTTCGCTGCGAGCGAAATCGCGGAAAACGCATACCTCATCGCGGACACTTTGGCTGCGCAATACGAGGACTCTGACGCGACTCCTCTTATCGTGCCAAAATACGTCAGTCCGTACTTCAAGCAAGTGAGACTGCTGTGGAGGCGACTCGCGCTCGTGACTCTCAGACACCCCTTCCTGTTGGGTTTACACTTTGTGTCCACCGCAGCCGCGTCCTTCGCGCTCGGTTTGATCTTCTGGGACAGCGGTAGAGACACGGGTGGGATACAGAACCGTATGGGCTGTCTATTCTTCATCATCCTCTACCTGGCTTTGATGTCGCTGTCTTCGCTCCCGATTTGGAAAGAAGACCAAGTGCTATTCCGACGGGAACGCGCGAGCGGCGTATACGGCACGGATGCATACTTTACCGCTGTGGTTTTATTCGACGTCGTCATCTTGCGGGTGCTCCCTCCACTCTTCTTCGCGGGCATCACTTACTGGATGGTTGGATTGCACGCGACGCTCGCTCACGCTGGCTTTTGCGCTCTCATTCTAATCATGACGAACGTTTCTGCATCCGTGCTCTGCATGTGCGTCGGAATAGCGAGTCCGAGTAATGCGTCCGCCAATGTTATTGGTCTGCTCGTTCTTCTTACATCCATTCTGTGCGGAGGTTTCTTGTTAAACAAGCAAGACCCGCACTCTGGCGGCTCGGTTGCCGTGACGTGGATTGAAAACCTTTCATTTGTGAACTACGCTTTCGAGGCGTTGATGATCAATGAATTCCTAGACGCTGGCACGTTCTATTTCACACCAAAACTCATTGACTCAAAGACGAGCGGTACGGATTCTGGAAACCCGATAAACGTCCCGGTAGACGGCAAACAAGTTCTCGAGTTCTTTAGCTTTGGTTCGACACGAGACGCCATGGTTTACGACATCACCACGCTGTTTTCTATGATGTGTTTTTATCTCACGGTTGCGTATGTGCTCCTCAAGGTGAGCCAACGCGATGCGATGTATTAGTATTGATAGGATTGATTTGATGTAGATGTTCACGCACTTTACTGGCATAAAGAAACGCTGCTTTAAAAGTAATACAACAGGGTAATGCGTGCGCGCGGCGTGTATTGATTGTGACAGTTGTATAAACGCAACTTACTGCGTTGATCAGGCAGTCTCTTCCTCCTCCTCCTCCTCTTCTTCTTCCTCGGGCTTAATAGGCCCGTCTGAGAACACGGATGACATCGTCCGAAGAGGCGTGAGTTCTTTCACGACAACCAGGTAGTTGCTGTCCCAGCTCGGGTCCACCTTCCATCCATCCTCTTCCATTTCTTGTAAAGCCTTTGTGACTTCTTGGCTCGCGTGAATGACGTCTTGCCAAGAATTGCATCCGGTGAAATCGATGAGCTCCTCGCTATCGATTTCCTTGTGAAGAGAGTTGACATTCAATCCGATTTTGAGCATGTACTCGACCGACATGAGCTTGGTCGCAAAGTCACCAAAGGGCTTCTCTGGCAGTGCTCGCCCAAAATCATCCTCGAGCCAACGCCAGTTACCGTCCATGTCTTGGGCACAATGCAAGCCATTCTCTGGATCGTAATCAGCACCGAACCGCCCAGACTCGTCTTCAACTACGAAATTGATCCAGATTTCGCCCTCGTCATCATCGTCGTCGTCGTCATCTTCATCCACCTCAATGTCTTCGAATCGACGCGTAAACGTAACTTTGTTCCCATCCTCATCCTCGGCATCAAACTCCAAATCGAGAAATGCCATCGCCTCATCGTGACCCGCGGCACCCTTAGGCAAGTGATACACCGTGACGTACTGTTCCAGAAGATCAGACACGGTGTTCGGCACCTCACTCGAGCACAACTCTTTAAACGCTTCGACGGCGTTGACGTATTCCAACAGCCTATCGTACCTCTCATCTGCACTCACCGTCGGCGACTCCAAATCCCACTCTTTTTCTTCGATGATGAGTTCCATTCGTTTCTTCTTTAAAGCAAAGCTCTCCAAGCGTTCGGCATCCGCATCCGCATTCACAACCTGCTCTATGAGCTCGCTCGTCTCGGTTTGCTCGGCGTCCTGTTGCTGTCCTTCCTCACTTTGTTCCGCAGTCTCGTCATCCTTCCTCTTCGCCACAGTCGTCGTGTTTTTCGACGAAGAAGAATCCTTCGAAGAAGCCTTTTTCGATTTGCGTTTCTGTTTCTTCTTCCCCGCCGCTTCCACTTCGAAGACGTCCTCGTCCGTCTTTCGTTCATCCTTTGCCCGCGCCTCTTCAAACGCAGCGGCATCCGCCTGCGGCTTCTCGTCATCCCCCGCGGCGTCCCCACCCTTTGACCTCCGCGCCGCACACCGCGTCGTCATCGAACGACCAAACGATCCACGCCTGATCGACGCGCGTCCACCGCGTGAGGCACTCGTTCGAGTCAACGACGACGCCGTTGACGTTGATGCTGGCTTCGTCATCGTTCCGTTTCGTCCAACGGTGATCCTTCCGCACCGTCCTCGCCGTCCACGCGCGCCGGTGAACGCCAGAGACGCCAAAGACGACGATGACATGTTCCCAACGAGCGAACGCGTCCGTCGAGGCGCGCGCGCGCGGGGTCGTCTGTCGACGCGACGCGCGCGTCTCCAGATAACGGTTCGAGGGGCTTGGGTAGTTTTTTGGATTTTTATTCCCTCGTCTATTTCAATGTGTGTAAACAGTGACAACCACTTGGAATCCACGTGGATCGCGCACCCGCGGTAGATTTTTTTGGTGACGATGGATGACGTGGGTCTGACTGAAATAGCCGCGATGACGGGTCGTGACTCGTGGATTCTGGACTAACACTCGTGACTTTCAAACGACGCTAAAGCGTGCTCGGGAGTGGATTGGCGGGAAAGGTGGCTGGCTGGCGGGAGGCGTCCTGGGGAGTTCGTCTTACAAGGTACGAACGATGGGAATAAATGAATCAATCCATGATGCGAATGCAGGCGTCGTAAGCGTCGCCCGCCTTGTCAAAGGCACCCATGTCGGTGTAGACGTCGCCGAGCAAACCGTAAATGGCGCTGACGCCTTCGCCGGCGGCGGCGGTTTGAGCGCGCTCGAGCGCGGCTTGAAGAGCGTCGGCAGCGGCGGGGAACTGACGCTGCGCGGCGAGGGACATGGCGTAACCCTTGCGAGCAGAGATCTCGGAGACGACGTCACCGGCGGCGACGGCGAGATCGATCGCCTTGGCGAAAGATTGCGCGGCACGCTCGTTGTGGTCGCTGGCGAGGGCGGATTTGGCCGCCGCGAGCGTCTCACTCACCTCGGCGTCACCGTCCTCAGACGCCGATGTGAAGGACTTTTCGCGTTCATCTAGCTTAGCCATGATCCCACGCATCTGCGCGTTGAGTCTCTCAATCTCCTCGCGTCGTTTACGGGACAGGATCCCATTCACCGTGGCGCCGACGAGCGCCACGCCCTCCAGCACGGCGAACGCCGGCCAGTACTGCCGACCAAACTCTTGAAACTTATTTGGCGCCGGTGCCGCGGGTGTCTTGGTCGATTTCACCCCGACGCACGCGATCTCGTTTGCCCGCGCCTGTTTCGGTGCTAATCCGCTCGCTTCGCCCATTTCTGCGCGCGCCATCGCCGTCGTCGATGTCGCTCTGTTTCGTTGCTGCTGCGAAGATCGTTTGCGTGCCGTCGTCGTCTTGGACGCGAACGACGCGATCGGTGGCGTGGACGCGCGCGCGAACATCTATGCAATGAATCTGTCTACGTTGTGTAGTGCTACTAATCTGCCGACGCGGCGCGGCGCTGCGCGCGTGTCGTGCCGTGTGCTCGTGTGAGGTTGGGTTGTTGCGATACAGTCAACAAACATCCAAGTTTGGCGGACAACGGAAACACACACGTCCAGAAATGGGAGAGGGGCGACGGAAACGTTTTGTAAACTAACTGCGAGTAGTGATACAAAGTATGAAACAACAAACTAAAGTGTGTCTGCGCGTGGGAAGGTGTCGTCAGTCTGCAGTCGAATGAGTTTGTTTATGCGGCGGGTCGCCAAAGCGAAAGCTATCTTTTCTTCAGTCTGGAATCGCTCAGATGCCTATGCTCTGCATTGCGTAAGAGGGCCGGGCTCCATCGCCCCAAATCATTCTAGCCTCAGTTGGTAATTCCAGCTTTGTAAAGGTGTGATCATCACCGCGATAGACTGAAGAAATCGTACAGAAAAAGAAGCTCAACGTGGTTGAGAAGAAAATAATCAGATCCAACTCGCAACGTACCTAAATCTTGTACAAATAAAATCATCCATTCTCCTCACCGGCGTCGTTCCAGCTCGCCGCCGCGTCGGCACTTTCCTTCGTGTAGCTATTCGACGCGTGTTTCGGCACAAACTTAAAACTTGCGGCTGGTTTACCCAAGCCGCAAATCTCGCTCAGTTCGAGCCAGTCTTTGAGCTGATCGCTCGCGAGCTTCGTCTCCAGATCCGATCGTCCGACATATCTCATTGGACGTAAGTGGAGCTTTGGGATTACGTTTTGTTCGAGCAAACCGATCGGTACGTAGCGATGCGTGTACGACATCCACTCGAGCAGGTAGCGTCGAGTCTTTTCGACTCCCATTGAGTCGGAGCCCCAGTGCTCCAATCCATATCTACAAAAATCCTTGAATAGATCCAAACGCTCATTCGCGCTGATGTCCCAGTGCCGCTGTTCCTTTATCTCTGTCATGAGCCAAGGCTTGATGATCGCACCCCTGCCAATCATACACGTGGAAACGCCAGTGATCCGAACGCTTGCGTTGTAGTCTTCGTACGTGTACACGTCGCCATTGCCAATGAGAGGCAAGTTGACCGACTTCGCCACCTGAGCGCAGCGATCTATGTAAGACCAGTCCGCGAGACGGGAGTATCGTTGTTCACGAGTTCTACCGTGTAAAGTGGCTGCGAACGCGCCCCACGCCTTGGCACGCGGTATGATGTCGTGCGCGACGTAACGTGAAGGATCGTCAAAGTATCCCATGCGCAGTTTGATCGTCACTGGAGTCGACGAAACTGACGCCATGGAGCGCACGACATTCTTGAGGCGGTCAGTGTCGCGCATCAAGCTACTACCAGCACCCTTTGCGCAAACCCCGTCGATGGGACACCCCATGTTGACGTCGATGAAGTCACAGCGCACCTCGTTGTCCAACAATTCGGCACATCGCGCCATCAAGTCGGGGTAGCCACCGCAGACTTGAATGCCAAAACACTTTTCACTCGGATGTCTTCTAAGTAGGGCCCACTCTTTTCGATCCCCTTTCAAAAGATTACTCGCCATGGCCATTTCGGATACGGTGATGTCAGCTCCCAAATCCGTGCAAACGCGCCGAAAAGGTAAATTCCCGACAGTAGTCAGCGGCGCGACGTACAGCTTGTCGCTGAAATCTAAGGATTTTCGTTCACGTGCATTGACGTTTCCCGGTTCGAATTCCCCTAGAAACCCGCTCGAGCGTCGGTCGAGCTTGTGCTTTTGAGCAAACGACAAACATTTGAGTTCGAGTCCAGCCTTGGAAATCGCGGCGTCGGCTCGTGGAAAAGGGTACTCATTCTTCGATAAGCGCTTTTGCATCTCATCAATGAGGATGTTCTCCTCCATATGCAAGTCAACATCAGTCTTCATTCGCCCGTGACTCGATTCAAAGCGGCATCGCACGCCGAACGGACACTTGCGAAAAGGTTGACTCAAGAAGACGCACGCGACACCCTTGACGTCTTCAGGTTTCTTCTTCCTGTACGCATCCAAGTCGTGCGAGTACCCGCATCGCTTCCCTAACGAGCAAATCACACCACGTGCAGTGTATCGACACAAGTCATTCTTGCGCGCCTCGGCGTTTCGGCGCTTGATGGCTCGAAGACTCTCACCCTGTCGGTCTCTGTCTTGCCCTCGACTCGTCGTCTCCGCCGCACTCGCGACCGGACCGGTCGTCTGAGCGCTTGCGTCGGACGTCTCTGCGATGAGCGCGTCGCGGGATATCGGGAGTAAGCCGCGCGATATCAACGTCGTCGCTCGCTCGGATATCGCCGCCTTACGGCGAGTAACCTTGGCCGTGGATCGTTCTTCCGCCGCCAGTTTGCTGGACGAAGAGCTCGACGTTGACGGTGACGCTGATGGGCGCCGTTTAGCCATGTCGACGATGGATCACGAAACTACGTCTTAGTATTCGACATTTACGTTCGCTCGAACGGACATCGACGCGTCGAGCACGCGCGTTGAGCTGTGAGGTTACGCCTAGGGCACACGAGGGCAAAAAGTGAATATTTGCCAACACAAATCCTCGTCGCGGTGCTTTACATGTTTGTACCTAGGTTCTAATCACAGGGCGCTGAGTATTCTGGGTAATTCGAAAATAAGGAGAGCGTGCCTGATGTTTTCACCTCATACTGTTCGTGGTTTCTTCGCCTCGCGTTCTCGTTGAATCTTTGTATTGTTTCCGAATACGAAGCAGTGCTTGCGGTAGCCGTCGATGCCCCCACATAGAACAATCGGTCGATTCGTGATTCGACTATCGATCGACCTCACCATCTGTGCGCCGTATTTATGCGACATGACGCCACATAAATACGCAAATCTTGTGTCATCTGAGAGTTTGCTGATCACCGTTTCTGCGAGATACAAGTTCGCCTTGATGCAACACGGCATGGCGCACCAGACAGCTTTCGCGTGTATCGCCATCTCGACTGATGTTTTATTCGCTTCGTTGCAACCGTGCAGTGCGATGACGAACGACTTGTCGGTGATGAGAGCTTTTGCAGCTTCGATGTCTCCCAAGAAGAAGTTGAGATTCGGCAAAGCGGCGTCTACGTCCTCTTCGGACACGTGCTCATTTTCGTGCGGCAGTTCGGCGTCGAAACGGTTGAACGCCTCAAACGTTTCCTCGCAGTCCCAGTCGATATCTCTAGAGCTATTCCACGACGCTCGGGCGCTTTGCATTTCGGCGAATGCCTCTGCGAATGCGAAGAAGCTTGAGCGACGAGCGTGGTCAAATGAGCACACCTTTCGTTGTGGAAACGCGTAGGCCAGCATCACACCGACGAGTCCGTGCCCACAAGCGAGATCGAAGAATGTGTCGTAAACGGGTTTTGAACCCATGGATTCCGCAGAATTCAGAAACGCCACGATGACGTTGAAAGCCTCAATACTTTCCATGAGCTCTTTGATTCGTAGAAAATGTGGATGCGACTTCTCCATCCGCAGCACCACCCCTGCAAGTTCTGGCATCGCGCTCACGGCGGAAGATAGATATTGTAAAACGCGCACTCTGAGCGGACCATCGAGATCGCTGAATCGAGTGTGCGTACTTAGACAATTGGTGCGCATGGGAAGCTTGTCCAACTCAGCCATGCTCCACTTTTTACGAGTCACCTTCACCTTCTCCTTTACGACCGGCTTGGAGCCTCTCAATCCTTTGCAAAACGCGAAGTCACATTCATTTTTTTCATCTACCCGCGCGTTGATTTTTCTCTCTCCTCCTCTCGCGCTCGTCGTCTTCATTATCTTTCCATGCGCCGCAGCGATAATCGCGGAAGCTGCGTCTGCGCTCGCGAACGTCCTGACGGCGAAACCGCGATGCAATCTGTCGCGATCGCGACGCGTTTTTGGACGACACGGACCAAAGGTTGCGACGACGAGTTCATCGAGTGCTGACTCGCTCCCGATGTTCGCTTGCCGCATGCACTCTTCCAGTAACTGTCCGAGTTCAGCCGCCGCCGCTTCTTCCGCGACATCGACGGGTAAATTCCCGAAGATGACCCTCGTAGCGTCCGGAAAGCCTTCGAAAAACGGCGCCGCACTCGTGGACGATGTTTCCTTTCCCCGAGCGGCGTTCGCGTCCGACGCGGTACCGCTGGCGCGGGGTACAATCGCGTCCAAGTCAGCTCGAGCTAAAAGGTCTGCGTTGAACGCAGCCACGCGTTGCCGAATGCTCGGCTCGGTGCGAGGTGGCTCGGCCTCGAGCGCTGACAAACGCTCTGCGCGTTTGATCGATCGCACGTAGCGTTTCTCACCCATTGCGCTTTGTGTGCGCGTGCGCGCGAATGGAGCATCAAGTCGTTGTCGTGTGTCTTTTGTAACTGGGCGTCGCTCACTACAACTAGCTAAAGTGCTGAAGTCTGCGGCGTCTTAGATCCGCGCCTGGGCTCGCATCGTTTTCACTAATTGGCTGCTGAGATGCAACTCTTGAAGCGGAAGAGCTGCCTTCGTCATCCGAGCCTACCACTTCCTTGCCTCGATTTCTGCGTGACAAATTTTGTTGTGCCTCTCCACGCTCCTCTTCTTCAGCTTGGACTCGCATCGTCGCCATCTGCGCTTCTATCATTCGCACTTGCGCTTGCATTGCCGCAAGGGTTGCTTCTCGTTCTGCTTCAACGGCGACTCTCACCTCAGGCGAAGCACCGCGGGGCATCGGGGAGAAAGTGTGCGTCATCGGTGAGACTGGGGAAGCTGGTGGCATACCATGAGGAACTCTTCCCGACGCAGCTTCGACCAGACCGGGCATTCCGAAAGGAGCAACACTGGCAAACGCGAGTTGTGCCTGCGCGCTTGCGGCTGTGACCGCTGACGCCACGGCCGTTGCCACACGATGAGCCATTTCATCATCCACAGCGAGCGGAGTGTGTTGCGCATTGGCCGATCGAGCAGCTGCGAATGTTTCGGGTGAGCTCCAAGCCCTGGTAGGTGTCACGGGTCGCACCACGCCTTGCGTCCTTTCCATCGTCGGCGTCACCGGCGGTGGGGGTCTCGCAGTCTGAGTAGTGGGCGTTCGCGGTTGCTCTGTCTCACCGGCCGCACGTTGCTCTGCGTGTGGTGGTTGTTGCAGAGTCTCGGCATGTCTAGGGGCATGATCTCTCGCCGCTGCAGCCGCCGCGCGTTGCTCCCGTCCTTCTTCGGCCTCTCGTTCTATCCGCGCCGCAATTTCAGGCGGCACGTAGCCCGGCTGTAGTTCAGGAGGCAGCTGCTGCCATTCTGCTTCTTCAGCAGCCTCGCGAGCGGCGTTTTCTCTTCGCTGTCTTTCAGGCAAGACGGATTGTCTGCACGTCGGGCACGCTTGTTGGCGCTCCAGCCACGATCTAAGACAGTGAAGGTGGAACGAGTGCCCGCATGGCAGCTTCTTTGGCTTGTTTCCACCTGGAGCGTTGGCTTCCATGTTTTCTCTGCAGATGATGCAAACGTCGTCGCCGGTGGATAAGTCTTCCGCAGTGGAATCAGGGAAGCGATCGTTCAAGTTTGCAGTCACCCTGCGGTAACGGATAAACTCGCTCACCCGTTTTCTAAAGTTTCTAAATGTCATGTAGAGATCGCGCACGAGATGAACGGGCATCCCGTAGTACGCAAAAATGATTAGGAAAAACACGAAGTACACAAACAACTGCAACAAATCGGTGACGAGCTCGAGGTAGAAGACACAGGTGCCTTTTCCTTGCCATTGACCGTCCAACATGCGATCGATGTTGATGATGACGTACTTCATGAACCCAACGAACAACTTTGTAGCCAAGATGACGTACTCAAATCCAAAAAGCAGTAGAACACTCGGCCCCTTCTCAATCGTGTTCGCCACAATGTAACTCAACATGCTCAAGTCTGCTAAAAGTAGAGTCACCATGAATGCGCTGAGCCTAAAGTGTGTCACCCGACCCAGCGTAGGAGCGGTTTCGGCGTACTGCACTCTATCTTGGTACAGCCAGTGGAACGCTTTCACGAAGAGCAGAGAGACGAAGAGGGCCACGAATCTCGCATTGAACTCCTCGCGAAAAATCGTCATCGCGAGACACGTCTCCATCACAGCATCGCGTGTCCTCTCATACAATCGTTCAACTTCAGCTTCGCGAAGCGGGCCGAGGAAAACCGCCTTGACGCAACGCCCAAGAACGAGTAAGAGCGCAAACGCGAGATTACCAAACACCACCAGAGCCGACTTGCTGGTACTGAGGTACATCATCGCCGGGAAATACTGCTCTCGCGTGTACACGGCGTGCGCAACAATGCACGTCGCGAGTGTCGCGCTCAAGAGCACGTACTTGGGCAGGGCTATCATGGCGCGAGACCCGACACCCCACCCGAAATTCGAGATGTGGCTCCCGCCACTCTCCCGTCGATTATCTCAAACCAAACTCCCGGCGACGCGTCCGAGAGCTGCTTCGCTCGCGCGAAAGGTTTCTCAGGCGTTGTTTTCGGTCGTCGTTACGCGTTGGCGCGGACGACTCGCGCTCAAGCGTCGATGTGTAAGGAAGACTGTGATCACGCGTGGTGTTGGTTGCGCCAACGAGGTGTCCCGTTTGGATTTTGGATACTATTACATCTATCGTCCCCCACGAGCGTCCCTGATCGCTTTGAGAGCGACATTGTTATCTTTCAATGCCGTGTGTATGTCGTGCAAACGCTCGACCGCTCGAGCTTTGCGTTCGCGCTCGAGCATGTTCCGCCCCGCGCCGGTGGGCAGTTTGGCCAGTTCGGCTTCGAGAGCGTCTCGCTCGAGCGCAAGCGTCATGTGCTCGTGCTCGAGGGCCGACACGCGTTCCATCCACTCGTCGTAAGAGACCTTTAATGGGATTGGTTCCGGCGGTGGAGCGTATCGACATCCGGGAGGGATGACGGATTGTTTCACCCTAGCTTTGGGTTTCGGCTTTGTCGTGGGAGCGTCCAATCCGCGCATGTCATAGAAGAAACCGCTACCATCTCGCATGCGACGCTTATATTCGGAATCGTCGAAGTGTTCGTAGTGAAACTCATCGTCGTGCACCGCGATGTTCTTATTATTTTTCTCCACTTTTCGCGGTGGCGAACGCGTCAGCTCGATTTGCTGAGTCGGCGCCAGGGGCGGGATCGGTACCGCCTTTATCGCCGTGGCTTGTCCCAACGATATGGGGTCGCTGATGTGCTGTGCCGGCATGCCGTTCGACTTGACAGGTGGCGCTACTTCGTGCGTTCTTTGCCGATTGGTAATCTTCAAGTCTGTCAAGTCTCTGTGAGCTTCGTTCAGCTGTCGACGCAGATCGTCGCTTTCGGCGGCGCAAGAGTCGTTTGCGCGTTGCAAAATTTCAGTCTCTCTAGCTGAGGCTTCCGCCAGCTGATGAAATCGCTGGGCAGATTTGCGAGCCTCGAACTCGCTCTCTTCCATCTCTTTGACGCGCGCACTCAGACGATCGTTTTCCTCCTCGAGCATTCTACATTTGCTCTGCAACGCTAAAACGTCGCGTTTGGTTTGTTCATGAGCGTTGTATGCCATCCTCTCGCTGACCGCCCTCTTTTCCACCGCCCGCTTGAGCTCAGAGTCGTTCACTTTGAGCTCGGCAATTTCCATGCGATACTTTTCATCGTCTCTTCGCGCTTCATCGAGCGCGTCGGTGAGGTCTTCGACGCGCTTCTTGAGCACGAACATTACCTTGTTCAGCTCGCTTATGTCAGACTCTCTCGATTTCAACCGAGCCTTGGCTTCGATGTACTGATGTTCCAGAGCCGCCGCACGCTCCGCCTCAGCCGTTGCATTCATCTCCGCCGCCGTTTCGCGCCTCTCACACGCGCTAAGCGCCGCCGTCAATCTACGAATCGATTGCGACATTTCTGAAATCCGCTCCATCTGTCTCTTCGATTCCTCCGCCGCCGCGCTCGCCATCGCCGCTCTCTCCATCACCTCTCGCCTAAACTCCGCCCCGTCATCCTCAAGATCGACATTTAGATGCGGTGCCGTCCACGCTACCGGCAACGGTCTCGGCGCTCGCGCCGGGGCACCTTCAAACGAAGGAAAGTCGCCACGCCACGCGTTCGCTCGTTCTCCTCGCGTCGCCGCTTCGTCTTCACCATCACCGTCTTCCCGACGACCATCCCCTGGAAACGCGTCCTCCCGCGCGAGTCTCACCTCGTCTTCGTAAAAGCTCTTCGCGCGTCCCGCGTCGGCCGCCGACCGCCTCGTGAGCGCCCTTCTCGCCGCTCTCGCGCGTTCCAACGCAGACTCAAACGCCTCGTCTCTCGCGCGCAACTCCGCCTCGTTCCGCGCCGGCATTGCCGGATCCGCATCCTCGGCGAACGACGTCCATATGAACCCGTCGTCAACGGCGCCGTCGTCGTCGTCGTCGCCGCCGTCGTCGTCGTCGCGTCCTCGCGCGGCGCCGAAAGGTGCGTCGGCGTCGCGTTGTTCGTCTCGTTGAAACTCATCTTCCAACGGCGACGCGTCACCCACCGTCGATCGACGATCGCTCATCGAACCCGGGGTAGTCGTCGTCGTTAGCGTCGCGCGTTTCAATTCTCGCGCGATGCGCACGTCGTCGCGTTCGACGCCGAGTGCGGGCCACGGTGGCGGGGCGTCGCGGGGCGTCATCGTATGTGGAAAGTGTTCGTAACGGTCTTCTGTACAACCTCTGTTTGTTCATACATGTTGGAAATTGTGAACGATGGATCGAGATACGGATCGATCGACCGATTGAATGCATACGAAAATAATCACGATTACATGCACCGCGTTTTACCTTTTCAACGACCGGAGGGCGTCGACGTAGGAAATGGCTGTTTGAAGCTCCCCGGCTGGGGCATGATAGACGCTTGGAGGACAACTCGCGGCTAAGTCGGTAAAGACGAAGGAACCTCTTTCCGATTCTGTTTCCGCGGATGCGTTGATGACGCTCGTGGCGTGTGCGGCGTATTCGCGGAGCGCTGCCGTGGCCGTTCTCGCGTCATTCGTTGCCTTGTAGCTAAGATCTAAAATGGTTCCGGCGTACGCGCCGGATTGGCGCTCGGCTCGACACACGCGCACGGTAAAGTCTCCGACGTCGAACGCGTCGCCGGCGAGCGTGTACGCGTGCACCATTCGGTGGAATCGCACGCCTGGGGAGTTTAGAAACTTCTCCACTTCGTCGTCATCGCTCGTGAAGACTGAAACTTCCTCGGTGGCAGAGGCATCTCCGCCTCCGCCGCTCGTGGACGCTCTGCCCGCAATGTCCACTAGCCGTTTCCCGCGCGCGACCACCGCGCGCTTATCCGGATTCTTAAACTCCACCAAGTAAAACTCCTCCGGGGTTTTTAAGTCTTCTTCCGTGAGTTCGCTCACCAGCGCTGTGCCTTCCGGAATCGTCCGCCGCATCACCCGAACCGAAGCAGCGTGTGACGTCCTCCTCGACGCCGTCACGTTCATCTCCCTCAACAAAACCTCTCTCAATCGCATAAACTCCCGCACGTGTGTCGTCGTCGTCGCCGTCGACGATACCGTCGACGCGTTTCCAGAAGCCGTCGCGTTTCCTCGCCATCCGCACGCCGTTCGCGCCACCGAAGTCATGATCAAACAAATCAAAACACTGACTGTTGAGACTCGTTCGTTCGTTCCCTCGCTTCGTTACCGAACACCAGTCCTCCGCGCTTCAATCTGAAAGGAGAAAAAGAACGTCTTCTCCTCACCCCCGTCGTCGTCGTTCGCGATCGTCCCCGGCGACCGATTGAAACGTCCAACGCGGTGTTCTGCCGACGCCCGTCCAACCGTGTGGGTTTGACTTCTGTTCTTCACACCCTCGCCCCACTTCCTTGAGTCATGAACCGTTGCCATGTGACATACAAACGGATGACGATTAATTCACGTGGTTTCGACGTCACACAGGTACGCGCGCGCACGACGCCGAACGCACGACTACCAGGATGGCGATCGACGCGCGCGGCGTCGTCGGTTCTCCTCCTCGCGCGTTGTCGGTGGTGGAGCGACGGCGACGACGTCAGAATCGGCGGGTGGGTGACGGACGAACGATTCGCGTGACGTGTCGACGCAAGCTGCCGACGACGCTGATGTCGGTGCCGATGACGACGACGACGGCCTTGATGGCGAACGCGCGAGATGGAGGACGACGACGAGCGCGCGTGGGAGAGGATGGATCCGTGCGCTTGGGTGGACGATATCGTACGACGACGCCGGTGGCGACGAGGGCGTCGAGTGGACAGAGAGGCGGCGAACGCGAGACGCAGCCGACGAACGACGAGACGAGCGAACGCGAACGAAACGGAAGCGAGAGAGAGACGACGACGGCGGCGGCGGCGGCGGCGAACGACGGAAGAGATGGTGCACAACACGAAAATGGTGGTGAGAGCGGCGGGGCGGCACCGGAACGGCGGGATGGACCGCCGACAGGGTTCGCATTTTGGGTGACGCACGTGTTGCAGCCGTTGGAACTGTTGAAGCTCGTGGGGAAAGGGTTTTTGTTCTACGCCGCGTTTAGTGTCACGGCGTTCGCGCTGAGCACGAAGACGACAATGAAATCGCATCCCATTCCGGCGAGGTACGATACGTTTTTGGAGAGCGCGAAGAAGGATGACGTGCGGGCACTGCGAGTCGATGGGAATCAGCTCACGTGGGCGACTCGTTCGAGGCGAATTGTGAGCGCGACCCCAGAGTCTGCAGGGACCCCGTTTGAGGCGCCGAGAGAGGTGGAGGTGGTATATCACACGTCGCGTCCGCAAGATGCGCCGATTCCTTACGAAACACTGTTCAAGAATAGGGTTGACTTGAGCGCTCCAGATCCTAGAAACGCGCCCAACTTTTTGCCGTGGGTCGTCTTGGTCGTCTTCATCCTTCTCATCAACATTTTCCGAGGGCAAGGGCAGAGCAATTTCGGTGGGTCCGGAATGAGAGGTATGGGTAACCCGGGAGGGATTTCGATGCCCGGCGTGCAGAGAGGTGGCCGCGCGAGAGACGCCATCGCTCCACCCCCGACGACATTCGCCGACGTCGCGGGTGTCGACGAAGCCAAGGAGGAACTTCAGGAAATTGTGGACATCTTGAAACATCCGGAAAAATATGCGCGCTTAGGTGCTCGTCCGCCGAGCGGGGTGATGCTCGTCGGGGCTCCGGGTACTGGGAAGACATTGCTCGCTCGAGCCGTCGCGGGTGAAGCTGGGGTTCCGTTCATTTCCATCTCAGCTTCTGAGTTCGTCGAGCTCTACGTAGGTATGGGTGCCGCGCGCGTGCGTGAAGTTTTTGCGCGAGCCAAGGCGCAGTCTCCGTCAATCGTCTTTATCGACGAGATTGATGCCGTCGCGAAGAGTCGCGGCGACGGAAAGATGCGGGGTATGGGAAATGATGAACGAGAACAAACGTTGAACCAGCTTCTTACCGAGCTGGACGGTTTTGAAACGGAATCTATGGTGATTTGTATAGCGGCGACGAACAGAGCGGACACGTTGGACGCCGCATTGAAGAGACCGGGTCGATTCGATAGAACCGTTGCCGTCGATAGGCCCGATAAGCAGGGACGGAGAGAAATTCTCGCAGTTCACACAAAGCGTCGAGCTCTCCCGCTCGCAGACGACGCCGGGCTGGATGCTATTGCACAAATGACAGCGGGATTTACTGGAGCTGATTTAGAAAACTTAGTCAACGAAGCCGCCCTTCTCGCCGGGCGCAGAGGCAAGAGCACTGTCAGTTACGGCGACTTTGAAGCTGCTGTTCTTCGAACTATCGCGGGCATCGAAAAGAAGCGAAACTTGCTCTCACCGCGCGAAAAGGAAACTGTCGCGGCACACGAAGTCGGTCATGCGCTCGTCGCAGCGGCCATATGTCGCCTGCTTCCGGATGCCGAACGTCCCGAGACTTTGAGTATCATCAGTCGAAGCGGGGGCGCGCTCGGGTTCACGTACACTCCGCCGACAGAGGACCGGTGGCTGATGTACAAGGATGAGCTTTTGGGTAAGATTGGTGTCTTCATGGGAGGTCGTGCCGCAGAGATGGTTGTTTGCAAACGTATCAGCTCCGGTGCGAGCGATGACATTCAACGGGCGACCAACTTGGCCTACAAGAGTATCGCCGAGCTCGGCTTCAGCGCCAACATCGGACCGATGAGCATTTCCACGCTCTCCACCGGTGGAAACGAAGACTTCCTCATCGGTTCCGATCGTGCGAGCGAATCAGACGTCGTCGTTGAGAAGGAGGTGAAGCACATCATGACCACGTCGCTACTCGTCGCTTGCGACGTCGTGCGATCGAACCCGGAGGTCATGGCGGAACTGACCAAGGTTCTGTCTGAGAAGGAAAAAGTTTATGGGGAAGAGTTGCAAGGTTACCTCGATCGAGTCGTCGCCCCGCCGTCGCTCGAGATGTTCCTGCGTGGTGATGCCCCGCCAGTTACTCCGGCTGACGTAGAACTCATGTCCCATTTCCCGTTACCCGAGGTGATTAACACAACGCGATAGAAAGACATGTGTATGATATGATAATGACAAATTGAGATCTTTTACATTTACCGCTTGCGTTCGCTGCATCAATACTACACAAATCCAACTACTAGTTTCGAACTACTACGCGTCTTCGAAGAACTCTTTGAAGACGGTTCGCTGCAAATCCTTCTTATTAATTTTTCCCATAGCGTTGCGGGGCATCTTGTCGACGAATTTCACTCTGCGCAAATGCATCTTGGACGCTAAGTTTTCGCGCGCCCACTTGATGACGTCTCCCTCGGTGAGATTCACAGGCTCCCCGGTCTCTGTATCCAAGGCGTGGACAACGAGCGCGACGGCTCGTTGACCATACGCTTCATCTGGAATCCCCAACACGGCGACTTCCGCGATGGATGGGTTCTCGAGCAGGCGAGCCTCGATCTCAAGCGCGCTCACTTTGTAGCCCCCAACCTTTAAAATGTCCACCGACGCGCGGCCGAGGATGCGCCAAAAACCATCGGCCGATTTCGCAGCGACGTCGCCCGTCATGAAGTACCCATCCGCATCGAAGCTTTCAGCCGTGGCTGTCGGGTTGTCAAAGTACTCTGAGAATAAATTGTCACCCTTGACCAAGAGCTCACCAGGCCCTTCCACGAACTCCCCGTCGTCCACTTGAGCTTCGGGCACGTCATCATCGATCGATGATAGCTTGACTTGCACGCCCGGCAAGGGGATTCCCACGTAGCCCGGCTTGTGCTTGGACTCGTCGTACGGGTTACTGAGCGCCATGCCGATTTCAGTCATTCCGTAACGCTCGAGCAAGCTTCTCCCTGTGACGCGACGCCATTCTTCCAATATCGGTAGCGGGCACGCTGCGGACCCACTCACGGTGAGTCTCAATTTCGACGCCGCCTCGATACACTCCGCACGAGCTTCGGCGGGCATATTCCCATGAAGCGTACGTAGCAACATGACGTACATCGTCGGCACGCCCATAAAGACAGTCACAGCCGGCTTTGTCTCGTCTCGAAGCCTCGACCAAAAGCCACGAGGGGTGAACGTGCGCTGAAACTCCACCGTCGCACCCGCGACGTGCGCGCACAACCACGCGTTGACGATTCCGTGAATGTGGTGTAAAGGCAGAGCATGCACGACTCGATCGCTCGAGTCCCATCGCCACGCCTGGACAAGCCCGGCGCATTGGGCGCCGAGAGAACGATGCGTGTGCAGCGCGCCCTTCGGCCGGCCGGTCGTCCCGCTTGTGTAAATAATGAGAGCACCATCGTCTGGCCCTGCGCTACACTGCAGGTTGACGCTCAGCGCGCTCGCGCCGTCGTCGCTCGAGACTGCGCCTACGTGTCGCACGCTCGCATCCAAGCCGAATCGCTCCTTGACGCGCAAGTATTTTTCGTACGTGTCTTCGTCCCTTGACCCATCGGCGAGCGGTGGGACCAACACTGTGTCCATGCCCGAGTGTTTCATGACGTATCCAGCGTCTTCATCCGAGTGCGAGCTCGCGATAGGCACCACTACGCCACCGAGAGACCACGCGGCATACGCGCTGACGCAATACTCCGCTCCGGGAGTTGCCGCCAAACCAACCCTCGTCCCGGGTCGCATCTCCGCCCCAAGCTCCTCTGCCAACGCCCCAGCCGCGCGCATGAGCGCCCCATACGTCACGTCTCGCCCTTCCGGTGTCGTAACCGCCTTCGCGCCGGGGTTCTCTCGAGCGAAAGCCAACGCGTCCGCGAACGCCCCGTCGAACGCCGTCGACGAAGAAGAAGACGAAAAAGACGCAAAAGTTTTCCCTCGCCATCGCTTCGGCGTCCGATTCACCGCCGCCGACGAAACAGTCGCACCATCAGCGCCGCCCATCCGACGAAGCTCTCTCGTCGTCGCGCTCCGCATCGACTTTCCTCCACCGCTCGACCAACTTTGAGCCAACGACGCAGAAGAAGAGCACATCGACATCGACGACGACATCGCCGCCACCACGCGTGCGAGACCGACGACGTGACCGCACCCAGACGACGCCCCGACGACCCTTCGCGCGGCGCGCCCGCCAAGCATGCGCGAGAGACGACGGACGACGGACGACGCGTCGCGTCGCGTCGCGGTCTTCCGCTGCACGTAGTGTAGATGGCGAAGACGCCATCTTGACGAACGTTCGGCGCATGTATTTCTGTATATACTGTCAAAATATCTACAGTACTACCTGGATGACCCCGGCTTCGCGGGAAGCAAGACGCCTGCGGCGCGTCGAGCGAGCCGCACATCTACGCACGTCGCTTTCCTTCTCCCACTCACACGCCCCCCACAGAAGGAACCATGGCGCTGAACAGAGACTTTTACGCCGATTGCTTCGCGCGCTCCGCTCTCGGCCGCGTCGCCCCGGCGGGCAAGACGCCGACCGTCAACGCCGCGCCGTTCGCCGCGGCGGCCAAGAAGGAGTTCGACCTCACGGCGTTTCTCAAGGATCTCGCCGCGGTACGTTAGCTCGACGCCATCGTTCGTTCTCGTCGCGTCGTGTGTATTTTTTGGCATCGAATTGCGCCATCACCGTCGAGCACCGCGCGTCGCCGGTGACGGGACCCGCGTTCGTTCGAGCCGGACAGCGTGCACCATCAAGATCGAACGATCGATCGATCGGTTCGTTCGGTTCGGGCTCGAATTGAATTATTCCAAATGTCCATATTTTATGTGATCGGACATGTGATTCGTACTATACGTACTTGTCCTCATTCATGTACAATGTTTGGTTTTTATGTCGACCATTTTTGGATGGTCGATCGAGATCCATGGAGATCCACCGGGACGCGTTCGAACACGATAGAGCTGAAGACTGACGACTCTCGCTTTGCCTGGTCCGAACCCCTTGGGTTTGGCCTCGCGATCCTTTTGCTTTCGCGTAGGGTGGTATCTCCGGTTCCATTGCCAAGACGGCGACGGCGCCGATTGAACGCGTCAAGCTTTTGATTCAAACCCAAGACGCGAACCCAAAGATCATGTCTGGGGAAGTGCCGAGATACACTGGCATTGTTAACTGCTTTACGCGCGTGTCCGCCGAACAAGGTTTCGCCTCCTTCTGGAGAGGTAACACGGCGAACATTGTTCGTTATTTCCCGACGCAAGCCTTCAACTTTGCGTTCAAGGATACGATTAAGGGGCTGTTCCCGTCCTACAGCCCGAAGGATAACTTTTGGCCGTTTTTCGCCGTCAACATGGCGTCTGGCGGTTTGGCTGGCGCCGGTTCCTTGTTGATTGTCTACCCGCTTGACTTTGCGCGTACTCGTCTCGCCGCCGATGTCGGTAGCAACAAGACGCGTGAATTCACCGGCTTGGTTGATTGTTTGTCCAAGATTGCCAAGCGCTCTGGCCCGATGGCTCTCTACCAAGGCTTTGGCGTCTCCGTCCAAGGTATCGTCGTCTACCGCGGTTCTTACTTTGGTCTCTACGATACCGGTAAGGGTGCGCTCCTCACCAAGGATTCTTCCTTCATCTTCAAGTTCGTCGTCGCACAAGTTGCGACGAACGCTGCGGGCGTCCTCTCCTATCCGTTCGACACTGTCCGTCGTCGTTTGATGATGAACTCTGGCGCCGGCAAGAAGTTGTACAACGGCACGCTCGACGCCTTCACGAAGATTTACGCGCAAGAAGGTTTCGGCGCCTTCTTCAAGGGTGCCTTCTCCAACGTCCTCCGTGGCGTCGGCGGGGCGCTCGTCTTGGTCATGTACGATGAAATTAAGGCCGTCATCAACCCATAAAATGCGAGCAGCTGTGACGTCTGCAGAGACGCGAGCGTTTGCCATTTTTATCCTCGATGAGATAAGTTTACACGGGTAGCAAATGTAATTCCGCCATATTAGACACGATCGCTTTCGCGCTCCCCTGTTTCGTCGTTGACTACATATATCGAGGGATGATTGATTACATCGCAACACGCGCGGTGATTTATTAGTTTATTATTTATTACATGTCCACTTCGTACAACACGGAAAAGCACAGACGACAAGAAGATGAGCTCACGACGGGTCGTCCGCCCATCCAACTCTCAGGCTGAAGCCGGTGCCTCGGAGGCGGGGGGTAGAAGTTCGTCGACGACATCCTTGGGTTCGTAAACGGCGTTTCGACGAGAGATTATCAAGCGACACACCTCTGGGATGGTGATGGCGTCGTTGGAGAGGTAAATGACATCCGTCTCGATTGGCTTGGCGCCGCCCATGTCGCACTGGAAAATCCACGTCGGCTTTCCCGTGGATGGGGAAAAAGAAGCCACGGCTCGAAGAGCGACGCCGATGGCGTACCTCTTCGTCTCGTTGAACGACTTTTTGCGAGGAAGACGAACGCGCACGAGCGTATTTTCGAGCTCAATCGGCTGCAAGTGACACGTCACGCGCGGCTCGCCGAGCGTCTCGATGAGCCTTGCCCGCGTCGCTCGCTTGCTCTCCATTCGTCGGCGTAGTTCCTCGAGCGCCGTCGCGTCAATCTCGCGCATTACCTCTGCGACGACGGCGTCATCCGTGGACGAAGGCGAGAAAGCACCCGTCTCAAACGTCGTCGGCGTCGGCGTATCCGGCAGCCCCGCCGCGGCTTCGTCGTCCAACTTCGCCTGTTCGAGCTGCAAGTGCAAAATCCTCGCCGCCTCAATCACCACCGTTGACACGCTGTGACTGATCAAAACCCGCTCGCGTTTCGCATCCAATTCCATGACGACCCCTAATCGATCCCGCAGATAACGCATCATCTCCTCTCCCGCCCCTCGAAGCGCCCGAGCGCCGCCTCGCACGCTCACCACGCACGTGCGGTCATCCAACCACTGCCCGAGCATTCTCGGCGAGCACAGCTCGTAAAACCGCACCCTTTCTCGCGCCCCCGCGTCCGTCTCCGCGCTGATCTCCGCGACGTTCGCGATCGACGGCGCGCTCGCCGACATGGCTGCCGCTGACGCGTCTTTTTTCGTCCCCATCGTCTTCACTCGACCGCGACTCCCGTCCCTCGTCGCTTCGCTCGGGGAATCCCCGACGAAATCCCCTCGCACCGCCGCCGTCGTCGTCGTGCGCACCTCTAAACCGCGGTGTCCTTCGTCTCGATTCGTCGTCGTCGTCGTCCCCGTCGCGCTCCGCGGTCGTCGGGGACACGCCCCCGTGCCTCGCGCCGCCGGGACGATTCTTCCACCCGTCCTCGTCGTCGTCGTCGTCGTCGCGCCGATTGATTGATTTGATTTGATTCGGTTGCCAATGCCCTCTTCTTCGTCGGCGCCGGGTCCAACGCGACGAGAGAGAGAGAGAGAGGATCAGACAACCAGAGAGAGACACACACACAGAGAGAGAGAGACGACTCGACGTCCGCGCGCCCTCGTTTCACGCGTCCGGACGGTTCGGCCGACCGACCGACATCCGAGACGACGATTGACTGACTCGACTCCCCGTCGCGGCGGCGCCCGTCGCGGTGTTTCCCGGGGAAACGAAACCAATCTTCGTCGCGCGGCAGCGGGGTCGGGGTCGGGGTCGGGACCCGTCGATTGGAAAAAACCACCACCAGCCGAGCGGGATTTGCGCGGGGGCGGGAAGAATTCACAAAATATCTTTGTCGAACGATCGCGATCGATGTACACACGCGTGATATAGGGTGTTTATCCATGTTAAAGTACATACGAATGGTACGTATTGTGTAAACAGAACATCGATTATCGATCGACGACGACGACGACGACCGCGCTCGCGGTGCGGGACGGCGCGCGAGCCGCGGGCGACAGACGAAGACGGATGGGGGGCCGGCGTCGGTCGCGTCGGTCGCGACTCGCGGCGACGTGCGCCGCGATCGTCGCCGCGTCGGCGGCGGTCTCGCGGGCGTCGGCGTCGGCGGGAGTCCGCGGTGTGCCGGGACGAACGGCGACGACGATGACGACGTTGCGGGCCGTTGCGGTGCTGGGCGCTACGGCGGTCGGGGGGTGGATGGCGACGCCGGCGCTCGCGAGCGAGGATTGGGAGGACGGTGAGGAGGAGGACGACGGGGCGCTCTTTGACGATGGATTCTTCGACGAGGATTGGGAGGAGGAGGACGGCGACGACGCGGACGATGAAGATGTCTCGAGAAGAGGAGGAGGCGAAACGGTCGAAACGAGACGGGCGACGTCTGGGAGCGAATCGGACGGGCGCGGGGCGGTGGAGGCGGTCGACGCCGACGAAGGGTTGGATGAAGACGACGGAGACGCGAGAGATGCTCGCGATGGGGGCGATCTCGACGGCGCGGGAGCCGAGCGAGGAGGAGGGAAGAAGTCGGTGCTCGAAGACTTGGTCGAGTTGGGCGGGACGCAGGCGCGCGCGCTGTTGCGCGACTTGTTCGTCGAGGCGAGCAAGTTTGGGATAGATATGGACGGCGATGACGATGATTCAGACGACGGCGACGACGACGACGACGACGACGACGACGACGAATTTGAGGAGGAGGAAGACGCTGAGACTTTGGCGCTCGCGGCGGAAGCCGAAGCGGCGTACGCAGCTTCGACGGAGCTGCACGCGTTGGAATACGACGAAGAGGAGGACGATGGCGAAAACGAGCGCGCGATTGAGCAGCGTAAGAAGCTTCTCCTCGGATTAGGGGTTGATGTCGATTCCGAACCGGCGCCGGCGGTGGTTGAGGAGGCGCGAGAAGAATCGAACGAGCCAGAGGTTGTTGTTACGACCAAGCCGGTTGAACAAGTCAAACCCAACGTGCGCGTCGACCCAGCTAAAGTCGTCGAGCCAACGAGAGGCCGTTCGCTCCTTTCCGTGTCGGATCCAGGGTCGTACAAATGGCTCACTTGGGACGATCTTCCAGCGAAAATTAGAAATAGAGTTGAGGCGCCCGCGCAGGAGCAGGCAGACGTGCGTGTCGTGCGTGTCGGTGGATATTGGCGAGCGGCGAGCGTGAACAATCGACAACGTCGCAAAAGCAAGTCACGTAACGGATTTCCTCTCCGTAAATCGGAACAAGACGACACACCTCTCAAGGAATGCAACCAACGGCACAGCGTCTCTCACATCCAGTGTTTCGGCGACGATTCTAGATACGCTATCATCACCGTGGACGCGAAGCATTCATTCTTGCCGGGAGACTACGTCACGTTTGAGCGCATCGACGCGCAGAACGGCATGCATGCTCGGGATATTAACCGTCAATACCGAGTTTGGGGGCTTCCGGCCAAGTCTGACGCCGACGTGTCAAAGCTCAACTGGGATAACATTTGGGCGGCGTCTCCTTTGGCCACTTCGCGTCAGAGCGTGTTCGCCGTCGCGTTCGATACCCCGGGAATTTCGTGTGACGCGTATCCAGGCATGAATTCGATCGTCCGGCGCTCAGCGAATCCGCGTTTGCCGTATTGCTGAGCAGTTTCGCTTTGCGCTGTAACCGTAGGCTGCTCCTTTCCTTTTCAGCGGCATATCTAAAGCTAGTCGTACATATTAAATAAACAGAAATTACTTCTAAGAAAGGTGGTGCCGAGTTGATTTTTGAGTCGCCTAACATCTAAGCTTTTCTTGCGTGCGAAGGGACAAAACCGTGACCAAGCTCAAAGTAAGACGAGCCTGTCACCTCGAGCTGACCGGCGTCTTGCAACGCCTGCATCTTCGGACGGAACTGCGTAAAGGCTGCGGACGTCTTGTGTTGAAAATAATCGTCTTTGCTGCGATACCGTTCGACGATTCCGTACCTCAGCTCGTCCTTGTCGCTCTGAGAAATTTCGTAGTGATACAACTCGGGCTCGTTTCGGCGACACCAATCCGCCACCTTGGTCCACTCCTTCAACAGCTCCTTCGCGGCGTCGCTCGTCTTAAACTTGAGATCCACCATCAAAACGAACGCACCGTCCGTGTTTTTCTGTCTCGACGTCCCCGTTAGAGGTCTAGACACACCAGCAGTCGGTGAGCGAATCACGTGCAGCACAGCAAGAGACAACGCGACGAACCACCCTAGCCTACCGCTCGCCCACACGCTCGCCGATTCACCGTGCCCACCACCATTCATCTTCCTCATCTCAGAATTTCGTCGAGGCCGCGTCTAAGCCCGGGTCTCGCGCGCGATGAGCTGTGCCGCGAACGCCGTTGGGTTGCTTTTGAAAAAAGAGTTCTGCAAAAAGCAAGCGGATAAGAGCAGACGACTGCGCCACACCTCGTCGCCTGCCATCGCCGACTCGCGCGATTGATCGACGCGCATCGAACGCGAAACGAGCGTTTTGAACGTCGAGGCGTGATGCAGGAACGATCGAGTGCCGCTCCGGGGGCGTACGCGTCGCCGATGTTCGCCGCCGCCATGGCGACAAGATCGGAAAACAACGCGACGCGGGACGCGCCGATCGCCGCAGCTTCGGTGTCCGAGCGCGTCAGTGAGATTATGTCGGGTTGGCGTTCCGTTGTCGCCGGTGGAGGCGCCGGGATCATCGCGCGTACCGCGAGCGCGCCGTTGGATAGGATCAAGTTACTTTTCCAGGTACAGGCGATGGCATCCAGCGGTACCTCTGCGACGGCGTACACCGGTGTCGGGCAAGCGTTTTACAAGATTTACACAGAGGAGGGCATTTTGAGTTTCTGGAAAGGTAACGGTGTCAACGTCATTCGCGTGGCGCCGTACGCCGCGGCGCAGCTCGCTTCGAACGATTACTACAAGTCTCTCCTGGCGGACGAGCAAGGCAAGTTAGGGGTCCCTCAGCGCTTGCTCGCCGGCGCCATGGCTGGGATGACGGGTACTGCGTTGACGCACCCATTAGATACAGTCAGACTCCGTCTCGCACTGCCGAACCATGGTTATAATGGCATGGTTCACTGCTTTGGCACTGTGTACCGCCACGAGGGCATTGGGGCTCTTTACAAGGGTCTCGGTCCGACTCTCGCCGGTATCGCGCCGTACGCGGCGATCAACTTTGCTTCGTATGATCTTGCGAAGAAGCTTTACTACGGGGAGAATGGCAAGCAAGATCCGATTTCCAACTTGGTGGTCGGTGGAGCCTCTGGTACCTTCAGCGCGACGGTGTGCTACCCTCTGGACACCATTCGTCGGCGCATGCAAATGAAGGGTAAGACGTACAATGGCATGCTCGATGCGATCAAAACCATCTCTCGAGATGAAGGCATGCGCGGTTTCTTCCGGGGCTGGACTGCTAACACGCTTAAAGTTGTACCACAAAACTCTATTCGCTTTGTGTCGTTTGAGATCCTCAAGGAGCTTCTTAACGTACCGGCGAAGAAAATCTAGCACAAATTCACACACCGATTCATTGACTGATAGTTCATTATTGCATTTAGCGCCAGTAGGGCGATCTATTTGTGTAATCCTATTGATTCTAACGCCAATCTTTCACCTCATCGATGCGGGGCAATCGCAGTTGCACGTTGTCGTATTTTCCAACGGCGGCACAATAATCGACTGTCCAGCATTCAGCCTTGCGCTTATACGGGTTAAACGCCATGATAGTCTCACTTCGCATCATTTTTGAACCGTTCATGGCACCCAGCTCGATTTCATACGTACGAAGCATACTGAGTTTGGGTAGTAAACGAGACGAGTGCTCCACGGAGTGTGCAATGTCCCACTCGTCGTGTAGTGCGTGCAAGTGACGATCACAAACGAATGCAGAGCGACATAGCCTACAGCAAAACATCGTATGCGACGTGTGCTCGCATCCTGCGACTCGACATCTTTGGACTGGAGGGAAGACGTCGACAGGAGACATGTTGTTAGCGCTGCGCTTCTTCTTGGACAAGCGTTTTTCGCGTCGCTTCCAAATGCTGAGTTCGAGCGAGCGATCGCTCAGCTGAGGAAGTGGCATACTCTTCACAAAGTTGAAACGTTTCGCCAATCGACGAAGAAAGCTCGAGCCAGCTGTTATCCCTTGCCACTCGCCCACGACGGCGATGGTGTCGCCGCGGAACTTTCGAACGACGTCGTTGGCAAGCTCACCATCCTTTGGACAGCAAGATATGATTACCCCCTTGTCTGCATACTCCACGGAGAGGTCTGGAACGGCTTCGACTGTTTTCGCGCAAGAGGCTGATCGCGGAGTGAGTATCGCCACCTTGCCAGTCACAGACGCTGGCGATACGTTGAGTGCGTCCGCGGCAACCCCGCACTTGCGCAACAATTCGGCCCAATATCCAGTCTGCTGAGAGCCAATCTCGAGCCAGCCGCCAGATGGCGCCGCAGCAGTGAGCTCTTTGATTGCAGAAAAACTCGGAGTAGCCTGTGAGTATAGCAATAGAGTGCCCAGGCGGCAAGCATCTCTCCATCTCCTTATGGTCTCGGGACAGGGAGCGTACAAGCTAACGTCCGCATTCTTCGTCGCGTTGTAATCCATTTTCTGGTGGTGTGTCACAGCGATAGCTGAAGCGTAGTCGCTCATCAAAGCATTGAAATTTGCATCAAGATCATTTGAAGGATCATCTGAGGACATGATGAGCACACCTTCGATTTTCTGCATGAGAGAGATGTGCAACATCGGGTTTGGGTCATCCTTTATCAATTCGAGCAAGCTCTTCGCATCGCACGTGGAGCGATACTTCTGGAGGAGAAGAGTGTAATACCACAGTACGTCGTCTGGAAAGCCGTTTTCACAAACCTCTGGGAGGACGGTGTTTTCTAACGATAGCACCATCTCGTTCGCGAAGGAGTAGTCGTACGCGCACGTGACCAAGACGCAGTATTCGTGAAAGCTTGGACCATCCTTGCACATATCGCACGTCGCAAAAAAGTGACACACGATTCCCATGACGATGTCGACCTCAGCGGCAATGTCTAACGCCACTCTGCAAGATATTTGAGAACGAGCAATTCTACGATTTTTCCCGCTTCGTTGCGTGGCAGTTTCTTCAGACGCAGAGCGTTTACGCTGCACCGCATCCGTCAGCGTCGATCGATCCGACCCCTCAGACTCTGAGCATTGCTTCTGAACTGTTTTCGCGTCGACATCTCTCACCGAATCGGTCGCGTTTCTCTCGGCGTAAGGCACGTTGAACAACTCGTCAAAAAATGCGGCGTTCTTTTGCCATTCGTAATCCGCGTCGGTGCGCTGGAGAGCGACTCCATCGTAAAATTCGGCGCGGATCGGCCTGTGCGGATCGCACAATATTTCAAACATGAAATCAAACGCATCCAGAACCGTCTTGAGCGACTGCATCGCCTCTCTCCCAAGAGCACTCTTCTTCGAGTTTCTCAGTCTCTGCTTGAGTTCTCGGGCGTTTCGAAAACACTCTCGAAAGCACTCAAACGCCCATCTTCTATGCCTGTACACCGTCGCGCTCACGCGAAACGCCACCAAACTGCTCACCATCGATTTCAAATGTTTTGCGATGTGATCTCTCAGGCTCAGCCTCGGAGGAAGCTTTCTTCCCGCCTTTGGCAACTCTCTGTACACGGCGTCGCTCTTCGCCACGAGCAAACCGCACGCTCGCAGCACGCGCGTGCAATCCTCATCCAGCCCCTTTCCATCCTCCGGAAACCACTCCAACCCGGGCTCGAAAAACCAAACGTTATCCCCATCCGATCCTTCGTTCCCGGGCGTCACCATCCTCGCCGAATCGTACGTCGGCGCGCTTCCAGCGTTCGAGTTTCGAACGAAACGCCACCCACGAGACACGTACGGCGCGAAAAACGTCGCCGGCGACGGTCGTCGCGTTTCGCGCGTCGCCGACAAGTACGACGGCGCGACATCGTTCGCGCCTCCGCACCTCCCCGCGGTCGGTCGCTCCATGTTCGGCGTCGCGTCGTCGCAGACTGGCGCGCGCGGGGCACCTTCGCCCGCGCGATGACGATGCGTTTGAATTTAAAATCCACTTTTGGCGCGAACGAACGGTTTCGAGCGCGCGTGGACTCCAGAGGCGCCCGAGCTGAGAGATCGAACTCGAACGCGCGTCGAAGGGCCCGAGGCGGGGGACGTCCACGCGAATCTAATCAATCCATCTGCTACAAGTCTAAACGCTATCGCGTCGCTCTAAAATCTCGAGACGATCGGGTCGTCGCCCGCGCGACGGTTGTCTCGGTTCACGCTTCGCCCGCGTCGTCGACGAGGGCGCAGTCCCCCATCGAGTTCTCCACCGATCCGAACCCGCTCGGCGGCCACACCCGCACGAGCGCCCGACCGAGAATCATCTGCTCCGGTACCGCCCCGTAATCCCTGCTATCCGTGCTGTTCATCGCGTTGTCTCCTTGTAACCACACCGACCCGAGCGGGACCCGCACGCGTCGTCTCGCCAGCCGGTGGTTTCGTCCTCTCGAAAACGGCACCTCCACCTCGTCCCCGCCCACGCCCACGGCGCGCTTAAACACCAACTGCGTCGGATTCGTCGGCGACGTCGCCAACACGACGTCTCCGCGTCGCGGTCGCCGTCCGGCGCGCGTTCGGTCGACGACCACGACGTCCCCGCTCGGATTGAACGTCGGCATCATGCTCGGTCCGACGCACAGCGTCAGGTCCGCGACGTGCGTCTTGACGGCGGCGATCGCGATCGCCAATCGCGTCACGGACCCGATCGATCGCCGCGTTTCCTCTCCGAACCTTCGGAAGAACGCCGCCATCCGTCCCGACCCCGCCCCGGGGCGTCGCGCGCGCGCCCGGTGCGCCGCCCGCGCTGTGACGCCCCCGGCTCGTTTCATCGATCGGCTCGTCGCATCGATCAGCTCGTTTCATCGATGTTTTCGTCGATCGAGACGCGCCACGGTTGATCGATGAAAACATCGATCGCGACGCCCCGGGGCGATCCGAGACGACGCGCCCGCCCGCGCGTGCGATTTTTTGAGTCACGAACCGTCAATGCGGACCCGAGTGCATCGCGATCGAGGATCGGTTCGGTGGATAGCGAGCGCCGATGGACGACGGGCGACGGACGACGGGAGAGCGCGACGGGGACGAGCGCGCGTCGAGAGACGGCGGTGCGAAAGGCGAGAGGCTCGACGACGCGCGGTACGTCTTGGGTTCGGTTCGCGCGATGCGGTCGGTGATGTCGACGACGACGACGACGACGTCGACGTCGAGAGCGCAGACGGGTGGGAAAAGATGCGAGGGCTGGCGCGCGAGCGCGCGTGCGAGAGGCGTCGTCGGGGGTGAATCCGCGATGCGGAGGCGACGATCGAGCGGTCGGGTGCCGGGGGAGGGCGCGAGGACGCGCGCGATCGATCCGAGCGAGGTGCACCGCGTGGTCGGGGACTTGGCGGTGGGCGTCGGGTTGCCGTGCACGGTGCAAAACTGCGGCGACGCCATCTACCGCAGTACGCTCGACGCGGAACTTCGCAGAGAGATTGCTCCGTTGCTCACCCCGGCAGGTGGTGCCATCCTGGGGACGCTGGCGACGTACGGGTTGGTCACTCCCGGGGTGTTTCCGGGATTGTTTGACTTTTACGTGCTTCGACCTCTTTTGGGGACCATGTCCAAGCGGTACTCGCTCGATGATTTTGAGCTCGGTAAAAAGTTAGGAGAGGGTGGTTTCGGCGTCGTGTACGCCGCGACGGGCGTGAATGACGGTAAGGATTATGTTTTGAAGCGCGCCGCCGACTATGGTGAGGCTGAGATGTGGATGAACCAACGCCTGCAAATCGCGTGTCCTGGGGCGTGCGCCGACTTTGTCTCCGCCTTTGAAGGCCCTCCAATCAAGAGGGGCGATGACGAACCGAGCTTGTGGTTGGTGTGGAAGTTTGAAGGTAAGCAGACGCTTTTCGAGCTCATGAAGGATAAGAGCTTCCCGTACAACGTGGAACCGTACATCTTCAACGGCGGCGAAGCGCCTGGCAACTTGCCCCGCGGCCCGCGTAGAAAGGCGCTCATCATCTCAAAAATCTTCGATCAAATTCTAGACGCTCTGGCGCGCGTCCACGGCACGGGTATCGTGCACCGCGACGTCAAGCCGGAAAACATTCTTTTCGACGAACAGAGCGGCAAGTTCCGTCTCATCGATCTCGGCGCCGCTGCCGATCTCAGATCTGGAGTCAACTATTCGCCCAAGGATTTCATCTTTGATCCGAGATTCAAAGCTCCGGAGGAGTATATTATGAGTAGACAGACGCCCGAAGCGCCAGTGCTTCCAGTGGCATTAGCTCTTTCGCCAGTCTTGTGGCAGCTCAACCTGCCGGATCGCTTCGACATGTACAGCACTGGCGTCATGCTCCTGCAGCTGTGCCTTCCAAACTTGAGAAATGACAACGATTTGATCAAGTTCAGAAGCGAACTCGATGCTAACGGCAACGACTTGGTGGCTTGGAGAAACAAGATACCGGCGCGCATGTTGAACAAGCCCGAAATCGCGGAGGGCTTTGAGGTGCTCGATCTCGACGATAGAGCCGGTTGGCGTCTCGTAAAGCAGCTCATGGCGACGCAGGGTAGCTCTCGTCCGTCTGCGATCGGTGCGCGAGGATCTCGCTTCGTACAAGGTCGTAGTGGCGTGCTAACGCTAGCCGAAAAGTTATTCCCTCTCCCAGATGAGGACTCAACTGAAGAAGACAGCAGCTTTGGCAAATGGTTGCTGTTTAGAGTAGCTCGCAGCGGTACGCGCAAGGAGGGTGGTTTCACCGAAGCTCAGCTTCGTGAGTTCGAGGAGGAAGGTGACATTGAAAACATAGATTCGGTAAAGAGAAACTTGGGTCTCGTTGCGACGGAAACTCTCGCGAGTTACGGTGTGGACAAGGTTGAGCGCACCATTAGCCGCAAGAACCGCAAGGGGAAGACGCCCCCTTCTGCCTCGAGTGATGGGTTCAAGCTTAGTGACATCGGTGCCAAACTTACCTCTAGTTTCGATGAGATGTTTGGTGGTCGGTAATTTAATCAATTTGATGGTTTTTTTCAATACAATTTTTATGTGAAGCACTTCATTCGGGCTGCGAGCGCTTTTTTAGACATATCAGCAACAAATCCTCGTTATCATCAGAGAATGGCTCTGCGCTTCCATACAACCCGACGGCTTCGCCCAACTCGAAGAACGTCGCGAGTTGGCTCCAATCGCCTCTGTCCTCGTATCCGATCAATATTGTCGTATCTTCGTCCGCCAACTCAGCCATCGTATGGACCAACGCGCGAAACGTTCTCTTCGTTTGTGAATACAGCAAGTCTGTGCCGAGAATGAGATGTGGGAGCTCGTCCGAGTGCGCAATTTTGTATTCTTTCGCGAAACGCTCCACAGATGTCCATTTCCTATCGTCTTCGTCACGGATCGCCCACTCCAACTTGGCGGCTTTCGCTCTCGCCGAGCAGCTCGCCGAAACGTTGTCGCCGAGCAGCTCGAGCGATTCATCCGTCAGCGTGACGTGAGCTCCGAGCCTAGAGAGCACGATGCCTAACATTCCTAATCCCGCTCCAAGCTCTAAAACGTGCGTATCACGCGTGACGATCAATTCTCTCGCCAGCTCGCACAGCCGGCGCCTCTCTGACTGTTGTTCACGCGCTCCACATCCGCCGCGTCGATACCCCAGCGTCGCGTCGCAGAATCGCTCCGCAGCGACGAGGCATAACGGCCATATTACCGTGCTCGTGTTGGCGACGAACTGTTTCGATCCGCTTCCTCGCTGCGACACCTCAACGACACCTCTTAAACGCGTCTGTTCGCAACCGACCGCGTCTTCATCTTCCGCGGCCTCCAACGCCTCGTGTCGAAAACACACCGTCGCAGACCGCTGATCGCACCCGTGAATTCGTTTCCAATCCTCTACCGTCTCCGGCATCCTCCAAACGTCTCGCGCGAACGCCGGCGGGCGTCGAGCGCGTCTCTCGACGCGTTTTCGCTCGAACGCTCTCGACGTTCGCTTTTTCGTTCGCTTTTTCGACATCGATCCAAAGGTAAAATTACCGACTGGGATCCCGGGGCCGAAAGCGAAATTCCATCGATCGGGCGCGTCGAACCTTGCATCGCGCGATTCTTCAGGTCGACGGCAGAGTACGACAACGACCGACGATGTCGCAGGCGCTTCGCGCGCGGCTCGCGGCGAAACTCGCGGCGAAACGTACCGAACCGTCGAATGCGATTGTGTTACCACCGTACGAGAGCGATAGATTGCTCGCGGACGCGTACGACGCGCTGGATGCGTACAAGAACGCGCGAGCGCTGCGAGCCTTGGATGGTGTGCTGAAGACGCATCCGCGGTTTCAGTTGGCCCGGGCGTTGCGATCGCTCGCGTTGGCGCGGGATGATATCGTTGCGCACGAAGATGAAGTGCGTGCGATCGTTTCTGGAATCAGAGCCGAGGGATTCGTGGATGAAAACGTGCTGAGAATCGCGCTCATGACGCTGAGGGAGTTTGACGAAAAGGAGGAAATAGAGGAGACGTTGGAAGAGCACTTGCGAGCGAACCCGACGTCGACGAGCGCGATGATGAGTCTATTTACAGAATACGCGCAAGATTTTAGATTTGATGATCAACAGAGAATAGCGATGAAAATGTACAAGGTTTCGGGTGAGACGAAGCACCTCATGTGGGCGGTTTCGAGTATGCTCGGCCGGCGAAGCGCGTTGGCGGACGTGAGCCGAGCGTTCACGGTGGCAACGTCTTCCGGAAAGGTGCCAGAAGCGCCGTCGATGGATGAAAATGCCTTACTCAAGCTCGCAAACGGGATGCTGGGCAAAATGCACTCGAAAGGCGACATGCAGGACATCGACTCTTTCGCACTCTACCTCTACACGCTTTCCGAGCTGGGAGAGAACCTCAAGGCTTACGAGTTGGCCTGTTCAGATTTGGCCGACTCGTGCGTGCCGATGCCAATTGAACGTGAGCGAACGCGTGCACGCTTGGCAATCTTGGCCGGGAAGAAGGAAGAGGCGAAGCTTCACCACGAAAACGTACTCGGCATGGTACCGGATGATTGGGTTTCGATGAACGCCGTGCTCGACTTGTGCTGCGATGATGCGTCGTTCGAGAGCTTGTGCGCTGAGATGGCTTCGCTCGATATTCACTCGCGCATGTCTGACGAGTCACTCGCACGATTTCCAACGATGCACACGTGTCGCAAAGGAATAAACGTTGAAGACGCTCAAAGCTTTGTGGACAGAGTTTGCGCAAAGGTTGAGAAACTCGGCGGCGAGCGCAAAGTCGGTCGTGGTTCGCACATTTTGAGAGTGGAACTCGCGTTTAGACTGCTGGAATGCGGTCATGGAACTTCTGCGTCCCTGACAGAGGCGATACTTGCGTATCACGAGCGTTTCGGGACGTGGAACTCTTGCGCAAAAGACATGCAGCGTTACACGTCGGCGCTGAACACAAAAGGTTACGAAGACAGTCGTCTTTCATTGATAGAAAAGCTCTCCAGTACCGCACTAGAGCTCACATTAGAACCAGCAGACGATGAAGAGTCGAAGAAAAAAGCCATTTTGGCTTTGAGAGCGAAAACGAGCGCCTTGAGCATGTTGGTCGATCTGAATGCATTCTGTCCCTCATGGTACACGCCTTGCACGAAAACGAGCGGTGACGGTCTCGTGATCGCTCGCAAACTCATGAAAGCTTACGATGAACATTTGCCATTGTTCGCTGGTGTTGATGAGCGAGAACAGACGCCGCTGGATGTTTTACCTTACGTCGCTGCGTGCGCTCTGACAGGCGTAGCTGTCTCGCGTAAAGAATCAAACGAAGACGTGGACAGTGTGAACGCGCTCATGTCCGCGGCGGCGGCGCTTTCCAAAGGTCTCAAAAAGTCCCCGCGAAACGCGATTTTAATCTTCAGTCTCGCGAGCGTTTACACTCTACTGGGGGCCGTGGATATGTCGTTGAAGGTGTTGACAACTTTGGACATCAAACACGTTCAAATGTCGACGCTCCTTCATCATATGTTGCCCGCTTGCAATGGGGGCGCGAAAATGCCAGATTGCCGAAAAATTTACGCCCATCTGGAGATGTTTGAGCGCGAGCGACAAGAAATAGGTAGCTCAGTCGTCACCGCGTTCATGAATGGGAAGTACACCAAGATTTTAGAGTTTGCGGCTTTCCGCCGTAAACTCGATAGCGCGTTTTCTCTGATGTGCGGCGCCGTGTCCAACTCTTGGATTATGATTCCGGTTCTCTCCGGCGAGCTTTTCGGTTGCTTTGACGAGAGTAGAGTCATCTCTTCCGCGACGTACGCATTTTCTTCTTCAAGTCGAGGAGCTGAGCTTCCGTCAGCAGACGCTTCGCATTGGGACGAGAACGGCGACAAACACGGAGCATTCGCGCATGTGGACGACTTCAAGACGAATCCGCCATGGCTTGGCCCCACTTGCGGTGATCCCGGGCTAATTTCTATGGAGTGGTGGGCGAACGAACTCAGTCGCTCTGACTTTGATGCGCGTTTCTCCTGGTACTTTCCAGGCGCGAGATTCAACTTGCGTAGACGATGGTTACTACTCAGCGCGCTTCGCGACGCGGCGAACAAACTCGATGTGAGCGAGCACGCCAAACTACTCAGTCAGCTCAGAGATGCTGCCAAGAATGTCAATGAGACGCACGTGTGCGATACTCTGACGAGAGAACTTGATTTCTCACTTCTCTCCATGCTCGTCGAGCCCGAGAACAAGGCTTCGTCTGACAACGCTCTGCGCGCGCTGGGCGCGCTGTGCGATTTGTCTTGCGACGCTTTGAGCGCTTCGTCGGTTGGAATTTTCGCACGCGGCGCTGCCCCACTCTCATTCGTCGCTCGAACGTACTGTTGCTACGTCAAACTCGTCGCCACCATAATCAGCGCTCCGGATCTCGTCGAGAAATGTGAAGAGCTGCGCTTGAAAATCACCGCCGCGGGCGAATCTGCCGCTCGAGCGACCGACGCCGTCATCGCCCAGCAGGCATCAGAATGGTACGGCGACGATTCGGCAGAAATGAGAGCATCGATAATTGACATCGGTGCGTCCGCATTGGAGTCAATCAAGGCTTCGCTCGTTCTCGTCAAGGGCAAATGCTAAACAAACGTTTGTCGAGCGCGTCCTTTGTGAAAATCAATCAACTACGGTACGTAATACAGACTAAATCCTACGTCAACGACGAGTCTACGACGACGATGGATCGATCGATCGATCCATCGATCGATCAATCAATCAATCAATCAACCTCTCACGTCGACCCTTCTTTTTCTTCGCCCGCCCCCGCGTCAACCTTTTTCTGCGTCCCGTTCGCTCGCGCCTCCGCCGCCTCGCGCTCCGCCTTCACCGTCGCCTCGTCGTACTCCCCATCCAACGCCTCTCTCGCCCGGTAAATCTTACTCTGCAAGTAAAACGACCCTCCCTTTTCGTTCGACTCGAACAATTTCTCATACCGCGCGTACACCTCCGAGTACGTCGCCGACGCGTCCACCCCCAGCACCTGTCTCGCCTCCTCCACCGTCATGACTTTCTTCCCCCACATCGTCTTCGCCGCCGCCCCGTTCGCCGCTTCTTGCGCCACCCCTGTGCGCTGCGCGTTCACGATCGCTTGTCTGTACGCCTGCGACGCCGCGCGCATCAGCGCCGAGCCTCCCGCGACGATCAGGTTCGCCAGGATTCGAGACGCCATGTCGCCCGCGACTCGCCACTCGCGAGTTCCAGGGGCACGCCACCACCGACCGACCGCGACCGCGAGTGCGGGTTCGGGTTCGGGTTCGGGTTCGGGTTTTTTTCCCACTCTTCTTTTCTCGTCTCTCGTTTTTGACCCTCGATTTTCGACGGTGGACGGACGTCGCGCGAGGAAAAGAAAAGAGGACCCCCCCTCTCTTCTGTGTTTATATCATGTACCCATGGGTACACGACAAATCACGACTCAAATATAATGATGATATTGGTCATAAAGCATCAGGGGGGGGGTACACGAAACGCAGTTGTGTACACCCAAACGTGAGTCACATCCCATCGTGTACCCCCAAACGACACCATATTATTTTCAACCCCCGACCCCCCCTCGTGATGTGCAAAAATAAAAATAAAAATAATTTCCAAAAGGAATTGTCGACACACCCCTCGTCGTCGTCCTCGTCGTCGTCGTCGTCGGGTTTTGCTTATTTATTCGGCGGGAGATGGGGGGAGAGGGGTCTCTCGTAGTTATCCACGCGCGAACCCGATGATTATCCACTTCGGTGAAATGCGATTGGTTCGACGCGGCGCCGTACCGTTATGTTATCCGATTCCGTCCACGTAGGACGACGGACGACGCGTTCGTTCGTTCGTTCTCGAGCGGCGTTCGACGTCGTCGTCGGCCGTCGTCACACGGCGACGACGTTCGACCGAACTCGACTTCGAGTTCGATACGACGCGACGGAGCACGCCCGTACACGCGCGGATCTACGCTGCGCACGGCACGACGACGCACGCGAACGGCGCGCGCCTTAGCCTCGCGACGAACCACACTGGATAGACCGACCGAACGGAACCGACGGAACGATGAGCGGGCGGTACAGCAGAAAGAACAACGACGGGGTGCGTGCGAAGCGACGACGACGACGACGATGATGACGACAAGACTCGACGACGGTGCTGTCGGTCGACGACGACGACGCGCCCGGCCGGGCGCTCGGAACGACCGACTAGGTCACGAACGAGGGAACACGTGGACGCGCGGGCGGACGCGTCGTCGGGCGACGCATCGGATGAGGCCCCCTCTCTCGCGGTGCGCTCGCTCGACACCCGGGTGCGGTTTCTTCCTTGTTTAATTCGTGTCGAGACTGTTTGTACACACGCGTTGTGGGCGCTGACGGCGGTCCCGGGAACTACATGAGAGTGTTTACCCATATGGACATCCGACGTCGAGCGCGCGCGCGCGTCTGACCGGCGGCTCGGCTCGGAGGCTGCGAGAGAATTCACCGCGACGATACGTCGTCCGTCGCGACGCGCGTGACGGCGACGAAGGGACACACGGCCACGCGCGTTGTGTGCGCGACACGACGCAATCGACGCCCTTACTGACAATCATGCCACACGGTTTCGACCTCGAACAGAGTCTCAAGACGTACCGCGAGCTCAGCATGAGCCCAAACTTGTTGGCGTTCAACATGTTTGCGAGCGAAATGCGATTGGTGCTTCGCGACACCAGCCTGTTGTCCCGCGCTGAAATGCAAATGGGCATCGAAAAGGTGATCGGTAACCGCTGGAAGGCGATGACTCCGGAAGAAAAGGAGAAGCACATTGACAAGGCGCGCGTCGAGCAAGCGCGCTTGATCGCCGAAGGCGGAGTTCCGTCCACCTCTGGTGCGGCGCGAAGCAAGAAGCAAAAGGCGGAGTCTGCGGTTTCTGATGCTAGCGCCCCGAAGCGCCGTCGCGGTCGCCCGCCAAAGACGAATGCGGCACCGAGCAAGGCGGCGTCCTTCGCGGCGCACAGCACCATGCAGTCGCACTCGCACTTGCAACCGTGGATGGAAGAGGATCACACCCACGACCGCGACTTCTCCCTCGGCTTCAACGACCACAACTTGCACTCCATGAGCGACTTGTTCTTGCCGTTCAACAACAACTCCTTGCCGGTCGTCGTGAGCAACCAGTTTGACAACAAGCACCACCAATCGCAGCACGACGTGCACTCCTTCCTGCAACACGACGTCGTCAACGTCCTGGACCAAGACGGTTTGAAGCCGACGCAGCCGCCAGGCAACGCGGATCTGACTGGCATGAAGGTTGAAGGTTTCATCGATGGCACCTTTGACACGGGTTACTTCATGACTGTCCGCGTCAACGGGCAAACTCTCCGAGGCATGCTCTACCGAGAAGACGCCTGCATGCGCACCATCGGTAACCACGCCGCCCAACACACCAAAATTTGAGCTGTATGATTGATTCGCCCTTCATTTCTAGTCATGGTGCACGCCATTCGTCACATAACGCCTTGTAATATATTACCACCATCAGTTTGAAAGTAAGCGAAAGAGCCCGTCGAAACGAAAAGCCCAAGACTCAGCATCGTGTACTCGCACTGCACAAGCGCGCACGATGTCGTCGCCATCGCCGCTGCTCGGCGGCGATGGCGAACCCGCCACCATCTCGGCTCCCTCGGTCGAGGACGAGAGTCAGCCCACCGCGGCGCCGGTTCACGTCGAGACGTTCGAGGCACAGCGGGAAGGCGAAACCGCTCGACTCGGGTTGTTGGACTCGACGCGCCCTGGGAGCGAGAGGAGCGAGTTCGTCAGCGTGCCGCTGGATAGCGAACGCGCGTCTACGTCGGATGACGGCGGCGCGAGCGGCACCTACCGCGTCGACGAGGCGCTCGACTCGCTCGGTTTTGGCAAGTTTCAAAAGTTCATGTTGTTCTTCGTCGGTTTAGCTTGGACAGCAGACGCGATGGAAATGATGCTCCTATCCTTCATAGGCCCCGCGATGCGCTGTGAATTCGGGGTCAGCGCTGACGTCGAGGGTGCGCTCACGAGCGTCGTCTTCGTGGGCATGATGTTGGGAGCGCCAAGTTGGGGCGTGTTGAGTGATACAAAAGGAAGAAAACCGTCTCTGCTGTTTTCCACCGTAACGACGTTGATCGCGGGCATCGGTAGCGCGCTCGGTGCGACGTTTGGATGGGTGCTTTTTTTCAGGTTTCTAGTTGGTGTTGGTCTCGGTGGAGTTCCGGTAGCCTACGGCTTGTTTATGGAATTTTTGCCAAACGAGAACAGAGGAGTCAACCTGACTCTGATAGAATTTTTCTGGACTCTAGGCTCGATGTGTGAGGCAGCGCTAGCTTGGATGGTATTACCACGTCATTCGTGGCGACTTCTTTTGCTGCTGTCAACCATTCCATTGTTTGTGTTGCTAGTTTTCATCTTTCTCGCGCCAGAAAGCGCCCTCTACTCAGTCAGCGCGAATCGCATGGGTGAGGCAAAGGCAACTCTGCAACGCGTGGCGGAAATGAACGGCAAGGCTCTGCCACGCGGTGAGTTAGTGCATCGCGCTCCACCAGATCTCGATGAACGGGCGAGTTACAATGAATCACGAACGCTCGCTGAAAGAGTCATGCCGAGCGGTATCCGCCGATTGCTCTCGTCGCGTCACCGCAAGACTTCCCTGCTCGTCTGGGTGATCTTTTTCGGCGTCGCGTTTCTGTATTACGGAGTCGTCCTGTTGACAACGTCACTTAACGTTCGCGATGATGAAGACGCGTCTGGCGAGATTGCGTGTCTCGCGCACGGCGCGCCGAAACTCAGCACTTCTGAGTATGCCGACATTTTTTTGAGCTCGATGGCAGAAATTCCAGGTTTGATCATCGCCATTTTCATCATCGATCGGATCGGTCGCCGTCGTTCCATGGGCTTCACCCTCGTCGCCACGGCTGTTTGCATATTCCCGCTTGCGTTTGAATCGATCAGCACCGGGTTTAGGGACGTTGTCCTTTTTTGTGCGAGAAGCTCAGCCATGGCGGCTTTCACCGTCTTGTATGTCTTCGCTGGAGAAGTCTATCCCACAACAATCCGCTCGACTGGCGTCGGCGTCGGCAACGGCTTCGCACGCATTGGCGGCATACTATGCCCAGTCTTCGCAGTGACGCTGATTGAGTCCGGCCGAGTTCCTCTGAGCGTCGTTTTCTTTTTGATCGTCGCCATAGTCTCAGCCGTCGCGTCCTTCTCGCTGCGCGTAGAGACGTCTGGGCGCAGACTCGACGCGGACGAAGAGCCAGGCATCGAGCTCTCCGACGTATCGACGTGAGCACCGTCATCACCGTGCGTGACGTGTATTCTCCATCGCAGCAGTACTTAGTACATTAAAAATTAGTTTTTCACCAGTTGTCAAGAGTTGTTCCATTTTAGAAGAAGCTTCGCACTCAAACCACTAAACGAGACGAGCCGCCAGACCGCGTCGCGTAAAGTTCGTCCCGCGCGAAGCCCGCCGACGAACCATGGGTGAAAGAAAAGTTCTGAACAAGTACATCCCGCCGGATTTCGATCCGGCGAAAATCCCGCGAGGCAAAGCGCCAAAGGCGGGACAAATCAAGGTTCGCATCATGCTCCCGATGACGATTTGTTGCAACACGTGCGGTGAGTTCATCACGAAGGGCACCAAGTTTAACGCGCGGAAAGAGGACGTCAAGGATGAGGATTACCTCGGGATGAAGATATTTCGGTTTTACTTCCGGTGCACGCGGTGTGCGGCGGAGTTGGCGATGAAGACGGATCCGAAGAACGGCGACTACGTGGTGGAAGCGGGGGCGAGTAGAAATTATGAAATGTGGAAGGATACGACGGAGGAAGACGAAGCGCGAGCGAGGGAGGACGAAGAGAAAGATGATGAGATGCGGCGGTTGGAGAACCGCACGGAGGAGAGTAAACGGGAGATGGATATCATGGCTGCGTTGGATGAGATGCGATCGTTGAACGCTCGACACGCGGGCGTGTCCAACGAGTCAGCGCTCGCGGCTTTGTCTTCGCAAAAGCAAATCGAGGAAGAGCGAGCCGATGAAGAGGACGCAGAAAAGGCGAAAGAAATCTTTCGGGCGCAGCGTGCGCAGCTCGTAAAACGCGTCGAGAGCGAGAGTGATGATGACGATCCCGTAGCGAAGAAGGCACGAGTCTCGGCTCCACCGGCGAGCGTGATTGTGAAACGAGCCACTGTCACGGGTAAAGTGAAGCCAAAGGTCATCGCCAAACCAAAGGCGGAGGCTGGACACGCACCCGCGTTCGGGTTGGGCGGTTTGTTAGGCGGTTATGGAAGTGAATCGTCATCCTAATAGCTGTAGAATTGTGTAACTTAGAAGACTCTTAGCGAAGCTGACTCGCGACGTGACTCCACGTCACTTCACGACGACGACTGTCATGAGCGTGCTCTCGTGGGAGGACATCAACTACGTCGTCCAAACGAAAGACGCGGATGGGCGTAACTCGAGCAGTCGCACTATTTTGTGCAGCACGTCCGCGCACGCGCAGAGCGGCAGAGTTTTAGCTATACTCGGTCCGAGCGGTTGCGGTAAAACATCGCTTCTGAACGCGTTGTCGAAACGTCTCGCGGTGAAACGCGGCGACGCGCTCAGTGGTAACGTCTTCTTTAACGGTGGATTGCTCGATGAGAGCCTGAGCGGCGTTTCTCTAAGCTACGTCGAACAAGAGCCGAAATTCTTTAGTAATCTCACCGTTCGCGAAACTCTGGAACTGGACGCGAAACTGCGCGGTGAAGACGATTCCACGGCTCGCGACGTCGTGGCAAGAACTTTGAAGAAAATGTCTCTTCAAAGTTGCGCAGATACGGTCGTCGGAGGAGATACTGGGGGTAAGGCAATCGTTGGGATATCTGGGGGAGAGAGACGTCGGTTGGCGATTGCGAGTGAGACGCTCGGGCTAGGATCGGATGAGGAGTCGACGGGCCTCGTCGTTCTAGTGGACGAGCCCACGTCGGGACTCGATGCGTTTCAAGCGGATAAGATGGTTGACAAGCTCGTAGAGCTGGCGGAGCGCGAGCAGGCGTGTGTCGTTTGTACTCTGCACCAACCGAGGAGCGCTTCCTTCGCAAAGGTACACGACCTCCTATTGCTCGCGAGCGGTGCTCGCGTTGCGTATCATGGACCAAGCGACGAAGTCGTGGATTACTTCAAATCGATCGGGTACGCGTGTCCTGAGCATTTCAATCCGGCTGAATTTCTCATCGACCTCGTGAGTGTCGATATGGGTGACGGCACGGATGACAAGAATGCGGAGGAGAGCAGGCAGAGGATTGAGCGAATCATCGACGCTTGGTCGAAACGTAAAGCAGGTGCGAAGAAAGGTTCAGTGTCTGAACATGCACCGAAACGGGCGATGAGCGAACGACGCGTACAAAAGCGAGCTCCCGGTCCCTGGAAACTTTTCAGATTACTCGCCGGCCGAGCGTGGAAGCAGGCGAAGCGAGAAATGTGGGTCAATGCCGTGCGATTGGTTGCCTCTATCGGACTCGCAGGTGCGTTTGGAGGTTGTAACTTCCAAGTTGGACTAGGTCCAAAAAGTGTCAAGAGGAGAATTGCAGTCTTGATGCAGGCGTGTATCAACACGTCGATGCTCGCGCTCGTGAAGAGCTTGAATGGATTCCCTCGGGAAAGAGCGACAGTGAGACGGGAAATGGCGCGTCAAAGCGGCGGCTACAAGCCCGGTCCATACTTCCTGTCGAAACTTTTGATTGAGACCCCGATTGATATGGTTTTCCCTGTTGTTTTCGGCGCAGTCATGGCTCCGATGGTTGGACTGAATAAAGCGGGGCGAAAGATGTTCCTATCAACGTTAGCTCTTCAGTCCGCCGCAGCGTCGTCGCTTGGTCTGAGCATCAGCGCGCTGAGTCCAACCGCAGAGGTGGCGCTCGCGATTGGACCATGCATCATGGTCCTCAACATCATGCTAGGCGATGCTTCGGGTGCCTTTGCCGAAGTCCCGGAATCACTGCAGCCGATATCAAAGTTGTCTCTCATTCGCCACGCCTTTGAGGGTGTCCTGTGCTCCGAGTTTGAGGGATTAGTATTCGAGAAAGAAGACAAACGCGATGCAAAGACTGACAAAGGAACTGCCGCGAGGGTTGCTCGGCGATTCCAAGAGGGTGTAGCGCCACGTAACGGCGAAGACGTCCTGGAAGGTCTTGGTTTGCCGGTTCGGGGGCATGCACAGAAGGCCCTGCGCTCACAGGTCGGCGTCACGGCACTCAATGTTGCGGTGACGTACGCGGCGCTCGTGTGTAAGAAGGGGAAATGATTTCGCAAGCCTAACGCTACATTTGCTACGTCTACAATATGATCTATATCGTTTTAGAAATTAGTGAAGCGCGACACCGGTGGTGCACCATTTCTTGCATCTTCATGGGAAAGTTTGAAATCACACCCCTGGCGCCGTACCGCATCGCTTTCTCTAGCTCTTCGCCACTATCGACCACCCACGGCACGAATGGGATGCCCTCACTCGCTGTCAGCTGCGCTTTCAAGTACCACTCGTCAGACATCTTGATGGATGGAAAAACACGCTCGGCTTTAAATCTCCGTAGCACACCGGCGTCCACGTGCCTGGCATCTCGCGCAAAGGACTCAACATCCCTCGCGGCCCATCCCAACTTGATGCCGCCTGGATTCGACGGATCCAACTCTGCAGCTTCCAAGTTGGTAATCCATTCGGCATTGGTAAAGTCGTTATGAGTAAACGCGAACAGTTGCAGCCCGCTCTGACGGGCGATCTTATCCAACAACGATAAAGTCGCCGTCGAGAGCGCATTCTCCTTCAACTCAAAGCTTATCCATGCGTTCTCGTTCGCTCTGTTGCCCGTGATTGACCCGAAATGCCGGACGAGTTCCTGCACTGTCGGAAATTCGTCTTTCGACACACCCGCCGCTCGCGCCTCCTTCACGCTCTTCAGTTCGCTCGCCCACCTCTGCCCCGCGCTCTCGTACACGCTCTTCGGATGCCCAACAATCAACGTTGCCCCGTCACCGAGCAAAGTGACGTCGACGTCGTGACATCGAACGCCCGCCTCTCCGAGCGACGTCAACCGTCGAAATAACGAGCGCGCATCTTCCGCTTCCGACCCACCTCCATCCAGCCGCCCTTGATGCGAACACACCACCGGACACCCCGCGTCATCCTCACGCGCCTTGCCGGCGTCTCTCGGCGTCGGCGCCGCCATCCTGGCGATGAAATCCGGCGGATCGTAGAGCATCGTCCACGCGAGCAGCCCGCCCCAGGCGAGAAAGCCGACGAGGACGCAACACCGAAAACTCCATCGGAAGAGCCTGGCGGCGCGACGGGCGAGACGAACGAGGACGAGACGCGCGCGAGGCCACGCGGAGGACATCGCCGAGCGATCGCCGCTCTGTCGTCCGACGCCAACGTCGACCGTCTGTCCGTCCAATCACGAAAGTAGTCGCGGGTGGATCGACGAGTCATGAACCGTGAAAGCACGAAAAGGGTCGGTAACCACCCCGGGGGGTGTTTGTGGGGATCGTGCATTCGCCAAACGCCCGCGCGCCGGTCGATCGACGAGACTTCCGCCGCGGCGATGGGTTGCGCGTCTTCGAAATCTCCCGTCGGTGGATCCGGGTCGGACTCCGGCGCGTCGTCCGCCGGCGACAAGCTCCCGACGGCGACGCCGAAGAAACTTCCGAAGACAAAGGCGGATCCTCTGCAAACAACCTATGATGACCTCGCGGCGCTCGGAGCCGGTGGGTTCTCGGTCGTCCGACGGGTTCGACACAGGGATACGCTCAAGACGTATGCGATGAAGATCATATCCGTCAAGGAGGACGACGGTGAGAAACCCGGCGGGAAGGATGAGGAGAGCGGGAAGGAGTTCATGTCAGTGAGCGAAGTGCAGACGGAGATTGATATCCTTCGGGTGCTGAAAGCACCGAGCGTGCTGCAGTTGTACGAGACGCATTGGTTTCAAAACAAGGTGTACGTTGTCACGGAGGAGTTGAGCGGTGGCGCGGTGCTCGACGCGATTCTTCGGATGAAGGACGAGAGGTACACCGAAGCGGAGGCGAAGGTGGTGGTGCAGAGAACGTTGCAAGGGATGGACTACATGCACCAAAATTTTGTGTTGCATCGGGATTTGAAGCTTGAAAACTTGCTTTTGCGATCAAGCGACGATCTTGGAAGCGTTGTGATTGCTGATTTTGGTCTCGCGAGGCGCTGCCAAAACGCGTCTGGCGCTGCGCGTCTTCCGCACTCGACCGGCGTGGACACGGCGCCCGTCGGTACGCCCGTTTTCGCCGCGCCGGAAGTGGTGGAGCAGAAATCATATGGCGCCGCCATCGATGTGTGGTCTCTCGGCGTCATCACCTACGTGTTACTCACGGGCGCCATGCCGAGGGGTCTGTGGAAAGCAGCGCTCAAGTACGGTAGAGTGACGCAAAAGGATTTCGGTTTTGATTGCTACGAGTGGGATACGGTGAGTGACGCCGGTCGCGAATTTGTCATGCTCACGCTCGCGTATAAACCCGCACATCGACTCAGTGCTTCGAATGCGCTCAAGCACGCGTGGTTGAAGAAGGTTGATTCAGTTCGTCCGGCACCGCTTCGCATCAAGTCCAAGCTGCGGGATTTCGCAAAGGGCATGAAGCTTCCAGTGAAGACGTACCAGCCGGGAGACGTGCTCATCAAACAGGGCGCGAGAGCAAACGATGACGTCTTCCTGATCAAAGCTGGATCGGTCGAGATTGTCGTGAGCCCAGAAGATGCCGAAGGGAACATCGACCGATCTCAAGGAAAAATTGTTGCGGTTCGAGAGCCCGGTGAATTCATAGGGGAAATGGCTATCGGAGCCTCGCTCATCGCACGTAATAGCTCAAAGTCCGCCATTGTCGTCTCTGTTAAGCAGCGTACGCAGGATATTTTGGCGAAAGGTCCTCCCAAACGTTCGCGTGGCGAATCGCTCTCTCTCAACTCGTGGATCAGCGCGAGAATAGTCGCGAAGAAGTGGATCGGAGGTCGTCGTAACGCTGACGTTATCGCGAAAACACCGCTCCAGTGTCTTGTCATGGGTCGTCGAGAGATGGCATGGGCCATCGCGGCGGATCCGGATGTGGGCGCCGAACTCTCCAAGGATATGCAAAAGCGTCGCAGAGAGCTCGAGACAGCGATATCTATGCATTAAGGGAGTAAAAAAAGTAAATAAGTACGACTCAAGGATGTTATACACACCGTGCTACAATCAATCATCTACAATTATCGGCTCTCAAAAGAACCGGGCTAGTTCACATGTAAGTACATAATAAAACTGAACACGCTCACAACGGTTCCGGCTTGAACTTCTTCAGCCGCCTACCGAAATGTTGTCTATCTATGAGTCTATTGTGATACGCCCAAGCCTCTTCGTGCGACAGCACTCCAGTCGCCACTCTCTTCCTCCCTTCATCGCTCTCCGCGTCGATCAATTCTCCGTCTCTCAGCACGTACCTCCTGCTCGCATCCGCTCGTGACACGACGGTGCCCGCCTCCCCAAACGTCCTTCGTCCTCTACCCGACGTCGACGCCCGCACGAACGCAACCGTCGACGCCAACGTGCGAATCCCATCCTGCACTTCGACCGAACTCGGATCTTTCGTCGCGTTGCCGCGGATTCGCATCGCGGCATCGTCCAGCAACGCTCTCATGCGCGCATCCTTTCCGTGTCTTCGAGTGACGAGCCAATACAACTCGCGATACGCCCTGCGCGTCCAAAACCATCCATCCATTGGTCAGTCAACACGTCAGGCTCAATCGCCGTCGTCTCGCACGCACGTGAGCACCGTTCGCGCCGTTTTGGTCGACGCGACCGCCATCGTTCTTTGGTTGCAGAGCGAGCGCGCTCAACTGACGCTTTCGTCTCTTCGGTCGTCACTACGCGGTGGACGTCGTCGGCGACGTCGACGACGACGATGGTGCGCGGACGCGTATTCTGGGCATCCGTCGTCGCCCTCGTCGTCGTCTCCTGGCTCTCGCGCGCGGCGACGGAGACGGGAGAGACGTCGACTTTGTCTTCGAAATGGTTCGAAGACAGCGGCGCAACCGTTGAGGATTTCGCCCGAGAGCTTCGAAGTCGTCGGTCGGTCGACGCGTGCGCGCGCGGCGCATCGCTCGGGTCGTGGATCGTCGGCGAAGACGCGTGTCGAGGGAGCGCGTGGACGCTCGCGAGCGAGGGGTGCGAGGGAGTCGCGAGCGTCGCCGAGGCGCTTGGATTGAAAAGGCGTAAGAGGAAAGCGGACGCAGGCGCGCGGGCGTGGAACATCGCCCCAGAGGTTGGACGGGCGTGTGGATTCGGAGCGCTGAGCGTGTCAACGATGCGGTCGAGGTTGTTGGAGATTGTGGGGGGCAAGCGATTCGCATTTGTGGGCGATAGCAATGCGCGGTTCGTGTATGCGAGCTTCATAGCGGCAACGAGCGAGACGTCTGCGGACGTGAGTTTGGACACCAAGGGTGAGAAACACAGGGATTGGGAACACAGCCTAATAGCTGGTGCGCGAGCGTCATTCGTCTGGGCGCCTTACGCGGGTGATGTCGTCGACGCTCTCGAAGCGCGGGAGGACGCGACGCCCGATTTGGTCGCCGTATCGACTTCACTGTGGCATGCCCTGCACGAAGATAACGTCAACGAGTACAAGAAATCGATGACGCGACTTGGATCTATATTATCACGCATAGCCGAACGTAACAAGGACGCCGTCATCGTCTGGTTGGACACACCGATGATTGTTCAGGACAAACTCACAGATGATGAAAAGCGACACAAATTCACCGTCGCCAATTTGGAAAAGTTTGCGAAGGTGAAATCTGATCAGAGCTCAGTAAAAGTCGTCAAACCGGCCGGTGCTGCGATACAGATCAAAATCACCGACTTGAGCGCGGCGTGCGGGCCTGAATGCTCTGTCGACGGCGTGCACCAATCGCGAGTTGTCTACGATGCAGCGGCGCAAATTCTTCTCAGCATCCTTCGCGCTCGATGGCGCTGATTCTATTCCTGCCTCATCTTATACATTAAACGCAATGTAATTTTATTAGCACGTAGCCGCACTCGGACGCGCTCGCACGTCGCTCACCGTCGTCCTGATTGCCCTCTTCGGCTCGCACAAGCGGGGTACACTTCAGGGTTTGGGACTGACCCTAGGCGACCTTGTCGTCACAACTCGTCCACCCCGCCGACGGCGACGCGCTCATAGGACGCAAAGAACGAGATGAGTTTCTACGGCGACGACGGTCCGACCGACGCGACGGAATCCCGTCGCAAGTTTCTCCAACAGTGGCGAGAAAAGCTTAACGCGTACCAGTACAACGATAGAAATGATCTTCGCGCCACCGACGGTACGTGGATGTCTGAGACGTTTTGCGCGCGCGCGCGACGATCGAACGATACGGTGGCCATCTAGACTGCGTCTGTGACGCCGCGCGAGGGCGCGCGAGGCGCTCGTCGGACGTCGTCGCGTCGAACCTTTTTCGTAGACTTGCCCTACGGATGCGCGAGAGCGAAAGCGACACGAAGTAAAGCGAGAGACTGACGAAAGGATGTTTACCATCGTAACGCAGCGAACGAGGCAAACGTGTGGTTCTACCGCGATCGCGTCGGTAACTGCCGCGGCCCGGCACCGTTGAACACGTTGCGTCAGTGCTGGGTGAACGGCATCGTGGACGAGCACACGATGGTTTGGGGGAACGGGTTGTCGGACTGGGTGCCGGCGCGTAACGTCCGCGGGTTGATTTCAAACATTCGTAACCCGCCGACAATCATCATGCACTGGCTGATGCGAAAGTTTGTCGACACAGATGCCAAGTTTGCCGCGATTCGACGGGAAAGATACGAGAGGGGTCAAGCGCTGTCAGACACGCTCAGAGGCGAAGAGGTGAGCAGATGGTCCAAGCGCCGCGATCGCGAGATGCGCGACGGCCCGGGTAAGGTTCTAGGATCTCTCACCCTCACCACCGTGAAGCGCGTTTAAACGTATCGTAGTCGTGCCGCGTTGATTCATTTTAATCTTTAGCCAAAAATCTGAACAGCCAGAGTGCGTCCAACATCATAATCAGCCTCTCTTAAAACATGTACGCCGTTGCTCGAACGACGTCCTCTGAAGCGGCTATGATCGTGCCGCGAGTTAGATCGATCGATCGATCGACGCGAAACGTCGTCGCGCGCGCGTCGAAGCGCGCCGCGACGGAGCTTTGCCATGTCGACGCGCGCGTGATTGTCTTCTCGTGTCACAGTTATGAAAAAGCGACGCTCGAAGCGGCGCTGCCGGACTCAACCTTTGTCTCCGCGCGGCTTCAGCTGGATACCGTGCGCTTAGCTCGTGATCACGACGCCGTGTGCGTCTTCGTCGACGACGACGTCGGCACGGATGTCGTTGATGCGTTGGCCGACACCGGGGTGAAATTGATTCTGTTACGCTGCGCCGGCTTTGACAATGTGGACGTCGACAGAGCGAACGCACGAGGGGTGACGGTGTGCAGGGTGCCGGCGTACGACCCGCTCTCGATCGCAGAGCACGCGGTGGCGATGATGTTATCGCTGAATCGGCGTCTCGGGCCATCACGAGACCGTTTGCGCGTAGGCAACTACACGCTCGATGGGCTCGTCGGGCAGTCTCTCAAAGGGAAAACGATCGGTATCGTCGGTACGGGGAAAATCGGCCGAGCCGTGGCGAAGATTTGCAAGTACGGGTTTCAGATGGACGTGCTCGGGTACGATCTCTACGATAAAGAGGCGTTTTGCGGCGAGTTTTGCTCTTCGATAGAAGACGTGTTGGCGCGAAGTGACTTTGTCTCTGTGCACGTGCCGCTGACTGACGGCACGAGAGGTATGTTCAACGCCGTATCGCTCGCCAAGATGAAGTATGGGGCGATGTTGATCAACACTAGTCGTGGGGCACTCGTCGATGCGCGCGCGTGCATCGACGCCCTCTATTCCGGGCAGCTCGGGGCGTTGGCGATGGATGTGTACGAAAAGGAGAAGGAACTCTTCTTTAGAGACTTTAGCACGCTAGACATTAGCTCACGAATGCTCGTCTGGGACGAAAACATGGCTATCCTCTCGAGCCTTCCTCAGGTACTCATCACACCGCACAGCGCGTTTCTCACGCACGAGGCCTTGGCTGAAATCGCGTCGACGACCGCGGAAAATTTACGCGCGTATTGCGCCGCCGAACCGCTTGCAAATCGCGTCTCGTCGACGCCACATCGATGACGCAGCAAACAAATGTAACAAACAATTACAAGTACAACAACAGACAGACTAGTCAGTACAACCTACAATTTGCGTGGTGATCGTCAACCGGCTCGAGACACCCGACCCGTTCTCCAAAACCGACCCTTGTTCCCATCCCCCGGCTCGCGCGTATCCGGCGGCAACCACGGATTCACGGGCGCGTTAATCCACCCATTCACTCGCCCGATCGTCGCCTCTCTCCCGTATTTCGCCCCCACGCCCTCCGCTTTCGGCAACGCCAACGCCGCCACGGCGCACGCGACGAACGGGCTCGCGAGCACCAACGCGAACGTTCGCGTCTGCGGCGTCCCCGCCGTCCTCGCCCCCCCCGCGAACGCCGACGCCGACGCGCTTCCTCGCACCCCACCCGCGCTCGCTCCTCCGCGCGCCGACGATATCAGCGCATCCCGCGCCTCCACCGCCGCTCGAAACGCCCCAACCTCAGCCTCCCCGGTCCTCCTCGACAGGTCTGGGTGCGCCCTCTTCGCCACTCGCACGAACGCCTCGCGAATCTCTCGCGCGCTCGCCGTCGGTCCGACCCCAAGCGTCGCCCTGTGTCGCGCGTCCGCGTCCGACCCCGAGGGCATCCGTCGATCCGTCGACGAGCACCGCGACCGCTTCTCCCGCTTCTCCCGCGCGCGCGCGATTCCCATCGCGTTGGACGCGCGCACACCATCCACGAGTCACGACCCGTCAGTACAAACAGTACCCACTCGCGCGACCGATCCACTCGCCCGCGCGGTCGTCGGTCGTCGCGAGACGAACGAAAACGAGATGAAAACGATGAAATAAGAAGGTGTTGAATCTACTATTATCATTTAAAATACCTGGTTTTGTCACGTATCATAAGTTGTAATACGCCTATACACGAACTAAAAAAGTACGTACCGAGCGCGCGCGCATGACGCGTCGTCGCCCTGTCGTCGTCGTCGTCGTCACCGAGACGGATGATACGGATAAGAACGGGGCCCGTCACGCCCCTCTTGACGAGTCGTGAACCGTGGAAATGGACGGATGGGGAACCCCCACTCGGGTCGTCCGCGGACGGCGCGTCCCCCTGATGCGGACGACGACGCGGCGCCGCGGCACAGCCGCACACGCGAGCGAGAAAGGAGAGCCGGACAGCGCTCTTCGTTTTCAGTCACACCCACACCCACGCAAAACACACGCACACGCAACATGCAGCAAGGCTTGACGATGAAGCGCGCGACGGCGCCGATGCCGATGCGCGCGACGAAGACCTCCTCTTCATCCGCGCCGGTCCGCCGATCGACGGTGACGCGCGCGGCGACGAAAGCGCCGGCGACGCTCAAGAAGGGCGTCGTCACGGGGCAAGACATGATCGACGTGCTCAACCACGCGCGGGAAAACGGATACGCGATCCCGGCCGTGAACTGCACGATGTCCCCGGTGATCAACGCCTGCCTCGAGGCGGCGAAGGAGGCCAACGCGCCGATGATTGTTCAGTTTTCCAACGGTGGTGGACACTTCATGGCGGGTAAGGGGCTCGATAACAAGGACCAAAAGGCGGCGATCGCCGGTTGCGTCGCGGGCGCGCTTCAAGTGCGCGCGTTGGCGGAAATGTACGGCGTGCCGGTGATCTTGCACACGGACCACTGCGCGAAGAACCTTCTTCCGTGGTTTGACGGTCTCTTGGAGGCGAACGAGGAATATTTCGCCAAGCACGGTGAACCGCTCTTCTCTTCGCACATGCTCGACTTGTCCGAAGAACCGATCGAGGAGAACCTCGAAATCTGCAAGAAGTACTTGGCTCGCATGAAGAAGATCAACTGCTTCCTCGAGATGGAGATCGGCATCACCGGCGGCGAAGAGGATGGCGTGGATAACTCTGACGTCGCCCCGGAGGACTTGTACTCCAAGCCGGAAGAGATTTACCAAGTCTACCAAGCGCTCCAACCGATCGCTCCGGACTTTTACTCCATCGCTGCCGCCTTCGGTAACGTCCACGGCGTCTACTCTCCGGGTAACGTCAAGCTCACCCCGAAGATTTTGGCCAACGCCCAAAAGTTCGTCAAGGAGAAGGAGGGCACCGCGTCCGACAAGCCGGTGTACTTTGTCTTCCACGGCGGCTCTGGTTCCTCTCGCGAAGAGATCCGTGAGGCTGTCTCCTACGGTGTCATCAAGATGAACATCGATACCGACACCCAATGGAGCTTCTGGGAAGGCGTTCGCGACTACGAAGCGAAGAACAACGCCTACCTCCAAGGCCAAATCGGCAACCCGGAGGGAGAAGGCAAGCCGAACAAGAAGTACTACGATCCGCGTGCCTGGACCCGCGCCGCCGAACAAGCGACCGTTGCGAGATTAAAGATGGCTTACGACGATCTCAACGCCCTCAACGCGCTCTCGAAGTAATTTCTTGAAGCTTTTAAAAGTTTTCAAGAGCGCGCTCAAGTAATTTCTTGAAGCAAGGCCAGCGATGAGACGTCTAACGTCGATTGTAATTCTCACCTGAAGATAATCACCTTCCGAAACGAAAACACGCCTTTATATGAATAGAAACACGCACGCGAACGAGTGTTAAACCTTATGATGCGCACAAAGCAGCCTATCGTTACAAGATGGGTAGGTACAACGCTCTAGGGGCTATTGATATCGATGGACGATTTCTCGTCCGTCTTCGCAGAGTCAACCTCACGCGCCCGCTTCCCAGCGGTCGGTGAGGCGAAGGGCTCTTTGGGCTAAATAGTCCGTCTTCTCGCGAACGAGAATTTCAAACCCACCCGGAGCTGGCATGAACCTCTTCGGCGAACGCTGAGCGCACCCGGGACACGGATACACGTAGCACCCATTCTCAAGAGTCATGTTTCTGCGCTCGATCATTTGACAGTCGACGCACATCACGTGACCGCAGTCTGGAAAGATGGTGACAACTTTGTTCGGCTGCGGCCCCTCGTGTTGGATTGTATCCGCGTGGTCGCACAACGTCACTGCGTGACCTGAGCGCCAGTTTTGAATGTATTCAACGCACGAGCGAACGAGACTAACGACTTCCTCGACGTCGCCCTCGACGTACGCGCCATTGATCGATTCAAACCAACCAAAGTACTTTTCAGTCACTTCAGTTAAATCTTCGAAGTCGAGCTCATCCACACGCCCATGAAGGTGTTTGGTCCCCATGATTCGAAGCTTGGAGAGCGTCAAGGCGTTGTTCTGGATCGATTCGAGCACAACCTTGGTGGACATGCGCTTGCAGTTCGTCACATTGAGCTCCTCCAACCGCTTACACTGCGACCCGATGAATCGCGCCGTCTCGGCAGTCAAGAGCTCGCACCCGCTCAGATCAATCTTACACACACTCTTGTGACACTTGTGGAGCACCTTGAGAACGGAAATGTCGGTGAGCAGAGCGCACCCGCTCAGGTTCAAAACTTCTACGGAAGAAAACGCGTCGTCGTCGCGCACGATGCTATACAACACCTTGTCCGTCACCGTCGTCGAGCTACCCCGCAAGTCTAGCTCATTCCAAACCGTGGGGCTTCTCACAGCCTCGCGAAATCGCTTACTCACGGCTGAAAGAGCGAGTCGATCCTTTGGCGTGCCCGTCTCGAGTTTGCGCAAAATGAGCTGAAGCGTATCTGTGTTCAGATCGCTCATCGTCACCTTTGGCCGAGACTTGCGACGCACGAACGCGATAAAAGTCAAGAGTTCTCGAGCTGCTGGATCCTCAAAGGCAAACTCAGAAACCTCTCTGCGTGCAGCGAAGACATTTAGTCAGTCAAAGTTCAAACGCCGCAGTTCAAAATATTCGTCTACGCACCTCTCCAACTTTTCAACCTCGACAGTCAACGCCCGGACTCGATCGTTCGCGTCGTAATATTCGTCGCTGTCCTCTCTGTGTTTTGGAAAGATTCGTCAGTACGATGTTCCCGTTTCGATCGCCGTTTTCAATTCGTGCGCGATTCAGACGGCTGAGCCCTGGAGCCACCGCGCGCCCGACGCCCTCTCGCCGCATCTTCTCCCCGTACCTCGATCGTCTAGCCTCTAAAATTGCCCCCGCAAGCTCCGCACTCAACGTCCGCGCCTGTTGCTTCAACGCATCCACTCTAATCTCCGCCGCAATCTTTCTCACAGACGTCGAAGCCACGCGCTCTTCGCCCAAAGTCAGCTCCGCCCTGGCGTCATCGTCTCCCGACAACCGCGGGCGCTTTTTCGCCCCCGCGCGCTCGCCGTGAAGCGGTGTCGCGATGGACGCCTCCGGGGACCGGTCGATGGGCGTTCGAATGCCCGGTGAGACGTCCTCCGAGGATTGCTTTTGCGGTGAGAAGCTCATGCGCTCCGTCCAACTTGAATTCCACGCGGTTCAACCGTCACCGTGTCGTCGGTAGCGCTGTCCAGAGGGTCGAAGATCGCGCGCGTCGATGTCGCGGGCGTCGATGGGATTCTTCCGGTCGCGGTCGACGCCTCGCACGATCTCTCGCGTCTCCGCGCCGAGCAGTGCCGTCGCGCGCTTGCGTCTGCCCACGCTGACTGTTCTTTTTATCTGAAATTGCGCGATGCGCGCGTGGTCGACGCACGAGGCAGTGCAGAGATGAGTTGCAAATAGCGAGATGTACTGAATGGATTCAAACCGTCGTTTGCGCGTCTCCCGAGCGGGTTAGAATTACAATCGCACCGCATTGCGCGCGGGTTTCAGTATACTGTTGCTTTTGCGCATCAGTCGCCCGTATGGCGAGAGCGCGTGAACGCATTCGCGCGTTGGGCCATAGTGATCTTTTTCACCTCGCATCGGCACACCGGGCACGAAGCATGAATTCGAAGCCAACTGATGATGCATTCCTCGTGAAAGGCGTGAGCGCACGCGAGGACGATGGCAGTGTCTTCGGCTGCCAAGTCAAAGCAGCACACGGCGCACTCCTCGATGTTCGCCGTAGGGTCCGTGTCTCCGTCGTGATCGACGCCAGACGCGATGTGCCCGTTCGCTCGTAAAAATTGCCACCATCTCGGGCTTCCTACGACGACCCGGGTCAGGCGTCGCAAGATTACGTCGGACGCCGGCCCGATGGCTTTGTTCGCTTCGGCTGCGTACCTGGAAGCGCTCTCCATGCGTTCTGGTAAAGCGACGATCGGTCGACGATGGGTTGAATCTTCTTCAAGTTGTCGACGCCGACGTCTCGATTCCAAGTCTCGAGCGATGGCCATGCTCCGCCACAATCCAGGATCGAATGTCGCGTCGTCGTACGCCCGTTCAGCGGAGCCATCGCCAGTTCGTCGTTGTAACAAAAAGTAGATATCTCGAGCGCCTCTCTCCTCTGATCGTTCTAGAGCCGAATTACTCTCTGTTTCGCTATGCCCGATGTGCTCAGTTCGATCGCCAGTCTCGATGTCATGTAATTGTGTTTGTGCGTTGACCGCTCGTTGGCGTGAGCGACGTTGGAAACACAAGAGCGGCCCTTTAAAGAGGAACAACAGCATGATGACGCAAAACGGGAAAATCCACAACGCAGGCCAAGCATACGTACCCTGACTACGTGCGCCGCTATCTTTTCCGCTCGATTCGTCGCGCAAAGCCATCGGAGGTGGCCCCGTTTGTTGAACAGTTGCATTGGTATTGTGCTGTGATGGTTCGCCGGCTGTTGTGCTCTCAGAGAGAGCGCGCGCGTGCACGAGCGCATCCGTAAATTCAATCATGATTACATGAATATCAAGACAAACCAACGCGAACAATTTCGAGAACAGCACGCCGCGGTGTGCGAAGCAAGTATCTAGGGTGGTCGCGTCAACGCCGTGCGATGCGACATCTCTTTCGTAAAGCAATGTACATAAACACTACAAATTCTACAATATCGTATCATACAAGGCGGATAATTTGAACAAAAATACTTCACTATTGTATCATGACGCACCGACGCACTCGCCAATGGATATATCTCAGCTCAGCTCTGGTGCATGCTGGTGAAATCAGCGTTGGACGCAATTCTCGTGTCGGATCGTTGCGCGTCAGCGTGGACGAGCAGTCGAAGCTTTCCCTCTTTGGTGCCGTAGGCAGCACCGCCTCCAGGACGCGGGTGAAAGCATGCAACGTTGACTTCGTCCTCTGCAGACGGAATGATTCGAAGAAGATGCATGCTTTTCGCGTCGAAAACCTCGATGACGGTGTTCACTTGTGTAAATGTATCGCCGTCAGCCATCAGAAGGCTGAGCGATTGATGACGACGTCCGTAGGCGAGCAGAACGTGTGCACTGCTCGGGCTGAATTGGATGCTCGTCAAGCAATGCGCCGCTTTCACAGCTCTGGCACACAAGACTTCACCAAAGTTGCCACCATCGATGGAGTAGACACGAAGCTCGCAGATGTATGGTCGCGCGCTGTCAGCCATGAGACTGAGACTGAGACGCAGCGGAGGCTTGCACGCTTGGGTCGTGGCGATGAAACGCCCACACGGAGAAAAGTGTGCGCCCATTTCACTGCAGAGCACTGTATGCGGGAGCACCAATCTCAGTTCCGTGAGAGGTTTGATGTTCATGTCACCGTTTTCATCGGCGTACGCCTCGTACTCCCAAAGTTTGAGCTTCACGACGCACGGATCCTGGTCGGCCGGTGGCTGTATCTGCGGAGCTTCAACGTTCCCAGTAGTAGAATCTAATTGTGCGGCGCGACCAGCGACTTGGGCGAGCGACATTGGAGGATTTTGACTTCCAGCGACAGGCATTGGTCGATCCCCAACGCCGAGCGACGCACGCAACCGCTCGCGAGGCTGCGAGATGATTCTTCGCGTATTCACAGGCGTGAACAATGAGGCTTGAGACATCGATTCACGTGGCTGAATCGTGCCTACGTCGTGCAACGCGTCCGCTAGCGCCTCAGAAATCCCGTGCCGCGTTCCAGCTGAGCTTCCCGGAGCGTCGCGAGACGCGACGTAGACGCCACCCTCTTGGTCGTAGTTACTCGTACCGAGGAGCGCATTATCGCTCGTGTCGCGTGTCAACCCGTGTGTCATCGAGCTCGAATCCATATCGCACACCTCAGCGGTCATCAACAACGGCATGCCGGTTGGATGAAAGTGCACTACTCGAAGAGACCTTCGTGTGCGCAGCAGCACCTGCGTCGCGTCCTCCCTTCTGATGAGATTGCCATCCGGATTCATCTGCGACGCGTGTCTAAAACGCCGATAGTTCCAAGACGAAAGCTTGTGCCCCGCAGTGACTAGCAATAGATCGCTTCCGGGAAGGAACGCCAAGCTCGCGATCGACTTGCCAAAATCCCAACGAGCCGTCATGGCGCCCGTCTTTCTATCCCAAACGATCACCGTGTTATCCAACGAGCCGCTCGCCAACACGTCCGGGTTCGTCGGATGGAAACAGACCACCCACGGCGTGCGATCGTGCCCGACAAGCGACGTCAGTACGTCCCCAGTCGCCGTATCTATCAACTTGACGGTGTGGTCGCCGTGCGTGCTCGCCAACGTCCGTCCGTCTGGCGAATACGCCACCGCGATCGTGCTCCTCGGCGTCGGATCGAACTCGACATACCTCCCCGACACGTTCTTAAGCACGCTCTCGTCCGCCCATCGCTCCAACTGTCGCCGCGTCCCTTCTCCCGAACCCACGACGTTCGCGTTCGCCTCGCTGGCGGCTTCCTCGATTTCTTCATCTACATCCATCGCCTCGTGCGCCCTCGCCCACGCCACGACGTCCCGCTCGTCATCCTCCGTCGTCATCTCCATCTCCCGCCCAACGTTCCGACTCGGTTTTTTTCCCACTCCGCCGTCGACGTCCCCGCGCGCACCGCCCGTTTCCAACGTCCGACGCGTCCCCCGCCCTCGGGCACCAGTCAACGCGCGTTCCAACGCCGCGCGTCTCCCGCGCCCGCACGTCCCCGACGTCGTCTCGAGACGCCGCACGAGGTCGTACGCCGTCGTTCGGGGCGCATCGACGCGCGTCGACGCGGATGCGTCGGTGACGTCGCGCCGCATCGTCACGTCGCGTCGCGCGCGTGGAATTATGCCGAGCGCTACGACTCGACAGTATTCGACGCGCGAGAGAGCTCGACGCGCGAGAGTCGGGAAACCACACACGCGCGCCCGCAGGCGCGAACGTTCTTTGCGCGCGCACGGCCGTCGAGCGACGAACCGCGACGAGAGGCGACGAACCGAAACGCTGTCGTTCCCGGCGCGAGAGGGGAACTCTCACTCGCTTTCGGTCAAAATCCAATTTGGATTCATTCAATCCTCGTTCGTTTGACGACGAGAAAAGACGGACGCGCCGCGAACCGCGACGGAGGAAGACGTGATCGATCGTGATGTCGACGCCGCCACCGCCGAAACCGTGGACAGTGGCGAAGGAGACTGGGGAGACGGCGAGGGCGAGCACGCCAGCGGCTGATGGAAACGCGGTCAAGCCGTGGGACGCCCCCGGCGCGGGTTCGACGGTGACCCCACCGGTGGCGACGGCAAATAATCCGACCGGAACGACGACGACGCCTCCGGCGAGGAATTGGGAGGCGACTTACCGGGATAACCGGGCGTCGACGAGCGCGTACGGTTCCGGGTATGGGTACGGTTCCGGGTACGGTTCCGGGTACGGTTCCGGGTATGGGTACGGTTCGGGCGGGTATGGATCAATGTATGGCTCTGGATACGGTGGGTACGGCGGTGGGTACGGTGGGTACGGATCGATGTATGGGTCGGGTTACGGCGGGCACGGTTCCATGTACGGCGGGTACGGTGGGTACCGCGGCGGGATGTACGGCAACTCGATGTACGGCGGGTACGGTTCCATGTACGGAGGCGGCATGTACGGCGGCCCGCCGCCCATGGGACCGTATGGTCCGGAGGGTCCGCCACCGGGGGCACCACCGCTCACGGGTTGGCAGGCAATCATGCATTCACTCTCGTCCGTGGTGCATCTCTTCGGAAAAATTTCATTTCTCGTCGACGAAAATACGCAGGCGTTGCACTTTTTCATCATGTCGCTGTTGCAACTTTTAGACCGAGGTGGGCACCTGTATGGGGAGATGTCTAGGCTCATTCTTAAAGCTATGGGGTATCCTGTGCCGCCAAGGCAGCCGCCGCCAGGGTTCGCCGGAGGACGTCCCGGCGGTTCTCCATTCCGAGGCGCCCCTGGAGCGCCTTCGTTCAATAGCGCATGGGACGCGAACGCCGATTAGAAGAAGACTTGCGAGTAGATGACGTTGTGAAAGAATTCAGAAATCTTAATGATTAAATTGCTATATTAGCGAATGTGGTTTACGTTCGCGCTAAATCAACTTATTAAAGCTCCTCGTGCGAGCCCGTTCCGCTCTGCTTGATGAAGGTGAGAATGGCGGAGACGAAATCACTCTTCTCGTAGCACGACACGCACGGTATGGAATGCGCATGCATCAGCGCCTTGAGCTGCCCAACCTTCATCTTGGCAAAGTTGGCGTTCGGATCGAGCTTCAATCCTTGCTTGGGAGTCTTCTTCACGCCAGCGCATCCCTTGCCAGCGCTAAACTTGTCGAGCCATTTCTCCACCGCGTCGCTCTTCATTCCAGGGTCAATCGACCCAGAGTATGCCACAGTCTTCTCGATATCGCCTTCGCACATCACCAATAACGTGGGCTGTTTCGCAATATCGAAATTCAAAGCGAGTTCGGCGTTGTTACCCTTGACTTCGGCCAGAGGAATCTTTCCTCGAAGCGTGTAAGACGTCACCTTGAACCAAACGGGCGTGTCATGCGCGTCGTTGAAGAACATGGCGCAAGCGCCGTGTTTGGCGCAGTCGCCCGTGACGAACCGCTCCATTTGGTTTTGCTTGCGCAGGTTGGCGAAACTCATAGGTAAGTTGTCGAGCACCCAGTCCTTCATGGCTTGGGTGCTGTGATCTCCGTCGTAAGACGTGCTCACCCCAGCCTTCTTCAGCTTGAGCGTGGGGTAAGACTCGACGCCCTCCATCGCACACAGTCCCTTTTGTTGCTCGCAGTTCACAGCGCCGACGCGAACGAACCCCTTCAGTTCCTTGGCGAGCTTCTCAAACGCGGGCTTCATTTGCTGACAGTGACCGCACCATGGTGCGTAAAACTCGACGAACCAAATATTCTTCGCATCCGTACCCGGAAATTTACCTTGCCTCAGGCTCGTCACCGGCGAGTTCTTCGAATACAAGTTTTCTTTTGGTCTCTCTTGCCGTGGTTGTCGATGCCTTCCACCACCACCACCGCCACCTCTGCCGCGTCCTCCACCGAACATGTCTCCAAACATATCCGCAAACGGATCTCCGCCAAACCCGCCACCGTGCCCACCGTGCCCACCGCCGTTAAACTCGAACCGTATGTTCCGTCCACCGCCACCGAACCCACCGAACCCTCCACCCGGGAACCCTCCACCCCCGGGGAACCCTCCACCGCCCCCGGGGTGTCCACCTTGACTGTGTTGCTTGAGTCCCTCGGCGCCGTACTGATCGTACACCCGCCGCTTCTCCGGATCGCTCAGCGCCTCGTACGCCTCGGAAATCTTTGCAAAGTGATCCGGGGACCCACCTTTATCGGGGTGATGCTTCAACGCCTGAATCCGGTAGTTTTTCTTCAGCGTTCGATCGTCAGCGTTGCGATCGACGCCCAAGATTCGATAGTAATCATCCTCAGCCGAGGCACCGATGATGACGACTCCGAAGAGGAACGCGAGAAGAGACTGCGCGAGTCGCACGAGCGACGGTCGCGTGGACGAACGTCGTTCGACGCGTCCGCGCGCCCTCATGGTTCGTCCGAACGCTCCTCGGCGGCGATGTGTGACGCGCCGGGTGGTTTTTGGATCGATCTTGTGCGCGGTGTGGTGGTTACGACATCGGGGTTGTACCCTATCGTATTTTGACGGTTCACGAACCATAGAAAATCGAGCAAATGACTTTAGGAACCATTTTGGCTCACTGATTGACTGATTGAACGCTCTCCGAAGGCCCGGTCTCGCTCGTCGATGGAATTTAAAACGCGCACAGCGACGCGATTGTGTGTGTGCGCATCGCTTCGCCACCGGGACGACGACGGATGGGGTGAAAAAATCTACTTTTCATGATTAACAACGCCGCTCGCGCGAGCGGCTGTCAGATATTGTCGCAAACGTCGATAACCGTTAATTTTAATCGTCAAACTCCACCGCTCGAAGCGTCTCTCGCGGTTTCTGAAGCTCGAGTCACGTCCAGTTTCTCGCCGTCGTGGTTTATCTCAACCCTGCATCGACATGCGCCGCACTTTATTATAACTCATCCTTTGTCGACGCCGCTTTGTCGACGCTCGTCCGCTCGACCAACTTATCCCTCAAGTACTCCTGAATCGTCTCTGACGTCCAACGCCCGATATCTATCGTCTCCACCTCCTCGTCGTCGTCCCCGAACACCGTCAACGCGGGTTTCGCCCCTTTCACGAGCTCAAACGTCACGTCTCTCGTCTCCGCGAGCGGTTCCAACGCCTCGCGCTTAAACTTGCCCAGTTCAGGAAACCTTCCGAGTTGTCACGAGCACACGCGGACGCGCGCGCGTTGAAACATCGGAGCGCTCACGGTAGTAGACGCGACGTCTTCCCCGGCGCAACACTCGACGCAATCGTCGTACAACGCGGACGTCGATGTCGACGTTTTCGCTCGAAGTGCATCGCAATTCGTTCTAGCGCACTCGGTCGGTTTGAAGCCTCTGTATGCGCAGTCCGCGACGGTGAGCGCGGAGACGGCGCGGGTGAAGACGGAGACGAGGGCGAGCGCCCCGACGCCGACGCTGACGCGCGCCGACGGGTGGGGGCTATGTCGGCGACGCATTGTCGCGCGCAGCGTCGTCAACTTTTTTGGAGACTAAATTAAGATGCAGCGACAGTTGCCACACGCGTCAAATGTTGGCGGACATACGATCGAAGAGCGATCGGGCGAGACGCGTGTGTGACGTGGAGAAGGAGCTGGCACACGCATTGATCGCATCGAAGCGTGGGTTTAGGGATTTGAGACATCGAGATGCGGTGGAAACGTTGCGAAGGGAGCTCGGCGCGATGGCGCTGGAGACAAAGAGACACATGGAACGCGTTCGGGTCGTGATGAAGCGGACGCGTGAGACAGACCGTGAATCTCGCGCGGAGGTTTCGGTGCGATGTCAGACATTGAATGCAAAGATTGAATGTGCGAAGCGCAAGTTGAGGGCGATTCAATCGAAGAATGACTATGCGGCGGAGCGCGTGGAGGCGTTAAGAGTGGCGGAAGCGCGAGAGAGAGAAGAGGAGAGAGCGAACGCGGCGCGGGACAGATTGGCGGCCTACCGTCGGTCGCGAGCAGCGAAATGTATTCAGTGTGCGTTTCGCGCGTGGTGCGCTGGTGGTAAGGGACGCGTGAAAAAGAAAAAGAAGGCGAAGAAGAAGAATTCCAAGGCGACAAAGCCAAAATCGGCCGCAGTGACGCGCAGAAAGAAGACAACCATCGCCAGTCGATCCCAACCGACGCGAAAAAAGTCTAAGAGCTAACGGTAGATGATACAAATAATACAGGGAAGCTACAATGCAATCTTTCCACGCGCCATCAACACGGAGGACACGGATGATTCGTCTCGGTATCGATCACCGTGACGAGCCGAGTCGAATCCGCGCAGTCCGCCCAGACCGCGCGAATCCTCCCGAGATTCAGCGCGACCCTTGGACACGGCCGCGCGCGCGGTTTCGAGTGCTTTGGATCGTATTTTCCTTCTCTGAGCGTCTCCTCTGCCTCTTCGCTCGATATAAAACGACAATCCATCCTACACGCAGCGTGTTCGGACGTCGCGAGCGGCTTTGACCTCAACCTCCTTCGTATCCTTTCATTCTCTCGCTCGTACTCGGCGTTCTGGCGCATCACTATCGCGGCGAGGGCGGCGATTCCGGCGCCGAGAAGCGCGACGAGGGCAAATCCGCCCCGCGGACGACCTCCATCACCATCACCGCGCGCACTTTTGTTTTTGTTTGAGCCGCCGCTGGAAAACTTTTTCACTCGAGCGTTCGCTTTTCGCGTGCCCTTTTGCGGTCGCACGCCTTTCCGCGCGCCTGGAACGTACGGAGGCATCGCGCGCAACAATGTACACGCGTGCGATGACCCGTGGGTCTCCGCTGGGTTGAATACGATCGCGCGCGCGCGTGCGTGGGAGTGAAGAGTTTATCAGAAAGTAAAACTGTATTGAAAAGCGAACGCGTCGTTTTTAATCCATCTTCAAACCGGCGACCGCCATGGCGAGCGCGCCCTCGTACGTGTCGTTGCCGCCGATGAAACCGGCGGCGTGGATGAAGACGCATCCCGGGATGCCAGAGAGCTCACTGAGGGCGGAATCTCTCACTCCGCGCCACGCGGTGGGCAAACCTTTGCGAAACTCAAAGCTCGACGCCGTGAGCGGAATCGTCGAGACGCGGTATCCCTTTGGGTCTTGCCAGAGAACAAACTTTGGAAGCGTCGTCAAACCGCGCTCGGCTTCGATTTCGTAGAGGTGCTCTTTCCACGGGCAAAAGGTTTCCAAGAGCAAGATTTCTCCGCTCTCGTGCACGCTCTTCGCCTTGTCTAGCGCTCTCTCCACGTGCGTTCTCGCCGGAAGCCACTTGCACGCGTAATACTCCAACAACTCGTCAAACTCGCGACCCGTCATCTCGACCGCCTTCATAAACTGCTCCATCTGCTTCTCCGGCGTCGATGGCTCGTCCCAGGCCGGGTTGAGACGCTTGACGCGAGACGACAAACCGGTGTTCTCCTTGTACTTGGCCGGTTCCTTCGTGTCGTACATGTTCACCCCGTTATCGATCCCATCCACCCCTTCGATGAACTCTTCGTACATTTTCAGGTAAATCTTCTCCACCGTCTTCTCGTTCGGCTCCTCCCCACCGGCCGACGCCGCTCGCAGCGCGTCTCGAACCAACTCGAGCCCGTAGTGCTTGTACACCAGTCCCGCGCTCGACAGCTTGGTCGTAAACCCACGCCCGAAAGTCTCCGTAAACTCCCGCTGGTGGTGATCGTACAACTTTTTATCTGCATCGTACACCGCCCCGACATCAATCACGACGTCCGCCGCCGCCCATCGTTCCGCGTCTCTCGACCTATCCACGCTCGCCCCGGCGAATTCGCGCGTCCGTCTCAACAGGTAACACCCCAGCGCCTCATCGCAGTGAAACGCCCCATCGTGCGTCGCGATCGTCATCGGTTTCCCCCGTTTCGTCGCCCCCTCATCCGTCGTCATCGCTCGATTTATCGTCGTCGTCGGCGTCCCCAAACTCGTCCTTCGCCCGGCGCTCGGTGTTCCAAACCTCAGGCTCGTCCTCCTCGCCGTCGTCGTCGCACTCGCGCGCAGCACGCGCGCCGCCCGCGTCGTCGTCGTCGCGATCGTCGCGAGCGTGATGTCACCGATCGTCCGCGTCGGCCGCCGTCGGCGTCTCGCGTCGACCGCCGTCGAACGCTTCGAAATCAAAACCAAAACCCGACTCAACTCAGCCTTTGAGGCGCTCCAAACGTGAAAATTGGCGGGAAAAGTTCGTTGGGAAGAGGGCGACCGACGGTTGCCGAGTCGAGTTTTGGTTTTGATTTCTTGAGTGAAAACGAGCGCGGAAGCGTCAGACCGAGCGGGGCGAACGACGCGCGCGCGAGGGTTTGATCGTCTGTCGCGCCCGTAGCTTCCGTTCGTCCGTCGACCCCGGACGCGTTCGTCGGTCGTTTTGCATCCACGCGCTGGACCGTCGTTGGAATTTGCTCGATTGATTGATTGATCGCGGGCGGACGGGAGATCGCACGGCGAAGCGACGAACGAACGATCGGTCGGTGGTTATTATTCGACGCGATGCCGTTCGCGGATCGATTGGTGGAACTCATGCGCCCGAGCTTGGACTCGGACGCGCACCGGTTGGTGGCGCACGGGACGTCGTTGGGCCCGACGTCGTCGGGACCGGGAACGACGATGAACGGCGCGGCGTTTAGGATTGAGAGCGATACCATGGGTGAAGTGAAGGTTCCGTCGGATAAGCTGTGGGGGGCGCAGACGCAGAGGAGCTTGGAGAACTTTAGGATTGGCGGGGAGAAGATGCCGATCGCGATTGTTCGGTCGCTGGCAATCGTAAAGTACGCGGCGGCTACGGTGAACGAACGGGAAGGGAGGTTGGATCCGAGAATGGCGGATGCGATTCGACGAGGGGCGAGGGAAGTGGTTGAGGGGCGGTTGGATGAGCATTTTCCGCTCGTCATCTGGCAGACTGGGTCGGGGACACAGACGAATATGAACTTGAACGAGGTGATTAGCAACTACGCCAACCAACTCCTCGGGGGCGAGATCGGATCCAAGTCTCCGATTCACCCGAACGATCACGTCAACATGAGTCAGTCGAGTAACGACACGTTCCCAACCGCGATGTCCATCGCGACGGCGCACGAGGTGCAGGAGCGTCTCATACCGGCGCTGAAGATGCTTCAAGAGGCGCTTCACGTCAAGGTTGCGGCTTGGGGGGACATCGTCAAGATTGGAAGGACACACTTGCAAGACGCCGTGCCGATCACGCTCGCGCAAGAGTTTAGTGGGTACGAACAACAGGTGAAAAACTCGCTCGTTCGCGCGAAAGGGGCTCTGATTCACTTGCTGGAGCTCGCTATCGGGGGCACCGCCGTCGGCACAGGGCTAAACTCGCCGCCCATGTTTGGGGAAAACATGGCACAAGAGATTGCTAAACTGACGGGTTTACCCTTCGTCAGCGCGCCAAACAAGTTTGAGGCGCTCGCCGCGCACGACGCGCAATCTGCGCTTTCTGGGCTGTTGAAAACGATATCCATCTCTCTGCTCAAGATTGCAAACGACATTCGCCTTCTCGGCAGCGGCCCGCGCGCCGGGCTCGGCGAGCTTCAACTTCCTGAGAACGAGCCCGGAAGCTCAATCATGCCGGGTAAGGTGAACCCCACGCAGTGCGAGAGTTTGATGCAAGTGTGTGCACAGGTCATTGGGAACGATCTCGCCGTCACCATCGGTGGGTCGGCGAGCTCGCACTTTGAGCTCAACGTCGCCAAACCTCTAATCGCGCACAACAATCTCAACTCTATCGCTCTGCTTTCAGACTCTGTCGTGTCCTTCACGAACAACTGCGTCGTCGGAATCGAACCAAACATCGATCGCATCGACGCGCTCATGCGCAGTAGTCTCATGTTGGTTACGAGTCTGCTTCCGAAGATTGGGTACGACAACGCCGCGAAGATTTCAAAAAAGGCGCATGCCGAGGGACTCACCTTGCGAGAGGCGGGTAAACAGCTCGGGCTGTTGACGGACGAACAGTTTGACGAGTGGATCAAACCGGAAGAGATGACGAGACCCGCGCCGCACGCGCGTTCGAAATTGTAGGAATTCTCGATAGCGTTTGTGATGAGATATCTCATAATCATCTCGGTTACAATTGTAGTTTCAATCCGCGGATCGCGTAGTACGTTTTTCCTCATTCTTCTTCCTCGTCTTCGTCCTTCGGTGAGTACGCCGGAGACGTCGGGGAATACGCCGGAGACGTCGGCGAGTACGCCGGGGACGTCGGCGAGTACGCCGGGGACGTTGGGGAATACGCCGGAGATGTCGGCGAGTACGCCGGGGACGTCGGTGAGTACGCCGGGGACGTCGGCGAATAAGCCGGAGACGTCGGGGAGTAAGCCGGGGACGTCGGGGAGTAAGCCGGAGAGGTCGGGGAGTAAGCCGGAGACGTCGGGGAGTACGCCGGAGACGTCGGGGAGTACGCCGGGGACGTCGGGGAATACGCCGGGGACGTCGGGGAGTAAGCCGGGGACGTCGGGGAGTAAGCTGGAGACGTCGGGGAGTACGCCGGACTGGTAGGACTATATCCAGCACCGGGCGACATGCCCGGGTATGCGGGCGAGAAACCCATTCCATCGCCAGCGTTGTAAGGGCTAAACGCCATGGATGTATCAAAGGGAGACTGCGGGTGAGGAGACAGCAAGAAACTTGGACTCTTCGATCCGTAGTTCGGTGTTCCTTCTCTACCCGGAGTGACCCCACCACCGACGGCACCGGCACCGGAGAACAGATCGAGATCGATCGCATCCTTCAACAAGTCTTCGTTGAGATGAATCTTGAACTCACCGGTACCAATCGGGCAGAATTGTCCTAGCATGATGTTTTCGCTCGGTCCTGTCATGTGGTCACGCTCAGAGAACGCAGCAGCTTCCATCAAAATGTCCACGGTCTCCTCAAACGAGCAGCGCATGAGGGGACCGGTCTCGACACGGTTGATACCGTGACGGGTGATCGACATGAGGTGACCTCTGTAGGTCATGACCTCGACTAGGATCGCCAAGTGACGGTAGTTGACGTACGAGCCGTCGAACTCAATGACACCCCGAAGCTCGCGCAGCAACGTATTGCGGCAAGCCTCGATACCAAGCACCTGGATGACTTCTATGAGGTGGTTGGATGTCGTACGAGTGAAATCGACGTCTGGATGAGCCATGACACTAAGCAAGTTGACACCTTCCGTGTCGAGCATCCATTCCGTCTTCTTCTCAAACGTTTCCGTCTTCGGGTTGATGGCATTTTGCTTCGCCTCGCGGATGAACACCTTCTTGATGTCTGGGATACCTCTAAGCGCCAAGTTGGATAACATTTGGGTCTCCAGTCGCTTCAGGAAGACTTCGTCTTCAGTGTCAACGTCCATGTCGCTCGCCTTGGTGCCTTCTGGGTTGATGATGCGGATGCGCAAGACCAACTTCTCGCTGTTATCATCATTGAAGATGCAACTCAAGTCACCGGCAAAGTCTTCGTTAATGCGTTCCGCAACGTCTGCCATGAGAAGTTTCTTGTCAACCATCATTTCACGGTTCAGCTCGATACGCAACAACCACGGAGACATTCTCGACGGGTCGACATCTTCATCTGGCATCTCGTAGTAAGCGCGAACGAATTCACGGTCTTCCTCAATGACAGTATCCGTCGGATCCGGGTCGTAGTGTACCTCGGTGACCGCCGCCACGGAGTGCAGCGTAGTGTACTCGAGCGACGCTTGAACGTTCTTGGCTTGGGTTCTATCTGAAGCAAGTTCTGGCTTGAGCGCAACCGTGAGTGAAGGAGTCTTAATTTGCTTCGCGATGTTGATGATTTCTTTTAATCTCGGCACACCGAGAGTCACGTTCTTCGCGGAAACACCTGCGAAGTGGAACGTGTTCAGTGTCATCTGCGTCGCCGGTTCTCCAATGGACTGCGCTGCAACCGTACCGATACCATCACCTGGAGGAGCCAGTGCCATCTTGAAGCGCGATTCAACCTCACCAATGACCCAGTCGAAACCCGCCTTGGTGAGCTTGTGCTCCTTGAGCACACGCTTTGCAGCGAGGCTGGAGCGGACGTGAGCAAAGAACAACATGGTACCGTTGCGCTGTGCTTCGATCGACAACGGATCACTGCCAGGGACGACGACGAGCTTCGGCAAAAGTTCCGCCACGGACTCAATCACATGGGTTATCTTGAGCTCCTCTGTGTCTCTACCAGGTCGGTGCATACCGTACTGCTTTTGGGCGTTCCACAAGATACGCTTGATGTTCACCGGCAAGTGCACGCTAGGGTCACCGCCCGGGCAGATGGTCCGAAGGTTTACTCTGTCGCTCTTGAGCTTCTCCCACTCCATGTCAAGCACCTCTCGAACCTTGACGCTGTGAGCCAACTCACTCGCTTGCTCATCACTCAACCATCCATTGTTGAAGCCAGGGACATCCGGATCGATATGGAACTTGGTTGCGAATTCCTTCGCGCTAAGGCGCAACGTGTCGATGCTTTGACTTTCTATCATAGTTGCATCCATACCATCCTCACCGTACAAGAACTGGATCACATCGCCGACGCTGTTGCGCACCGTACCATCGTACTTGACAACAACGTCTTCCATCGCCTTGACAAGACGACGCTGAATATAACCAGTTTCGGACGTTTTCACAGCGGTATCAATCAAACCTTCACGACCACCCATGGCGTGGAAGAAGAACTCTTGTGGAGTCAAGCCTCTCAAGTAAGAGTTCTCAACGAAACCACGAGATTCTGGGCCAAAGTCATCCTTGCTAAAGTGTGGCAACGTGCGCCCCTTGAAGCCGTATGGGATTCGCTTTCCTTCAACGTTTTGCTGTCCGACACAAGCAATCATCTGAGAAATGTTAAGGAACGAACCCTTCGAACCGGCGGTCACCATCATCTTGACATTGTTTGTGTCCTTCAGCGAGTTTTGCGCCGAGTTACCGGCGTTATCACGCGCCTTGTTCAAGATCTGGTTCACCTTTTGTTCGAACGACTGCTGCATCGTCATACCCGGTTGAAGCTCGAGCTCGTTGTTCTGCGCTAGCTTGATGACGTCCTTCACGTCAGCCTTCGCCTTGGTAATGGTGTTGTTAATGGTGAACATCGTTTCATCGTCAGCAATCGTGTCCGCGATGCCCACCGTGAAGCCATGGTGCAACACCCAGTAGTTCACGAGCGTTTGCGTCTGGGAAATCAGACCACGGGCCGCAATCGGTCCCCACTCTTCCCAGGTGACGTGAATCAAACCACCTCCACCGCTGCCCATCGTCTTCTTACAAAGCGTCCCAGTCAGCAACTCTCCTTGCTCGATTCTCACGCCCGTGTCATCTACGCTGAAGGACAGATCATCCGCATCTCTCGCCCAAGAGCTCGTTCTCAGCAAGTTAACCTTTGGTAGCATCATGGAAAACACTTGCTTACCCGTCCACAAGGGCTGCGGCTTGAGGATCGCCGGTTTCGGCACCTTGCCATCCCAGTCTTCGAGCCACATGATGATGTTCATAAACACATCCTTCGTGATAAACGTGTCGCGCTTCGTGATCAAACGGCAGCCCAAGAGGGTATCTTGAACGATCGCCATCACAGGCTTGTTGGCTTGCGGTGAAACAATCATCTTCGGAACCATCATGAGCTCCTTCACTTCGGCGCGCGTCTCATAAGACTGCGGAAGGTGCATGTTCATTTCATCCCCGTCGAAATCCGCGTTGTACGGCGGAGTGACGGAAAGGTTCAGTCTGAAAGTGGAGTAAGGCATGATTCGCACTCTATGACCCATAATGGACATCTTGTGCAGAGACGGCTGCCGGTTAAACAACACAACGTCACCATTGACCATGTGTCGTTCCACCTTGTAGCCGTACTCTAATCGCTTCTCGCTCGACTTCTTCAAAAAGCGCAAGTCGAGTCTCTGACCATCTTCACGAATGATGTAACGCGCACCAGTCTCGCCCGGAGGCGGGTGTGGGCCGTTCTCAACCAACCTTTGCAGGCGCTCAATGTTGTACGGCGTCACAGTTTCTGGATAGGTCATGTTCAACGCGATCGACCAAGGCACTCCAAGTTCGTCCAGCATGAGGTTCGGATCCGGAGTAATAACGGTACGAGCGGAAAAGTCCACACGCTTACCCATCAGGTTACCTCGAATGCGACCCGCTTTGCCCTTAAGGCGTTCTGAAATGGACTTGATCGGCCTGCCGCTGCGAGTGAGAGCTCTGGGCATACCAGCCACCGTGTTGTCCATAAAGGTCATGATGTGGTACTGGAGCAGCTCGGTAAACTCGAGGATGACGTGTTGCGGGGCACCGTTCTGTTCTTGTCTCTCCAAGTTTTTGTTGGTGCGGACAATCTCCATGAGTTTGACTGTCAGGTCATCCTCTGAGCGTGTGGACGCGTCGAAGGACACAGACGGACGCACTGGCGGCGGCGGCACCGGCATCACTTGAAGGATAAACCAATCCGGTCGCGCGTGCTCCGGATCGAGTCCGAGAGCACGGCAATCTTCATCAGAGATACCCTTCAGAATTTGTAAAGCGCGTTCCGCCGTCACCACAACCTTGCGCTCGCCGCCCTCCGGAAGCAGCTCTTCGTCCCTCTGCTTGAACTCCGCGGTGATCTTCATCCCCTCCAGTCTGTACTGCGGCTGCGCGGTGCCAGTGTAAGGGCACACGCTCTTGCTCTTGCATGCATCCACCAATTTCTTCAACCTGTTCTTCGGGTTCTTAATGCGCATGAGTTGAGCAAACTTTGGATCCTCATCCTTGTGCAACAACAACTGCGAGGACGAGTAGCCCACGCATCTGAGAAGCCTCAGGACGACGTTGATAAAACCGTGATGAAACACCGGTTTCGCCAATTCGAGGTGACCAAAGTAACCCGGCGTCTGGACGCTGTCGCATCCATCCGTCTCGCACACGGAACCGCGATCCATCGTTCCCATTCGAGGGTCCGAGAGACCGCCCTTCTTCGGGCGACCTTTGTCGTACGTGTCGCTCGTCTCGATGGCGCACACGGACATCTTACGCTGTGATCATCATCGCGACGCGATAAAAAAAACAAGTCGCGCGCGTTAGTCTTCCCGTTCGGTTTCGCACCGTCGTCACCACGCGTTCGCCCACGCGCGTCTCGTTCGAGGTTGGGACACATTTCTAAACGTACGATCTCGTCGGGGCTCAAAACCCCGAATTGAACCGCCTTGACCCCGCATAACTCGGCCGTGGAGTGCGGGAATCGGTCGTGGACGGACATGTCGAGAGTCTTTGAGCGATGCTCTAAGGTCTCGTCACGCGGTCGTCGGTCGAAAGCGCGTCGCGCTCTGAGGAAATGTCTCAAGATCCAAGGGTTACAGCGCGGGAACTCTCAAAATGTTCGTCGCTTGATGTTGTGCGCCCGTCGTGCTACATGGCTATTTCTAAGTGCTAAGTATGAGACGCACCATGCCGCGGTCGTTTTCATCGCCGGCGCGCGGCGCGTTTGGCATCCATCGAGGCGTCGTTCGCAGCCCAGTGGCGGTACCGCGGCACCCCGCTCGCGCGGACGGTGTCCTTGAATAAATGTAAGCTCGGAAGCGCCTCGTCCCACGGACCGGCAATCTGAGTCTTGCCGCTCGCGGCGTATTTGACGAGCACGGCGGGCGTGACGACTCCGAGAAGCGCGATACCGAAGAGATAGGCGGACGCGAGGCGAGGGTTGGCGTCTCGGACGATGTGATACGCCAATGCGTGCATGGCGAATACCACGGTGAGGTGGAGCGCTGAGTTGAAGGCTCGAATCGCCCTCCAGACGTAAGGTGATAGGACGTAACACTCGAGCGCGACGAGGACATCTAGAAATACCGCTCGAGGATCCTCCAATCTGCTCGCCATGAGCATCGTCGCGAACATGGCGGCGGCGAGGGAAAAGGAACTCGCCAGCTGTTTCGTCTCCAGGTTGACAAAGGCGTAATCGTACGTGATGGCGTACGAAATTAACGCAATCACCGCGCACGTAGTCGCCGTATCCGTGCTCACCGCCGCCGTCATCGTCTGACACAGCGGCGTCAGCGCCGTCAATCCACCCACCGTGAGCGCCCCGAGACGCACGCTCCTCCGAATCCGCCACCAGATCGGCGCCCGCGTCCCATCCCCGCCCGAACCCTCTCTCCCGAACACCACCCACCCGCACAAACCCGCGCACAGCGCCGCCGCGCTCCACGCGCGCGTCCTCCTCAAAACCTCCTCCCCGCCTCGATCGATCGCCGCGTGCGTCCCGGCGTGGATCGCCGCCACCGCGCACTGTTGCGATATCGTCCACGCCGTGACCGCGCTCGCCGCGTACGACCGCACGCGGACGCGTTCGTTTAAACGCATTCGACTCAGAAAGGTTTCTGGGTCCGTGTAGTTGTCCGCAACCGTCATCCTTCGCCCGTCGTCGTCGTCGCCGTCGTCGCCGTCGTCGCCACCGATCCCTCGCGTCGCCACCGTCGATTCGTACAGCACTCTTCGTCGTCGCGGTGACGCCGCCATCGCGCGAGGCGGCGGCGACATTGCGCGCGCGCGGTTCGTTCTGACACCGGTGAGTGACGAACTCGACCGACTGCGACTGACTGACTGACTGACTGACTTCACCGCGCAGCGCGCGAGCGAGACGGAGGGATGCGCGAACAGACGCGCGCGCGCCGCGGCGCGACGACGCCGAACCCGCCCGTGGCTCGCGGACCGATCCCGCTCGTCGCGGCGGATCGAGCGACGACGCCGGCGGCGATGATGCCGACGCGAAGCGACGAGAAGGCGCGAGTTGAATGGTTGCGTGCGCGCGAGGACGCAGCCGTCGGCGCGAAACGCGATGTCGACGGCGAGAGCGAGAGTGATGACGCGTGGGACGCGTGGACGCACGTCGAAGGAAGGTTTGGAGACGACGCGGGCGCCGCGAGCGCGATCGAAGGGCGGGGAACGACGGGAGAGACGGATGATTCGCGACGATTCGCTTCCTCGGTTCCGACGTGGGACAGCGCGAACGCCGCCGAGAGACGACGCGGGCGTGTAGATGCGATTCGAATGAAACGGTCGATGCGCACCACCCTTAACGGCGACGGTCACAGTTCTGGGAAGCACTTCTGCGCGCTCGAGCGGATGCGGTTGCCGACGCGTAACGAGAGGACCACGGCGCCGTCGAGTCGAGGCATCGCCAATCTCGGAAATAGTTGTTACGTCTCTGCGACGTTGCAAATGCTTCGAAGCATGAAGTGTTTCGTGAATGACATCGCGACGCTGAGCGATGAAAATGCGTTGACAGATAAGCCGCTGCTTCGCGCGCTCGACGAGCACTTTTCGTGCGTCGACAATCGAAGCGCCGTGGGAGTGAAGAGAGAGATGGCCAAGGTGCGCGATGAATACGGCGATTACGAACAACAAGACGCCATGGAATTCATGCTGATGATGCTCGAGACGATTGAAGGTGAGATTGGGGAGGAAGGAGCGGCGCGGTGCCCTTCGAGACGAAACTTTAGGTTTGAGTGCGCGCACGAGATGTGTTGCGCCAACGCGGCGTGTTCGCAATCCTCTCAAATTCAGGAAAATTTAAATGCGCTCACGGTGGATGTCATGCCTGAAGACGAAAATGTTAGTCTTGATAAACTGATGATGCGTTATTTCGAGCGAGAGACGATTGAGAAGCAATGCGAAGCGTGCGGACACAGATGGGCGAGTTCTAGCCGTCGATGCAACGCGTTACCGAATGTTTTCCTCGTCCACGTTAAGCGTTTCTCGACCGAAATCCAGGATAACCAAGTCAAATTGAAAAAACTCCGTGCGAACATTAGATTGCCAGGTTCGCTCAGAGACATCGGTTTCGACGCGGATGTCCAATCGCCAGTGACGCCAAACATTGATGGGGCATTAATTATGCGCCGCAAAAGCGCTTCGCTCTTATCCGTCGTGAGTCACATTGGCGGCGATTTCGAGTCGGGTCATTACATTGCGCACGTCAAAGAAAGTCCACTGCGATGGGTGACGTACGACGACGAGCGAGTGACGCCGTGTATCGAACGCCCAAGCGGGAAAGATTCCGCCTTTTACATGAGTTCGCCGCAAATTTTTGAGCGAGAGTGCGTCATAATCGCCTATCGCAAGGATTAACTCAGCCATCGATCCCCGTCGTCGCAGTGAAACGAATAGAATTATGACTAAAAGATATGTAATACAATTCGTCTAGTTTGATTTCGTGTTCATCGGAGCCGTTCCGTACATGCGCTCGAGATTTTTTGTCCACTTGAGCACGGAGACGACGGCCAACGCACTTCCGCCGTCCAATCCATCCAACAACACCTTTTCATCCCGCTCACCGCGCCAGATGGCCTCGACTGTGTCACCCTTTAGGTTCCAACCGCTGCTCACGAGGTGTGGAATGACTTCAAACATCACCACTCGCTTGCGTTCCTTTTCATCCGCGTCGTCGTCTCTCAGCCACGCGCACGCCGCGATGGCTTCAAACGCGGGATCCAAAGCCTTCAACGCTTCGTGCACATCCATCCCTCGACGTCCCGACGACGCGTTCGCCGGCATGGGCTCTCTGTACGCCTGCGCGACTTCCGGTTCGGACGTCGACCTCGACGTTTCCGCGTACTCGTTCCTCCGCCTCTTCTCCTCCGCCTCTTCCTCCTCCGTTCGCGTCGTGCTCCAATCCCCTTCCCCCCACGAAAACTCCCGCTCGATCCCCACCGACGCGAACAACGACCCAAGATCCCTCCTCAACACGTTTCTACAGTCCCCACCCGTCGTCCGAAGCGTAAACGGCACCGCTCTCACCCCAGCCTCGCCCGCCGCGTCGTCTCGCACGTAAAACCGCAACCGTCGCACCTTGGCCCCGGGGAGCTCCCTCCCCCTCTGCACCCCATCCAGCGTCCCTTGCAAGTGCGCCAACGCCTCCGCGTTCGCGCTCGACAACTCCGGGTGCGTCCCCGCGAGCACATCCGGGTGCACGAGCCGCACGAGCGCCGTCATGCATTGCTTCAGCGGTCTCGCCGTCGCGGAATCCCCGCCCCGCGACGTCGTCGTCTTCCTTCGCCAAACGTCGACGAGCGCGCGCGATACCGACGCTTTCATCCCAATTCGTCGCGCCGCTCGATCCATCGTCGTCCTTCCGCCGCGTCGTCGTCTTCCGCGTCTTCCGTCTTCGTCGTCTTCCGTCTTCCGTCTTCCGTCGTTCGCACCCATCCACGTTTTGACGGTTCACGACCCTTCATCGTATGTTAAAACTCAAATCGGCGGTTCGTGACTCATAAAAACACCACGAGGGTGGGTCATACCCGCGTCCGCGCGCCTTCGAAGAGATTCATTCTGATTCTCTCTGACACTCGTCATCGTCATCGTCTTCGTCATCGTCTTCGTCTCGAACGGCGGCACACCCCGACGATCCCGCGACCGACACCGCGAAGCGAAGACGGCGATGATGTCAGCGCGCGTCGCGTCGACGACGACGAGACGACGACGAGAACGACGACGACGAGGATGACGACGAGGATGACGATGACGACGACGAGCGCGGTGTCGAGAGGGTGCCGAGGAACGACGACGACGGGACGACGGACGAGAGTGGTGAGGGACGTCGTCGTCGGCGGCGGTGACGCGCGGTGGAGGAGGAGGACGCGCGCGGCGAGCGAGAGGTTCGGGGAAGGGGCGGAGAACCCGGCGAGGGGGTTGAAGGCGCCGAGCACGCCCGAGTCGCCGCGCGGGCAGCAGCTGGCGTACATTTTGAAGACGGCGCCGGATATGTTTGACGCGGCGGTGGATTCGCAGTTGGACGCGTTGATGAATGAGGTCGAGCAAGAGAGAGACGCGGAAGGGACGCAGAGTGAGGCGAAGAAGGAGCAGTTGGTGTTGTTTAAGCGCATCGCGGATGTGCGGGCGTTGGAGAGACGGAACGGGTTGGAGGATATCATGTACACGAGCATCATCCAAAAGTTTCTCGCAGCCGGTGTTGACATGTTGCCGCCGCTTGATGAGACGACGATGTTGAAAGGGATCGATTTGAACAGATTGACGGATGGGGTGCACAGTAAAGAGGCTTTGGAGATGGTTCGTGAGCACCTCATGGCTGTTTTAGGGGGCGCCGGGGAGAACGCGTACTCGTCGCAGCTGGTACGCATGTCGAAATTGCAAGCCGCGCAAGTGTACGCGGCGTCCATCATGTTTGGTTACTTCGTCACTCGCGCGGATAAGCGCTTTCAGCTCGATCGGACCATGGGCACGCTCCCGCTCGATCCCCTGGAGAGCGCCAAGGCGTTGGAGCGCCTCTTCAACAGCGCCAGCGCGATGGACTCAATGGATGAAGCCGACGCGGCGCCGATCAACTTTGGTGGCGACGACTTTGATTTGTTCAGCGATTCTTCCTCCTCCGATAAACCGGAGAGCAAGTTGACGCTGAAGCAGTACATTCAGAACTTTGACCAAGCCACTTTGGCTCAAACGGCGCGCATCGTCTCCATGGAAGGCGTCGCCGTCGCGGAGCGCCAAACCGGCGCCCTCTTCGGATCGATCGAAGATCTCCAGCGCGAGATGCAAGATGCGGTCGGTATGAACGCCGTCACACCGGAAGAGCTCATGCAAGCCGTGAGCGAAGTGGTGGCGGAGAAGAAGGTGCAAACGCTCACGCTCGCGTACGCGTCGCAGAGACGGCTCGTGCTCGAGGCGGTGGCGTTTGGCGCATTTTTGCGTTCGTCTGAGACGTACATTGACGATTACGCACCGAAATTATTAACCCCGACGCCTCGTGGACCCACCGGTCCGCCTGGGAACTCGCTTCCCAGCGGCGACGACGACGACGACGGGGGAAGCCCAGTGCGCGGCTAAATTAAAGAACGACGAATACAGATTTAATAAACACCTCGCACAAAACGAACGAGAATTAAAAACATGGAACAGGAAGCTCATCGTCGCATTTCGTTACACTTCGCTACGCTAGCTCGAGGCTCAACACCGTCCCCGACCGATGACGCGTACGACGACTTCGCCCGATGACGCGTACGACGACTTTGCTCACAACTCGTTGGCATCCTTGCAGAGCGCCGCTAACTTCTCCTTGTCCGCGCCAGTCATTTCGCTCACCTTGACACCGTTCGAGTACACTTGGAACGTCGGCATGGCGGAGATTCCGCACTCACCGGCGACGTCTTCGAGTTCGTCGACGTCAATCTTGACGAATTCAATCTCCGGGTACTTGGCTGCCAACTCTTCGAAAAACGGAGCGATCGACTTACACGGACCGCACCAGCTCGCCGTGAAGTCCACGACAACCTACGTCGGCCGAAAACGAGGCGCGATACAAACACGTGTTTTGTCAGTCAGTCATTCGTCGTCGCTCGCTCGGAAACGCGTCGGAAACCGTTCGTCATCCGACCGATCGATCGATCGATTGTTGCGACCAAGCGTTCAGATCGCACAGATGATGATTGATTCTCTCGATGTGTCGACGCGTTCGTTCGTTCGTTCGTTCGCGCGGACGCACGCACCGGTTTGCCGGCCGCCTTGATGGCGGCGAATTCCTCAGCGCTCGCGATGTGCTTCACCATGACGTTCGTCTTCGAAAGTCGCGTCTCGTTGTGACGCGAACGATCGAACGAACGAAAGATTGGATGATTGATCTCGTCGAGTGTAAAACTCTCAGTCGGTCGGTCGGTTGAGGGAGAGGAATGGATTTTTTGGGTGGAGCCGAGCCTCGTCTTCGAACGGGTGGAGCCGCGTTTGAAGCGCGAAACAGCGGAGAGACGGACGGGATGTTACGGAGAACGCCGGACTGGTGTTACAAACAAACAAACAAACACAACGCGGACGACGACTTGATGGGGGCCGTCTTGATCACTGCTGTACAAAGATGGACGCGGAACTGCCCGACTGCGCGACGCAGTAGAGACCGGTTTTCCAACGCCGAGTCGATTTAATGGATCCGGCAATTTCAGACATGACGGCGCCGCCCTCGGCCCAACCGCCGCTCTTTTGAACTTGAAACGCGGTGAAACGGCCGAGATCTCCGTAGTACTGCGGGGCGTTGAAATCTGGCGCGCCGGTGGGTTCGCCTTGCGTTTTCAAGCTGTGGTCGACCCAGGTGGAAATGGTGCCGTCTCGACGAATGCGGCTCGTCCACGTCTTGTTACGCCATTCGTAGCGGCCAATGTTTCCGCTCGCCGCGGTGGAGATCCATTCGCCGTTTCTATATCTACCGTAAGTGCTCGTCTTGCCCACTTGAGTTTGCACGCCGGAGTACGTCGTGAGCCTTTGCGCGGGATTGGACGCGTTGAGCGCGACGATGCTCGTCGATAGCCACTTTCCGTACGACGTGCAACAGTTGGCGCCACCATCACCCGCGGGGTTAGAATTGGTGCACCATTTTCCTCCTAGCTTGGAGTATACATCGAATTGACATCGATCGTCGATCGTCGCGCTGATCCAGGCTTCCGTCCAAAAGTCCCTATCTTCCAACGCCGGGAAAAAGACGTCGGCGGCGTCGGCGGTACCTCTCGCGCCGTAGCCGTGACCAAAGTAAATGAACGGGTATGAATTCTCAAAGACGGGCTGTGTATAACGATCACTGGCGTCGCTAGTGACCGAAAATTCGTCAAAGTCTCCTGGAGAAATGTTAACAACTCGGCGAGAGCCGCCAAAGACAAAGCCCGAAGGACATTCGTCGACGCACGCGCCTTGATGCAAATATTTGGAATTTGTACACTCCGTGCATTGGCCGTTGAGACACTTGTTGCAGTTTCTGGGGCACTGCACGCACCGTCTCGTCGTCGGTGTGCTCCCGCTCCCGCCGTAACCGGGCGGACAAGCGACCGAACATGTGCCTCCCAGGTACCACGTGCCTTCTGGGCACCAAAACTCGGGCGGAGTGCACGTGCGATTGCAACCGCCAAAGACGTAGGAGAGATCCTCTTGGTTTCTCTCGAGCGTCATGACTCGGTTCCAAAACGGCCCGTACTGCTGGGTGTCGACGCACTTTTTCTGGAACAAGGGCGTTTGTATGCCTCCAATCTCGTAGTACACGCGATTTGCTGCGTCCCGCGCGGCGAATCCCCATTCAAAGTTAACGTCTTGAGTCGTCGCTTCAAAAATGCCGTCAGACGTCGGACACACCGTGCCGAGCTTAGTGGAGACGCACTTTAAAAAGCTGACAGCCCCGTTGATGAGTTCAACAGAGTCGTCAATTTTGAAAAAGTCTGACGGAGTGTTCCTGTGCAAGTTGTGCTTGACCACGTACGCTCCGGTGATGCGCCCGCTGCTCCCAAACAGAGACGGAAACTTGTTCGCGACGGCTTCTTCCACGCACTTCGTGTGCATGGTAAACCTGCGTTCCTTCCGAAGCTCTCTC